>Ga0105164_10000055_pt1 | contig 77561 bp, 79 predicted proteins | sample VDWuncwatermetaG_FD_89674 | JGI IMG/M metagenome (GOLD analysis project Ga0105164, IMG submission 89674) | Wastewater microbial communities from Netherlands to study Microbial Dark Matter (Phase II) - VDW unchlorinated drinking water | ecosystem: Environmental > Aquatic > Freshwater > Drinking...
GCATTAGTTTTGGCTGAATCTCCAATCTAATTATGATCTTTGGCAAGCTGAACAGAGCCATACGAAAATTTCTGCAATAAGTGCTTAAACTTACAAATTATGATACGGAATCCGGTTAATGATCGTCAGCGCCCGGTAAAACTGCTCGAGCAGCATAACTTCGGCCACCAGATGGTTCATCGTCATGTCGCTCAGACAAATAGTTCTTTGGCTCGCTTTTTTAATTTCCTCATTTACACCAAAGGCGCCGCCGATAATAAAAACGCCGCGTTTTTTATTAGACTCTTGAGCTGAAATAATTAATTTAGAAAACTCGCTCGAATCTAATTTTTTACCTTTTTCATCTAGCAAAATTATATAATCATCGGATGTCAGTTTTTCTAAAAGAACTTTGGCTTCAAATTTTTTTTTAAGTTCGAGTTCATTTCGGTCGGCCTTTAAAGTTTTAAGATGAAGCACTTCAAAATCCGCATAAGGTTTTATTTTTTTGGTGTAAAGTTTTTCAGCGTCCTCAAACCAAGGTTCTTTTGCGGTTTTAAAATCATAAAGGGCCCACCTCATTCAACCCCTGCCTACTTAAGACTTTGATCGCTCAATTTTAATTCGGTCCCGTTCTTCCACAGATCTTCTAAACGGTACTCTTGTCTAATAAAATCATAAAACACATGAATGATCAGCGCGCCGTAATCCACCACCACCCAGCGGCCTTCATCAACGCCTTCAACTCCCAATGGGTAAACGTTGAATTCATCTTTAACTGCTTTAACCAAATTTTCTGCCATTGAAGAGGCGTGTCGCGTACTGGTACCCGAGGCAATGAGCGTGTAGTCACTGCTAGAGGAAACTGTCTGTATGTCAAAAGCCTTAACTGCAATGGCTTTTTTATCAAATAAAATCTGCGCGCAGAATTCAGTAAAATCTTTAAAGTTAGAAATTTTACTGCTACCGGTTCGGTAGAGGCCCTGCTCTTTAATGTAACGCTCTACGGCCAGCGGTAAAAACTTTTCTGCAGGGCGTCCCACACGAAGTTTTTTTCTAAGTTCCGAAGATGAAATATCTAGATCTTCTAACGTTATAAATTCTATTGATCTTCCGGTGGTAAGTTCAAAGGCGCCAAAATCACTTTCTGCAACCAGGGGCGTTAGGTAATCTGGCCACTCGGATTCATTTTCGGGAATTTGATAGCCCGGACGAGTCGTCACTACAATATTTACAAGCTCTAATAATTTTTTATAGTCTTTCCATGCTGAAAAATTTTCAAAATTATCGGCGCCAATAATTAAATACAATTCGCTGGATTTATGTACATTTAGAAGCTCTTTAACCGTATCAATCGTATAACTTTTTCCACCGCGCTGCAGTTCACAGATGTTAACTTTAAAGGCCTCACCGTAAGTACTAAAAGCACGGCGCACGAGTTCTGACCGGTGCTCGTTATTGGGGCCTTCCATCGGAATTTTCAGTGGGTTCTGACTATTCGGAATAATATGAATTAAATCAAAACCCATTTTTTTCTGGACTGTTGTTAGGCTATTGACGTGTCCGTTGTGAGGGGGATTAAAACTTCCACCAAATATTCCAATTTTCATACTGCGCCCTTAAAATATTTCATATTCAGCCTATTCTATAATGTCTTTTGCTTTTAAAACTTTATCTGCTACCGCAACTAATAATTCTTGCGTTAGTTTTCCGGTTGCCGCAGAAACCGTATGAGCCGCGACATCAAATTTCTTTTTAAATTGTTGTTTGATTTTTTCAACCTGTTCTTTTGATAATAAATCAATTTTATTAAGCACTACTATTTGTTCGCGCTCCATCAGCGGAAAAAAACCATCTTTATCTTTATTCATTTCATCGTACATTTTTAGTTCGTACTGAAGGTCTTCATAATCTTGTAGGGGGTCTCGTCCGCTTATTTCAGATATATCAATTAAATGTAAAAACAAACTTGTGCGCTCAATATGTTTTAGAAACATAATTCCAAGCCCCACTCCTTGATGGGCACCTTTTATTAAGCCGGGAATATCGGCCACCACAAAATTGCTATAATCGCCAACTTTAACCACACCCAAGTTTGGCGTGAGAGTTGTAAATGGATAATCGGCAATTTTTGGTTTTGCCGCTGATATTCTAGAAATCATCGTAGATTTTCCGGCATTCGGAAAACCTATAATACCAACATCAGCTATAAGTTTTAGCTCTAATATAATATCTAATGCTTCACTGTCTTCTCCGGGTTGTGCATGCTCAGGAGCTTGATTAACGCTGTTTTTAAAAAAGGCATTGCCCTTGCCACCACGTCCACCAGACAAAACCTTCACTTCATCGATGCCCGCCAAGTCATAAAGAACTTCACCTTCTGCACTTCTAATTACTGAACCTTCTGGTACAATCAAAATAAGATTACTTCCATCTGCGCCCGAACAATCTACCGACATACCACTCTTCCCACTTTCGGCAGAATAAGTTCTAAGATTTTTGTAGTCCATTAACGAATTGATATGGCGGGATACTTTAAAAATAACGTCTCCGCCTTTTCCGCCGTTGCCACCATCAGGCCCCCCACGCGGGGCATAGGATTCTCTACGAAAACTAATAGCCCCTGGGCCACCGCGCCCTGATTTGATAGTTATTTTAACTTCATCAACAAATTTCATAAATCACTTTCAGAGTTTTTTAAACTCTAGAAAAAACCAGATAAAAAAAAATAAAAAGAGCCCGATCAGGCCCTTTTATAGAAATGACTTTAAAAGTTAAAGCCGTACTATGCGGCGGCGACTGCTTCTTTTGGATAAACGCTTATTTTAAAACGGTCTTTCGCAAATCTTTCAAACTTAACATGACCTTCGATCACTGCGTAGATGGTGTGATCACGGCCAATTTTAACATTGTTGCCTGTGTGAAATTTAGTTCCACGCTGACGAACAATAATTGTTCCCGATTTAACTAGCTGCCCGCCGAATCTTTTCACGCCTAATCTTTTCGACTGCGAATCCCGACCATTCTTGGTACTACCACCAGCTTTTTTACTTGCCATTATTTACTCCGTTTTATTTGTTGCGCACTAACGGCGCGACAAATTTAAAATATTTTAGTTTCATATCTATATCTATTTTTTCTTTTTAGCTTTTTTTGTAGCTTTCTTTGCCGCCTTTTTTACTGAGCGCTTAGAAGTCACTTTTCCTTTACTCGCGGCCGCCTTTTTTGTTATTTTTTTGGTGGCTGTTTTTTTTACAGGTTTTGTTTCAATAGCTTCATCAACGTCCACATTTCTTACAGAAACGCGCGCTTGATGGTCAGCAATTTTATCTTCAATTCTTTGAACACGAAGTGCGGCCATATCTTTTACTAATGGCTCTGCATCTGTTTTTGATACCTGACCATCTGGAGAGGTAATAGATTTAATAAAAAGTTCGGTAAAAAATTGTTTATGAGTTCCAAACTTTCTATAGCCTTGACGACGTTTTTTTTTAAAAACGATCACTTTTTTTGTTTTGGCCTGTTTGGTAACCACAACGGTAACTTTAGCATTTTTAACCAGCGGAGTTCCGACATGGGCTTTATCTCCCGCGATCATTAAGATTTCTGAAATTGTAAATTCAGAACCTAAGTCATTCTCTAATTTTTCAACCTGTAAAATATCTCCAGCCTTAACTTTGTATTGTTTGCCACCGGTTTTGATAATTGCGTACATCAGTCCTCACTTTGCTTTTTCTGTGCTTTTTCTTTTAATGAACTGTGTTTGTGCCATTTAGGACCTAGGCTGTCAATTTTATTTATTAAATACTAAAAAAGTCTTGCTAATGACCCAATTACTGTTGTTAAATGGGTCATAATATGACCCATTTATGGAAAAAAGTTAATTGGCCTTCATTCAGCTGGAGTAATTCGGCCTTATTAGATCTTTTAGTGAAGGCCCGCTTTGAGCAAGGACGGATATTGTCGCAGCCGTCCAGCTTTGTGCATTCGTTTGAGCTCTCTGAAAATAAGACGGCACTTTATACAGATTTAAGCTCTATGAATTTAAGCGTCGAGCGTCTACATGGCTGGCAGGCCTCATTGTATCCCACAGGATATTCCGGTGTTAAAAAAATTAAAATTGCCGAGTTTCGTAATAAAGACTTTTCACTCTTGCAGCCTCCACACAAACAAATAACCGAAGAGCTGCAAAAATTTCTTAATTGGTGGCGCGAGCCACCAGTGGAGCTAGATCCAGTTTTACGCTCTGCCCTGGCTTTTTTTTGGTTTCTGATTATCTCTCCCTACGAAGATGGCACTTATGTTTTGGCCTGCGCGCTTAGTGAGCTTACATTGCAACAAGAAGAAAAAACAACTTTACGCACTTATGATATTTCTTTACAGCTACTTGAAAATTCAAAAGAAGTCTGGCGAAAAATTGAAATTAGCGCCAAGGGCAGCGGAGATTTAACCGAGTGGCTTACTTATTACCTGGAGCTTTATTTAATTGCTGTGCGCTCCTCGTACGCCATTGCTGATAAAAACAAAAATATCGAATTGTTCTGGAAAAAATTATCTGGTTTTGATTTAAATACACGCCAGCGCAAAATTTTAAATATTATGATTGCTGAATCTGTAGAAATGACCAATCGCAAATATGTAGAAATAGCAGAAACCAGTCGGGAATCAGCTAAACGCGATTTGGCGAAACTCCTGATGCTGGGCGTATTAAAATTAGGCCCTAAAAAAGGTCGCTCGATAAGTTACTCTTTATAATTTTTAACTCCTGCCGGCCTTACTTCCTTAACAGCAGTGGCTCAGTAACATCTTCTACCTTCGGCGTGTTTTTATTAATTTTTTTATTAATTTTTTTATTTTTTAGATTCGATTTTTCGCTAGTCACAAAATACTGCTGTAAAATTTTTTCATGCAGTTTGTCGACACGCCCTTGAACGCTAAAATCAGCTTCATAGGCTTGTAAGGATTTCGGCTTTATTCTTTTATAAACACGGCTTTCTTTAATTCCACGCTCGGGAAACTTAGTCAAAAATTCTATATTAACTTCGTCATGCTCCTTCATAATACTTTGCAAATTGGTATATTCTTTTTTTAGTTCTGCCATTTTTATCGCAAGTTCCTTACCTGACAAACCGGCCTTATCTACAATTAGTTTTTTAATTATAGTAAATTGCATATCAAGCCTACCTTTAATACCACTCAGCTTAGTTTGCTCTTTTTTCCATTCTAAATTTTGCGCGCCTGAATAATTTTGATTTGTCAGAACCTCTTCGGCGTCCTTTTCTTGGGCAAAAGCAAAAAAGCTAAGCGTGGTCCACAAAAAATAAATTAAAACAAAGTTATGACATCGCATTTTGCTGCCAATGCTTTTCAATATCTAAAAATTGCAAACGCTTAGCCAGTATATACGCCTTTGCTGGATTCAATTTTTCAAATTGCACTTGTCCGTTTTTTATATTTTTCATAATTTCGCTTGCGTCCCATCCAAATTTTGAATCTGCAATAGCTTCTTGAAATAATTGTTTTATTTCCTGAGTGTCTAGTCCAATAATTTTTAAATTATAATTAAGCCCCGCAAGCTGTGTTTCAGTATTTCCAAAATCAGTAATATTCTGCGCCACATCTGCAAAAAGACTGTTTTTTTCAGACGAAATTTCTTCAACCGCGCTTACCGCCTCAGTTGAGCCAATTTCTGGCCCTATAACTTCTTCTAATGCCGCTGGGGCTTCGCCAAACTCAGGCTGACCTTCAAAATTAATAAAGTAAACAGCTCGACAAGCATTGCATGTGTACAGCGCGCCATAATGCTGCTCGCCGATGACAGAATCAATCTGACAGTTGGGGCAGATCATTCTCGTCCTTTTTGCTTTCTCCGCTCAGAACGGTTCAGCACGCGCTCTTCATTTCTGGGTGGACCACCCAACATTTTTCGTTTGACCGGCAAATCACTAGCAACCGGAGCCTGTTCATTAATATGTAGATTCTTTTGGGTAATATCTTTAAATGAATCCGCCGAATCTGATGGCCCTGAGTAATTCATTTCTATTTCATCAGCATCATGAGGCTTCAATTTTTTAATTGCTTCGTCCATAGCCTCGGGCACTAACTGCACCCGCATAATTTTTTCAATGGTTTCTGTTTTGATAATATTGCTTAAATATTCAAAAGCCTTAAAGGCCTCTTTTTTATATTCAATCAGTGGATCTTTTTGTCCGTAGGCGCGCAGATTAATGCCTTCTTTAACCTTATCAATGGTGTAAAGATGCTCTTTCCACCTTTGATCAATAGCATTCAGCATAATCATTTTAGAGATTTGTTCAAAAAATGGCCCCATCTGTTGCTTCTGATGCTCAAATATTTTTTTAACTTTTGAAGAAATTTCATCTTGAATTTTCTCAACCGACATCGAAACAGTTACTTCAATTTTAAAACCAAATTGTGCCATCAGCGCCGTATTCAGTCCTTCTAAGTTCCAATCTTGAGATTTTGCCTCGGCCGGTATGTGTGTGTCTAAAATAACAGAAACTACATCGCCCAACATATCTAATAATGAACGCTCAATTTGCTGCCCCTCCAATATTTGACGTCGCATTTTGTATATGGCGTTTCGTTGTAGATTCATCACATTATCAAAATCAAGTAGGCTTTTACGCACATCAAAGTGATGGCCTTCGACTTTGCGCTGCGCACCCTCAATGGCATTCGTTACCATTTTGTGAGTAATGGGTTCATCTTCAGGAATATTCAGCATGGTCATGATTTTCTGAATTCTTTCACCATTAAAAATACGCATTAAATTATCTTCTAATGATAAATAAAAACGAGACTCACCTGGATCGCCCTGACGGCCAGAGCGACCACGCAGTTGGTTATCAATACGACGTGATTCGTGTCTTTCTGTACCAATAATGTAGAGACCGCCTGCCGCTAGGACCTCTGCTTTTTCGTTTTCACAGATCTGTTTAAATTTGGCTACTGACGCAGCGTATTCAGCACTCTCATCTAGAGGTGCCTCTTTTTTAGCCAAAACTTCCGCGTTACCGCCAAGAACAATATCTGTTCCACGTCCGGCCATATTAGTCGCTATCGTGACGGCTCCTTTACGCCCGGCTAAGGAAACAATTTCAGCTTCTCTTTCATGATGCTTGGCGTTTAAAACATCATGCCTTACGCCTTCTTTTTTAAGCCATCGAGAAAGGGTTTCAGATTTTTCAATTGAAGCGGTACCTACTAAAATGGGCTGGCCTTTTTCGTGCCGCTGTTTAATATCAGTCGTAATCGCTTTGAATTTGGCTTCTTCGGTTTTAAATACAATATCTTCGACGTCATTTCTTTTAATCGGCTTGTTGGTCGGGATTACATTGACACCAAGGTTGTAAATTTTTCTAAATTCTACCGCTTCTGTGTCGGCAGTTCCGGTCATACCTGATAGTTTATCATACATTTTAAAATAATTCTGAAAAGTAATAGTGGCTAAAGTTTGATTCTCATTTTTAACATCGACCTTTTCTTTTGCCTCGATGGCTTGGTGCAAACCATCACTCCAGCGACGTCCCGGCATTAAGCGCCCAGTGAACTCATCAACAATGACGATCTCACCATTTTGAATCATGTACTCAACATCAAGACGGTACAAATGATGAGCACGCAAAGCCTGATTCACATGATGTAACAGTTCTATGTTTTCTGGATCATAAAGATTGTCTAACTTTAATAATTTTTCAACTTCAGAATTTCCTTCTTCAGTTAAGGTGGCCGATTTGGATTTTTCTTCAATATTAAAATGAATGTCTTTTTTTAAAAGCGGAATAATTTTATCAATTAGATAATATTTATCGGTTGAGGCCTCTGCCGGCCCCGAAATAATCAGCGGCGTGCGGGCTTCATCTATTAAAATTGAATCGCATTCGTCAACAATAGCGTAATGCGGGGTTCGCTGTACGTATTCAGCCAAATCAAATTTCATATTGTCGCGCAAATAATCAAAGCCTAATTCGTTATTAGTGGCGTAGGTGATATCTGTATTATATGCAGTTCGTCTTTGCTCGTCAGTTAAGCCGTGCTTGATTACGCCGGTAGTTAAGCCCAACCAGTTGTACAGGCGGCTCATCCACTCGCAGTCGCGCGTGGCCAAATAATCATTTACAGTAACGACGTGCACCCCTTTGCCAGTGATTGCATTTAAATAAACCGGAAGCGTAGCCACTAAAGTTTTGCCTTCGCCAGTACGCATCTCGGCAATGGTGCCCCTATGCAAAACAAAACCGCCAATCAACTGAACATCATAATGGCGCATTCCTAAAACACGCAGCGAAGCTTCTCTGCAAACGGCAAAGGCTTCATACAATAGATCATTAACCGTTTCGCCAGCTTGATAACGTTTTTTAAACTCTTCAGTTTTAGCTTTAAGCTGATCATCAGTTAAGTTTTTCATAGTGGCTTCTAATTGGTTTATTTTATCAACTACAGGTTGAATACGCTTCATTTCACGGTCATGGCTCGTGCCAAATATTTTAGATAGTATTTTTTGCAACATAGGGGGTTAGAATAGTTCTTCTAATGAAATTCGGCAAGACGAACCACGTCTAACTTGTTTCCCTTGAAGGCGAGCAAGGCTCGATAAAGGTCGGGGTTAGCTTAAGCATCAGTTTTTTTGTTGAAAAAATTAGCGCCATGTCAATAAAACCCTTTTTTTTATTTTTATCCACATCACCATCCTCAGCCAAATCTTACACGCAGCCTAACATTTGGCCGAGTCTTTGTTAACGAGTTCGGATTTGGCGGAACCCCTCATACACAGCAATCGCGACGGCAGTGGCTAGATTCAAGCTCCGCACAGGGCCCGGCTGCGGAATGGTCAACGTTTGTTTTATATTATTATTGATTATTTCAGGCGGAAGCCCTTTCGTCTCTTTACCAAAAACCAACCAGTCGCCTTGTTGGTACTGAATGTCAAAATAGGTTTGCTTCACTTTAGTGCTAAAATAAAAAATCCGCTCGGGGTTTTCAACTTTCGCTAGCCACTCGTCATAAGATTTATATTGAAACCAAGTTAAATATTGCCAGTAATCAAGACCCGCCCTTTTTAAATTGGCATCAGTAATTTCAAAACCAGTGGGGCCAATAATGTGCAGCTCACAATTAAGGCCCACGCAAGTACGCCCAATATTACCTGTGTTTTGTGGTATTTCGGGCTCGAGTAATACGACTTTAAATAAAGAGTTTTTAGCATCCATCAAATCAGATGGTTATAAACTTCTTTTCCTAAAGAACTCAAGGCTAATCTGCGGCCCTTATCCACAATCAATTCAAGCTTCATCAGTTCTCGGTATAAGGGCAAATCATTGATCGGCACAATATCTCGGCCCCGTATAGCGCCTAACTTTAAAACATAAGTTTTTTGTTTTTCCGTTAGCTTTTCCGTTAGCTTTTCCGTTGGCGGTGGATTCCTCATCAGCGATTCTTGCCATACACCACCCGCAATACGAATGGCCTTAGCCGTAAGTTTTTTAGGGTTAAAAAAATAAACCTGAGACTCTTCTTGCTCGCCAGAATTTTTAATAACCTTAATACTTGACCTCTGGTGAAGGCCCCTAGCTGGATCTGTCAAGTGCAGACCGTGCAAAGTGTCCATAAGGGCCAATAAAGTGGCATCAAATTTAAGCTCAATAAGTTGGCCCCAAATTTGATCTGCTTCCGAATTGCCCTTGGTTTGCGCCACCAACACCGGAAACCCGACAGGCAGCCTATAGGCCTGAGCCAGAATACTGGCGGGCTCATATGAAACTATAAATGGTTTCAATTTTTGAAAGTGAAACATGCCCTCAGTCCACGAACCGATAACAAAAAAACGCATTGTCGTCATACATCCCCCTCTGACTTTTGACAGCAAATTAGTTCCTCAATAAAAGTTCATGTCTTGTATCAAAATCTTGGCCAAATCGCAAATTTTAATACTTGCGTTAGCATGACAGGCTTTGACGCCTATAAATTTTTCGTTACACTATATAAGTTACCGGCATTGCAAAAAGAATTAACTGTATATCTGGATATCAATTAAGCTTTTAAATAAATCGCTTGACGAAAATTGATATTTAAATTTTAAGCAGCAACTCATATTAAGGAGATTAGAATGAGCGACAATATAAAAAATTTCAGTCATCACATGTGGTATCGTGAAGAAGGCGGAATCGTCACTATCGGAATCAACGAAGAAGGCTTATCTGAAATAACCGAAATTACTTCAATTGATTTACCCCCCGAGCAGGAAAAAGTTGAAGAAGACGTCGCTATTGGCGTTATTGAAACTGACGACGGTCCTTTAAATATTTATTCGCCTGTTGAGGGCACCGTGATTGAGGTCAACACCAGTGTTATTGATGAGCCCTCAATAGTGCAGGAAGACCCCTATGAAGAAGGCTGGCTTTTAAGAATAGAAGCCGCAGAAGTGGTCGATGAGGACGATGAGGACGAAGACGAAGATTTAGACGAAGAAGAGGGTGAAGATCTTAGTGATGATGAGTGAAAAAATTGAAGATTAGAGAGTTTCTTCTAACTGACATCGAGGCTGTAAAAAAATTTACTGATCAAGTGGTGGGCCAAGGTTATTATTCTATTGAGGAGCTGGCTGAAAATCAGAAAAAATCAATTACTAAAAATAATGAAATCTGTTCGTTTGTGTTAATTGATAGCCTCTCGCAAGAAATCAAAGGCCTGCGCCTAGCCTTTCCGCCCGGCAAATGGAAACGCGGCAAGGGTTCAAAATTAAGTGCAGCGCTATGGCCCACCAAGATATCAGCCACCGCTTATTTTCAAAGTTTATTTATTTCTCCCGAACTACAGGGGCAAGAGTGGGGCCCAAAATTGTCCTCAAAATCTTTACAAATTTTTAAAAAGTCAAAATTCGCAGGAGTGGTTACCCACTGCTGGAAAGAGTCACCCAATAATTCATCTTATAAATATCTTGCGAGCATAGGTTTTAAAATTATTACGGAACATCCGAATTATTGGATCGATATTGATTACACTTGTACCAGAGACGGCAAACCCTGCAAATGCACGGCTATTGAAATGCACTTGAGTATAGAGCCAAGCAAATATTAAGTTTTCTTGACCCACGAATTACAATAAGCCTTGCTGACAACAAATTTTTTCGGAAAAAGAGCACAAGTACCAACTTCTTTTCCATTTTTTACATCAGTTTTTATGTAAAGCGCCTTGCCGATAACCATTTTGGAATCTTCCGGCCGTAAATTAAATCTACCAATGTTTTAGCTGTGTTAAAAGCTAGACCAATGCCGTGACCCGTATAGCCCCCCGCAAAAAAAACCTGAGAATCTTCCGGCAGCGAGCCCACCAGTGGTTGACCATCGCTTGAAAAACCCATAACCCCCGACCAACGATGAGAAACTTTTCTTCCGTCGAACTGTGGTAAGTGATTCTTTACAAACTCATGTAATGCATTTTGTATAATATCTGTAATATGATCTGAATAACCAATTTCTGTGGCTTTTTCTAGCTGCCTAAAGCCGCCAATCAGTAGCTCTCCGGTAGGCATTTGTCTAAAGTAATCTAAATAAAAATTTGCATAGCAGGGGCCTTCCATAAAATAGGGGACTTTTTCCATCATTAAAATTTGGGCCCGAGTCGGGTGAATTTTGTCGTTAAAAAATTTATTCAAAATGGGAGAATAAGCGTTTAACGCATAGACCACCATGGCGCACTCGATATCACCATTGTCAGTTTTTACAATGCGAGCACTCTCGTGAGTTATAAGAACCTCACTCGCTTCTGTCATTTCAATTAATGTAACTTTGGTTTTACTAAGTATTTTGTGTAAAAGCTTTATCGGGTTTGTAGAGGCATCCTCAATATATTTTATTCCGCCAACAAAATTAGTTGCCCCCACTCGTTTTTTTACCTCATCGCTGCTACAAATTTCAACTGGAATATTCAGCGAACTCATGGTCTCTGCCACTTTTTTTAGTTCAATAAATTCATTCTCTTGGGCGGCCAGTGAATAGGCCCCACTTTTTTTAAACTCTATAGTCGCTTCATCTTCTTGAATAATTTTTTCCATCAACAGATTTAAATTTTTTTCAGAAAATCTCCAGATCTCAACGGCTTCTTCAAGGCCATGTTTATTAATTAGACGGTTAAAGTGCTCAACGGAACCACAAGTAACAAAACCCGCATTTCTTCCGGAAGCACCATAACCCAAACGGTTTTTTTCAATAATGGCAATTTTTAAACTGGGATCTTCCTGATTAAGCCAATAAGCAGTAGAAATTCCGGTTATTCCCGCGCCAATAATAACCACATCAAAGTTTTTACGATTAGACTCACCTGATCGATCGAGCCAGTAAGATACGCTCATGAATTCCTTTTTAAATATTAATTTAAAATAAAACGTCTCAAAATTAGACACTGTCTAGCTTATCTTAACAACTAAAAATTATATAACAATTAAAAACTAGAGAAATTAACACTAAATGCCGATACCTATAACAGTGAAACATCACTATTATTATTTTTATTTTGGGGGTTTGATATTATTAAGCGCGAGTTGCTCACCGCTTAATAATTCACAATATAGTGAGTACCTTTCGCTTAAATATGAAGTTCCTGAATGCAAACAAACATATATCCATAATCCCGCAGTTAGTTTAACGGGAACAGCTCAATTTTTTAAACGCGGGGTTAATCTTGTCACGCAGTTAGAAAATGAAGTTTTAAAATTGAAAAACATGACTCAAGGTGACCCGCTGATAAACCCACTGCCAATTAAATTTGCCGAAATTGCTGTTTATAATTCAGCCAATCAACTGGTGCAATGCGGAAAAACCGATGCCCTGGGAAATCTGAAAGCTGTGGATGCCGTCGCGAGCTTAGCTATTCCGGCAGCCGCAGGTCAATACACGGTCAGGGTACTGGCCCGGATGAATCATCCTCTTTCAAAAGTAACGGCCAATGCCGTCGTAAAACAAGATAAGTACACCAATGAAGTCTATTCTATTTCTGCTGTGGCCCGCACCAATGGTGTAGATGACCCCAATGTTGTTTTGCTGGCCTATGCTCGGCAAACGGATTCACTGGCTATCGAGGGTGGGGCCTTTAATATTTTGAACAGTATCTACACCAGTTTTGAATACATTAATGCAAATACAGGAGCTACGCCCGTCAGCTGCCTGAATGAAAAATTTAATATCTACTGGAAAGCCGGATTCAACCCCGCACAATATTATTATCCTGAAGCAGACCCTGCGAGCTTAGGGAGCACAACATTTTATGATGCAAAAATTAATTCGCTTTTTATAAGTGGCGGAAAACTCGGTAATATATCTTTTGAAAGTGCTGCGCACTTTGATGATTATGTAATTATTCATGAATTAGCTCATCATATTGAAAATGTTTGTGGTTCGCTTTTAAGTCCGGGTGGCCAACATAGTGTTATTGCGCGCTCTGATCCGCGCCTAACCTGGGCCGAGGGCTGGGCTAATTATTTTGCCGCGCAAGTTATGTACGCCTCAATCAATTCAATCAATCCTGAATTTACAACTAAAATGTTGCAGGCTCAAATTACTAACCGAAGCTGGACTTATTTTTTTGCATCTGACGGATTTTCAGATTCAGTGCAAAATATTGGTAGCGGTGCGGGCTTTATGTTTGATTTAAAAAAATCTGGAAATAACCCTGATACCTGGCAAATCGGTGATTATACCGGACAAGCCTTTGATAAAGTGGACCCCGCCCGCTACCCAGGCGAAGGCCACTTCCGCGAAGGCGCTATTACGCGCGGCTTGTTTAAATTATCAAATATTTGTGGCGATAGTATTGATGATAATGGCACTTGTATAGATTCAGCACCCATTGCCTTTGAGTTCATGTGGAAAAGTATGGATAAAATAACCGGCATCGGGCAGGCGGTGTATCCATTTAAAAGCTCGGCCGCATTTATGGAAAAACTAAAATCTCTGGTTACTTGGGATGCAGCAAAAGTCACCTTTAATCAGGCACAAACCTCTGAAGCCTTGCATTTATTTTCTGATGGTATTTATACAGCCGGGGGAGTTAACACATGGGTTCCGTATGGAACTTATCTAACAAATATCCGAAGCGGATCCTGCACTGCCGGTCAATTTCATATTGAGCCCCGAATAGATGATCCAGTGCTAACCGGCACAAATTCAGATCAGCGGTACTCGAATCATTTTTACACGATTGATTTGAATTTTCTTCGTGGGTTAGACCAAATTCAGGTAAATTTTAATTCATTAGCTGGTACAGCCACCGAATTTGATCTAGTTTTGTTTGAAGAAAATTATTTTTTTAATGGCGATTATTTTTGTCCCAATTTTGATAGTAATGAAAAATGTAGCACCTCGTATCAACCCAGCCGGAGCATTAACTCAAATGTGGTAAAAAGTGACCGAAGATCTGGAAGTATCTCAACTAAAATTATTCGTGATTTGCAGCAATTAAATCCAAACAAACGTTATTTATTAAATATTCGCGCCTATACGCCTAACAAATCCATCAGTTCCAATACGCTCTATTCTTACGCTATTAAAAATCAAAACGGAGACAATATATGTCCATAAAAAAATGGGCTTTGGCCTCAATTTTAGTATTGGCTTCTGGTCTGTCGATTTATATCTTTACAAATATTAAACCCTCAAGCCGTAATTCTGCGGCATTTTTACAATCTAAATTCACCAGTAAGGGTATTATTAACCGGCTCATTCAGATTAAATTAAATTTTTCAAAAGCTAAGGCTGACTCTGAAAAAGTTGAAATTTCAGCGAACGTCAGCATGCCTTTTGATTTTAATGAGAAATTATATTTTAAATGGCAATTAGGCCCAGATGTTATTTTAGCCGAAGGTGAATTGTCCGGCGAAATTAATGGCTTATTAAAAACAGAAAATAAAAAAATATTTTTAACAGTTAAAGGTTTTAGTAAAGAAAGTAATCATCATATTCGCTTTGAAGTGCGTGGCGCTATAAATGATGCGCAAAGCGCTAAATACGGAAAAAATATTTACGGCGACGCCTTAATTGCCTCAGATTTTGAAAATACCTTTGAAAACACCGTTCAAAATGTTGAGCGTATTAAGGCCACACAATAAAGGACCACTTGAAAAAACTAATTTGTTTTATCTTATTAATATATTTAACCAGCTGTGATCAGGGTGGGGGCTTTGGTGGAGGCGGTGGTGCTGGCTCTGGCAGCCTCTGCACTTCGTCCGAGGTTGCTGAAATCGCAGAATGTAACGCCACGATAGACTCGGGCAATTTACCCGTTACAGTTACCGGAATTGCGCAATTTTTTAAAAGAACTACTGTTTCACAAAGTGGTAAATTAGTTCTTGGTGCGCCAATAACTACGGCCATGCCAATTAAGTTTGCCGAAGTTCGCGTGCTCAACTCAACTGGCACAATAGTGCAATGTGGAAAAACGAATTCGACGGGAGCCTTAAAAGCGGTAAATGGCACCTCCGACCTACAAATACCAAATACCATAGGTACCTACTCCGTGGAAGTTTTAGCCAGAGGTCAACAGGTTTTGCCCTCTATTGTTTCAGGAAAACCCGCATTTCAAATGTATGCCGCTATTAAAAATGATATTTGTACAAATGAGCTTCATAAAATTTCAGCTAGCATAGTTTCAAATGGTACGGGCCCCATAAATACCTCGCTCACGGCCTATGCCAGAGAAACTGAAACCTCTGGGCAAGTTCAAGGCGGCGCATTTAATATTTTCAATAATATCGTAACAACTTACCAATATTTGGCAGATAATACGGGCACTACTAATATAGACTGTCTAAATTCTAAATTAAACGTGTATTGGCAAGCAGGGTTTAATCCGGCTCAATATATTTATCCTGCGGAGTCACCTTCAACATTGTCTAATATTTCATTTTACTATCGTGGCTACAATCAGCTTTATATTAATGGCGGAAAGTTAGGTAACGTGAGCACCGCAGATACGGATCACTTTGACGATGCCGTGATTATTCATGAAATCGGGCACCGCATTGAAGATGTTTGCGGAAAAATGGATTCTCCCGGCGGCACACATAATGGACTTTTTAGAATAGATCCGCGCCTAGCCTGGTCTGAAGGCTGGGGTAATTATATGGGCGCACATATTATTAAAAATAAATTATCAAATATTAACTCCGATCCGGCATTGAATACATTACTGGGCGCACCGGGTTGGGTTTATTATTTAGACACAAAAGGTTATACCGACGGCGCAAGCGGCACCGCTTCTGAACTCATTCGTTTTGATTTAACCCGTGCGGGTAGCAACCCTGAAATTGTTCAAAATAATTCTCCAGTAGGAGCAAGCTGTGGTGTAGAAGATTTATGTTTTGATAAAGTGGATTCCGCCGCCCACCCTGGCGAAGGCCACTTTCGCGAAGTTTCAATTGCGCGTAGTTTATTTAAAATTACGAATACCTGCGCAGCCGGCTGCACCAATCGTGCGGACTACTATGATGAGGTCTGGAATAGTCTAAATAAAATTACTGGCATTGGGCAAATTATTTATCCTTTTAGAAGTTCTGTGCGATTTTACAAACAGTTAAATACCGCCTTTGGTAGTACAATGCCGGCGTCAATAGACGCCACATTAAATTCCGATGAGGCCCAACAGCGAAGCGGAAATAGTGACTATATAATTGCGGGTAACTTAACCTGGCCTGCCTATGGAATTAAACTAGTGCCAAGCAATACCGCTTGTAATTTAGAAATCAGACCTCGCAATGAAGATACTGCGGTGACAGATGTTTTCTCTGATCAAAGATATTCAAATCATTTTTATTTTATTGATAAAGTCACCTCCTTACCGGACATCAGCAGTCTGACATTAACCGCCACAAGACTAGCGGGCACTGTTTTGGATTTAGATCTGATTTTATATCAAGAAGGCTATTCTTTTGTTACGGACAGCGCTGGAGCTAAAACAGTTAGTTCGGCGCAATTTGTAAGATCTGCCCGCAGCACGGGCTTTACGAATAAAACTATTTCGTCTTTAAATACCCTCAGTAGCACAACTCCTTATATACTAAATATTCGCGCTTTTACTACAGGCGTGCCCGTTGCATCGAATACCAGTTACACTTACACACTTACGTCAAATACCGGAGGATACCTATGCCCATCCGCAGTTTTTTAAAATCAATAGCGATCATTTTGTCTGCTGGTGTGGCTGTTGGCTTTGCGGCTGTTCATTTTTTAAAACCTGTTGATAAAAACAGATCCCTGATGTATTATTCATTTTCAAAATTAGGTGCAGATCAAAACTCACGTTATTTGTTCGATATAAAAATAAATGCCTCTGAATTATCGCAGACCGAAAATGAAATTTCAATTATTAAAGTAAATATAGAAGGCCTTAAAGATTTCAATTCAGATCTTATCTACACTTGGACTTTACCCCAAGATGTAGAGCTGGCGGAGGGGGCTTTAAGTGGCCCATTGGGAGATTTTTATACGAATCAAAATAAAGAATATATTTTAAAAGTGCGGGGGTTTTCAAAACAACTGAAAAAATTTATTAGTTTTGAGGTGCAGGGGGAGTTTGAACAAAGACCCGTTCGCCGTGATATTTTGATTTCTTCACGCCTTGAGGATTCTTTTGAATACAGCATTCAGCAAAATGAATTGAATAATTCTAAAAATCAGCTTAAAAATAAAATCTATAAGCTTGGGGACGCTAAACCCAAAGGCCGATTTGATTTAGATCGGGTTGTGCGTTAATTTATGCAACCACCCGCCCTGGAGCACAATTTTGATTTAGATCAAAGCTTAGCTCAAAGCTTAGATCAAATCTTAAAAAGTAAATTTAATTTAGAAACTTTCCGCAAAGGTCAAAAAGAAATCATTGCCTCTATAATTAATAAGCGTGATGTTTTGGCCGTACTCCCTACAGGCGGCGGAAAATCTCTTTGCTACCAACTGCCGGCAGTCGTGCTGGATCAATTAGTAGTGGTGGTGTCTCCGTTAATTGCCTTAATGAAAGATCAGGTTTATGCCCTAAATAAAATTGGTCTTAATGCCGGCTGCCGTTACTCGGGGCAAACGCTTGAAGAATCTAAAATAGTTTTTAAAAACATAGAGAACTCAAAAGCCTTTATTTTGTATTTATCCCCTGAAAGAGTACAACATGAAGGTTTTTTAAAATGGATCGTAAATCGCGATGTTGCCCTCTTCGCTATTGATGAGGCCCATTGTGTTTCGCAGTGGGGACACGACTTTCGCGAAGAGTATTCGATGCTGAAAGTTCTGAAAAAAATCCGACCGGACGTGCCCATGCTTGCATTAACGGCCTCTGCTACACCCGAGGTTTTAAATGATATTGCAAAAAATTTAAATTTAAAAAATCCCGAAAGGCGGGTGCATGGATTTTATAGGCCCAATTTATTTTATCAAGTGGAAAAATGTGTAGATGCCAATGATAAAATGAATTTAATTCAACAGGCCTTATATAAAATACCTGAAGGTCGGAAAATAATTTATGCTGGAACTCGTAAAAACGTTCAAGAATTGGCCGCTGAATTATCAAAAATTTTTGAAAATGTAGGCTATTATCATGCCGGTTTATCTTCTGAAAAGAGAACTAAAATGCAGAGTGATTATCAACAAGGTGCAATTAAAATTTTAGTTGCAACTAACGCTTTTGGTATGGGTATTGATCAGCCCGATGTGCGACTGGTCATTCACTATCAAATGCCGGCCAGTATTGATTCTTTATATCAAGAAATGGGCCGCGCCGGACGCGACACTTTACCCGCCAACTGCTTAATGCTTTATTCAAAAAAGGATAAAGGTTTACAATCTTATTTTATAACCGAAGCCGAAGCCACCCCGGACATAAAAAAAAGCCGATGGAGAAGTTTAGATGCGCTGATAGATTATATTGAAAGCAGTGAGTGCCGCCACGCCGAAGTCTTAACCTACTACAAAGATCCTGATCGCATCAAAAGCTGCGGGCACTGTGATAACTGCTGTAAAAACTCAGAACGACTTATTAAAAAATTATATGAAAACAAAAAAATTCAGCATTTTCTTAAGAAAAAGAAAAAAAATCACAGCAATGATGACATGAGTAAAGAATTTAGTTCAGTTCAGCAAAACAAATTTGAACTGCTAAAAATATGGCGAAAAGAAAAAGCCACTGAATTAGATTTACCTGCGTTTGTTATATTCAGTGATCAAACCCTTAAAAATATTGTGTTAGCCGCGCCGCGCAACAAAACGGATTTACTTAGTATTCATGGTGTTGGCAGTAATAAAATTGAAAATTTTGGCGACGCCATTCTAAAAATTTTAATTAATTAATTATAATGGTATCACTTCAACCATCGGATTAAATTCATCCCGTAATATACCTTCGATAGCCATGAGGGTGCCCGTGGTTGAGCTTGGACAAGTGCCACAGGCCCCTTGGTACAGCACATAGACTTTGTTTTCCTCAAATTTAATGACCTCAATATCGCCGCCGTCTCCCTGTAACCCCGGCCGGATAGTCCGATCTAAAATCTCTTCAATCTGCTGAAGTTCTGGTGAAAGGTTCTGACGAGCAATTTTCTTTTCATCTAAAACAGTCTGATTGGGATTATGCACCGGCATGCGCGTTTGTATCACGGCACACACTTGCTCTTGAATTTTATCACTGTCATAATCAAATTGGTGAGTTACGGTGATTACATTCTGAAAAAAATGCACCTGTCTAACGCCGTTAATTTGAAAAAGCGAATTGGCTAAATTATTGGGCGTGGCTTCTTCAATTGTGGAGTACGTGGCTTTGCCCTCATTCAGCACAGGTTTATCTAGAACAAATTTCCATGCACTTGGATTAGGCGTAGATTGCACTCGAATCAATACATCTTGATCTTTCATAAAAGCATCCTTTTGGCTTTTTTAACGCCTTCAATAAATTGCGCAATATCACTTTCGTTATTATAAATAGATATGGAAGCACGAACTGTTCCGACTAAATTAAATTTTTTAAATAAGGGCTGTGTGCAATGGCGCCCCACTCTGGTGGCTATACCCTGTTGGTCTAAAATCTGGCCAATGTCCGAGTGATGTGCGCCATTCATGGTAAAACTAATGATGGCCGCTTTATTTTCGGAAGTCCCAAAAACTTTGATTTCTTCTATTTGCTGTAATTCTTGCAAAGCCATTTTCATCAGATTTTGTTCGTGATTAAAAAATTCTTCTATTTTGAATTGTTTTAAAAAATCTAAAGCCGCATTAGTACCCAGAGCTCCGGCAATATGTGGAGTTCCCGCTTCAAATTTAAATGGTAAATGATTATAGGTGGATTGCTGACACTCAACACGATCAATCATGCTACCGCCGGTTTGATAAACTGGCATTTTGTTTAATAAATCTTTGCGTCCATAAAGCACCCCAAAACCAAAAGGACCAAATAATTTGTGAGAGGAAAATGCAAAAAAATCTACTCCTAGTTTTTGCACGTCTACATTTTTTTGTGAAACATATTGGGCCGCATCTAATAGCGTAATGGCGCCGACGGATTTTGCCCTCGCAACGATGTTTTCAATGGGCGTGAAAGTTCCCAAAATATTAGAACAAGCTGAAAATGCCACTATTTTTGCTTTAGACGTTATTTGCTCTTCAACGGAAGCCAGATCAATTTCACCATTAGGAAGAATTTCAATAAATTTAAGAACACATCTTTTTTGCGTCGCTAATACCTGCCAAGGAACAATATTGGCGTGATGTTCAAGCTCGGTTAATACGATTTCATCACCCTCATTTAAAAAATGACCATAGCTGCTCGCTACCAAATTAATACTTCCTGTCGTTCCCGGAGTGAAAATCACTTCTTCAATGGATTTAGCATTTATAAAACAACGAATATTTTCTCGCGCATTTTCAAATTCATTGGTGGCGCTATCTGCAAGATAATGTGCCCCGCGATGCACATTAGCTGCTTCATGTGAATAAAATCGAGTGATGCGATCAATTACGCATTGCGGTTTTAAAGTAGTCGCCGCACTGTCTAGATACACCAAGTTTTTATCTCTAATTTTTTGATTAAGAGCAGGGAATTGTTGGCGAACCTCATCCAGCTGATTTTTAGGTGGCAATTGCGAGTTAGATATTTGCGAGTTAAGCATTTTGTACCATACGCTCTAGTTTTTTATTCAATGCTGAAATTAAATACTTCTGCAGTTCCTGATTTTCAATTTTAAGCAGGAGTTCCTTGGCGAAACCATACGATAACATCTTAACGGCCTCGTATTGATTAATTCCTCTGCTTAAAAAATAAAAAATTTCATCTTTATTCAGTTGGCCAAAAGTAGCACCGTGCGCAGCTTTTACGTCATCTGCAAAAATCTCAAGTTGCGGAACACTTTCCGCTTGTGCGGTACTGGTTAAAAGTAGATTATTATTTAATTGTGCTGAGTCGGCCTTTTGTGCATTGAGCGCTATCAACACCCGCCCCCTAAAAACCGAATGAGCCGCCCCCGACAGTATTGATTTATAATGTTGAATTGACTGATTTTTACCCGTGGCATGCTGAATAAAGGTATAGTTGTCTAAATGTTGAGTCGCCTCCCCAACACCCAAGCCATAAACTTGAGCCAAGGCATTTTCTCCAAAAAATTTTAGATGATAATAATTTCGTACCAGCTTATTGCCCAGTGAAAGCGCGAACGTAAGAATTTGGGCAGAGGAATCTAAGCTTAGTCGGCATTGTGAAAAATGAAAAGATTCCAAATCTTCATTTTGCAACTGAATAAAAGTTAACCGAGAAGATTTTTCTGCATGAATTTCTATACTTAAATTGACAGCGTCGGCGCTGGTATTGATAAAACTTATGGTATGCAGCAATAACTTCATTTCAGAATTTTCTGCCAATTGAATTTTTAATTTTTCGCTAGAATAAATTGAGTTTTTTGAAGACTGAACAAATAAAACTTGCACAGGTCGTTCCATAACTTTATTTTTTACTACCGAAAGACATATTTTTTTATTTACAAAAGCTTGCGCCAAATTAAGCAAGCGGTCTTCAACGCCCCCTTCGTCCATAAAATCTGACTCAGCTAATTCTTTTAGCTCTATGAGATCGTTGGCATCATCTGAAAGAGTTTTATTTAATACCCCATTTATAAAGACAAAATTTAAAAACTCAGAAGGTAGTTGTTTAGATACTTCTTGCATTTGTTCGTGTGTTAATTGAACATCTGAATCTTCAAGTGATTTCCATTCAATGTTTTTAAAATCTGTCAGTGAAGTGAACTTCCAAGCTTCTTCTCGTTTTGTCGGCAAGCCTAAGGCTAAAAATTTATCAAAACAATTTTGTCTTTTTTCGTTAGCCACTCGGCTATCAAGTGCAGCTTGATTATGAGTATCTAAATGGCTCCTATTTGCACGACTGAAATTTAAATAGCTACTTTCCCAACTCATAACTAATGCACCAGCCAATCGTAGCCTTTTTTTTCTAGCTCTAGGGCCAGTGAGGCATCGCCAGATTGAATAATTTTTCCATCAGAGAGCACATGCACAAAATCGGGTTTTATGTAATCTAGCAAGCGCTGGTAGTGTGTAATGAGCACAATGGCATTTTGATTTGTTCGTAGTTTATTTACGCCTTCCGCAACAACTCTTAAGGCGTCAATATCAAGCCCCGAATCGGTCTCATCCAGAAGTGCTAACCGTGGTGAGAGCACCGCCATTTGTAGAATTTCATTTTTCTTTTTTTCGCCACCTGAAAAACCCACATTCACGGAGCGATCTAAATATTCAGGTCTCATTTGTACGAGTTTCATTTTTTGATACAGAAATTCTCTAAAATCACCATCACTCATTGGCTCTGAGCCTTGGTGCTGCAAAATTGAATTAAAGGCGGTATGCAAAAAAGAAAAATTAGTTACCCCCTGAATTTCAACTGGGTATTGAAATGCTAAAAATATGCCTTCCTTGGCACGAAGATCAGGTGCGAGCTCTAGTAAATTCTGCATTTTGAAATTAATTTCATATTTAATTTCGCCCGCCGTGATTTCATAGGCCGGATGCCCCGCTAATATTTTAGATAAAGTGCTTTTACCAGAACCATTAGGCCCCATAATCGCGTGAACTTCGCCCGCTTTTATGCGCAATGACAGTCCCTTTAAAATTTCTTTTTCGTCTATTTTCGCATACAAATTACTAATATCTAACATACTACCCCACCGAATTTTCTAGTTTCATTTCGATTAATTTTACGGCTTCCACTGAAAATTCCAACGGTAACTCTTTAAAAACTTCTTTACAAAAACCATTCACTAGCATGGAAATGGCTTTTTCACTGCTAAGGCCACGCGACTTTAAGTAAAAGAGCTGATCTTCAGATAATCTTGACGTGCTCGCTTCATGTTCTAAAATGGCCGATTTATTTTTAACTTCAATATACGGAAATGTATGCGCGCTGGATTTGTCACCCACCAGCATAGAATCACACTGAGAGTAATTTCGTGCATTTTCAGCAGAAGCTAAAATTTTAACTTGTCCACGATAAGCATTTGATGAGTGCCCGGCGGCAATTCCCTTGGAAATAATTGTGCTCTTGGTGTTTTTTCCAATATGAATCATTTTAGTTCCGGTATCGGCCTGCATGTAATCATGAGTCAGCGCCACTGAGTAAAAAGCGCCTTCAGAATTATCGCCCATCATAATAACCGATGGATACTTCCAGGTGATGGCAGAGCCTGATTCTACCTGCGTCCATGAAATTTTAGATTTTTTACCTTTGCAAATTCCGCGCTTCGTAACAAAATTGTAAATTCCGCCTCGGCCCTCTTTATCTCCGGTGTACCAGTTTTGCACAGTAGAGTATTTAATTTCGGCATTATCCAAGGCGAGTAGCTCCACCACTGCGGCGTGCAGTTGGTTTTCGTCTCGCTGGGGAGCTGTGCAGCCCTCGAGGTAATTTACATAACTGCCCTCCTCGGCAATTATTAATGTGCGCTCAAATTGCCCGGTTTCTTTGGCATTGATTCTGAAATAAGTTGAAAGGTCAATCGGACAATGCACCCCTTTCGGGATATACACAAATGAACCATCAGAAAATACCGCACCATTTAAGGCCGCATAGTAGTTATCTGTTGCCGGAACAACTGTGCCCAGATACTTTTTTACTAAGTCTGGATGTTTTTTTAGAGCTTCAGAAATTGAGCAGAATATCACTCCAATTTTATCAAGCTCTTCGTAATGGGTAGTGGCAATACTAACTGAATCAAACACCACATCCACCGCCACACCCGAAATTCTTTTTTGTTCTGAAAGTGGAATGCCCAGCCTTTCAAAAGTTTTAATTAATTCAGGATCAATTTCATTCATCGAACCCACGACCTCTTTTTTGGCCTTAGGTGCCGCGTAATAAGTTAAACTCTGAAAATCTATTTTTGGGTAGGTCACTGCCGCCCATGTGGGTTCAGTTAATGTCAGCCAATGCGCATAAGACTTCAAGCGGTACTCCAGCATCCATTCGGGTTCGCTTTTTTTGGCGGAAATCAGTTTGATTACCTCTACACTTAAACCTTTTGGAAAATCTTCGGTTTCAATGTCCGTGGTAAAACCATATTTGTACGTATAGTTATCTTTGTTAGATTCAGACATGTAGAACCTCATGAAGACTAACTGATCTATAAAATTCTTGAATTTTTTTATTTAGTAAAGAAATCGGCGCCATGATGTTACAGGTGGGCTCAGTTTCACAGACCTCATCGCTGGTTAAGCATTTGGTTAAAATAGTGCGGCCCTCTAACATTTCAGATAAGTCATGTAACGAAACGGAAGTTAGTGGGCGGGCAAGAGCATAGCCGCCGCTCATGCCATATTCAGCCCTTAGTAACCCACGAGCCGAAAGGGCCTGCAACACCCTAGCGGTGGCTTCAAACGAAATATGCATTTGCTCTGCAACCTCTTTAGCTGAAGTCAAAGCACCTTCTGGCTTTTTTATAATTATCATTAAAGCCATAAGAGCATATTCCATTTTTTTATTCATTTTGTTCATAATAATCTTATTAAAATCAGTTATTTATTAGTATTTATAATATATCAAGTTATACATAAGGCACATATACGTATATTATTGTCGTATATATATTTAATAGCTATATGATTATTAACTGAAAGGCAAATGAAAATGACCAAACCTGCTCTATCTAAATATATTTGTAGCGAGCAGGATTCCGAAATATCCCTGGCTGTGATCTTTTCTAAATTTAACTACGCTGCGCAGCAATCGGCAATTAGTTTGGCGCACACCGCTACATAACTGTAGCATTTACCTATAGTTAACACATTTTGCTCCACAACAAAGGACGCGCCATAATATGAAGAAACTTTTTTTAGTTCTAGTTTTTTTAAGCTCCGGCTTATCTGCCCAAACCAAGGACTCAGTCGTTGTGGCTAACGTCGGAATAAAAAAAATTACCCTAGCTGAGTTTAATAAAAAATACACAGAAGTTGCCTCTCAAGTGCTGGTGCCCCCCCCTTCAAAAAAGGTATTTTTGGAAGAACTTATCCGCTACGAACTTGGCGTACAAGAGGCTCGCAAAAGGGGTTTGGAAAAAGATCCCCTAGTGCAAGAGCGTATTAACCAAGAAATTTATAAAGTTTTTTTAGAAAAAGAACTAGGTAAAAAAGTTGAGGGAAACACGGTGACCGAGCCCGAAATGCGCGCTTGGTATGCTCATAATCCACAAATTCGACTATCTGACATTTTGATTGAGGTCAAACCAGGCGCTACCAAAGAGCAGCGCGAGGAGGCGCGTACACGTGGTAATGAAATTCTAACTGAGGTCAAAAAGTCCAAAAGGCCATTTGAAGAGCTGGTTCGATTGTACTCCGATGATATCACGACCAAAAATCTAGGTGGTGACATTGGTTGGCAATCTCAAATATCACTCGTCTCCGACTACTATAAAGCGGCCGTTGGTTTAAATATTGGCGCAGTCACTTCAAACCTTATTGAAACACCGTTTGGCTTTCACATTATTAAACTAACAGGACGCCGCAGCTATGAAGAAGCCTCTAAAAGAGAAATTCGTATGGCTGTTTACGATGTAAAACGTAAGGCTGTTTTTGATTCTTTTTTTGAAAAAATTAAAAAAAATTATAAGATAGATGTTAACACCAGCTTACTTAAATAAAAGTAGAGATGCAAAATTGGCCTTGCTGTTTGTTTTGTCAGCCATTTTGCTGCTGGCCCCCTCTTGTAATTTTATTTCAAATCGAATTTTGGTTAAGCCCGTTGTGCAGGTTGAAGCTTTTCAGCTTTCTGCACAGGATTTTTCAAAAGAACTCGCACTTAAGCTTAAAGATCTGGATGCGCTTACTGTAAAAGACTCTAAAATTGTTAGTTTTTTTAAAGAACAAATTCTTAATGACTTCATTGTGTCAGCTTTCATAAATCTTTGGTTTGCAGAAAATAAACTTGCGCTGCCCCATTCCGAGGTGGATGCGGCGGTCGCCGCTATTGTGTCCACATATCCCACTGATACGGAATTTCGCGAATTACTCAGCCAGTCTGGGCTTAGTTTTTCAGCTTGGGTTGTAAAAATCGAACAAAATTTAAAAAAGAAAAAATTACTGGCAATACTTACAAAAGATGTTCTTCTAAAAAAAGAGGAACTGTTGTCTTACTATAACGCCAGTCCTCGCAAATTCGAACAGACCGAAGCTGTTTTATTGTCACATATTCTTGTTCGTGACCCCAGTCAAATTGAGGTCGTTAAAAAACTTTTAGTAAAACAAAATTTTACTGAGGTTGCAAAAAAATACTCTTCCGCATTTAATGCCGAAGCGAAAGACCGTTATGGCTGGATAGAACGGGGCTATTTACCCAACGCACCAACGGACAAGCCTTCTGAATTTGAAAAGTCATTTAAACTAAGTCCCGGTGACATTTTCGGACCTATTGCCTTGCCAGATGGCCTTCACCTTTTTAAAATTGCAGAAAAGCGGGCGTACAAATTAAATAGCTTTAAAGAGGTGCAGGAACGTGTCCGGTTAGAGGTTATAGCGCTGCGTGAAACTGCCAAATTTACCTCATGGCTCGATGTGCAAATTAAAAAATATAAGGTAAAAAAAAATCAAAGTATGATAGATTCTATTCGGATTGAAACCAGATAGGCTGTTTATATGAAGCTAACAATTTTAATTACATTATCAATAGCCCTTTGCATTAAAGTCCGCGCGGCCGAGGGCGTTGTAAAAAGCGACAAAATTCTTGTCGACAAAGTTATAGCCTCAGTTAACGAAGAAATTATTTTACTCTCCGAACTCAAAAATATGTCATTACGAATAAAAAAACAGGGCGCCATTGATGAAACTCTTTTGCTGGGAGAGGGCAAGCTCTTCCTTGATAACAATAAAACAAATCAACTTGCTTTTTTAATTCGAGAAAAACTGGTTGAATCTGAAATCAAACTACTGGGAATGACTTCTACGCCTGAGCAAATCAATAATGAGCTTGCCCAGGTCGCAAAAAAAAATCAAATGTCGATGCCAGAATTCATTCGTTACATGACTTCCCAAGGCTATAACATTGAAGAGTACAAACTCATTTTAAAAACACGCTCTGAACGTCAAGCCTTTTTTGAAAAAGAAATTGTTAGTAAGCTGCGCATTTCTGACGAAGATGCATTTGGGGTCTTTAGATCCAAGCATCCAAATTATAAGCCCACCGCTAGCGAATATAAGATTGCGCAAATATTTTTTTTGAACAAAAAAGGTGGCGCGGCACTGGCATTTGAGCGCGCCCAATCCGCGCTTAAAAAATTAACTGATGGAATCCCATTTGCGACGCTTGCGAATCAGCTGGATGAAACCTCAGGAGCCAATAAAGATGGCGTGCTCGGTGTTTTTAAATCAGGAGAATTCTTGCCCGAAATTGAAAAGGCTATAACAGACCTTGCGGTTGGCGCCACCTCTGGAGTTTTGAGTGGCCCCAATGGTTTTCACATTGTAAAACTTTTAGATAAAAAAACAGTGCTCGATCCAAATTTTTTACGTGTTAAAGAATCTATAAAGGCTTCGTTGGTTCAACAAAATTTTGAGCGTCAGCTAAAAAATTGGTTCGAACTTAAAAAACTTGAAGCCAATATTAAAATTCATACGGAGATCTTATATTAATGCATAACCACAAAGGGGGCTTAAATGTATAAGCCTGTAATTTTTAGAGAGTACGACATCCGAGGTGTCTACAAAGTACAATTTGATTTAGATTTTGCGTATATGCTAGGGCGCGCTTTTGCGACTTATGTTTTTAATAAAACGTCAAAAAAAAACTTACGGATTTCAATCGGTTACGATGCACGCCTGTCTTCTATTCCCATAGTTGAAAAACTTGCTCTGGGAATGAAGGAGGGCGGCGCGGAGGTCTTAATTTTAGGTCTTGTTACGACTCCTATTTGTTATTTTTCGACTTTTCAATTAGATCTTGACGGCGCCATAATGGTCACCGGCAGTCACAATCCACCCGAGTACAATGGCTTTAAAGTTTCCTTAGGCAAAACAACTATTTTTGGTGAGGAAATTCAAACTCTGCAGGCGGTGTTAAAAGCTGAAAATTTTATTTCAGCTTCGTCCGCCAGCTTAGGATCTATTAAAAATTATGATATTATTCCTGAGTATTTGGCGCGTTACAAAAAAGAATTTGGACAAATTAAGCCCATTAAAGTGGTTTTAGATTGTGGCAATGGTGCAGGCGGAAGTATTGTCCGGAAATTATTTAATACAGTTGGCCTACAGCCCGAAATTTTATTTGAACAGCCCGATGGTAGCTTTCCGAATCATCACCCCGACCCCACAGTTGAAGAAAATCTAAAAGACTTACAAAAAAAAGTTTTAGAAACTGGTGCTGTTTGCGGAATTGGATTTGACGGCGACGCGGATCGTATTGGCGTGGTTGATCATACAGGCGAAATGCTATACGGCGACGAGCTCATGACTATTTTTGCCCGTGCAATTCTGCATGAAAAAAAAGGTGCCAAAATTGTGGGTGACGTTAAATGTTCTGATCGCATGTATTTGGATATCGCAAAAAATGGCGGCGAACCTATAATGTGGAAAACAGGTCACAGCCTAATTAAAGAAAAAATTAAAACTGAAAAAGCACCCTTCGGCGGAGAAATGAGTGGTCATATTTTTTTTGCCGATCGCAATCATGGTTACGATGATGCCCCCTATGCGGGTTTGCGCCTATGCGAAATTATTGCAAAAAGTGGAAAAACTATTCCGCAGCTTTTAGCGGGCCTACCCCCCGCGTTTAACACCCCCGAAATAAGAATAGACACTACCGAAGATAAAAAATTTTTGATAGTTGAAAAAGTAAAAGAAAAATTTGTAAACTCGCAAGATCAAAACATTAAAGTTAACTTGATCGACGGCATCAGAATCAGCTTTACTGATGGGTGGGCGCTGGCCCGCGCCTCAAACACACAACCCGTCTTGGTTGTGCGTTTTGAATCCACCACAGAAGCTGGCTTAAAGCGTATTCAAGATTCTGTAATGAGCGTGGTGAATTTGTATTTGTAACTGAGCTAGCTGATATTTTTTTAAAGGAATATATGAAAAAACCGAATCTGTTTTTAGTCGCCGCCATTTTGTTTTTATGTGCAACACTAAGGGCTGAAATTTTATTTGAAGGCTATTACAAAGTAACGCAATTTAAAAAACATATTGGATTTTTAGTATTACGCCATGAGGTGGATGATAAAAACAAAAAATTTAAAACCACCAGCTTTATTAAATTAGGTAAAAATGGTTTTAACTTAACTGAAACCTACCAAGCGGTTTCTGATAGCGAGCTTGCTCCGGTTAGCATAAGTTATTTAGCGGTCGGAGATAACAAAACCAAAACAATTGAAGTTAAGTTTAACAAAACCCCCACCGCTACTAAAATGACCGGCCACGTGGTTGAAGACGGAAAAAAAATTAAAATTGATGAAAAAATTCCGAAGGGAGTCTTTTTGTCATCCGCATTATATTACTTGATGTTACAAAGTAAAGATGGCTTAAAAACCGATGCTAAATTTGATTATTCTGCCATCACAGAAGAAGGGCCCGTCGTGTTGCCGGGAACAGTTAACGTAGATAAGAAAATGCTCACACAAGGGGTATTGCAATTACTTAAAATCACCAATAATTTTGCCGGTTCTGAGTACACTAATCTTGTCACTCCCCGGGGAGAGGTGATATCCGCAGCTACGCCCGCCACCAGCATTGAAACTGAGCTGGTAAAAAATAAAGAGGAAGCCACGGAAGGGGTTCAGCTAACTAAAGCTACACTTAAGAAAATTTTTGGCAAAATACCTTTAGGCCAAATCAATACTTTTCATAAAAAAGCTAAAGTAGAAGATAAATAAAAATGTGGCGCTTAAATGAACTGATAGGTCAGCATATGTTGATTGGTGTATCGGGCGCAATCTTAACCAGCTCCGAGAAAAAATTCATAGTTGAAAATAATATTTCAGGTGTGGTGCTTTTTGCCCGAAACTGCGTTGAGCCCAAACAAATTCGCGATCTCTGTACCGAGATTCAGTCATTGCGGCATAAAATGAAAGATCAGGCGCCCTTGTTCATTGGTATTGATATGGAGGGTGGCCGCGTGCACCGCTTAAAGCCGCCATTCACCCAGTGGCCGGCTCTTAAAAATATAGGGGATTTAGATGATCCAACACTGGCTTTTCATTTTACCCAAAGCATGGGAACAGAGCTTGCGGCCGTGGGAATTAATCTTGATTTTGCCCCTTGTGTAGATGTTTTTACGAATCCAGCAAATACCGTGATCGGCGACCGTGCGGTGAGTTCTAACCCCCAGCAAGTTGAAAAAATGGCGTCCGCCTTAATTCGCGGCTATCTCAAGGCTGGTGTAATTACTTGCGCTAAACATTTTCCGGGTCATGGAAATACCCTTATTGATTCGCACGAAGAATTGCCAATTGAAACCGCTGATATGAAACGCTTGAATGACGTGGAACTTGTGCCCTTTAGAAAAGCCGTCAAAAGTCGGGTAGATATGATAATGACGTCACATATTTTATTTAAAAATATAGACCCCGAATGGCCGGTGACATTGTCTGAGAAATTTTTAAAAAAAATACTGCGCGCAGAGCTTAAGTATAAAGGTATAATTATCACCGATGATCTTGATATGAAAGCTATGGCCAAACACTATGATAAAGAGCACATACCCGTGCGGGCACTGCAGGCGGGGGCCGAACTATTATTATATTGTAATGAGCCCGAATCTCCATCAATTGCCATTGACGGAGTTAGCGATGCCATTGCGCAAAGCAGGTTGAATAAAAATGATTTAGAAATGTCTCATAAAAAAATACTAGCTATGAAAAAAATAAAATTAATAAATCCTGACCCTCGGCCAATAGAAGAGGCTTTAAAAGTCATTGGATGTCGTGATCATCAGTATTTAGCTGAATATATACGTAATTTAAAAATTCCCCAAAGCTTAATTGAAACTTAGCTGAAGCTTGATAGAAACTTAGCTGAAGTTTGATAGAAGATTTAGTCGCCGAATAAGGCTTTTTTGCCCTTAGTTGAACCCTTGGTTCTTAAGGCCGCTTTTCTTTTAGTTCCAGATGCGGCTTTTTTGTGCTTGCGGATAATTTCAGTTCTTTTAGTTTTAGATGCCATTTGTAACCTCGTTAGTAGTGGCTTTTCTATCAAAAAGGAATGCCCAAGTCAAACAAGTGCTGATCTTCGCTTTTGTTGGCGTTATTTGAAATATAAGCATAATGAAGACCAAATTGGGGCCCGGTAAAGCCCACACCGGCGGTAAAATAGTTTTTAGACAGCACATTGTTGTTCTGGTAACCCAGTCTAAAAATAACCCAGTCATTTAAATAGTTTTCTAAACCCAGCATATAGACCAGTTTGTCGGTTTTATTATCAGGTGCAGATTCAATATCAAATCTTAAACGGGCGAAGTTTTGGTAGGTGTAACTTAAACCTAGAGCCAAAGTTTTTTGTATCTGCAGATTTTCAGCTAAATCAACAGGACTTGAGCTGACTTTGCTCGCCACAAATCCCAATCCTAAATTTGTGGCCAAAGCTAATGTGGCGGCCACATCTAAGCTGGTTTGGCGCAATTTTTTTTCAGTGCGGCTAGATAAGCTGCCAGATAAATAATGTGTGTATTCAAGCATCGAGGCTGTGGCCCCAAAGGCCATTTTACTCCAGCGTCGCGAAGCTAAACTTAAACCCATTTGCTGGGTATCAAGTGTAGCCGTTTTAGTTTTAATAAACTTTAGGGCCGCCGGAAGATAAACCTCCTGCCCATTGTCAGTAACACTTAAAGCCCAGTGATCTTGCGAGTAATTGTAAGAAAAATTTTTACTAGGTAAATCTGAAATGGTCGCAGGGTTCAGCAATACACCGTCAATAGCTTCGACCGCGCCACGGCCTGTGCCACCCGTAGCCGTAGATACGGCACCCACGGCGGCAAAAGTTACTGTAGAGCTGCAGAAACTAAAAATTAAAAAAAATATTTTATGCATCTAAATACGTTAACAGAGTCTTAACTTAAATCCAGCTAAAAACTTGTGCTTGATCTCGTACATATACTGGCGTACTGCGCGCAGCGCTGAAGCCTGCGGGCCTCGTCTCCCGTTTTATTGCCAGCATAAGTCACGCCCATTTCAGCAAAACGTGATAAATAGCACTCTTGGTTTGAATTATACTGCACCCCAATATCTTCTGCCGGATTACTAACAAGAATATTCACAGTTGGCAGGTAACAATTGGTTTGTTTACTAACTAGACACAGCTCGCTCCCTGAGTTTATACGATTATTAGGATTGTAAATGGTACCGGCCTTATATAAAAGGCCAATAGCCCATTGATCTTCTGAATAGTGCCGCCGGATATTTTTAACTTTGGTGGCTGTTGCTGGATCTTCTAAATCTTTTGCAATAAGTTCAGCGCAGGCAGGCTTGTCAACTTTTTTATTGTTAAGTTCATTCGTTTTCATAATAACCACATTTTCACAAGCCCAAGAGGCTCCACTAACCAGGCGGCCGTCTTCTAGATTTTTTTCAGTCACTTTGCTTAGAATATTTTTTCTCCAGCTAGAAAGGCTAGAGTTTTTTGAAGTAAAACCAAGTTCATAACCTCTGCCAAAAGCTCTTTTTAAATCTATTTCGTCTTTACGTCTTAAAGAATTAAAGCCGTAACTTGGGGTAAAGTCAGAGGACGACTGCGTTGTTTCATTGCCAAAACTTACGGCTAAAATGTATTTGAAAGAGTTAAATTCCGCTCTGATTAAGTCAGCTCGTTGTTCGCCCGCCCCAGTGTTGTCATTGACTCTTGAGTCTTGAGGAAAGGTAGCATCATAGGCTTGGTTATAACCCAAGGCGCCTTCTAGCGGATCGGGGCTCGATTTAGAGCCTACATTATAAACACGCGGGCCCTCTGCCAGCACAAGACCATTAGGGCCAAATTTTACATTATTTGTTATGGATGATAAAACAGGTTCATTTGACAAAATACTGCCTTCATAAAGACCATCACGTCCGGGTAAAATAGCATCTGTGCCCGAGGGTTGAACTAGGTCAACGACAACTTTTAAATTGGTGGTGCTCCGAACGGCATATTGAATTTTTAAATTTTTATTAACCTCAGAATTTTGTAAAATATATTGAATTTGTGCGGGTGTTATTACAGTGTTTGGGTAAGTTGGATCTACGTTTTTTGCTACATACAGTAAAAAATCAGATCTTAATTTAAGTCCGGCCTTAACTGCACCTGTACCTGTGCTGTCAACAAAGCCCTCATTTGCACCCAGTTTAATACCGTGTAAACCGCTTGAATTTAGATCGCTACCAACGCAAGAATTATAAGAAATCGTATCAATTGCCACATCAAATGCAAAAGGCACTTTATCAAGAATTTTTTGAACGCTGTCACCAGATGTGGTTTTTGCCGACAACAAACTTTGATTTTGCTGTATGGTGCAAGAGGAAATCACTGCAACCAAAATCGCAACACCCATAGCTAATGCAATGACTTGTAGGCCTTTAAAAGCAATAAATTTCATCATATTTAGATTAACACATTCTGTTAGTTTATTCTTATATTAGTTAAATTTTTTCTCATTATGATATGTTTTTAAAATGAAAACAGTCTTCTTTTTGATCTACTTGACGATAGTCCGGTTAATAAGCATCTTGTTTATTACAATTTCTGCACAAGCCTATATTTTACCGCTAGATACGATTTTAAATAAAACCATTGCCCATGCTGGTCATCAAATTATCAAAGTTCAGCAAAATGTAACTTTTAAAGAAGGAAGTGAAGAATTCACTGTACAAGAGACTTGGTTGATTGAGGGTGACAAAAACTTAAAGTTGACCGCCACGGGAACTGGCGCCCTCAAAGGTCATTTCAATATTCTATATCTTTATAATAGTAAAAAACGCACCCATATAGCGAGTAAAAATAAAATCGTGCAAACTGTGCCCGCAGAGTTCTTCGAGAGATTCTTAGTTACAAAATCTGTTGATTCGTACCGTACCTATTTAAATGAGCAGGGAATTTCTTCTAAAGTTCGCCTTTCGCGAGCCGGTGGTGCCATTTGCTTTGCTGTTGGAGAAGCCTCAACCACGGCCGCCCTTTCTGCGCAAATTTGGATTAATCAAGATTTTTTTCATCTTAATAAAATTCGCTTTTCAACCGAGGCCGACGTGGAGTTTTTAGACTATAAAAATTATGGCAACACAGATAGCACAGTTCATTATCCCACCACTAAACGGGTTAACTGGGCCGGGAAATCAGCCAGTATAAAGGTGATTCAGGTCTCAACAAAAACGGCGGCAACAATTAAAGATTTCTATTCTGATACCCTTGATACACCATCAGAGATTTCTTTAGCAGACAAAGGTCCGCTTGGACAAACAGTAGAAGAGTTCTACATGAGGTTTAGATGACCAAGCCGCAAACAGTTGTTGTTGCGGTTGATGCGCCTCTGTTTGAAAATCTAAACTACCTGCAAAACGAAAATTTTAACGTCAAGCGCGGTGACGTGGTTATTGTACCCTTGGGTAAAAGAAAAGTTTCGGGCGTGGTGCTGGCGGTGGTTTCATCGGAAAGCGACTCAAAATTTGAGTCAAAATATGTGCTTAAATCAGTCACTTCAATTCATGCCGAATTTCCGGCAATCAGAGAGACTCATTTGCAGTGGCTTGAGTGGGTGGCTGATTACTATTTGCATCCGCTTGGGCAGGTGATGCAATTGTGTTTTCCACCTTTAGAAAAAGCCAAGACCATCAGAAAAAGCGCGCGCCCCCCCGTGATTTCAGACGAGGTTTTGAACGCCCACAAAATGAAACGATCAAGGTCTCAACATCGGTTAAATATCGAGCAACAAAGCTGTGTAGATTTAGTATATAAAATTAAGGGTTTTTCAACACACCTTGTTCATGGGGTTACGGGCTCTGGAAAAACTGAGGTCTATTTAGAGCTTTTTGAAAAAACTTTAAGTGAGGGTAAGCGCGGATTATTTTTATTGCCCGAAATTTCTTTAACCCCGCAATTAATACAGCGTTTTGCTGAAAGATTTGGCGATCAAATTGCAGTTTTACACTCGCAATTGACCGAACGTGAGCGCACCACGCAATGGTGGGAAATTGCAGAGGGGCGAAAAAATATTTTAATAGGCGCTAGATCCGCGATTTTTTGTCCTATCAAAAATATAGGGCTAATTGTAGTGGATGAAGAACATGAGTCCAGCTATAAACAGGACGAAAAACTTAAATACAATGGGCGAGACTGCGCGATTATGCTGGGCTACTACAACAAATGCAGTGTGGTTTTAGGCTCGGCCACACCTAGTTTAGATTCATGGAAAAATGCGCTGGATAAAAAATTCACCTTGCATCAAATAAAAAACCGAGTGGAAAATCGCCCACTACCCAACATTCAAATTGTAGATATGCGGCAAGAAAAAGATTTAGAAAAAAAAATTATCAAAAATCAAAGTTCTGAAAAGCCAAATTGGCTGTCGCAAAAATTGTATTACGAAATGCAGCTTACTCTTGAAAAAAAAGAACAGGTGGCACTGCTTTTGAACCGGCGGGGAATGGCGCAGACAGTTTTTTGTCCCGATTGTGGCTTTACCGCCGAGTGTCCGAATTGTGACATTAGCTTAACCTTGCATGCCAATGTGCACCTTGTTTGTCATTACTGTGATTATCATCAAAATTTTAAAATCAAATGTACTGACTGCAAAGAAGGCGAATTAGTAAATTTAGGCCTGGGCACCGAAAAAGTTGAAGCAGATTTAAAAAAACTGTTTCCAGATAGAATTATTGCGCGTGCGGACCGCGACGAAATTTCTACGCGCGCGCAGATGGAAGAATTAATTAAAAAAATGGAAAATTCAGAAATTGATATTTTAATTGGCACCCAGATGATTGCTAAAGGTTTGGACTTTACTAATCTTAAACTGGTGGGTTTGTTGCTGGCAGATATAAGTTTCAATCTGCCAGATTTTAGAGCCGCAGAAAAAAGTTTTCAACTGATGACCCAGATGAGTGGCCGGTCAGGCCGGCATGTAAAAATTGATGAATCTCCGGGTAAAGTGGTTATTCAAACCTATAATACCGAACACGAAAGCGTGCAGTTTTCTAAAAATCACGATTATGAAGGCTTTGCACAAGTAGAATTAAACAACAGAAACCAACTCAATTACCCGCCATTTCATAAGTTGGTCGCTTTGCGTATTCAGTCGCCAGATTTAGACAAAGTAAAAATAACAGCCCAGCAGCTCTTACAGCGCGCCCAGCAGCTTAAAGAAAAATTTTCGGCTTTTGCAGGCATAGAGGTTCTGGGGCCCGCCGCAGCCCCTATTGCAAAGCTCCGAAATCAATTTCGCTACCACTTACTGCTAAAATGTGCGCAGCCAAGAGCGCTCAATCAATTCGTTAAAAAATTGGTGGGAAACTCTAAATGGATAACAAAACAAACAAAAGTGATTGTTGATATTGACCCCTTGAATTTGTTGTAAAATAATAAGCCTATGGCCAAGTGTCCAAGTTGTTCATTAGAAGTTCCTGAAGTGTACCCCGTTGAGCTTGATTTGCGTGAACGTATTCTAAAATTGGATCCCGGTTTAGAACTCAACGAAGAGCTATGCAAATCATGTATAAACGATTTACGGAAAAAAGCTTTCAGTGCTAGCGGTAAGCTGATGGCTCAAGACAGGGCCGCTGGGGATCGTAAAAAAAGGCTGTGGCAATCGCGCATTCCCTTAATAAAAAAAGGTCATGCGCTTATGTCGAATAAACTTTATACAGAAGCTGCGATTTCATATGAAAAATATATAAAAGTGCTTGAATTAGCATTTTCTTGTAAGCCTGGGGACCTTACGCCGGAATCACTAAAAGAGTCGGCTAAAACCGCTGAGCTAACAGTTATCGTTGGCGTTTATTGGGATTTGCTCCGCATTTACGATTCAAATGATAAATATTCAGACAGACAGAAACATGTTGCAACTCAATTAGCTAAGTTTATAAATTACACACCTATATATCCGGATATAATGAAAAAAGCTTTAATTTTTGTAAGCCAGGCCCGCCATCCTGAAATCGTCAAAACATTTATAACTCTATCGAAGAAAAAGCGTACACGCTGTTTTGTTGCTACCTCTGCATTCAATGCTCCGGCCTCTATGGAGGTGCTCATCTTACGCGCTTATCGTGATCAGATTTTAAAGCAAACTTTTTTGGGAAGAAAATTTATTTTATTTTATTATAAAGTCTCTCCGAAGTTCGCTTCTTTTTTAGATCACCAAACATGGCTAAAGCCCGCCGTCAGAGCTTTATTACGGGTTGTGATTAAATGCGTCAGGTAATTTTTTTATACGGATTTTCTTGCAACTTAGGTGTTGCTCCGTGATCGTATAAGTTATGCACATCTACGATTACATCATCATTGGAAGCGGCTTAACAGGTTTAACAATTGCTAAAAAAATTAGCCAAGAGACCGATAATATTTTAATTCTTGAAGCGCAAGAGTTCGCCGGCGGGGACAATCGCGCCGCCAAACTTAACAATTTTAGCCTTAACAAGGGTTTAAGATTTTATCCAGACACTGAAGTTTTTAATAAAACACTTATTTTTTTAGAAGAATTGTTAGGCCAAAAAATTTCAAATTTCAGCTGTGAAAATACTATTGAAACTTTTGAATCCGGCGGATTTAAAAAATTTGTAGGGTTTGGAGAAAAATCTCCTGAATTTTATGATCAGCTCATTTATTTTTTAAGTCCAAAAGAACTGAAATTTTCTCATAATTTATATCAATTGGTTGAATATTTTTCGGAAAGTTTGCAAAATAAAATTCAAAAAAAATCAATCGTTACCAAGTTTGGATTTGAAGGTCTGGACTCGGCAGAACCGAAATTAACTCATGTCTTAGTGAATGGCACGAAGCCGCTCTATGCACAGAATTTTATTTTTGCTGGAGCTGTTAAAGATTTAGCCGCCCTTATTCCCGATGATGTTTTAAACCCTAGAGCTAAGTCCAAATTAAAAAAATCAGTGGCCTGGCAAGGTATTTGTTTGGATTTGTTTCACACAGTTACAACTGATAAAGAAAATATGTTTTTGCTAAACGGTACCACTGCCGACGATATTGGGCCTTGTATCGGCCGATTTTTGCCTGTAAGCACGAGTATCAGTAGCCAGCAGCAGGCGCCAATTGAGCAAACTTCAAATGGACAGATATCACAGTGGATGAGTTTTATCGATTCTGAATTTGCTGAAGACACTGAAAATATAGGCCTAGTTCTTAAAAAAATGAAAAGACAGATTAAGCGCGCCTTCCCTGTAATTGCAGACTCTATAATAAGTGAAAAAATATTTGTCACTCGCGCCTTATCCGGTGCGGACTTAAAATTAAATGCGAATGGAACTTTACCCAAAGTGCCCAAGCTTTGGGTGGCGTCAAGTCAAGTGAGCCCTTGCCTAAATCTGTTGGGCTCATTGATGCAGGCGCGATTTATATTAAGCTCCTTGGGTTTTGTCTCTGCACTTGAGGATGATTTAAACTCTACGGGCAAAGCAGTTGCTTGTACTGATTTTTAAAATTTTCGATGTAGATTTTTAATAGGTTCGCTTGATCTCCACATAAGTCGACGGAATTATTTCCGCAACTATCAGTAGCTGAACCTAAATCATATTGTTCGCGATTTGTCAGTAATTGAGCATACGGGGGCCGCATCACCTGACTGCACATGGTGCCCGCTGGTAAATTAGGCGACGCTTTGCAAATCTGAGATGAATTTAAAATTGACATCAATTTGTTTTTTAAAGACTCACTTAAGCAGTAAGTTGCGGTTGTCGCATCTAGGTCAGATGATTCCAAAATAGCGCCGGTTTTTATATCTATTTTTAAAATTTTATTATAATTAATCTGATACGTATGATTGGCTTGAGAAACCACTTTAGAAGCTGGTATTATAAAGTCTACTCTTTCCATGGCCTCTTGATTAAGATCAATGCTGTTTGCCGCAACTCCCACCGAATTTAAAGCCTTCTCGTTAATCTCGTCCGAAGGTTGTGAATTCTGACAATTCTGAAATGAAAATAATAAAATTAAAACACCAAGAACAGAGCTGAAAGCAGCGGTTTTCACGCGGCCTTCCTTTCAATGTTCGGCGCACCAACTTTGATAAGAACTTTGGCCCCACACTCACTACAAAATTTGCATTCTAATGCCACCAGCGAATGACACTGCCCGCACTCGGTACCGCCACTGCTTACAAAGATTTTCTTTTTAGGCCCCTCATCAATATCTGTCATATCGACAACGCCTTTTATATTCAGCTTATCAATTTCTTTAATTATAGACCAGATGTCCATCTGTGTTTTAAACTCCTTAATATCCAGTTGCAAATCAACTTTACCATCAGAATTATTTTTTCTTTTACAAAACAAACCTTTTGCTTCTAAAGAAGTAAAATGACCATTTCCTAAATTAATACCGTACTCTTTAAAAATATCAGCAATCTCGCTGAAATTTTTAGAGACCACACCAAACTTATCCGGCGCTACTTGCGCATAAGCCATTAAGAGCAAACGTAAAGTGTTGTAATTGGATTCGTCGTATTTCAACAATTCAGACTTTCCGCCTTTATAGTAATAATATTGATAAAATTCAAAAAAGGCTTCAAGCGCCTGTAAATCATAAATTTCAAAACCTTGAATTTCTGTTTTTGCGTCAGTATCCGGAGTATTAGGATCAACTCCCATAATGTATTCAGCTTGTTTTAACTTAACCAGTATTTGAGTGACTTGCTCTATGCGCTTTAAGGATTCGCCAAATATACGTTGTGAGTAATTTCGCAGAGTCAGCCAATCGACTTTAGCTTTTGTGCCGTCTTTCAAACCTTTATGATTTAAAACATGAAAAATGGATCCAAAAATTTTGGGAATCGCCTCTTCTGAGCAAGGCACCGCGCTTTTATCTTGTTTAAAATTTTTAACTTCATTCACTGACCATTTTAATTTGTCAGCCATAGTTTTAATAAATGACTTATTTATTGGAGCTAAAGATTCGTATTGAGCCTTAAAAACATCAAGAGGTATTTCTGTAATTTTAAGCTCTTGTTGTGCCAGTGCCGAGTACTGATAAAGGCTTGCGCCCAAAACAACTAAGTCCGCAAACACATACCCATTGCCTACGGTCATAATATCCATTATTTTATTGTTTTTTTGTAGGCACAAATTAATCTGACCGGACTGTATAATATACACCGATTGTATTTTATCGCCGGTTTTAAATAAGTACTGACCTTTTTTTATAATTTTTAATTCAGACATAGCAACAACCCTCTGTGAAGACTTATCGACGAGTCTTAGCTTAAGCTTGAGTCTAAAGCTTGAGTCTATACTTAAATATATTATTGTCTCAAAACGAGATTAACATACGTCAGCTTAATGCCACATGTGTTAATATCACATGTGGCATTATCACATATAAAAGAGATCTAATAACTAACTACGCCGATTCTTCTGCTAGCTCTGTAAGAGCAGTCATGGCGTAAAACTTCTTTTTAAGATCTGCCTGAACTTGAATCATGGTTTCTTCTAATAAAACATTAAACATCTGTTCAGCACCTACATTGTACATGCTTGCGAGTGTTCTTAAAGTATTAATTGGCGGCTGTGAAATACCCCGCTCCCAATTAGAAATAAATTGGGACGTACTATAACCTAATCTTGTTGCGACGTCTTTTTGAGACAAACCGGACAGAGTGCGCTTTTCTTTTAAAAACTGAGCTAATTTGTTTGATTCGTGTTGCATGATAACCTCTTTCTTTATTTTTTAAATATCTGCTGGTTTGAAAATAGGATATCATTTAAATGGAAAATATCAACAAAAGTTTTAACAAAATTTTAACAAGTCTTTGGTGTGGATACCAAATATAACCAAGTATCGCTTAAATAGATCTAATGAAAAAAAAGGGGGAAGCATCGCTTCCCCCTGGTCTTAAGTCTAAATAGTATTTAAAATTAAAGCAAAAATTAACGTTTTGAGTACTGACCGCTGCGACGTGCGCCGTGTTTACCATATTTTTTACGCTCAACCATACGAGGATCGCGCGTAACAAAACCTGCCTTTTTAAGCACATCTTTTAGTTCTGGGCTAAAGGCAATTAAAGCGCGAGTTACACCATGACGAATCGCACCCGCCTGGCCCGATTCTCCACCGCCAGCTACCATAACCTTTAAATCAAATTTATCCATCATATTAACAATATCAAGCGGCTGCATAATGACCATGCGCGACTGTAAACGTGTCAAGTAATCATCAGATTTTTTGCCATTGATTACAACTTGCCCCTTGCCTGGTTTTAAGTACACGCGGGCGGAACTCGTTTTTCTTCGGCCAGTTGCATAATATATTTTCTCAGTAGTTGCCATAATTAGACTTTACCTTCTTTAGTTTTAATATTTTTTGCTTTAGGCGCCTTAATTTTAATAACAAAAGCTTCAGGCTTTTGAGCTGAATGTGGATGCTCAGGACCTTTGTAAACTTTTAGTTTTGTTATTAATGACTTAGAAAGTTTATTTACAGGCAACATCCCTTTAACAGCTTCAGAAATAATAAATTCCGAATCATCTTGTCTCATTTGCTCTGCGGTTTTTTCTTTCAAAGAGCCAAAAAATCGAGAATGTCGGTAATACTTTTTAGTATTCCATTTATCGCCCGTCATTTCAATTTTATCAGAATTGATGATAACAACAAATCCGCCGACATCCGCATGTGGAGTAAAAGTTGGTAAATTCTTACCACGTAAAATATTTGCAACCTGAGTTGCCACACGGCCAAGCCTTAAACCAGCGGCGTCTACAACAAACCACTTACGATCCGCTTCTTCTGTTTTTGCATTCCAAGTTTTCATAGTTAATCCCATTGTGTTACTCATAAAAATAGATGAATGAGTGTTTTAAAGTTCGCGGCACCTATTGTCAAGGTCTAGAGGATAGTAAACTTGCATTAAAAACAAACCCTGGGCAGGCGCCGGGGGGCCAGCGGCCTTTCTGTCTTTCAATTCAATGATTTTTTGTATTTTTTCAGGCTCTAGTCCCTTTTTTTCTATTAACAACTGAGTTCCTACAATATTTCGCACCATTTGCTTTAAAAAGCCAGATCCGGTGATAGCAAATTGGGCAATGTTGTCTTTTTTCCAGCTCCATGTGGCTTTTTCAATAGTTCTGACTGTATGGATAACATCAGATCCAATGTTTTGAAAGCTTTTAAAGTCTTGATTTCCCAATAGATATTTTGAACAAGAATTTAGTTTACTTAAATCTAAAGGCTTTCGCACCCAATTCGTGTAGCGGCCAAGAAATACGCTTGGCTGCGGCGCATTAAAAATTAAATATTGATAGGTTTTTTTTTCAGGGGAAAGCGTCGAGTGAAAATCATCAGGCGCGAGCCACGCCCTTTTAACCACAATGCTCGAGGGCAACTGGGTTTTCATGGCCCTACTTAAATCAAAGCCTTTTAAACGCGCTTCAGGCCTAGTGGTATCAAAATGACAGACCTGATTAAGTGCATGCACGCCAGCATCAGTTCTGCCAGAGGCAAATAATGAAATTTTTTGATCAAATATTTTTTCAAGTCCGGTTTGCAAGGTTTGGCAGACGCTGGGCTTTGGCCCTTGATTTTGACGCTGCCATCCACAAAAATCGGTACCGTCATAAGCTACTGTGAATTTAATTCGGGGCATACAGGCAAACTACACTTTCTTTTAAAAAATATCATGCGCTTTTTTTTAGAAATAGAGCTGCTAATCGTTCGCGCACTTCTTTGCGCTCAGGTCCAGCCTTATACAAAAAAACGACTCAAACAACGACTCAAACAACGACTCAAATTGAGTCACTTGAGCAACAATAATTACAATATTAATTACCCTATTAATTACCAACGTAACACGCGACAAGTCTCGAATTATATTAATATTTTTATTAAAATTCGGCTATTTAGCCATTTTTAAACATAAATACTCATATAAATATTTATGTTAAGTCGAGTCTGGGCCGATACACTTATTAACCGCAACTAAAAGGAGGCCTACATGAACACAGACTATGATGCCAATATGGTTTATCAATTTTTGACTCAGACACCGGAATCGGCACTTAAAAAAATGCTGGTCGACAATACATTTTTAGATTTGCATTTTACAATGCTTATGAAAATTGTACGCAGCTCTGATGAAGGCAAATTCTGCGATTATTTTTACAACTCGACTTACCCAAAAACTAAATTTAATGCTAAAGAAATTACCGCTAAAGAAAATTTTTGGCCCGATTGTATAAAGGCACTGGATTCTCATGGATTGCTCTCCCCTGCAACTCCGCAAAAAATTGCAGCTTAATTTTGATGTTCTGATCCCTTTTATTAGATTTGAAAAGGAGCTCGAACATGAGCTCCTTTTAATAAGTCAGAGTATTCTATTTAAAAACAACAAGTATTTCATAGTAAATGGACTAAACACAAAGCCCCTCTGGGCTCAAGCTTGGCTCCCCCGATGCCAGCTAACACCTTTTGAAAACAAATCACAGGCTATAAAAATTTTAAAAAATATACAAAATTTGGGCGTGCATTTTGAGACTGATGCTAATGCTAAATTAGCAGAAAGTCTTAAGAAGGAATTGCGTGAGTTAAAGCTTAAACGAATTGATTTTAAAGTGGCCTCAAAATTTGATTTTAAATATTTTGTCTGGGGAGTTTTTGACGACAACTCCTTAATTATTTGCAACAATCCTAACAACCAATTCCCTTTGGGTTGGCATGAATTCAATGAAGACAAAAACACCCCTCCTAACAGAGCTTATTTGAAAATCTGGGAAATTTTATGTTTAAATTATATTCAACTAAAATCAGATGACATTGTTATTGATGTGGGCGCTAGTCCTGGCGGCTGGTCATGGGCCTTAAGTCATTATGTTAAAAAAGTTTATTCAATTGATAAAGCCGCGCTTGATAAAAAAATGGCATCGCATTCGAACATTCACTATAAGTCAGAGGATGCTTTTCAGCTTAAACCTGAAAACTACAAGGACTGCACCTGGCTATTTTCTGACATCATCTGCACACCGCAGCGCCTGCTCTCGTTAGTCGAAAATTGGCATCAGAACTCAAATGTACAGAATTTTATATGTACAGTTAAGTTTAAGGGAAATTGCGACTTTGACATATTAAAAAAATTTTCCGTATATGAAAAATCCAAAATAATTCATTTGTATCAAAATAAAAATGAAGTAACATGGATTAAGCAGGTTAAATAAATGCAAACACAAACATTTTTTAATGAAGTTAATCAAGCCACGCTAAGCGAACTGGTAGAGTTTATGGTGCATACTCAAACTAAAATTAATATTAAATTAATTGATCAATATATTATACTTAAGATACTTTCAAAAAAAAACGAGGGGCTTTTTAATGTTTCAAAACTGGAATCTTATGACTTTATAAATAAACCCATCAGTTGTCATTTCAACTTTGGTAATGATAAATATTTTTTCAAATCTCGGCTAAACACGAACAACTCCGGCTGGACTATAGATATTCCTGCGGCAATACTACAATTGCAGCGTCGAAATGATTACCGCGCGACTATGCCAAAGAGTCTTTTTTATAAATGCGAAATCATTAGTATCAATGGTCTAAAAAAAAGTATAAATATCAAAATTCGCGACATGAGCCTAGGCGGCTGCCAGATTTCAACTGAGAACTCCAATGTTGAAATTAAACAAGATGATGAACTTGAAGTTTATCTAAAGGTTCATAAATTTGAATTTCAAAAGATACGGCTTAAGGTGCAGCGCCTGAGCCCTGCAGATTCGCAAAATTCCATCACCATTGGTGCTCGTCTTTATGCGCCCGACAGTGAGCTCAACACTGAATTGCAATCAATGCTCATATATTTAGACCGAGTGAACCGAGGCAAAGAAGAAGGTTAGTGTTAGTTAGTTTGTTTTTCTTTATTTAGTTTTTCATTCCAGCGAATGATATAATTTTTAAGCTCGGAATTAAAATCATCAGCTTTTTCTTTCATATAGTCATCAAAGTTTTTTCGTTTCATTCTCACATCTGATTCGTAATCATCGCGTTGTTCTCGTTGTTCAGAAAAATAAGTTCTACGAACTTCATCTTGATTATTAAAAAAATCTGCACGTTTTTCACTATTTTGTTTGCGTTTTAAGAAATCTTTTCTTTCCTCTTGCAAATTTTTTAAAAAAAAGTCGCGCTCTTTTTTTTCAGTACTGTTGTAGTCATCACGTGCCCGGCTCATATCTTTATTAAAAAGTTCTCTTTTTTTCCTCACTAAACTATGAAACTTCTCAAGCACCACTTCTGGAGTGTATTTTAGTTCTCCCATCCAATCAGCCATTAAGGCTTTTTCATCATTCTGTTTTTTAATTTCAATGGGAATAAATTCTCGCAACCGATCAAGCTCTGATCGATCTTTAGTTAAGCTGTACTTAGCATCGACAAGTTCGGAGCTTGGAACTTGTCCAGATTTACGAGTGTCATCAGTTTGACAAGCTATTGTAAATAGTATCGTAATAAAACAGGCCATAAAACAAGCCAGTGGCTTAATAAAGTATTTATTCTGCATGGGTTATAGTAATGCTAGCCTGAGCCAAAAGACAAATAAAAATTCACAAGAGTGCTGTCTTGAGTGCTATCTTGAAAACTGTTTGGTTTGCTTGAGTTGCTTATCTATATCACGTTTTTTAATGGCCTCACGCTTATCATGAATTTTTTTACCTTTAACCAAGGCTATTTCAAGCTTTACGCGCCCATTTTTAAAATAAATTTTAGTGGCCACGCAGGTGAGGCCTTTCTCCCTAAGCGCCGCGTATATTTCTTCTAATTCGCTTTTATGCAGTAAAATCTTACGAAGCCGCTCGGGGTGATGATTATTGTAACTGCTGGATTTATATTCACTAATGTGGGCATTTTGCAAAAAAGCTTCATGGCCTTTAAAGGCAATATAAGAGTCTTTTAATTGTACCGTGTGGTTTCGTATGGCCTTAACTTCACTGCCTACAAGCACCAGGCCGGCCTCAAATGTTTCAATAATATGATATTCAAATCTTACGGATTTATTGTCTTGAATAATCTTAATCGCGTCTTGTTTTGGCACTTAGAACACCCTTAAAAAATGGTATAAAGAATTAATTTCGGGTGGAGACAGCTCTTCAACCCTAATTTTTGCATTTTTTTTATTATCAACTAACCACAGGTTTAATTTGCTCTGATCAAAGTTGCTATCTAAAGAGCTGATATTGTTACTTAATACGCGCCGGCGCTGGCGAAAACATGTTTTTACAAACATTAGATATTGCTTTTTATCTGCGATATTACTTTTTTTGGAAATAAATTTAAGCACGCGGCTTGATACCTTTGGGGCGGGCCGAAAATCGCGCGAACCCGCGTCACAAACCGTGCTCATCGTCCAAAACTCTTGTGCAAAAACAGACAACATTCCGTAGTGCTCTGTTTGTGGCAAGGCCCTAATTCTTTGTGCCACCTCTTTTTGAAACATCAGCACCATAGACTTTAATTGAATTTGGTCTAAGCTTCGATCAATCACTAACGATGATGAAATCTGGTAGGGTAAATTACTGACTAACATATACTCTGCTGAAAAGTTCCAAACCATTTGCAAAGCATCGGCCTCAATTAATTTAATCGAATGAGAATGACTTAAAATATAATCTCTCCAAAACTCGGCTAAATTTCGATCTAATTCTATAAGAGTTAAATCCCTATATTTACTTATTAGTAAATCGGTCAGAGCCCCGCACCCAGGACCAATTTCAATAACACGTGTGGGTTTTTCCACCTCAACGGCAACTAATATTTTATTAATCACCAAATCTGAAATTAAAAAATTCTGCCCTAAAGATTTTTTTGAATAAATCTTTAGGTCTGCTAATCTTTTTTGTAGTCTTACAAGTGCCGTCAAAATGTTCCTTTACTGTAAATTATAAGTAAAATCATTCTCAAACAATTGCGAAGAGGGCCCCAAAGAGAGATCATTTTTTTCGCCGCGATTGAGCCTTAGTAAACCCGCGTAACCAATCATCGCGGCGTTATCTGTACAATAACGTACGGGCGGAATAATAATTTGATAATTTGGTTTTAGCTCATTGAATTTTTCGCGCAGTCGGCTATTGGCGCTAACTCCACCAGTAATAACCAATTTCTTACAATCATAACGCTCCGCCGCTTTAAGTGTTTTAATAAAAAGCACGTCCACAATGGCCTCTTGAAACGAGGCACACAAATCATTGAGTTCAGTCATGATTTGTGCTTTTGGCATTTTTTCAAGTAGGCGCCCAGCCGACGATTTTAAGCCGCTGAAGCTCATCAGCAGATTGTCTTCAGCTAGCAAGCTTCTAGGAAATTGAAATTTATTTTTGTTACCAAGTTTAGCAAAGTGGTCCACCTGTACACCGCCCGGATAGCCGAGCCCCAGCATTTTGGCAAATTTGTCAAAAGCTTCACCGGCGGCATCATCTTTGGTTGAGCCTATCACCATGTAATCTGAAACAGATTTGACCCAGTAAATACTGGTGTGTCCCCCACTTACAGCCAGCGCTACGTAGGGATAATTAAAATTTTCTGGGGGGGTGTAAAATTCATCTTTTAAAAAGGGGGCCAGCAAGTGCCCCTCTAAATGATTAACTCCAATTAAGGGAAGGCCATAAGCCTGAGAAATGGATTTCAAAGTCATAATACCCACAATCAAGGACCCAATTAAGCCTGGACGATTGGTAACCGCCAAACCTTGAATATCGGACCACGTTAATTTTGATTTTTCTAAGCTGTGGTGAATAAGTGGCAATAAAGAAACAGAATGATTCCGACTAGCTATTTCGGGAACAATTCCACCATAGGGCGCGTGCTCCAAATCTTGATGGGCCGAAACTTGAACTAAAACTAAACCGTCACTTTCGACTATGGCAACTGAGGTATCATCACAACTGGTTTCAACGGCAAGTGCTCTTTTTATTTGGCTCACAATTATTTTTTAAGTTTAGCCATAAGTTTAGCTAAGAGCGTTTTGGATTTTTTTCCAACATCGGTTTTAGCATAATTAGCGACTACTTCTTCATAAAAGGCCATGGCTTCTTCTTTCATTCCTAATTCTTGAAAGCTTTGACCAATTTTGTATTTAGCCTCGGCCACATGCTTTCCCCGAGGTGATTCATCTGTGTATTTTTGAAAATTAACAATGGCCTTTTTCCATTCACTCTTTGCAAAATGCTGCTCGGCAACTTCATAGCTGTCATTTTTTTTATTTTTAGCGCTCGAGTTAACACGACCCAAATCGTCGCTGTTTTTAGCAGAATTTAAATCTAATTTATTATCTTGCAGCTCAGCAAGTATACTTGATTCAAGCTTTTGAATTTGTGATTCCATCTTCGTTAGCGCCTCTTGCAATAGTAAAATTTTCTGAGCCTCTTGCGAGCCTGAGTCAAGTTTAGCCTGTTGTAAAATACTAATCTGATTCTCTAAAACTTCTACCCTACCATTTAGGTTTCGAATTAATTCATCGTTTTCATTGGGTATGACTATCGCAGTTTGGGCCTCCATTTGATTTGCTGCATTTTTTTTGCCATAAACGGCACTCTGCTTTTGCTCCGAGACATCCGAGCGTGTCTTTAAGCAGCCCGTTAAATAAACTGTAAATATGAAAATTAGGCCCGAGAACACAATGCATTGAGTGAATTTTTTTTTCATAACACCTCTCCGTTGCGTAAACGTATCAACCTTGCGGAGTTCTCTGCTTTTTCAGCGGCAATACGCGCCTTGTTAAATAAGTCGGACGCCTGTTCGTACTCACGCTCAGCGTATAAAATACGCGCTTGGCGATAGGTTTCTTCGGCTTCATGCCAATATCCGGAAGAATAACGAACCGCCTGCACGGCTTTAGCTGCCTTGATGGCCGCATCAGCCAAAGTGTATTCAAGAATTGGCGCGGGAATGCTTATGCAACTAACTATGTTTAAAAAAAATAATGCAATGATTCCCAAACGCCAATTCATTTTAAAACCTACTTAGTCGGTAAAAAATTTGCACGGCGATTTTGTGCCAACTCAGGCTCTGAGTCTCCACTCACTCGCAGTTTTTCTTCACCAAAACTAACCGTTGAAAGCCGGTTTGCTTTTATTCCCATTTTAACTAGCAGACTTTTAATAGCGTTAGCCCTGCGCTCTCCCAGTGATAAATTGTACTCCGTTGAGCCCCTTTGATCACAATGTCCTTCAATTAATAACTTCACTGAAGAATTTTTGTTAAGCCACTCAACATTACCCGCTAATTTATTTTTTTCAGTTTCAGTTAATGAGGCCGCATCGTAATCAAAATAAATTGTCTGCAAACCTTCAATTGCTCCACTATCACTGCCGGTTGTAGAAAAATCAATCGGTGCTACTTTTTCAGTCTCGCCGCTACCCGTGGTTTCTGAAGTCACCCCGCCGTCGGTGCTATTTTTTTTAGAACCCGCGCAACCCGAAATCACTGATACCACAACTAACAACAAGCAAATTTTATTCTTCTTCATTTTTTCTCCTCAATTTTTATGTGAACCTGAGTATCTTTACAAACAATGATAGACAAGTCACCAATGTCTTGACAAAATATCACGCTATGAAATCAAAACTTTTAACAGTTTTTTTCTTGTTGCATTTATTACTTGCATTTATTACTTGCAGTTTTATGTCACCAGTTGCGCAAGCTCAGCGAACAGGGCGATATAATGAATTGTGGCAGGTTATTCCTACTGAGCATTTCGAAGTGGTTGTTTCTGCGCAGCAGCACGACTTAGGTCTACATTATGCCCATATAGCAGAAATGGCTTATCAAAATTTAGCTCAGGTTTTCACGCAGACTGATGCCCAAAAAAAAATAGTACTTGTGGTTAATGACACCACCGATGTGGTTAATGGTTACGCCACTCGCATACCCTACCCGCACATTATGGCGTACACTGTACCTGTTGACGATCATGACTCAATATCTGAGGCCGGAGACTGGGCCCGTGAACTTATCACCCATGAACTAGCCCATATTTTGCAAATGGAGCCTGCCTCTGATTTTTACCTTTATCTGCGTCCTATTTTTGGCAATATTATTGCCCCAAATATGCTAACCCCCCGCTGGTGGAAAGAGGGCATGTCTGTTGAAATGGAAACTCAATTTTCACCACGCGGCAGACTTCGCTCTGTTTTTCAAGACACCACAATTCGTAGCTTAGTTCTTGATAAAAAATTAAACGAGCAGAGCCTGCCACGTGCTAATGAGGCGCTGCCCTCATGGCCTTATGGTGGCAGATCTTACCTTTTCGGTTCTTTATTTTTCAGTCAGCTCAGCCATGACACCAAAAACAATAAAGTCGCGGGGCAACTTGCTAACCGCCAAGGCGAGCTTCCGCCCTATTTTATTCAACTGCCGATGAATGAACTTACTCATAACAATTACGAAACCCAGTATGATAAAGCTCTACTCGCGGCCGAAGCTATAAGTCTAGCGCAAATTGAAAAACTAAAGACCTTGCCCACGTCTGATTTACAAAATATCGAATTAACAAATGAGTCTTCATTGCGACCAAATTTTTCAGAAAAATTTAAACTGCTGGCTTATATTGAAAATGTGGAAGCTGAAGATTCTTTAGCGGTGCTTGATGAAAAAAACCTAAAACTTAAGTTAAAAAATTTACCCGCAGGAGATTTACTGAGCCTGGATTTTCACCCCACTGAAAAAAAAATACTTTACACTAAAATTGACAAAATTGACTCAGCCTACACTTTATCTGATTTGCATGTTTATGATTTAGATTCTGAAAAATCTGAACAACTTACCACGGCCCAGCGTGCCCGCAGCGCCAGTTATTCAGCCGGCGGCACACAGGCGGTTTTTATTACTAGCTTTAGTGGAAAAACCCAAATTAGAACCATTGATCTGGCCACCAAAGCGGTGAAATTTATCGCAGATTCAGGCGCTACAAACCGCTATGAATCACCGATCTTCTGGGATGAACAAAATCTATTAGTTTCTAAATCTGACGCTAACGGCGTGCACAGAATCTTTAAAATAAATCTGGTTTCACTTGTCGAAAGCCCGATTGCCCTAGGTTCTCAAAACAGCTTTCCGCAAATGCGCTTTTTAAAAAAAATAAATAATTCACTTTATTTTATTTCATCAAAAAACGGAGTAAATAACCTTTATGTTTCTAAAGATTTAGCCACCGCTAAGCCGGTGTCACATGTTTTAGACGGCATCTGGAGCTATGACATCAGTCCTGACGAAACCGCCGCCTGGGCCTCGCTACTGACAAGCCGGGGGTTTAAAATTTCTAAATTAAAATTAGCAAATATTACCCACGAACTCCCGCACATAGAAAGCCCCATTCAAAAACGCTACAGCTTTAAAGAGTCTGAATACATTTATAAAAAATATCCAGCACATGATTACGCGGCCAGCGCCTATTTACTGCCAAGTTACTGGATACCCTTCTTTAGCGCCAGCAGCGGCACAAAAGGGGTGTTTTTGCAGGCGATGACCTCGGGTCATGACCCCATTAAAAAACACGAGTACACGCTTTCTGCAAGTTATGATAGTGAGTCAAATAAGGTCAACTTCAGTGGAGTTTACTTAAACTCCACTCAAAGTATACCCTTTCAACTCAGTTCTGTTGTTGATAGCCGGGCCCTTGGTTTAGCCACTGAGATCGTGCAAACCTCAACTTATGCACTTTCGTTGCTGCCGGATGTTTTTTCAATTCATAAAAATTTATTATTTCAGGCAGGACTGCAACTGCAAAACACTAACTACAAGATCAATACTCAGCATGCGGGGCCTTTTACACAAATAGTTTATAAAAACTACGCCCAAAATATTTTTCAGATTTCTCCTGAAAAGGGCTGGGGCAGTCTTTTGAAGTTTGAAAAAAATTATAAATCAAAAAACGAAACTGACCAGGAGGCAGGCTTAGCTACGCGAGATTACGAAAAACTGTCCTTCAGTTGGGTTGGGTTTACTAAACTTTTACTACCGAAGCATCATGCCCTAAAGGCCAAAATTAGCGGGCTTATGACCTCGGCAGCAGTGCTGGCGCAATATGGCGACAGCACGGCTTCATCGGTTACAGTTAACGCCCACGATGGACTCATTCCCCAATTTGTCATGCGAGGTTATGCTCATTCGCAGTTTTTTGGCCGTAGCCTTTGGAACACCAATCTTGAATATAGATTTCCAATCCAGCAACTGGAAATTGGCTCTGGAGTTAATGCCTATTTTTTTAAAAGAGTCAGTGGCGCCATTATTGCCGACGGCTTGGGTGTAGACGGCGCGGGCCTAACATCGAACTTGGTTTCCTATCAAAACTTAAAACCCAATGAAAGCCTTTGGAACACCGGCGTAGAAGTTAAACTAGAAACCACCATTGGTTATATTTTGCCTGTAAATTTTATATTGGGATGCTATGTCCCGCACTCACCCGTTTTTGCCTCTGGCCCCCGTTTGGGCTTCAGCCTACAGATAGGTGGCTTTTAACATTGACAAAAATGTCATAGGTCTAGAAAATAGAATTAGACCCAAATCTCTAGAGATAATATCTAGATATTAAGTTTAGTTACTTCAATATGGAAGACCTCAAAGGAGCCCCTCATGGAAATCAATAGCGATTATAACCGAGAAAACAATAGAGAAAACAACCGAGAGAAAAATTCAGAAAAAAAAGAAATCACGCGGCAGGAAAATAAGACGTGGATTCGTGAGCTTGTTTCGGCGGATGAGCAAATTGAAAAATCGGTGATGATCGACATGAATCTGGGTTTAGACACACAAAGAATACTGGTTAATGAAACCATTGCTTTTTTGCTGCGCTTAAAAACTGATTTTGCTGAAGCCGCCGCAACTTTTAATGAATTCAAACCCACCGCCCTTGGTCGCATTAAAGTTTATGGCATTGCTAAAACCCACGCTGATTTTATGCTGTTCCGCAATGGTTACAAAATGATTTTTTCCATTAAAAATTCTGGTGTAATCGGTATTCGATTTCACTATGTGGGAAATCTAGCTATTCCGCAACCTCTTCAAAAAGAAAACGTCACCATTGTTATGGATGAACAATTGCTGGAAACCAAATGGGGCGCTTTTGAAGAAGTCATGTGGACCTTTAAAGGCCTGAGTTTTAAAGCCGAATATCTGGTGCGCCACTATATGACGGCTTTTATTAAAGAAAGCTCACGCTAAAGTAAGCACTCTATTTCCATGTATAAGCTCCGTGACTACCAACAAGAAGCGGTCAATAACGCCGTTAAATATTTTCATAAAAGACGCGATCCGGCCATGATTGTGCTGCCGACCGGCGCCGGAAAAAGTCTGGTCATTGCTGAATTGGCCCGAATTGCCAACGGGCGAGTTTTGGCGCTAGCTCACGTTAAAGAGCTGGTTGAGCAAAATTATGAAAAATATAAAAGCTATGGGCTTTCTGCCGGAATTTTTTCGGCAAGTCTCGGAAAAAAGGACTGGGATCAAAAAGCCATTTTCGGCAGCGTGCAGTCGGTAGCCCGTGCTCCCGAAGATTTTTTTAATAATTTTTCGCTGCTGGTTATTGATGAGTGCCACCGGGTGGCCGAAGACGGCACCACGCAATATCAGGAAGTCATCCGTAAGCTGCTTGAGCGCAACCCTCAGCTTTGTATTTTAGGCCTGACCGCAACACCTTATCGCTTGGGTTTAGGATGGATTTATGAGTACTCGCAAACCGGCGAAATCAAAACCGAGCAAAAAAGATTTTTTAAGCAATGTGTTTATGACTTACCGCTGTCGTACATGATTAAAAATAAATATCTTACAATTCCGGTAAAAGTAGATATTCCGGTAACCTGCTATGATTTTTCTGAGCTAACCGAAAAAGATAGCCAATACACAATTGCGGATGTTGAAGAAATCTTAAATAAACAAAAACGCCTGACCCCCTTGATTATTAAAAACATTGTCGACATCACCAAGCGCTACAGCAGACAAGGTGTTATGATTTTCAGTAGCTCCGTCAAGCACGCTGAAGAAATTATGTCTTACTTACCGGCCGCAGACTCTCGGATGGTGCTGGGCGAAACCGACATGATTGAACGAAATAAAATAATTAATGATTTCAAAAATAAGCAATTTAAATACCTTGTGAATGTTTCAGTCCTTACCACCGGCTTTGACGCACCCCGCGTAGATGTGATTGCCATTTTGCGCCCGACAGAATCAAATAGCCTTTATCAACAAATTGTGGGCCGGGGCCTTCGTCTATCAGAAAATAAAAAAGACTGCTACGTTTTAGATTACACCGGCATGAGGCACGACATCTACGCCCCGGAAATTAGCGAAAAAAAACCCGCAAAAGACACGGTCGCGGTGAAAGTGCCCTGTCCTGTTTGCAACTTTGAAAATAATTTTTGGGGATACGCTGACGATGATGGCGTCCCTTATGAACACTTTGGCCGAAAATGCAAAGGCGCTTTTCAAGACCCCGCAACATTCGAAATTACGGCTTGCAACTTTCGCTTTCGCTTTAAGCTTTGCCACCGTTGCGGCGGTGAAAATGATATCACCGCCCGTGCCTGCGAAAAATGTAATGTGATTTTAATAGATGCCGATGCAAAGCTTAAGCAGGCAAGGCTCTCTAAAAACGCGCATGTGCTAACTCCAGATAAAATCACCTTTGAAGAGCGCCAAGATAAAAATTCTAATCCCTATTTAGAAATCAGATACTATGACCTTGATGCTCAGTATATTAGCGAGGCTCATTTTTTCAGTAATCCGACTTCAATTAAAAAATTTAATATTAATTTTCTTCGTTCGCACCTTCGGCGACCAGAGTTGGCTATCGAATTACAAACGCCTCGGGATGTTATTAAATATCAGAAGCTTTTTCGCTTGCCGTCGTTTGTAATCGCCAGAAAACAAGATACATTTTGGAAAATTACCGAAAAGGTTTTTGCGGAAGAATTGTAACTATCCCTAATTTTAAGAGCTTTCAAGTTAAGTTAAAAACCACTGCTGACCGGTTAAATTTTAAGCATATCACGACTTAAGACCAGCTCTGGGCATTGTGCTCCAGCGACAACCATTCGGAGGATTGCTGCAAACAAACTTCCATGAACTTTAATCTCGGCGCCCGCGTAATTTTTCTTCATTATTCTCTCCTCTGCAAGATTGCAATGTTTGTATTACAATCTTGCAGAGGGTGCACTAAAAGAAATTATAAAGAGAAATTATAAAGAGAAATTATGAAGAACTTAACAGACGAAGAATTAAGAAAGCCCATAAAAAGGGCAAAATAATTTTGTATTATTTTCTGGCAACAGACTTGCTACATAGGTATATAATAAACGTATAACGAGGGGGATCGTTTGGAAGCTACAGGCCAAATTACAAAGAAAAATAATGACTTAGGTTACGGATTTATATCTGTAAAGGGTCATGATGATGTTTTCTTTTCTCCGAAAACCGAATACATTTCTACGGATTTCGGATCGCTTAGTGTTGGCGATAAAGTTCAAATCATAATAACAGAAACAGAGCGTGGGTTGTTTGCGACCTCACTCAGTAATATTTCTAAAAAACAAAAACCATTAACGGGCGTTGAGCTTTATTGAAAAGCGCACGCCGCCTATGACGATTCGGTAAAACGCGATTTAAAAAAAGCCATTCAAAATTTAAGCGATCGCAAAGGGCGCTTATCTTATGTTGAAATTGAAGAGATTTTTGATACGACTTCATCTGTCTCCGTTGTGCCAAGAAACTGCTCCGCACGCCAACCAGGGGCTTCATACGACAGTTCAGCTAGCATCCTATTAAATTTATCAATGGCCTCATGGTAACGCTCTGGATTGGAAACAAAATCTGCCGTTTGCCGCCACTCCGGTGAATGCGCAAGATGAGAACGAAGCACTGTTGAAAAAATATCAATCCATGTCGGCGCACTAAATGTAAAATTTAAAGACAGCGCATCCGTGATAGCCTCTGTACAATGCCATGACCCACGATGAACAAATAACATTGACCCAGGACCTAGGGTAACCTCAGTCGCATCACTTGGCATTTCGGTCGGCAAAGGACCAGCGGCGTATCCCGCAAGTTCAGGATCCATCTTAAGGCCCATCGTGTGCCTCGTCATAGGATTTTTAACATTCTGATTGCAAGCAACCCGCCATTTTTTACTGCCATGCAATTGAATTACAAAATTTATATTTTGGTCAAAATGAGGGCCGTTCCCTTTCCCGCTTTTGTTGCATAGATAAGGTTTCGACTATAGGTCAATGCCGAAAGACCAGATTTTAACCTTGGATAGATTAATGCTTCTAGTATTTTTTTTTCATAGCATTACCCGCTTACATAAACGAATTAATCCAGGCAATAGTTGGCGCACTCAGCTTGGTCATACTGCCATCTAAAGAACCAGATAAGCCGCCCACGACCCTTCGATTCTGACTACTAACAGCAATAAGGTAGGCCTGGTTGTCAACGACTGTTATAACCGGCCCACCGGAGTCTCCGGCGCTAATGCCTTTAAGATCTTTTTGATCAAACCTAATAAGATGAGCTTCATCAGATCTTGTATTTAGCATTGTATCTTTGTTCTTAAAAACTTTTTTAAGCTGTCCTAATTTGGAGTTTTCATCTAATCCGTAGCCTAAAAAAATATAGCGATCATAATTAGTCGATGTTGTAAGGGTGGGGTAAGTTAAATTTTCAATGTCAGGTAATATTTCTGTTAATTTAATTATAGCGAAATCATCGCCTTTTTCAAAGTCAATATACTCAGGATGCACAAAAATCTGACTATTAGAAATTTGCTGAGTGACTCGATCACCAGCATATATATTAAGTGCGCGCACTAAAGTAATTTTAGTAAGACCTGCTCCCTCAAAGCAATGCGCGGCTGTTAATACAGTTTTAGGACGAATAAGCGTACCCGTGCAAACTTTTCGCGATTTATTACCCGCGATTTCAATTAATAAAGCCACCAAAGGCAGGTTGGAATAATTGTTAGGTATAAAGCCCCCCAGTATAGCATGGGCCGGATATATATTAATAATTGTAACCACCAAAAACATAAAACTAAATATTAATTTTTTCATAATAAAACGTTATTCATATGCCGTGCCAGTTGAGCCCTGCTTATTTTTGAATTAAAGCCCGCAGTAACAATTTAGGCAGCTCAAATTGAGACATTGTCTCATTTGTAGACAGTTTTGAAGCTGTATAATAATTCAAAAAACCGACTCTATTGTAGAAACGGGCTTTAGTCTTTATGTGAAATTACCGATATATAGACGTGAGGTGACTTATGGGGAAAAAATTTCAGTACTCAATTGCTGTTATTTTATTAGTTACTTTTTGCGGTGCTTTTGTTTTTGCGGCGTCGCCAACGGGGACTAGTCTAGAAAAAACAATAGGTGGAAAATCCTGTGAGATTAAGCTTTCAGAATTAAGTTTTGCTGGTATTCTTCAGCCCTTTGATGACACAGGTGCTATTTGCGTTGATGCCAAAGATGATATAGCCGCAGTAAAGGAATGCACGGACCGTGGTTATCATAAGGCTAGGGTTATTAATCCAGAAAATAAACAATACAATTTTCATACTAAAAAGGTATTAGCTGAACTTCCTAATGAATATAGAACTGGTAAGCGTGATAAAAATAATTTCGGATATTACTACTGTGTTAAAAATGTACCTGAGAATAGAAAACATGACCTTTGTAATAAAGCGAATAGTGACTCTTATTATTTAGCAATAAATAAAGATTACAGATTTCATTGGGTCCCCGCGTTTAAAGGTTCCACAGATGGTGATTGCTATTGTTATAAGAGCGGCGAAAAAATTCCTACTCATGAAAATGGGCAGCACCAATGTGACATTTTAATCGATGACAGTCCCCCGAAATCCGAGGCCGCCAATGCTTTTGAGGCACCACAACCAGAACCCACAACAGCAGCAGCAGCTACTCCCACTCCAACCAGTGCAGATTCAGTTTTAAAAATCTGTTTAGACGGATGGAAAACAGAAGCTAATAATTGCCAAAATCTTGCGAAAGAGGCTAAAGATGCGTGTTCTACTAATAAAGATATTAGCGATGATAATAAAGAAACCATGAGTGCCATTCAGCAGGCTAATCAATTATATACGGGTCTAAAAACAGGCGCGGGCGCCCAACAACAATGTTTTACCGCCAGCTTGGTGGCAAATGCGGCTGTGGGGGCGCTTAATGATTCAAAAGATTCTTGTGATGCTAGTAAAAAATCTTGTGATAACAGTTGCACTGAAAATAAATTAAAAGAATATAGGGATCTTTGTCACTCTAAGATAAATCCTATAGATGCAGACCCCTTGCAAGAAGCTGCTCAAGCCGCCAAGGCTAAGCAAGTTGAACTTAACCAAGCCTATTTTACAAATCAAGAGAAAGAAATCACATCAATTTTTGAGGCCGCAATAAAAATTTGCGACACCGATGTTAAAGATGCGCTGAATACTTTAAGTGGTGTTTTAACAGGAGTGGGTAAGTCGCTGGCGTCTTCAATTCAATGTATGTGTAAACTTTCTAACGGTACGGCGGTTAAAGATTGCAATGATATCCCTTCGTTCTCTGCCTGCAATTTAAACCCCGGGGGCCCCGGCTGTATTATTTACGGCGCACTGAATGTGTGCACACCGGGAGGCGGCTATGATGCGCATCTTTGCCGTTGTCAAACAAACCCTAAAACGGCGGGGTGTCCCGCCTATGCCATCGGGGGGCTTTCAAATTTTGCAGGTACACAATTAAAAGTTCCGGCTAACCCTGCGGGTAACGGGGACGGCATGTTCGCAGGTAATTTAAAGGCTGATAGCTCAGAGCTTGCAATGCCAACAGCTGAGGATGAAGAGGGCCATACAAAACTAGAGGTTGCTGGCAGCGGGGGCGCTGGCCCAAGCCCGGGCGGTCCTAGCGGTGGTCTTGGCGGTGGCGGCGGCCCTAGCGGGGGGCCGGCAGCAGAAGCTGGCGTCGTGCCGGAAGAAAAAGGCTTAGCGGGCTTATTTAATCAGGCGAAATCGTTTATGTCAGGGGCTTTTGGTAGCAAGAAAAAATCTGATACTGGAAACACAAGTAATGGTAAAAATGCGGCGGGCGCGGACGCTAATAAGTTCAGGCCTTCGCGTGGGGTGGCCAGCAAAAATGGATTTGGTACTAAAAATCAAGATATTTTTGTAATGATGAACCGCTGCTTTATAGCGGAAAGTTGTGCGGGCAACAGCAATAATTTTTTAGATACCGCTTTGAAGCAGAAGTAGCAATAGTAGTAGCTATACAGTAGCTATAGCGGTACTAATTTTGCTCTTCTTTTAAGTCCTTAGCGTCAACTTCTTTGATTTTAGTTTTTTCAGTTAAAAGCTTGATCACTTTTTCTTCGGTGATGGTGTAGCTGAGGCGGCTTATTTGCTCGGGTTTAGAGTACCATTCTTTAATGCGTGAAAGCTCAATACCAGTTTGCTTGGCGTACTCGTCAAATCTTTGATTGAGGTCTTCATTGTGGCAAGTTAAGTCATGATCAATGGCCAGTTTGTCTATTAAAAAACTTGACTGAATCATTTCATGTGCTGTTTTAGCAAAATCAGAGTCCCATTTTTGAATGTAGGCCTCAAATTCTGCGGGCTGCATTTTTTTTTCGGTCATGCGCTTTTTAAAATCTTCAATCAGAGCGGCTTTTTGCTCTTTTAATAATGACGCCGGAACATCAACCGGATTGGCTTCAACCAATTTTTTTAAAAGGTGATTTTTGAAACTATCTTCAATGCGTTTTTTTTCTGATTGCTCAAGATCTGCTAGTACCGTGGCTTTAAATTGTTCCACGGTTTGGTTAGCGCCAATAGTTTTTAATAGCTCATCCGTGATTTCTGGCAAGACCTTTTTTTTCAGTCCTTTTAAGGTCACATTAAAATCTACCGGCTTACCTTCTAAGTCGGCAGAGTGATAGGGTGTTGGAAATTTTAAATTTAGGGTGCGGGTTTCGCCCACTTTCATGCCCACAATTCCTTCTTCGTAGCCGTCAATAAACTGTTTTGAACCCAGCTCTAAATTTTGATCAAGTCCCGCCCCATTTTCAAGGGGCTTACCATCAACAAAGCCATCAAAATCAATAATTGAAATGTCGCCCATGACGGCCGCGCGAACCTCTAAAACATCTTCATAAGTTACTTTAGAATTACGAATATTAGTTAAAACTTCCTCCGCACGCTTAGGATCTACCATTAGTTTTTCTTTATCCACCTCTAGGCCTTCCCATTTTTTAATTTTTACTTCAGGGCGAATATCAAAAACTGCAGAAAATGAAAAATCTTTAGTTTCAGAAGGATCTTCAAATTCAAACTCTGGGTAATTGATAGGGTCTATATTTTGCTCTTTAAGTGCCAATGGATAATGCGCTGAAATTAAATCCTGCGCCACATCACCTTGCACGCGGGCTTTGTACATAGTTTTTATGGTGGAAAGTGGCGCCTTGCCTTTACGGAAGCCTTTAATTTCAACTTGCTTTTGAATGTCATTATAAACTTTGTTAAAGGCTGACTTTACTGCCTCTGCAGAAACTTCTACATTTAATTTTCTTTGAAGGCCTTCAGTTACTTGAATTTGAGCTTTCACAGACTCTCCTTATTGTGCTATTTTATATTAAACAATGGGTATTAAATTTAACCAATGGTAAAATAGGGTATAATTTAGGCAAATGCAATGGTAAAAAAAGCGCATTTAATCACGGGCAAAGGCGGCACGGGAAAATCATTATTTTCAGTGGTTTTAGCCCACTATTTTAGCACCCAAATGCAGTCTATTTTGCTTTGTGAGCTGAGTGATCCTAGTTTTTTTAAAGATTATCTAAACTTACCAGAAATTACGTACAAACCCCTTAGCTGGAAGCCCAATTTGGATATTAGCCAATGGAGCCCTGAAAATTGTTTAAAAGAATATGCCTTGCACCTTTTAAAAATAGAAAGTTTATATAAATTATTTTTTGAAAATTCGGTTTCTAAAAGTCTGATACAGATAGCGCCAGGTTTGCTAGATCTGGCCCTACTGGGTAAAATGACTTCTTCACCTCGCAAGCAGGGCCCGGCGATGCCTTACAATCAAATTGTTGTGGATAGCTTTTCAACCGGACATTTTTTAAGCTTGCTGCGTGCCCCTGCAGCTTTAGCAGAGGCCATCCCCTTTGGCCCCATGGGAGAGCAATCAAAAAATATTGATCAGTACCTACGAAGCCCTGATTTTACCGAAGTGCATATTTTAACCTTAGCAGAAGAGCTGCCCTTAACCGAGTGTAGGGAACTGTATCAACAGCTCCTTACAGAGTTTAATATTAAAGCCAAAGTTTACTTAAATAAACTTACTGCAATTAGTCTTGAAGACTTAGTTGATTTACCAGAAGTGGCTCAGAATTCATTAAAAAGAGTTTTAAACGCTGAGGCCACCGCGCGTTTACAATTACAAAAAGCGCAAATTGATTTTGTGGAATTACCCTTGGTGGCAAGTATTGAAACCGAAACATTAGTGACTGTTTTATCAAATCACTTGAAAGTCGTACTATGATTTCACTAAAATCTTCAACTAAAACACTTATCTGTATTGGCTCTGGCGGAGTTGGTAAAACCACAATGGCGGCCTCTATTGGAGTAGGCCTAGCCTGTGCCGGAAAAAAAATTTTGGTTTTAACGATCGATCCGTCCTTACGACTGGCCCAGGCGTTAGGAATTAAAACCGATGGCGAGCTTCATCGTGTGCCGTTAAACTTGGGTGCCAACACGAACTCCGGCGGCGAACTTTGGTCTTGCATTATTAATCATAAAAAAACTTTTGAATGGTTCATTCGTTCAGCTTCTCAAAACTCCGATATCGAGGTTCTTTTGCAAAACCGGCTGTATCAGCAGCTATCGGGCCGGTTAAGTGGTTCGCAAGAGTTCACCGCCTTAATTAGTCTGTATCGCTTTGTTTCGGCAAAAGAGTACGATCTGGTTATTTTAGATACTCCGCCCTCTCAGCACACCTGGAATTTTTTACGCGCGCCCGAAAAAATTTCTGCCCTTTTTAACGAAGGGGTTGCCAGTTGGTTTCGGGAGCCCCCAAAAAATAAAAAAGGAGTCTTTAGAAAAATATTAAACCTGGGAACAGCTCAGGTTTTAAAAACACTTGAAACCTTAACCGGATCTTTTTTTATGAAAGAGCTTTCTGCCTTTTTTGGCGCGGTTCAAAAATGGCAAGCCCCATTAGCAGACTACGTTATGAACTGTCATCGGCTTCTGGTCTCTGCAGAAACTGAATTTATACTGGTAACAGCCTTGGACAGCTCACGCATAATTGAGGCACAAAAATTAAGCCGTGAAATTCAAAAGCAAGGGTATTATCTAACTAGCGTTATTATTAACCGAATACCCACTTGGACAGATATTAAAACGATCAATCCGCCGTCTCAAGAAAAGAAAATAAAGTCACCACGTGTGCGAGAACTGCTCAAATACCATGAAAGTCTTGAAAATGACTTACAAAGTCGTCTGAATCAGTTTAAAAGTAGTCTAAAAGTGTACAAATGCTTTGAATTAAGTCAAAATACTGAAAATGCTGATGACAATATTTCAAACTTACAAAAAAACTATAACAGTATTTTGGCTGTTGATTAGTTGCCTCTTAACCAGTTGTTTAACTGGCTGTGCCTTATTTAATTCAATATTAGATTTACAAGATAATCCGAATATTGAGCCCGCTGCGCGTCCTAATGTTGAGTCCGCTGCGCGGACATTAACCGAGCGTGAGCAATTGTTATTAGAGGCTGAAAATTTTTATAAAAAAAACGATTTTGCAGCGGCACAGCCTATTTTTATTAAAATTAGCCGTTTTAATGATGGTGCGTTTGATCCCGTTTATGAACAAGCTCTTTGGCATCTTGCCAAAATATACGAAAAAACCAATCAGCCCGAAAAAGCAATTCTAAGCCTAGATGAACTCTCGTTACGACAAAGCCGCGCGATATCAAAAAATAAGATTAATTTTTCATTAATGAAAAATCATTTTCGTATCACTAATTATACACTTACGCAAAAAATTAAAAAACAAATTGACGAAAACCACAAAACTAAAAATTTTACTTTAAATGAACTTTACGAGGATCTCCTTGAAACTACTACGCTAATGAATGATAATTATTTACAAGCAGATGTGCTTTTTTTGGGAGAAATACAAAAGTATTTTGTTTATATTATGGAAAGCACGCTTGCCCCGCAAAATGATGAGCTTACAACACACCTGATCGCCAATTATGAGTATTTTTTTTCAGTGTTAAAGAAAAAATCTTATTCTGCTGATTTTAAAAAAAAATTATCTATTGCACTATATGATCAATTAATTAAATTTGATCGTTATGAAATGAGTGAGGTGGACCTAGTCCGTACTGCGCCGCTGCTGCGCTTTACCGCTTACTGTGAAAAACAAAAAAAATACTTAGTCGAAAGATTTAACAATGATGCTCAATGATAACTCTAAGGCCTGCGCCCATATACACCACCAGATATGTCTTAATTACGATGGTCTCCACAAGTGGTTTTGCTCTTTAGCCAGTCAATTGAGCTACCCCATTTATTCCAGTTACGACATACGTGACTCGGGCTACAAGATTGCCAATGTTGACGCCAATATATATCCGGCGGGCTTTAATAACATATGTCCAACCGACAAAGAAACCTCAGTTGATTTGTTTAAAAAATATATTCAGATTCATTATAAGTTCCCAGTTAAAAAAATTTTAATGATCACAGAAGAGCATACCAAAAACCTTTACTATCTAGAAAATGTCGCCACGATTTCGGACCTATTATCTGAGGCTGGTTTTGAAGTTCGTCTGGCCTTTCCGAAAAATCTTACGGAGGTGCTGACTTTAGAATCTGCAACCGGACGTCAACTACAATTTGGCAGCGGTTATCAATCCTCAAACTGGGTTCAGAGTTTTCAGCCCGATCTAATCATAAGTAATAATGATTTTTCTTTACCACTAGCGGAATGGGCCACGCAGCAAATAACTCCGATGAATCCGCCACGCGAGCTAGGCTGGTATCAAAGGAAAAAGTCTCGTTATTTTAAAAATTACAATTATTTGGTTAATGATTTTGCTAAAGTAATTAACGTAGATCCTTTTTTGCTTAGAGTTGAAACCGAAGAATTTTCTGAATTTGATATTAACAGTGATAGTAGTCGCGATCAACTGGCCAGCCACGTGGAGCTATTTTTACAAAATTTAGATGTTAAATACGCCCACGAAAAAATTTCGCAAAAACCTTTTTGTTTTGTCAAAAACAACTCTGGGACCTATGGACTGGGTGTGATAAAAGTTAATTCCGCCCAAGAAATTAAAGAATGGACCTACAACGCCCGCAAAAAAATGAAGGCGGCAAAAGGTGGAAAAAACATTGAGCAGGTGATCATTCAAGAAGGCCTTCCTTCTGTGGTTACATCAGACTTGGCCTCTGCTGAACCTGTAATTTATATGATCGGCTGCGAGCTCGCCGGAGGCTTTTTGCGCACTCACGCCGAGAAGTCGTCCACCGAAAGTCTGAATTCGCCGGGCGCAGTTTATAAAAAATTATGTGTGACCGATTTATATGACAGTCGCGCGAACTGCCCGAAAGAAAATGTTTATGGTTGGTCAGCTAAACTGGGCCTTCTGGCTATTGGTCTAGAGGCTAAAGATATGAATATTGAATTTAGTAAGTATACAAAAGCCAGTTGTGGTAGCATATAGTTATAAACAAGAGGTTTATCATGACGTCTTCAAAAATAAAAAATATAGGTTTTTTTATACTATGTTTTGGCCTTGGTCTTAGTTTTTTTTATTCAATATCTGAAAATATTTCCATTCAAAGAGGGCTAACTGATGAGCAAACCAGAGATCCCGCCGCTATAGAGGGCAAAATTTTTCAGATTACTAGTCTGAGTTCAGAGCAAATTAAAACTCAATTGCAAAAAAAGATTGAAATAACCCCGACAATCGATGGAAAAAAAACAATTTTATTTTCAGGATTTTCATCTGCGCTTTGCAAAAATTATTTTGCAATTGAAATTGAATTCACCGCTGAAGGCGTAGCGGTCGCGGGTGAGCCTCCCGTAATGAAAATTGTTGCACCTTGTACTGCCGCGCAAAATCCAGCGGAGATTGCCGCAATTAATCTACCCATAGAGAAAATATTAAATCAAAAAACCCGCAATGCCGAATACAGCTTTGATGGCTTTAATGCGGTGGTCACATTTTCTAACTCTGCCGACGAGTGGCCGCGCCAATGGATTTTAAAACGCGTTGAGTTTAAAAATGCAGCTGGAGAAAATAAATCCGCAAATTTTAGTAGAGCACCGGCCTCGGTATCGTCCAAAAACATTTCAACTGATCGGCTTATTGTCTTGGAGTTTTAGGTTCACGCACGATCTGCTAACACTTTCCTATTTTACAAATTGCTTCGCAATTTCAACAAAAGTCCGCACCATAACGCCGGTTGCCCCCTTGGCGGTGCAGTAGTTTAGTCTGTTGCCGCAGGCCCAAGCCGTGCCGGCAATATCAAAATGCGCCCATGGAATTTCGGCATCCACAAATTGCTCTAAAAATCCGGCTGCCGTGGCAGATCCGGCTCCGGTTGCACTTGATATATTTGAAAGATCAGCAAAAGTGCCCTTCATATCATTAACATGCGCGTCGGTTAGGGGCATATTCCAAACTAGCTCGCCAGTGCTCGCCGCGGCTTTTTCGATTTTATTTTTTAAGACCGTATTACGTGTAAAATAACCTGTATGAACATTACCCAAGGCTACCACCATGGCGCCGGTTAAGGTTGCGGCATCAATAATGACTTCAGGGCGCTGCTCAGATGCATAACTAAGTGCATCTGATAAAATCAAACGCCCTTCGGCATCGGTATTATTTACTTCAAAAGTTTTTCCGTTGCGGGCCGTGTGAATGTCTCCTGGTTTGGTGGCCCGGCTGCCCGGCATATTTTCAGTAGCCGGCACAAAGGCAATGACATTAATTTTTAATTTCAATTGCGCAATGGCCAGCATGGTCGCAATTACTGCAGCGCCGCCACCCAAGTCATATTTCATGTCTTCCATTTTGGCGCTGGGCTTAATGCTGATGCCACCGGAATCAAAAGTTAAACCTTTACCTACAAACGCAATAGGTTTTTTAGTTTTTGCGGCACCAGTGTATTCCATTAAAATAAATCTGGGTTCTTGAGCTGACCCCTGTGCAACACCTAAAAGCCCCCCCATTTTTTCTTTTTCAATACGCTTTTTATCCCAAGCCGTAACTTTTAATCCGGTGCCCTTCGCGGCATCCATAGCTGATTCTGCCAGAATCGTCGGAGTCATTAAATTTCCGGGCATATCGCCAAGACGTTTTGCAAAATTAGTACACGCGGCCAGAATTACTCCCTGATGAAATGCCGCTTGCAGGGCCTTGTCTTTTCCTGATTTGGTAACTAAGTGAATTTCAATTTTATCAGTTTTTTTGTCGATTGATTTTAATTCGTCAAAACAATAGGCGGCGAGCTGCACACCTTCAACAAACGCTTGCGTGTAATGAACTAAATCTTTTTTATTAGCAGATACACCATCAAAATTTATATACACTTCCTTGGTTTTCAAAGTTTTAATTTCTTTATGTAATGCCGCCCCTGCCTGCCGAATAATTTCTTCTGTAAGTTTTGCGTCGATTCCGAGCCCTAAGCAAATCACGTTTCTAAAACCTAAAAAGCGGGCTTCACGAAAAGAAATAACCTCACCCCTAGCGCCCGTAATTAATTTTTCCTCCAGAGAAGTCTGCAAAGCCGTCGCCGTATCAGAGTGGGTGATTTTGGCAGCTTTTGATTTGTCAGCATTAGCCTTTACAAAAACCACCAATGTTTGCCCACTTATTGAGTTAATATCTTTAGAGTGTAAATGAATTTGAGTTGCAGAATTTTGAGCTTGTGACATAAGGTCTCCTTCTTTTAATAAAGAGACATTATGTCTTAGCTCCTGACAGTGGTCAACCAAGCGGTCAATAGGCATTCAATAAGTGGTCAATAGGCGGCGAGCTAAGCACTCTCGCTTTGTTTTTTAATGGCAATTTCAGCACGAACCTTCATCTCTTCGTCTGTATAATAGACAAACTTCGGCTGGCTACCGCCGCGAATAACATTTTCATCCACCACGACTTCTTTAACATTAATCATGCCCGGCACATCAAACATTACGTCTAGCATTGAAGACTCAATAACCCCACGCAATCCCCGTGCGCCGGTTTTGCGTTTCAGGGCCTCTTGGGCAATAGCTTTAATGGCAGAATCGGTAAACTTTAAATCTACATTTTCAAATGAAAACAGTTTTTGATATTGCTTCACCAGTGCATTTTTTGGCCGCACCAAAATATCTTGCAAAACGGCTTCGCTCAGTGGAGCTAGGGTGGCAATACATGGAAGTCGCCCAATAAATTCTGGAATTAAACCAAATTTAGATAAATCGTCTGGCTCTACTTTAGAAAGCAAATGCTCGGTTTGATCATCCGTGCGCGAAACGATATCTCCCGCAATACCCATAGATTTATTCACGGTGCGGTTTTCAATAATTTTATCAAGGCCTACAAAGGCGCCGCCACAAATAAACAATATGTTTGTGGTATCCACCTGAATGAATTCTTGCTGGGGATGCTTTCTGCCACCTTTAGGAGGAAGATTTGCCACCGTTCCTTCTAAAATTTTTAATAGGGCCTGCTGTACACCTTCGCCACTGACATCGCGGGTTATTGATGGATTTTCGGACTTCCGCGCTATTTTATCAATTTCATCTACATAGATTATGCCGCGCTTACATTTTTCAATATCGTACTCAGAGGCCTGCAATAAATTTAAAATAACATTTTCTACGTCCTCTCCCACATAACCGGCTTCAGTTAGTGCGGTGGCATCGGCCATGGCAAAAGGCACATTTAGAATTTTTGCTATCGTCTGCGCAATTAATGTTTTGCCAGATCCTGTGGGACCAATAAGTAAAATGTTTGATTTTTGCAATTCTACATCTGAAGATTTTTTTGAAGCTAAAGAGTTTATTCTTTTGTAATGATTATGCACCGCCACGGCAATGGTTTTTTTTGCTTGTAACTGCCCGATGACATAGTCATCTAAAAAAGCTTTGATTTCAAGAGGCTTCGGCACCCGAAAGGCACCTTTTACAGCCACTTCTTTGTCTTTTTCCTCATCTATAATGTCCATGCATAAATCAATGCATTCATCACAAATATAAACACCCGGTCCTGCAATTAATTTTTTAACTTCTTTTTGGCCTTTACCACAAAATGAACAACGCAAGCTATTATTTAATGTCGACATATTTATTATCCTTTGCTCGTTTTACGTGAATCCACAATGTGATCTATTAAGCCAAACGCTTTGGCCGCCTCGGGGTCCATAAAATTATCTCGCTCCATAGCGGTAAATAATGTCTGGTACTCTTTACCTGTGTGCTTTTCGTAAATTTTAGTTAATTTTTCTTTGGTTTTAATTAATTCTTTAGCATGAATTTCAATATCCGTGACTTGCCCCGAAAGCCCGCCTCCATGCAATAGTGGTTGGTGTATCATAATGCGTGTGTTGGGCATTGCAAAACGTTTTTTATTGGCACCCGCAGTTAATAATAACGAACCCATGCTCGCGGCCATTCCCATACAATAGGTCGCCACATCGCACTTTACAAATTGCATAATGTCATAAATGGCTAAGCCCGCAGAAACACTACCGCCAGGGGAATTAATATAAAAATGAATATCTTTTTCTGGATTATCAACTTCTAAAAATAAAAACTGCGCAATAATAGCATTGGCCACATCGTCACTTACGGGACTACCTAAAATGACTATACGATCTTTAAGAAGCCTTGAGTAAATATCATATGAACGTTCTCCTTTAGATGTTTGTTCTATAACGTAAGGGATTGCTGGCACTGAAGACTCCTATAATTGTGGTTGAGGCGCAATTTCTTGTACAATTAAAATTCGGCTTTTTAAATGCAAAGCTTTAAATATATTGATGTAATAGAACGTTTAAATTTAAAGATTTCGTATCAGAATAAGAAACTGGTACTTCCTTAGTCTAGTTCTTCCAGTTATGAGACGCGCAATCTAGTAAAACATACTTAAATACTAAATCAAAACGAACGTCTATTTTTGTTTAGCACTTTGTTTTTGCGCAACATACTGACTTTTTAACCAAATACGTATTTCTTTTGTAATGGCCGGTGGCACACCCACAAAAGTAAAGGTTTCAATATAGTAACCTTCGGTTTCTTCATCTTCCTGACATTGTGTGCAGCGCGCAATCACGCGACGCTCGGGACTCCATTTAAAAAAATCTCCATATATGGGCTTAAAATCATTTAACGAAATCTGTTGGGTTGTTATAAGTTTCATTTCGAATTCACTGATTTCTTGCGCCAATGCCGGAAAATACATTTCAACGCTTGCTTTCATTGGTGTCATTTTTCGTATAGGCAAATTGTTATTATTTATAAAATAATTCAATGTGGTCTCTAAACTTGTGGTGATTACAGGCTTAACAAATACATCATGAACGCCAGCCCCCAAAAAACCTCTTATAAAAAGAGGGTCACTTGAAAGACTTAATAAAATAATTGGGGTGTTTTCATTGCTCCCTGCCTTTAATATTTCATAAAACTCTATATACCACTGTGCCACCTCGCCCTTAATTTTTGTAATATCTACAAAAATTAATTGCGGCTTTAATGCCGGCGGCCCATCAGTAGAGGCCGGGGCTTTCTCTTTATTAAAATTCGGCGCAATCAACTCTGTGGCTTTTTCAACCGAAGGAACTGCTGTTAATACATAATTAGTTTTATTTTTTAGAATTTCTTCAATTTTGCGGTTGCTGCTAGCGTCTTCATCAATAATTAAAATATTAAACATAAGCCTCTCGTGAAAATTTAAATCTTCGGTGCGTTTTTAATAACAGTTTTTATCTGAAAGGCCAAATGTGTGTCCATAGCTGAAAACCAAAATTCACTTAAAAATCCACCACCTACTTTTTCAGTTGAGCTTATGCACTTTGCCAAAACACTCTTCTGGTTCTTTCGCAGAAACAAATTGCAATTGAAGGCCTTAAATTCATTCACCGCGAATTTATCCCGCGAGTTTAATATAAAACTAAACTCACTCATACTTTCAAGCTCATATTCAAACACTAAATCGACCGGCTCTTTGATTTGCAGTGAGTAGACCTCACTTTGGGGTTTCTTGTCGCTTAAAGCCAAAAATTTAATGTTTTGACGCGCCAGCAGCTCATCTACCGGTTTAATCATGTAATCTGAAATTCTAGGGTTTAAATATTTTTTTACATTTTTTTCGTCAGATTCAAATCCCAGCACAACAATTTTAATTTCTTTGTTCGCTTGAAATATCAATGTTTTTTCAAGAGCCTCTGTCCAAAGCTTAACTGAGGGCACCAGTAGCGCACTTGAAATTACTAAAACACTGTAAATTTCATTGCTCGCCGAAGGAATATTTGCTTTGGCTTCTTCTGCAATATTTAATTTTTCTTGAGCAATTTTTTCTTTTTCCGTCTTCAATTTAGTTGCCAGGATCAATGCTTCTTTATGGCCCTTAACTTCTACACTCAATCGCGCAATTTCTTTAATCAAAGTCAGTTTTTGCTCTTCATTTTCCTTAATAGGCGCGGCGGGCTTTGCCTCGGCGGCTAGATTTGTTATAGTTTCAAGATCGCTTTGATATTTTGCTAATATTTCCGCCGCACTATTCCAAGTATTTTTTGCCACAATTTCTTTTTGCGTTGCCACGAGTAACTCTTCTTTTGCCGCATCGCTAATTTGCTTATACTTTTCATAGGTTGCTTTAAACTTTGGATTACCATTTAAAGTTTCAATAGCTGAGAGAAAATTTTCTGAAAATGTGAGTTGAATTTCATCATCGCCTCTAAATATTTTCGTTAATGCAGTTGCGACTAACTCATCTGGCTCCACAACCATAATTTGCGCCATTTAATATCCTCCGGATATTTATTTTATATAGTTTTTTATAATTAAATCTTTACTGTTAAATCTTAGTCAGTTAATTTATTTATGTCACTTGGCGCGCAAAGGGCTCGACTTTAGTGCAAAAAGATCAATTTTTAACCTCTATAATAAATCTTTTTACCCCCTGCGGCATCAGTCGTGGATGTGGTTCAAATTTTATATGAAAGTGCCCTAACTGTTTAAAAAACTTATAAACTATTTCAATATTTTCTTCGGGTAATGTAAAATGATAATAAGCGGTCGCTCTTGACTTCAGCCAACCTAGCTCTACCTCTCCAGCTTTTTTTGCACCAAGCGCCATCACTTTAGAGTGAACTTTTTTGTTAGCGTCAGTCAAATCTTTCACTATCAATACCCCTCTGTAAAGACCACCGCTAGTGCTCGGTAGCGCAGTGCGCTTTTCTGACAGCGCAGTGCGCTTTTCTGACACAGCTCCCATTTTTACGACAGCAATGTCATAGCTGGCAGCGGCGCTCTCTGTTAGTTCAGTAGGCATGGGTAGTGATTCAAGGGCGATGCTCGGCTGTGCAGCTGTAGGCTCATTCGGTATTTTTTCAAATTTCTGCAAAACTACAGTTTTTTCTGTCCGTATAAATAATTTGTTAATTTCTCTCGACTGAAATATTACAAATATTATTCCCAGCAATCCAAACAATGCATTTGTAATAACTTTTTTATTTTTATAGTAAGCTTCTGAAGATTTTTCAGTAGAATTTCTAATAGGATTTTTGTTAGATGAAAAAGAGTGGGCACGTTGAACTTTTAACGTCTGAATTTGGTTGATTATTTTTTGGTACTCGTTTTTTGTTGTGGTTAGCGTGGGATAATACTGCAAACCTTTTTCAACTTTTTTACAGTCCTCATTAGAGAGCTGCCCTAGACAATATTCTATTAAATTTTCATATGTGAATAAGTAGGACACCTTAAAATCATTATGTTTTTTAAAACTCAATTGTTCATTAAATTTGGCCGGTACCGCACTCTGAGAAAATTTTTTAAACATCTGATGAAAAAGAAATTGAGTTTTTTCTTGAGTTAGTTTAACCAATGGAGCAATTTCATTAATTTTTAATTCAAAAATTAACACGCCCACAAATATAGTAAGTTGATTTTTTTGTGAGCTTTTATAAATTAGTTTCCATTTTTCGATCGACTCAAATTCAAACTCATAAAATGATAAATTAGAACTGATCGCGCTTATGTTATCAAAGGCAGAAACTAATTCTGAAAAAATAAAATTTCTGTCATCTTTTTCTAAAGCGATATTACATTGAAGAACTAAGGCTTGATAAACCTCGAAAGCTTGTGAAGAGTTAGGGTACAAAAGATGTGTGGCCAGCCACAGCCGATATTCAATCGAAGCAATCATATATTATGGCATAATATTTCATGTTAATCTCTTATGTTAATCTATAGTTAACTGGCTGAGTAAATCCAGTTGATCTAAAACTTTTCCCGAACCCATAACAACACAAGTTAAGGGATCTTCGGCAATAGATACAGGTAAACCCGTGCGCTCACGAAGTAGTATATCCAGATTAGCCAGCAGCGCACCGCCACCCGTCAATACAATACCATTGTCTACAATATCAGAGGCCAATTCAGGAGGGGTTTTTTCTAAAGCTGTACGAACCGCATCAATCACTTCCGCTAAGGGATCCATAAGCGCGTCATTAATCTGGGTGCTGGTAATTTCTATTGTTTTAGGGGCACCGGCAACCAGATCGCGACCTTTAACTTCCATCGTTTTTTCATCCTCAAAAGGATAAGCATTGCCAATTTTTATTTTTATAGCTTCTGCGGTTCTCTCGCCAATTAATAAATTAAACTGCCGGCGTACATAATTAATAATGGCTTCATCCATTTTGTCGCCCGCCACTTTAATTGATTTACAATAAACTATTCCGCCTAAAGAAATCACCGCCACACCAGTGGTGCCACCACCCATATCAACAACCATATTTCCAGAGGGCTCAGTAATTGGTAATCCCGCGCCTATAGCGGCAGCCATTGGCTCTTCAATTAAATGAACTTCCCGGGCACCGGCTGATTGTGCAGCTTCTTTCACTGCGCGTTTTTCAACTTGGGTAATGCCAAAAGGAACGCAAATAATAATTCTGGGGCGCACCAGCGCTTTTTTCTCGCCCATAGCTTTTTGAATAAAATATTTAAGCATAGAAGAGGTCACTTCAAAATCGGCGATAACTCCATCTTTAATGGGACGAATGGCCACGATACTTCCGGGGGTTCGACCCAGCATTTCTTTGGCCTCTTTACCAACTGCCAAAACACGATTCTGCATGCCTCGATAATTTTTTTGTACCGCCACCACAGAAGGCTCATCTAAAATAATTCCGCGTCCCTTGACATAAACAAGGGTGTTGGCCGTGCCAAGATCAATAGCTATGTCGTTAGAAAAATAATCTGCAAATTTATCAAAAAATTTCATGTGTTTATCAAGAGTAAAAACTATAAAAACCAGAGTCAATGCAGATATTTAACGCGGCCTAGCCAAGGTTTACTGAAGTTTACATGTCATTTACTGAAGTTTACATGTCACATCAACACTTGCCCCAAGAATAGCTTTATCTTTAAGGCTCAAAGTGCTTGGTGATTTTAGCGAAGCCACGGAGGTTACACGGGGCGCCTCTGGGGCCAGCGAAGTTTCATAAGTAATAGTTGCCGCCTTACTATCCAGTTTACCACTAATCGCCCGTGAAATTTCAAAAGACTCACCCGCGATAATACTGTTTAATGGTTTATCTAAGTTAATTTGCTCTTCGCCATCAATTGCGGTGCTGGACTTTCCTTTGCAAATTAATCTGATTTTACCGGCGCTATCGGCGGCGCCTTTAAAGGCGGTTGTGCCTTTACATGAAATAGAAATAAACATATTTTGATCATCGACCATTAACTGAACCACATCTCCAGCATAGCCCGATTGAGTCATATTCATCCTTTTACTCAGGCCTTGATTAACAATATTTAAAGTATCAGCGCCAGATTTAACTCGGTCTCCAGGAACATATTGCATGTAGATGTTACCAAAATTACCTAGATCAAAACCCAAAAACTGAGAACGCAAATAAACTTTCTGACCGCTATTAACAGTAATTATTGATATGGTTTTAGGTATATAAGTGTTTGAGTTCCAATATTTATGGGTTTTTTCTCGCTGGCCTTCAAATTCACATTCAAAGCTTTTAATATTAGAATCTAGCGGTACCGGGTTCGTTACCGCACCTCCGCTTCCAACTGGAGGAATAGTCTGGAGCGGCGTCACGTTCGGGGTATTATTGCGCTCGTTATTAGGACAAGCCGTTAATGCAAACAAACTCAACAACAAAAGAACAGGGGTTATAATTTTTTTCTTCATATAAAACTCCAAATTTTTACGTTTAAGCATACGTTTATAAGACGCACGCTTTTCTACAACACAATGGGTTGCAGTAAGTATTCCATACCCATATAGCATAGATTTTAATAGACCCGCAATATTGTGTGTAACTTTTAGTCAGTGGTCAAATATTGGCAAAAGGTTTTCATTTATTTATTCATTAATTCATTAATTCATTAATTCCTAGCGCCGTTTTTATTGGACCTTCTACTCAATAAACAAACTAGACCAATAAATTAGACCAACATCTAGTTAATAATGCCAACACTTTACCGATATATTAGCCATGGATGCAATAATAGATTTAGTCATTTTTATACTGAAGGTCTCAATGGCAGGTGGCTTTGTACTGCTGGGATTAAAACTGATGAAAATTAAAAAATCGAGCACGGTAAAAGCCGAAGTGCTTCATTTGCAAGCCAGACTATCAAAAGCTAGAATGGCGCTAAAAGGAAAAATTAAAAAAAAATCAAACGTTTTTAGAGCTTTTGTTAAAGTGGCCATTACCGAAGGTGACGCCATAGATACTTCGCTTAAACAATTAGCCGAAAACAATTTTGAAACTAGCCAAGATTTTCAAAACTACTTCGATGTTTCAAGGAAAATTGTGGGTCTTATTCATGTTGATAAAAATGGAAAGCCTGATTCAAATATTGTAGTAAACATCGAAAATGATTTCATGTGTTCTGACTTTAAAACTGAAATGGATATTATGAGGATAATTAAGGAAATGAGTGATCTAAGCATCAAAATAAATGTACGCATCGAAGCCTGTAATCAAAATAATCCCCACGCCCCAATAGAAAAAGTCGACAGTTTAGTTTTTAGCTCGCTAGCGGATGTGGACCGCGTTTTTAAAGGCCATACGGATACTGCCGAGCTAGACGAGAGTGAAAAAAAAGTATCTTAATGTCGCTGTTATTTCATTTCTATTTATCAAATAAATCTACAATAAAATTAATATCTCGTTATGAGATTAAATATTTTTAATATTCTCATCTTGATGCAATAAAAGATTTAAGTCCAGTTGTGATTAATCCGAGAAATCAGCATCAACGAAGGAACATAGCATGAAAAACCATAAAATTATTTTTGCACTGACTTCTGTTTTAACTTTAATAAGCTTTCAAGCCTGCCAAAAAAGCGACATCAGCAATTTACAAGAAGCTCAGCTCTGCTTGAATACGGCAACAAGCACAACGGCAAAAGCCTGCGTCAGCAGTATTGCCTCAAACACCACGGCCTACGCCGACAGCTTAAGATGTTCCGCTATTTTTATATCAGAAGGATTTGGCGCTCCTTCTTCTTTTTTATCTGCAATTGAAAGTATAAATACTGCGGGCAATTGTGCTGGCGGCTGCTCATCAACAGTGAATGCACTCAATGTTTTTCGATTTAAAAGTGCGGACGTCGCAACATCGGTCGGACGCACAACCAATAGTGCCACTGCGGCAGAAGCTTTTTCGGTGTGTAGCGCCTCTAAGGTAAAGTTTTATGCGCAAATCAGCTCGCTTTTTAAAATTGGAACCCTAGCGGCTATGATCGCTTATGTCGGAAATTCGAATCCTTCTCAAACAGATATTGAAACTGCCATTGCTAGCTTAGATGCTTTAGTTCTTGGTGACTTAGTCATTACAACGTCTGCAGCTGTGTGTGCAGATACTTTAAATGCATCTGCCGCCACAAAGGCCTATTGTAAAGAATTGGCCACTGCTCTTGCGAGCCCTGCAGGCACAGCCACAAGTATTGGCAACTGTTTAAAGGCCAAACTTGCTGACCCCGCTGCGATTTGCACCTAAACAAATATGCCTGCGGGAATAGGCGCCTAGTGACTACCTTGTGTTAGAACTTACCCCGACAGTCTCTTCGCCCGTTTAGTAACAAGATTTTTATATTCTTTATTCATGTCTATCGAAAGAAATGAATGATCTATCATCTTAATCCACTCTGGAATAACCGAAAGCATGGTATTGATTTCTTTATTTGCTCTGATGTCTGTCATGCATAAATCAGAAACTGCAAATAATACAAAATCAGATTTTTTAAATCCTTTTTTTTTACCTTTTAAACTCAGCGCCAGTTCTTCTTCTGGATTGGCCATTGCAATCGTGGTATTCAGAAAATCATAGGCAGGGGTCAGCTGAATTTTTTGTTTTTTTCGGTTTGTAATGAAAAATTTTAAGATGCATGTCTTCGTTGCCAACAAGAAAGTTAAAAATAATTCCTTGAAACAACTTAATAATAAATTATCCTCTATCTTCAATTTTATATATCCTTTAATAAATATTCCTCAATTACATATATTCCTCAATTTCCGATTTTAGGACCATAAAATTTCCCAGTCCACGCTGGATAAACCCTTAAGTCTATTTTTTTGATAACGTATTTTACCCAAAGCCTCTTTTTCATTCAATTGAATATAATCTCTAACAATTTGGTAGGCCTTAAAGCCCCGCACCACTCTGGTAA
>Ga0105164_10000057_pt1 | contig 76879 bp, 83 predicted proteins | sample VDWuncwatermetaG_FD_89674 | JGI IMG/M metagenome (GOLD analysis project Ga0105164, IMG submission 89674) | Wastewater microbial communities from Netherlands to study Microbial Dark Matter (Phase II) - VDW unchlorinated drinking water | ecosystem: Environmental > Aquatic > Freshwater > Drinking...
AGCATGCCTATTGTCATGCCAGCCATCATCCCGAGCATCTCGTCGCCCTTTTTCAAAAACCTGTAGATAATAAGACCTGTGATAGCAAGCGCAGCAATCGCGATAATTAATGCGCCATAATATTGACCTGTCATTTATTTCTACCCCCTAATTTTGACAGGAGTGCTGCAATAATTAGATACACCACCCCTCCCCATACAAAGAGGATTGCTGTAAATATTAATGCCTCTTTTAAAGGAAAACCGCCTCTTGTAAACTGATACCACTTGCCGCCGAGCCTTTGGGGAATGGTAAGCATCGCCTCCTCACCATATCGTTTATAAAAATATTCAACAATCTCCTCTTTTGTAAGGCCTGCCTGAAGCTTTACGCCTATCATGTCCTTCCACTCCAAACCGCAGCTCATGTGGCAGTCTTCAAGAACCATAGGACATTCACATGGGCAGGCAAGGTTGTGAGAAATCCCAAGCACTGTATTGCCCCCTGCCTGCGGCCAGAAGATATATTTAAAGCCAAAGAAAAGGGCCACAAGGGCTATTGAAAGAAGGTATATCTTTATTTTTTTTGATGTTGGCATTATGTCTCTATCCTTTTCTTTATTAAAAACTTATAAACCCCAAAACCTATTATAATAGCAGCGCCAACAGCAAGTATTGTAATATCCCTATTAGTTGTATCTGGTCTTGCCATGCCGCCGAATTTTATATCAACAGAAGGATTGTTATCCTCTTTTATATAATTAATCTTAAACCTTACATCCTGATTTGCAGGGATATCCTTCATAGAGTAATGGTATTGATTAAAATCACTATCCCTTGTCTGTTTTGATGAGGCAGGTACAATAGAAAAATTATTTGAACGGAGCGGCTGCTGGATATTTACCTCAAGATTCATAATCTCGTATCTGGACTGGATTACATATTCAAAAGATTTATCCTTCCCGCCTTTGAATGGGCTGTATTGAAAGTCTATAAAGAAATCCCCATAAGGAAGGCTCATTACAGCCTGATTGTAATTATCTCTTTTTTCAATATCGTAAATCTGGCAGAAATGCTGTCCCTTTGGTGAAAGGGAGCAGGCATCTGTGAGCTTTGTCACACCCTTTGGAAAGATAAAAGTAACCTGTGCTGGAAAGGCATTCTTATCTGCAAAACGGCCTTCATACACAACAAGCACGCCAGGGGTATCATACTCAGGCCATACAGACACCTTCATCCTGCCGATTTTAAGAGCCTTCTCTTCGCAATATGCCTGACCTTGGATTATTGTAATTAAAAATAAAAGGACAGAAAAAATCCGCTTAACCATTAACCCTTCTCTCTCCCCATAAAAGGCATTAAACTATACTTAAAAGAGTATAGTTCTATATTTTATATCATTTTATTAATATCATGCAAGGGTTTTTCAAATTATTTTTTTCTCCTCTTGACAAAAACTTCCTTTATGCTACATTATCCCCCATGAAAAATCGGTTTAAACAGCTCAAACAGTTTAAACGGTTTAAGCAGTTATCTCTCGTTATTTTCATCTCATCCATCCTGTTTTTATCCGGCTGTGGCAGTGGAAAATTTCTAACATCAACCGGTGCAGAGGAGCAATTCGGCACAAATAAGGTAAGGGACAGGTTCTTCTCGTGGAAGGTAGTGGAGTCCGAGCATTTTCAGGTTCACTTTTACAAGGATGGAGAAGAACTTGCAAAGGATTTATCTGTTGTTTTGGAAAAGAACTATTCCCGCATCTCCAACCTGCTCGGTATACAGCAGGAAGGAAAGGCGCCGTTCTTTTTATATCTGACCCCAGATGATTATTATCAGACAAATATCACACTTGGCGAGGTAGAAGGCTCAGGAGGTTTTACTGAATTTTTCAAAAACAGGGTTGCCTTTTATTCGAGGGGCTCTCAAAAATGGTTGAGGCTTGTTGCAACACATGAATATACACATCATCTCTCTGATCAATATATACTCGCTGGCTCTCTGCCTTACCGCTCCTTTACAATATACATAAATGCTATATTAAATCCACAGTGGTATACAGAAGGCCTTGCAGAATACATATCAGGCGATTTTGATTCCTATGCTGACATGCTTGTGAGGGATGCTGCGATTGACGACAAGCTCATCCCCTTCAGGCAGTTGAACGGTTTTTATCATCTAAAACCAAGGCAGGTTCTCCTTGCATATAAAGAAGGCTACACCATCTTTGAATTCCTTGTAAATAAATATGGCAAACAGGCGCCGGCAATAATGACAAGGGATATAAAAAACCAGTTGAATCCATATAAGTCAATAGAAAGGGCTACAAACGGCCAGGTTGACCAGTCTATCAGAAGCGAATGGGAGAATTACCTTAAGGAAAAATACAATAAACAGATTGCTGGCAAAAAAGAGCCGTGGGATACCTCCACTACCCTGACGAAAGGCCCAGGGTGGAAGATACATCCAGTTGTTTCACCTGACAGCAAAAGGATTGCATATCTATCTGACGAGGCAAATGAGCTGGGCGATTATGACCTTTACACAATAGATATTGATGGAAAGGACAAGAAGAGATTGACAAGAGATGAACTTATCAGACCGCTGGGAACAGCCTTCTCGCCTGATGGAAAATATATCGCCTTTGTAAGCAATAAGAAAAGGCGTGATGACATATACATAATCCCGTCTGATGGAGGATTTTGCAGAAGGGTAAAGATTTCACTCAGACACAATTCCTATCCATCCTTCTCTCCTGACAGCAAAAGGCTCATCTTTACATCACTTGTAAAAGGTTATACAGACATATATACTGCTGATATTGATGGAAAGAATCTTACACAGATTACAAATACAAAGGAATATGAAGAATCGCCAATCTTTTCACCTGACGGCAGCAAGATATATTTTGTCCGTGAGATAAATGAACAGAAAGAGCTTTTTGTAATGAATGCTGACGGAACTAATATTGAGCGTCTAACTGAAAATATTTTTGATGACTTTGCTCCGTCAATATCATCTGACGGCAAGAGGCTGTATTATGTATCTGACAGGAACGGGATATTTAATGTCTATTCCATGAACATTGCCGGCGGCAGCATAACACAGCATACAGATGTTACAGGTGGGAATCTTTATATGAATGTTACGAAAGAAAGAGAGATCGTTTTTAGCTCATACAGAAATGGGATATTCAATATCTATAAGATGCAGTAGAAAACTTATTGTCTTCTTTGCAATAATACTTTTATTTTTACCGGTAGCATCCCTTGCAGAAGAAGAGAAGGAAGAGAAGCCGCAGATAAGAACTGTCCAGACTCCTCCTACGATAAGGGACTATTCCTTCAGGGCGTCAGCAGACCTTTTATTGCCGTATATTGATTACAACCCTGCAGACGGCTTTATTACAGGACTCTATTTGTACGGAAGCGATTATCTCGGCAACCACCAGCTTGAGGCTATAGGCGGTTACGGATTTAAAAGCGGCCGCGCACACCTTCATGCAGGGTATACATATATGCGCTTCTGGCCTGCATTTGGAATAAACCTGTTTCAGAGATACACATATATTGAGAACAGCAACAACACACTCGGCGAGGATGAGGAGTGGTTCAGGGAAAGGGGCGGGGATTTTTTAGTCAGCTTTCCGTTATCAAAATATATGAGGATTGATGCAATATATACATTAAAAGAGATAACAGAAGAATTCAGGGAATATCCTGGAGCGCCGTTTAAGGAATATCAGCAGGGCGCTATTGGCACAAGCCTTGTGTGGGACAGTGTTGTATATCAGGAGATCGGCCCGATATCAGGCGTCCAGTTCAATATACATAGTGATTTTGGCGAAAAGAAGCTCGGCAGCGATTTTTACTACAGAAACTATGAAGGCGAAATAAGGGGATATGCAAATTACAATTTTAATGAGCACTGGAAATATGGAAAGAGGCTTGTTGTTGCAACACGGTTAATGGGTGGATATAAAGAGAACGATGTTTTGGTATTTCCACTCGGAGGTCAGGACAGTCTGCGCGGCTACGGTTATCATGAATTTCACGGAACAAGGATTGCTTTGGCAAACCTTGAACTGCGTTATCCATTATTTGAGATAAATCAAGTTATCATGCCAATGGATTTATTTCTTGCAAAGAGGCTTGACTTTGCAGTCTTTGGCGATGCCGGCCGTGTATGGAACAAAGGCCAGAAGGCAAAGTTTGAAGATGCAGAGGCAAGCGTTGGCGCAGGCTTAAGGTTTTTGATGTTTATATACGGCAAAATACCTCTATATCATAACATTGAGGTTTCCAAAAGCGTTACTGACGCAAACAGAGGCACAAGAGGCTTCTTCTCATTTGGGACAATGTTTTAGAAAGACATCCTATTTCTTATCATCCTTCACACACCGAAAGCCGATGAGATGGCTTGAACCTGTCTCTGGCACGCCATCCTTTGAAGCGCATCTTGCTTGATGCGAGAGCTGCGCCCATGAGCCTCCCTTTACAACCCTCATCTTCTTTTCAGCATCAAACCAGTCAGATGTCCACTCTGAAACATTTCCTGCCATACCGCGCACGCCGTAAGGGCTTGTGTCTTTTGGATACAGGCCTACATGCCCTCCAAATAGATGTACAGACTCAGCAGTATGTGCTGCGCCAGGCTCAAAATCATTACCCCATGGATATATCCTTGCGTCAGTGCCTCGTGCTGCCATCTCCCATTCTGCCTCTGTGGGCAGCCTCTTTTCAGCCCATTTTGCATATGCCTCAGCATCCTTATATGTTACCATCATAACAGGATAGTTGGCCTTTTCTGTTGGGTAATCCGTGCCAGCCCAGTCAGGCGGCGGCTGATGACCTGTTGCCAATATAAATTTGCGGTACTGCGCATATGTAACCTCATAGCGGTCAATATAAAAGGGTTTTAAAATTACCTTTCGCTGAGGAGATTCCATTTTACAGGCCTCTGCGTCAAAAGTATTTTTTGAACCAAACTTTTTTGTTATATCCTCTACCTCAGCAGGGGTGCTACCCATAATGAACTCGCCGCCTGGTATAAAGACCATATCATTTTCCACATCAGGCCCACGGCCGTGATGGCCAATATGTTCAGATGCGCTTTCCTTGCCTATTGCTGTAGCAGAGAATTCAAGTGACAATATAATGAATAATAAAAAAAAACTGAAAACTAATTTTCTCATTCTGTAATTCTCCTTATACAAATAATTCTAAGATTTATCAAAATACTTTATTCTAACGGATTCATAACCTTCAGAAAACCAAAAGATTCAAAATGTTTACTATTTGCAGTATAAATTTGATTAACATTATTATCTAACATAGTTGCAACTAAAAGGTGGTCAAAAATAGACTGACCTAATGGCCTATATTTACCAATCAATTTAATTATAGTATTAACTGTATGATGTGTCGGACAAATTATGCTGATATGGTTATTACTTCCATAAAAATCAATGAGTCTCTTTGCTTTGTCAGGAGGCAGCGGATGTTCAACCCTTTTTTTATCCGTAATTATTGCATAGAGTTCAACGAGGTTCTGAATGGCTAATGCAGCTTTAATATTGCCGTTCAGGGCATTTTCAATAAGCTCTTTAGAAGTATTATGATAAGGAGAGTCCTCGTTATTGGCATAGACAAGAATATTTGTATCAATCAAGCTTACGGTCAAGATATCCTCCGTAGAGACCCTCTCTATCAAACGCCCCTTTTTCTATATTACCAAGGTGGAAGGTAGGAAGTTTTATCCATTTCTTTTTTTTGGGTTTAATCATTCTTAAACCTTTATTTTTCAAATATTCGGCAAAATCTAATACCTCCTCCAGTATATCAGGGGGAAGGCTTTTTAATGTATTCATTATCCTTTTTTCTTTTGCAATGCGAATTGTCATGGTTTCTTTCCTCTCTTAATGCATCTTTTAAATAAATTTACCATAACCATATTATAAAAGTCAAATAATACGGGGTGGTAAGTGGTCTTACAGATTGTCAATTGAATTTATAATTTGTAAAATTTTGTTGTAAATCGGTTAAGAACAGGCTAAAAGCTATATTGTAATTCCGTATACACCCTACTTTTCTTTGAAAAGTGGCCGAATAAGCCATCTTTCTCGCCTCCGAATAGGTCGCTGCCAATTGTGAGAAGCCAAGAATTGGACAATGTCCATGTTACCTTAGGCCTGAACATCCAGTCCTGATTTGTAAAGTCATAGATAAAAAGCAATTCAGGATTAATAGAATGCCTAAAAAACTTTGGCTTTAACCAGACAGAGGCGCCGCTATCTACAGCCGAGTCTGTAAGGTTCGTGTCATGATTTAGAATGATACGCTGATAAAATTGCAGATTGATAGTTGTTTGCAGAATATCAGGAGAAAACTCTGCGCCTATCACATATTCAAGATAGTCCTTTTTTACAACCCCTGACTCGGAGGTTATATCTTTAATCTGAAACATCCTTCCGAGAGTGGCAACCCCTTCGCTCTTTAAGACAATGACATCAAAATCTTTGGATACTGTGTAACCGATCTGATGAACCCTCGTATGTTTCGGCGTCAGAATAATAACAGGGCCTGCTTCAACAAAATATGCAGGAAGGGTGTCGTATTTATAAAGATAGAATAGCGCCGGATTCCATCCTGAGATGAGTGTTGACCATCGCATGCCTCCGCTGCTATTTTCTATGGTTCTTGCAGGCTTTTGTTCATTGTTTACGATATATGGAACATCATCAGGGACAGGCAGTTTAAAAGCAAATTCTGAACCAACTACAGGCATCTTATCAAACTCATGGATGGGAATCCAGATAAGTTGAATTGTATTATCCGCTCCATAGTACTGGAGATTGACAGCCCATTGCGGGATACGGACATATTCAAAGCTCGGCAGTAGAAATTCCCTATAGTCCTTGGCTGTAACTATATCAGCAAAAAAGAGGCCAGGAACCTCTCCCCACACAATCTGCTGTTTTCCAACAGTGAGGTTGCTCTCTCCAAAGGAGAGGTCTAAGTAGGTCTCCCTGAATACTGCCTCTGCCTCCTGGTCACGGCGCACCGTATCCGAAAAGTTGCCTGTAATATCAAATATTGCATCATAAAAGAAGCGGCCTGAAATCTTAATCTTAGCTATTTCGTTGAATCGGTGGTCCAACCCAATCTGCAGGATCTGTTTTATCTTGGTCAGTTCATTTGGCTCGGATAGACGGTATGCGGTTTCCTGTTGAGCGTACCCATGAATTGGCAGGGAACTCCCCTCAGAATTTAAAGCATCACTGTATGAAGGTGTTGGCAGACATAGCATCAGTAAAATAAGGCAGATTCGCGCATTAATACTCAATCCAGTCTCTTTATGTAGTCTTTAATGAAGTATTTACCGGGGAGCTTCCTTATCTTCATATTGCTATAGGTTAATACAGACTTCTCACCCTTTTTTATGGCATCTGTAAAGGTAAGGTGCAATGGTCTAATAGCGCCTGTTAGCTCACCGTATCTTTCATACTGACAGGTCTTGAGTAAGATGCCTGTTCCTGTATAGAATTCTGCTTTTAACGGCCTTGCATCAGTTATCGTAACCCATAGAATTATCTTTTCATAGGTCACCCAGTCTGCCACTTTATTCAACTCAAGAACAGCAATCCTTTTTCCATCAGCCTCCTCAATCCTGAGCAAAGCTGCCTTATAATCTCCTGAAAAATTCATCCTGGCGATATCGCCATTACTTACCTGTCCTGTTAATCTCTGGGAAAGGGATAGTCTGACAGGCTGGTCAACATTAGGAAGATAGACCCAGAAGTCTTTTCCCTTCATTAACATAACCTGACCCTTTTCATTTGGAGGATAGATAGTCTTGACCAGGGCATCCCGTTTATCATTCATCATAACTTCATATTTGGATACCCGCTGGCTTCCACCTGATTCTGTCTCAATAGTCACTTCTACTGAAAAATCTGTGTTGGGAACCCGAACATCATCAACCTTTTTGAGTAGTCCTTCTACATCTAAATCAGCGGCATAAGCATGAACAAAAGTGAGGACAATGATAAACATCACTATCTTTAACAACCATCTGACCATCATAGTTTCTCCTTTTAGCTAAGTCTGCCTTAGGGCATCCACAATCCTTAATCTGGATGCCCTTATTGCTGGATAGAGGGATGCAATAGCCCCTGCCAAGCTAACTGTGGCAAATGCCCTGATATAGATCAAAAGAGGAGGAGTGACCTTTGCCACCCATGGCCTCGTAGCGCCAGGAGGGGGAGGCATTTGGATACCAAAGATTGAGGCAATCTTCGCTACTATGACACCGACTACTATTCCTGCAATCCCCCCAAAGACCCCTATAATAATCCCTTCTAAAAGATATTGCATAACCACCTGATTTGGCTTGGTTCCGATTGCCATTATTGTTCCAATCTCCCTTGTTCGCTCAAATATTGACATGCTGATAGAGTTGGCAATGCCAAGGACAACAATAATGGCAATAACAATATTGATAACAAGAAAGATTCTGCTGAAAAGGGCTACACTCGCATTATGGAATATTGCCAGGCTTTCCCATGTCCTTATCTCATACTGCTCGCCATTATTGAGAAAGGTCTCATTCAATAGGTTCACAGTGGAATCCACATAAAAGCTGTCCTCCACGAGGAATACAGCAGTCTGGAATTTATTGCCAATCCTTAATAGATTCTGTGTGGTTTCAATTGGCATCTGGATTGCCCTGTCATCAAATTCCTTCTGAAAGCTTTCAAATATACCTGCTACCTCTACTGTCACGCCGTTGATTGATCCAGATTCTGTGTTTGTTAGCAGCGTCACTCTCTCCCCTGCCTTTGCACCAATGGCAGCAGATAGGCCCTTCCCTATTATAATAACATTCTTATCACCCTCTTTAAGATAACGGCCAGAGGTTATACGAATGGCAGGCCCGCTGCCTATGCTGAAAGAAGACATCTCTCCTTCCTTGGCAGTATCAACACCAAGGCCTATGAATGAACCTGTTGTATCACCATTGCTAATAAGCCCGGAAAACTGGGTTCTGGGCATTATAAATCGGACATGTGGCAGCTTGCTATATCGTAAGTTAAACTCATTAAAATCCTCAATCATATAACTGAAAGGAGAGACTACCCCTTTTTCCATAAAACCATGGGCGTATACCTGTATATGCCCGTACTGGCCGTAAACCGCTGCTGCATGCAGGGCATAGAACATATAGTTAAAAAAACCTCCGGCAATGATGATAGATGCTGTGCCAAAACATACTGCAAGAAAAGTGACCAGTGTCTTTCTCCTATTTCTGAGCACACTTCTATAAGCAATCTTTAGCTGGATGATGAACATATCTCGCCATCCTTAAGACGAATAACCTCATCTGTTAAACGAACGACATTGTTATCATGGGTTGAAAATATAAATGTAGCCCCGTCCTCTTTATTCAGCCTACGCATAAGTTCAATAATAGAAAGGGCAGTATGGCTATCAAGGTTAGCAGTGGGCTCATCTGCTATAATAAGCGATGGCCTTGTAACCAGCGCCCTAGCAATGCCCACCCGCTGCCTCTGTCCTCCGCTCAGTTCATCAGGCTTATGATGATGGCGGCTATCTAATCCAACAGCCTTTAGCAGATATGCGACCCTCTGCCTTCTCTCAGACCTCGGGATATTCTGAAGGAGGAGAGGATACTCAACATTTTCAAAAACATTAAGGACAGGCACAAGATTAAAACTCTGAAAAATTATGCCAATGGACTTAAGACGCAGATTAGCCAACTGAGAACTTGTCAGTTTTTTTATTGAGAGTCCGTTAAAGAATAATTCCCCTTTACTCGGGACATCAAGGCTTGCCACTAAATTTAATAAGGTTGACTTTCCACTCCCTGACGGGCCTACAATACTCATAAATGCCCCCTTCTTGATAGTAAGATTGACATTCTTTAAAGCCGGGACCAAGACATTCCCCAGTTGGTAATCCTTTGACACATTACACAATTCAATAAAATAATTATGACTCATCTTTTAATCAACCCCCCTCTCAATGATAGTCAACCATCAATAACAAATACGCACCCATCTTTTCCCCCTTTTAATTAACATAATTCATAAAATTAACAATGTTCATATTTATAGAAAAAAATATATTACTTCTTTCTGTGCATAATGCCATCCAGAATAAAATCAAGCGCTCCTTCAGCAATCACAGGCAGACGTTCTTCAGGAAACATGATGCACCTTTCTCTTATCATAAGTGATACAATGCCATGCGTAAGCGACCAGAAGGCAAATGTAACGACATCCAAATCAGTCTTGGGCAAATATCCATCTTCAATACACTGCTTAACATTCTCCTTAAGAAAATAATAGGAACGCAACCCTCTTTCCCATTTTTTTTTCTCCTTAATTTTAGCAACAGGCGCCCTCATGATAAACATAAGGTCGTAAAATTCAGGATTTTCAATAGCAAATAAAATATAGACCTTGCCATGTTCTCTCAGTCGTTTCCACGGGTCTTTAATAGAAAGCATGGCTTGCTGCCTTTCGTAAAGTTTTTCAAATCCCATATCATGAAGGGCATAGAGAATCTCATTTTTATCTTTATAATAGAGATAAATAGTTGCAGGGCTGTATTCTATTTTTCCAGCAATTCGTCTTATAGAAATATTGTCAAAGCCTTTATCAACAAAGAGCTTCATTGCGGTCTTAAGGATAAGACCTTGCATCACCTTCTTTTCTGTCTCTCTTCTCTCTTTTATGCCCATTAGATAAACATTGTTAAATTGCTGAACAGAGTTTAGCAAGATAATTCTTGATTGTCAAGCTCTTTTAATTCTCATATTATTTTTTTGTATTCCTGCCCTATATAAAGCATCGGGTAAATTCCAGGAGGAATCTATGGTTCGTCAGGTTCATATGCATCCTAAGCCTTCGACATGAGCTCAGTTGAACGCTTGTATAAGGACTGGATTCCGTGACAGGAGGCACGGAATGACAAAAAGACAAAGCACACACTTACTTTTTTATCCCCTATACACCTTATAATCTATATCCGGGAAAAGATTATCTTTACACTCAATATCAGAGAGCCAGCCCTCGTCAATTCTGTCTGCCTTTATATCCTCAAAGAGCCTTGTAAATCTAAGAAGATGCGACTTGATCCTTTTTACAGCATACTCAACTACTGTCCCTGTCTTCATTATAAATGGCCAGTCAGAGGACTGTGCGAGCAGCAGCTCCCTTGCCGCCTGATTCAATGCACGGCCTTTAAGCCCATCAGCATTTGGATAACTATTTGCAAGCTCTATCATTCTCTCTGCTGCCTTGTGCAAATGCCTGTATATCCAGTCATTGCTTTCTTCAAGCCAAACCTCGGAGTATCCTTTATATCCCCAGCTTGACATGGACGGTGTTGAAACCTGATTTACTGGGTTCTCTTTCAGATATTCCATTGGTGTTATCAGTCTAATTGTCTTCTGGTCACATGCAATCTTTCTGATTAAAAAATTCAGCCAGTCAGGCCCCTCAAACCACCAGTGGCCGTAAAGCTCTGCATCGTAAGGAGAGATAATAATGGGTTTCTTTTTTAAAAGGTCAAAGAGGTACTCTATCTGCTTCTCCCTGTTGAACATAAAATTCCCTGCATGCCCTGCCGCCTTATCAAGCGCCCATTGCCTTACATACGGCTCTTTATAATCTGTATTCCCTGTGATGCGATAATATTTGATGCCGGTATTTATTCTGATGCCGTCCTTGTGGATATATGGCTTTATATATTCATAATCGAGGTCAAAACCTACATCCCTGTAAAAATCCCTATAGTTGTAATCACCGGGATATCCCTCAATAGCGCTCCAGACCTGCTTTGCGGATTCCAGGTCCCTTCCAAATGCAGCAGCGCCTGACTTGCAATACAGAGGCGCAAAGACGCCGTACTTTGGCCTTGGCGACGCATATAGAATACCGTGGGCATCTAAGAAAAAGAATCTTATCCCTGCAGCCTTTAAGATATTATCAAGCCCAGGATAATAGCCGCACTCTGGAAGCCATATCCCCTTTGGCTTCACACCAAGATGCCTTTCATGATGCCTTACTGCAATCTCAATCTGCGCCTTTGCAGCAGTTGGATTAACCTCCATCAACGGCAGAAATCCGTGCGTTGCGCCGCATGTAATAATCTCAAGTTTTCCTGCATCCTGAAATTTCTTAAATGCTGAGACAAGATTTCTTTTATATCTGTCAACAAAGACCCATCTTGCGTTTTTGAATCTGTCATTATACATCCTCGCAAGGCTGTTAAATTCAGGCTGATGCTTAGTTCTTTCTATCTCCTTTTCTGAAAGCTCAATAAGCATCTCTATATGATGGATGTATCTGTTCTGAAGAAGTTCATCAGTCAGCATTGCAATAAGGGTGGGAGAAAGAGACATGGTGAGCCTGAAATCAACGCCATCATTCAACAGGCCGTCAAAGACATTGATTAATGGAATATATGTCTCTGTAATAGCCTCATAAAGCCAGTCCTCTTCAAGGAAGTCCTCATATTCAGGGTGCCTTACAAAGGGAAGATGTGAATGAAGCACAATGGCAAGATAGCCTTTTTCCAAGATGGCCTCCAAAAAAAATCCACCCTCACCCCCCTTTACTAAAGGGGGGATGGGGGGATTAAAAAAATGGCGGGATAGAATGTCCCGCCTCTATATTTTAAAAATTTAACGGCAATGTAGAAAGCTCCAGATGCAAGGCGGAGCGAGGACTCGCAACGCAGCAGATGGACTTTTTACGAAGCCATTAGTTCCATCTGCTGCTTGGAGATGAAATCCCAAGAAGATGCAGCCTCTTCTTTATCATCTCTTTTATTTCTAATGTAGAAAGCCCGATGCCATATCCGCCTGAGATTGCAAAGAGTTTCATAAACTCTTCCTCCAAAAGCATCCACTCTTCGTCCACTACATCCGAGACCGTATCCCTCGGCATGGTTACAGCATTTGACCTTACAAGTGTCAGGAATCTGCCGTCAGAAGCCAGTGCGCCAAGGTCAATACAGAATGACCTGTTCGGCCTATTGATATTTATATACCAGCTCCCTGTCATATCATAGACCTCAATATCAAAATAGCTGCGAGCGTTTTTCCCGTCAAAGTGGATATCAGTCACATCGTATACCCTTAACACAAGCCTTACATCAGGACCCAAGAGTCTCTTTGTATCCTCGTATCTCTGACTGGTAACCTCCCAATATGTAAAGGCATAATATGGATCCCTTGCCATAAGCACTATCTTATTCTCTCCATAAAAAGGCGGCAGTTCCTCTCTTTTTTCAACAGGGAAAATTTTTTCTTCTACATGACCCACATAATACTTTGCAGCCTCTATAATCTCCTCACCTGCCTTTGCAGCAATAGGCATTGGAACAGGCAACTTTTCTTTTATTATCTCCGGAGCCTTTTTAATTATAGCAGTCTTTTTCAACTCAGGTTCTTTTATTGCCGTTATTTCTTTCTTCACAGCCTTTTTAACAACCCCTTTGGATGCCGCCGTCTTCTTCTCTGAAGCCTTAACAGCCGCGGGCTTAAAGACCACGATAGTTGCAGGCTTTAGCCTGCGTTCAGAGATAAATAATAAATCTATAATCTCAGACTTCTTTGCCTTTGCTGGAACTTTGATATTCATCTTAGCTGCTATCTTTTTCAGCTCGGCAATTGTCTTTTTATTCATATCCTTTTTATCCACTTTAACACCCCCTTTATGAATAAAATATCCCCTTTTTTTTTCTTATATTACCATATTTATTATATATTAGTAAATAAAATTATTGGAGGCCGACGGCAATTCTAAGGGCATTGTCCAATTGTTGAATCTTTTCAAGACCTTCTTCTGTCTTCACTTTGCTCAAACCCTGACAGGCCTATTGGCAGGTTTACAAGAAATGTAGTCCCTTTTCCTAATTCACTCTTTACCTGAATAAACCCATTATGCTCTGTTACTATCTCCTGAACTATTGACAACCCCAATCCAGTCCCTTCCCGCTCCTTGCTCTCATGCTTTGTAGTGTAAAAAGGATTAAATATCCTCTCTATGTTCTCTTCTGGTATTCCCATACCATTGTCTGTTACCTCTATCTGAATATATTCCTTCTCCCCTATCCTGCCTGCGGGCGACAGGATGTGTTTTGTCTTTCTGGTTGTTATTTCTATCTTTCCGTCTCCATTTACAGCATCTATTGCATTAAATATAAGATTCAATACAACCTGCTTCATCTGCTCGCTATCCACCTTTGCCATAGGCAGTTGATTCTCATATTTTCTCTCTATCTTTATACCTTTCTTTTTCGCCTCGTATTCCACAAAGATCACAGTCTTTTCTACTATATCATTTATATCTTCATCTTTTAATACAGGCGCACGAGGCCTTGAGTAGTCCATTATCTCCTTTAATAATGCCTCAATCCTCTCTACCTCCTGCAGGGCCCTTATAGGTATTTTTTCTGTAAATTCCACATCCTTCCCGTATCTTTCAGGCAGTAATTGAAGGCATGTCTTTATCGGGACAAGGGGATTTCTTATCTCATGCGCAAGTCCTGCTGCCATGTCTCCTATGGTCTTCAGTCTCTCCATCCTTCTTATAATGTGTTTGGACTCTTTTATCCTTTCTATAAGCTGAGCATTTTTTATTGCAATAGATGCCTGCCTGCCTAATGATAAAAACAGCTCTATGTCTTCATGGGAGTACATGCCCCTGTCACCCTTTACACCTAAGTTGCAAAAACCTGTGAGCTCGCCTTTTTCTAAAAATGGTATAGCTATCTCAGATTCCATTTCTTTAAGTATTTTTATTATTTCCTGAGTTTGTTGTGTGCTTGGATATTTCCCTATCTCCTCCCTTATTGCAACATCCTCTTTTTTGATAAAGTATGCGATTAATGATTCGTCATTTTTTAGCCTTATTTTGCTCTTCTCCTCTTTAAGGCCGTAGAAAGCCTTCATCTCGTATTGCCTTTTTTCTTCATTAAAAAGAAAGATGGATGCCTGCTTGATTTTAAGCGTCTCAACAAAGGTGCTGATGGTTCTATCCAGAAGCTCCTGCAAGGTTATAACTGATACCATTTCCTTTGTAAAGTTACTAAGAACTTTATAGGGATTGTATTTCTTGTAAAAGAGGGTATTTTCAAGCGCCTGCTCCGTTCGGACCTTTAATTTATGAAAAGCAATAGCAGCGATGCCAATTACGCACAATATTAAAATAGAGAAAGATTTATTTACCGAACCAAGAAAAAGCCTTTCTGACAATATAATGGCCAAATAGGCAGGCGCCAGTATAAAGAGAAGGCCTGCTGAATAAACAGTCCCTTTTTTATAAACAATATCTATGTTTAGCAAGCGGTATTTAATTATGGCGTAGGTAATAATAGCAGCGTATAAGACAATAAAGAAGTCATGTGGGATCGGTTCTATCTTGAAATATGCTGCGCAAAAATATAGCGCTCCGCCTATATAAGCAGAGCCGAAACCTGCAAAAACATAACCTAACTGATTTTTTTTAACTCCATAAAACTGTTTATATTCAATAAAAAGACTATAGAAGGAATATATGCACATGAAAGCGAAAAACAACATGAAAGGAAAATAAAAAGGCCCTGGCACTATAGCAGAGGAAGGAGTATTGCGAGCTATGCCCTTAATAAAATTTGGGCTGAATAAAAAGAATAAGAAAAGGACGGATACTAAATACGACGCTATTAAAACATTTTTTTCCCGACGTCTATTATTTAACTGCAGAAGCGTAAAAGTAAAATGCAGGAAAGCACTCGGGGTAAAAGCAGCAGGAATATGCACAATCCTTGCCCATAATAATGCATCTTCATTTGTTGCTGCAATGCCGGTTACAAAAGGAAAGGATGTCCAGACTGATATTACTATATTTAGATAACCAAAGGATTTGTTTATAGGATTATTCTTGTCTTTTAGATATACAAATGACCCTAAAGATAAACAGGCTATAGACGCCAAAAATGAAGAAACTATATATACATTAAGCATATTCATTTATTTCTATATTTCCATTGATTATTATGCATAACTATATGCAGATTGAATATATTTTCTCACTGAGGCTATTTCTTCATTTAGCACCGGCTTGCCAAGATTTTTCAATTCTGCCAATACAAAACCATGTTTGGCTGCGAGCTGCGAAATCTCCATTACCTTGTCAGTGCTGATATTTCCTCCTATAGAAAATGACTCGTGTTTTTCCTCTAATGCTAAAATCATTGTTTCTGCCATACAAGCAAAGGCCAGCCCCGGAGGAAGCCCAAAGTAAAAATTAAAATCAACATCTCCAGACGGCTTAACAATCCCGCCATCAATAGTTAAGATGTCCTTGCGCAATTCCCTGTCTTGCTTTGATATATTTGGCGGCTGAGAAACATCGCAAACCACTGCTCCGGGTTTCAGGTTTTTAATATCAATTAAGAGTGTGGGATCATTGGTAACAATAATTACAATATCACAATCAGAAATATTTTTATCAGAAATATTAGTGGCAGTTTCTACAGTTATGGATTCCTTTTCCTCATATATTGATTTTGCAAGATTATTTAACCTTTCCTGATTTCTTGCTATTAAAACGATATGCTGGACATGGGAAGCAAGGATTTGTGAACAAACCTTCCCTATCCCGCCTGTTGCGCCAATGATCGCAACCTTTGCTCCAGGTAATTGTATATGCATCTTTCTTGCAGCTTCAAAAATTGCATCTAAGGTTACCGCGGCTGTATAACTGCTTCCTGTTGTTACAGGCATATTCAGCCCTTTAGCAACCAAAACACCTCTTTTGCCAACCTGCGCTGTATATGCGCCCAAGCCGAGAATCTTTGCCCCGTTTTTTTTAGCTATTTCGCCTGCCTTGATTATCTTCTTTAAAACAATCTCCTGATTCAGGTTTAATATCTGTTCAGGTAATAATGGGCAGAATATAAGGTCACCCTCAATTCTTCTGCCAGTTAAGGATGTAATCCCTGTTATATGAGAACATTTAAAAGGAGGAAGCCACTCAAATATCTTCTTAAGTATGCTTTGTGGAACATAAGGAAGCCATGGCATATTCAATGCCACGCTTAAAAGATTTATATCTGTTGTATGAATAACAAAAGCAAACTCTGATTTACAAACCCTATTAGCTGTCTCTTCTAATATTGTCTTTGTATTGCTCTTTACTTTTTCAGGTAATGTTTCTAATACAGCAGAATTTTTCATTGGAGGCTCCTCCTTCAAGTTTGGTTAATTGAGTTAATGTGCCGCAGCATAATAGGGCGCTTAAAATTACCCTAATTTGTGCTATTTGACACAAATTCCTCCTCACCAAATTTAAAGGGTCCCCCAACCCTTTTAAACTTATTCAGGCTATTTTTAGAATAATCTAATATACACAATTTTAGTCTTATTTTCAAGCTTTTATTGACAATATCTTATGAAATCCTTAGAATGTTGGCCATGTCATCTTTTATCAAGTTTCTTGGCACTGCAGGCGGAAGATATGTGGTGGCAAGGCAATTAAGGGCATCTGGCGGAATATATATAAGCGCAAATGGGCAGAATATTATACTTGACCCGGGGCCTGGAGCGCTCGTTAAATGCGCAAGATCCAAACCTCCTATTGATGTAACCGCTCTGAATTCCATTATATTATCCCATCTGCACATTGACCATTCAAATGATGTCAATATTTTAATAGATGCCATAACAGGCGGCGGACACAGGAAAGGCGGGGTTTTATTTGCACCCAAAGAGGCGCTTGAAGGGGATGATACTGTTGTTCTCAAATATTTAAGAGATTTTCTTGAGGATATTGTAGTATTGGATGCAGAGAAAGATTACAAGATTGGTGATATTGAATTTTCAACTTCAATTAAACATCAACACACTGCAGAAACCTATGGGATAAAGTTTAATATAAATGGGCATAATATATCTTTCATGGCTGATACAAGATTTTTTCCGGAATTAATTGACAGCTACAAGGGAGCTCATATTCTGGTATTGAATGTTGTCAGCCGTACCCTTCCTGAAAAGGGCATGGTCAAGCATCTATCCCTTGATGATGTCAGGGAGATTGTAAAGGGGGTGAAGCCTTCAAAGGCTGTAATAACTCATTTTGGCATGACAATGCTAAAGGCAAAGCCGTGGGTATTGGCAGAGCAGTTAAGCAATGAATTGGGCATAGAGGTTATTGCTGCATCTGATGGGATGACAATAGAATTATAAAAGGAGGAATGGGCTGGTTTAGGGAGGGGTATACAACCAGCCCATGGGGAGTAATACTACAGATGTAAGTCGTAAGAGCTAAGTAGTAAGTATTTTTTGAATTATCTCTTAAATCTTACGACTTGCAACTTAAAACTTGCGACTGTCTTTTTTATGCTGCTGCAAGAACATTCTTTGCCTTGCGCCAGCCCTCTTCTGATAATCTTTTTAGTCTGCTCTCTGTCCAGTTTTTTATCTCAGCAAAATATTTACGCTTATCAACCTTTGCAAGCTCTAATAATGCTGTCTTCTCTTTAGCTGCAATCTTTAAATCATTTGGCGTATACCCATGCCATGTTGCAAAACCGCTGTCAAAGATAAAATCAGGGGTAATATCTTCCTTCTTAACCTTTAACTGATTGGCAAACATCCTTGCAACATCCAGGTCATATTCTATTACCCAGTCATTATCCTTAATCATAGTTGAAGGATTAAAATCTATGCCTGAACATTCAGGGCAATATACTGCCATGATTATCTCTTCAGGAAGTATTGAATCGCCATAATGAAAACTAATTTTCTCTTTACCACAAATGCAGATGAGTTCATTTGACATGCACATATTTAACCTCCCTTTAACAATAATTATGCTGCCTTAAGATGTCTCTTGATGCCCTTACCCTGTTTATTGCTAATTAAATTATTGTTCTTAGAAGCCTTCTTATTAGCCATAATTATAGGGTCTATCACATCTCCGCAATAAAGGCAGCGCCAGCCGTCATAATGCCATGCCAGATTATCCTGATTAGTAAATGTCTCATAGACCATGACACCTTTACATTTTGGACATTTCATATTTATCACCTTCTCTTTCTTCATCCGTTATCCATCCCTGCTGTAATTATACCATAAAATTTAAAGATTAATTAGTAACTATTACTGATAATAAGCAAGATTTATGCCATCTATTCAAAAAATAGCATATTCTAATAATTCCAGATAGTTAGAAAATCAATACAATATGATAATTTATTAAAATATATTGCAATTTTGAAACGAGTTGTAGTTTTTTTTGAATTTATCTAATGATTTCAACCTGATACTGCTATGTTTCAAATTTGAAATAATGTTTCATTAATGAAGCGCTTCTTCTTTTTCTATCTTCAATTGCTTAATTTTTCGCCATAATGTTGCCCTGCTTATTTTCAATCTTTTTGCGACCTCTCCCTGCTTCCAATTGTGCTGATTTAATAATTTTAGAATAAACTCCCTCTCCAATACCATGAGAGGAACATCTGATTCCTCAAAAACCAAATCTGCTGATCTTTCACTATATTTAAGAATATCCTTTGGCAGATGTTCAATCAATATGGTATTCCCCTGGCACCTTACAAAGCCGTGCTCAAGGATATTTTCAAGCTCCCTGATATTGCCAGGATAATTATAATCCATAAGAAAATCCATTACCTTTGGGGAAACATTATTTATCTCCTTATTCATCTCTTTATTAAATTTATTAACAAAGTGCTTTACCAGATAAGGGATGTCATCCTTCCTCTCCCTTAAAGGCGGCAGATAAATCGGCACAACCCTGAGTCTGTAATAAAGATCATTTCTGAATTCGCTCTTTTCCATTGCCTTTGCCAGATCCTTATTGGTTGCAGCAATAACCCTTACATCCACCTTTATGCTCTCTGTGCCGCCTACCCTTTCAAACTCCTCTTCCTGCAATACCCTTAAAAGCTTAACCTGTGTGTGCATGCTCATCTCGCCAATCTCATCAAGAAAGATCGTCCCTTTATGCGCAAGCTCAAAGCGTCCTTTTTTATCTGAAATAGCGCCTGTAAATGCGCCCTTTACATGGCCGAACAATTCACTCTCTAAAATGCCCTCTGCCAATGCCGCACAATTTACCTTTATAAATGGGCCTAACCTGCGCGGGCTGTTTTGATGTATTGCCATGGCAATAAGCTCCTTGCCTGTACCGCTCTCGCCTTCTATTAATACCGTTGATTTGCTCTGGGCAACAACTGGAAGGAGATCGTAAATCTCCTGCATCCTGTGGTTCTTCCCTATTATATTTTGAAAGGAGAATTTTCCCTCCAGCTTTTCTGTAAGCTCCTTTATCTTAGATAAATCCCTGAATATCTCTACACCGCCGATTATCTTACCATCCTTGTCCTTTAGCAAAGCAGTATTAATGCTGACGGGTATCGGCCTTCCGAATTTATCCTTGATTATCGTCTCAAAATTGGATATAGGCTCCCCGGTATCCATTGTCCTTTTCAGGATGCAGCTCGTTGTGCAGATATCGCTCCGCATAAGCTTGCTGCAGTTCTGGCCTATTACATCTTCTTCTGAATAGCCGAGGAGCCCAATCGCAGCCTTATTTAGATACTCTATTCTCATATCTGTGCCAATGGTAATAACACCGTCTGTAATGCTGTTTAGAATTACATCAGTATCTACCTTTTTATTTGAAATCCCTGAACTCATTTAACCTCTATCACGCAGTTTTGTGAACCGAATCTATTTTGAGTACACTGGCGGCAGGAGGGGTCATTCCTCCATTCACCGTCTACTAAAAACTTATACTCATATCTGCCGGGCTTAAGCTTTAAAGACGCCTTCCACACACCGCCTTTATCCTTTTTTAACTCTCCAACATGTGTATCCCAATTATTAAAATCCCCTGCAATAAAAACTGATCCTGCCTCTGGCGCCTCATACCTAAATTGGACTGCCTTTGTTGTAATTTTCTCTGCCATGACAAAGCCTCCTTTTTTATATAGGTTATTATTATACTGCCTCTGCAGCAAAAACACCGTCAACATCAATCAATTTTAAATCAGTATCACAAACCGGACAGATTATAATATCGCCGCCCATAAGGTCATCATCTAAATCCAGCTCCTCCTCGCAAACAGGACAGATAACTATCTTCAAATATCATTCTCCTCTCCCAACACCTTTCCTTTTTCATAGGCATCTTTTAATGCAGTATGATGCCTTCTGATGTCACCCTTTCCTTCTATATTATCATATAAAAGATTATGCTTATAATCCACATCTATTGCAAGATAAAAATATTTGAAGAAATTTATGATCTTATTTATATTACCCCCACCGTAAATGGCGGGGTTTTCTAACGGGGTAAAGATATTATTAAAGAACTGTAGATTTTTGGAAGACTGCGTTTTTTATCTTTTCTATAACATCTCCAATGCCGAGTCTGTTAATTACTGCGCCTAACTTTCTCTTTTTTGATTTATCTGCCTTAAAAAGACCTGCGCAAAGCTGGAATATACTAAATGCCTCGTTATTCTTAAGCAATTCCTTCAGGGTATATGCAAGCTGTGGATGCCTGCCTATCATCCCGCCTGCCATAACACGCACACCCTGATCTTTGATAATAATAGATTCTGTCGGGCAGACCTTTGCACACTTGCCGCATTTCACACAGAGCTCCATGTTAAACACAGGGGCGCCATTAATAATCTTTACAGCGCCCTCCTCTTCACACACCTCTACGCACTTCATGCACTCAATGCACTCTGCCTCTCCCCTTACAGGCTCTGCCTGGCCAGAGAGACCGAAGTCCTTTATCTGTGGCTGTGAGCAGCAATTAGGGCAGCCGGCAATTGCCATGGTAAAGAACTGGTGTTTTTTAACAGGGCATTCAGATGTGGAAATGATCTCCTCTTCAATGCCGCTGTTGTTTAAATTTTCCATTAGTCCTTCAGCAAGCGCCTTTACATCAATCACAGCATTTCTACATCCCTTGACGCCTGCCTTACAGACCCTTAGCTCAGATACGCCATTTTTCCCTGAGATTATGTATGGGTCTTGCGGAGCTATCACAGTATTTCTATCAACAGCATCCTTCATCCCCTACTCCAGCTCATTAATCTCTTTTACAATCTTTTCAGGGTCAACACCGTGCATTGTGGAGCCAAATGCAATGGACTCCATCTTTATGCCCGGACATGTAAAACAACCCTTGCCAAAGTATTTCTCAATGATCTTTTCAGCAGCAGGGCTGGACTTTACAACATCGCCAATCACACTATCCTTTGTAAACTTTGTCTTTGTCTCTGACATTACTGATTACCTCCTTATTGCTGTTATTGTGGATTCCTGCTCAAAAACGCTGCAGGAATGACATCATTGGAAGTATGTCATTCCCGAATGTTTCTATCGGGAATCCAGTTTTTTGTATAATTCCTGCTCCCTGCTTAAAGCATGCAGGGACAGGTTTCGCAGGAACGACAAAAATCATCTATAGCTATAAAAACCCTTACTATGCCGCCTTATTTAAGGCTTCCAGAATTGCATTCAAGTCCACCTTGTCCCTTGTGCAGCCTTTTTCAATGCTCACCTCTCCACCGCAGCAAGAGTCTATCTTAAAATCAGCAAATACCTTTATGGTCTTTGGAAACTTTTTGATAACATCATTTATCTTCATGTCCTTTGTTATCTTCATGGTCTCTACTGTCATATGTCACCTCCGTGTACTTATGCTGTTTCCTTTGCCTTGCCAAAGATGGTCATCCACATATTAAATACAAACATGTAACATGCAGCAGCCTCTATTAACGCAAACAAAATAACAAATATCTCTGAACCGCCGCCTCTGTGCCTCTGCTGCGCCCAGAAAAAGGAGAGGCCGATAAGACCGATATTTGCAAACCAGAAGTGAAGGCTTGCGAGCATGTCGCTGTATAACTGCTTTCCGCTGAACCTCGGCAGTATGTGGTAAGAAACACCGAACATCAGCATTGATACCCATCCTAAAAGGTTTATATGGGCATGTATAGGAAGATATACGCCCATCCACCTTGGCCACATAAGCATTAAGAGGCCCATTGATATGCCTGTCAACAAATAAAGAAGACTTGCCTTAATAAATCTTAGCGTAACCTGACTCATTCATTTACCTCCAATTCATTTATAAGTTTTACTTACTTTATAATATTAATCTATCAGGAGATTAAATATACGAGAATGATTTAAATCATAAGATTAAGAACCCTTGCAATTTAAACTCTTTTATTATATCATAAAATTTACTTTAAAAAGAAGCATATTTTAGAATTATGTCTCATACAGAAACCATTAATAATACAACTGAATTACATTCAAGGCTTATTATACGAATCTTAATCCGGCCTTTTCTTTTTTTAACAAAGGCGCTCCCCTTATCCATTCTGAGAACGCTTTCTCTTCCAATAATGGCATTCTTTTATGTCATATATCCCACATGGAGAAGAACGACAAATTCTAATATCAGGCATGTATTAGGCAAAAAAACACCGAAATGGAAAATACACAAGGCATCTTTTAAGATATATAATAATTACGGAAAATATATAGCAGACCTTTCTCATCTGACGCATGCAGAGCCTGAAAAGGCATTAAGCCTTATCTCAAAGAGGTCAGGATATGAACATCTAAAGGAAGCGCTGGAACGCGGCAAAGGCGCAATCCTCCTCACCTGCCATATGGGCAACTGGGAACTTGGCGGCGTGATCCTGTCCAAACTCGGACATACTGTTAATGTGGTATATTTCCCGGATGCGTCTACACACCTTGAAGAGGAGCGGAAGACCTTTCGCAGGACAAAGGGTGTTAACCAGATTGTGCTTGAGAATTCTAACTTCTCTCCGATAAAGATGCTAAAGGCGCTCCAGAGGAATGAGCTCGTAGCGCTTCAGGGAGACAAGCTATTTTATGACAAAGGCATTGAAGTGCCATTCTTTGGCGCACCGGCTAAATTCCCGCGCGGGCCCGTGCTGCTTGCAATGACTGCAGACGCGCCGATACTCCCGTCCTTTATAGTATTTAACAAGGACCACAGCTATCACACTATAATTGATAAGCCCATATATATGAAAAAAACAAAGGACAGGGAAAAGGATTTATTATTCAACCTGAATAATGTGGCAGCAGTGCTGGAAAAATATATTAAAAAATATCATACTCAGTGGTATTGCTTTTCACCATTCTGGAGGGAAGATGCGCATAAAACTCATATATCCTGACTGGGGGAATTTTCCATTATATTACAGACGCTATATTTCTACACTTAGCCTGCCTACAGTGGCAGGACTTACCCCGCCTGATATTGATGTGTCATTTACAGACGAGCGTATTGAAGAGATAGATTTTAATGACAAACCTGATTTAGTAGGCATATCCTCCATGACCTGTCAGGCCTATCGTGCCTACGAGATTGCAAAAATCTACAGGGAAAAAGGTGTGCCTGTTGTTATCGGAGGCGTGCACCCCTCCCTTAATCCAGAAGAGGCGCAGATGCACACAGATGCTGTTGTGATAGGCGAGGCAGAGGAATCATGGCCAAGGCTGATTGAGGATTTTAGAAAGGGGCAGATGCAAAAGACATATTCCTGCCCTGACAGGCCGGATCTAAAAAATCTCTGCCCCCCGAGAAGGGATTTGCTTGAGGATAAAGGCTACATCCCAATGGATTCTGTGCAGATATCAAGGGGATGTCCGATTAACTGCGATTTTTGCGCTGTGCCGAGCGCCTTTGGAAAGACCTTCAGGCAGAGGCCGATTCCTGCTATTCTTGATGAATTAAAGAGCCTAAAAAAACATCTCTTCTTTGTGGATGACAACATGATTTTAAATAAGCGATATACCCTTGAATTCTTTGACGGCCTTGCAAAGCTCGGAATTAAATGGACAGGCCTCGGCCCGCTGAATCTTGTAGAAGATGAAAAATACTTTAATGCCATGATAAAGAGCGGGGTCTGGCTTTTATATGTGGATGTTGGGCCGTGGCTCTCTGCAAATATGAGCGACAAGGGCAAACACATGACCCAGATGCAGAAATATCTCGGCTACATGAAAAGGCTCAAGGATAATAATATAAAGATTATCGGCTCTTTTGTCTTTGGATTTGATTATGATGAAAAATCTGTATTTGAAAATACAGTGAACTTTGCAAAGGCAGCAGAATTTGATGAGATTGAATTTCTGATACTAACGCCATATCCAAACAGCAGGCTGCATCAGAAACTTGAGGCAGAAAACAGGATTATTAACAGAGACCTTTCAAAATACACCACAACAAATGTTGTGTTTAAGCCAAAGAATATGACGCCGGATGAATTATATACAGGATATATCAATGCATGGAAGGAATTTTACCCAAAAGAGACTTACGAAGAAACAAAGGACGGAATCATATTCAAAACCATGACAGCCTTTCCATTATCAGGCATGGAATTTGAAGGCCTGCTTAATACAAGATACAAGCCAGAGGACAAATGGGTATCAGCGCTGGTAAAAAAAGATAAGCTGGAGAGGGTTGCAACAAACAGAAAAAACAACCCCGTGTAATTATAAATTTTCAAGGTGGATTTACAACAGCCCTAAACCATATCTAAAGCATCTCAGGCAGTGATAACCCCCACTCTGAGCAGGCGGCAAAAAGCAAGACCAGCCCTCGCTTTTTTTCCAAACTGTATTATTATCAACAGAAAAGAGGTAGCCATTTAACTAATTTTATGTTAAGATTATTGTTAATAACTATAAAATTGGGAGGGCTTTATGGGTGTGGCAATAGACTACAAAAAGGAAATAATCGGTTTGGTCAGCGAATTACCTAAAGATAAATTAAGTGAATTAATAGATTTTGCTCACTTTCTTAAGGCAAAGAAAGAAGGTTTTACTTACATGCAGGTCAAAGACAGCGCTGAATATGTTAAAAAGCTCAGAGCAAAAGAAGGGAAAAAAGTAAAATCAGGGAAAAAATTTATTGAAGAGCTTATTGAATGGCAAAAGTCAAACTACTAATTGATACCAATATTTTTATTGATGCACTCAAGGAAATAAAATCTGCCAAGGACTTATTTAGAATAAGAGAAATAGATATCTACTGTTCAATATTAACAAAAAAAGAATTATTTTCTAAAGAAGGCCTCAGAGATTCCGAGAGAAAGAAAATAATTGCCCTCTATTAAGAACAAAGGTGCTAAAAATAGATAATGACATATTAAATAAGTATCTACTATTGGTGAAGAAATATGGCGACAGACCAGAAGCAATAAACGACTATGTCATAGCAGCGACAGCGTGGTCTAAAAAGCTACCGCTCCTTACAAGAAACAAAAAACATTTTAGCTACATTAAAGAAATAACACTCAGCCCTGTATATGAATTATAATGCCTTAACGCTTCCATTTCTGTCAAGCTGCTTTTAGACATCCTGTAAGCGCCTTGTTAAAAACAGAAAGGGGCTGTGCCGGCCTCCACTCTGAGCAGGCAGCAAAAAGCAAGACCGTATCCTCTATTCTTCTCTATTCTTTTGAGCATCAAATGGTTATGCTTTCAAGCTGTTTTCATAGTGATTATTTCTTTAACTGTCTCAATTGAATTCGCCCAATTCAAATTCCTTTGCGGCGTTCTATTAATCTGTGCAATTATTTCAGAAAGATTGCATGATTTAAGGCCGCCATCAGACAATATAAAATGCTTATATAAATTAACGATATCATTGACGTTGCCAAGGATTGTTTTGCTATTTGTTATTGTATATTGTATTTCCGCACATCCTTTTATATTGTTTTCTATATCTGTTGCGGTAAAACCCTCTAAGCTTAACAACTGACTTAGTCCATTAATAAATAATTCCTTTATGCCTTTTATATTTCTCTTGCTGATACCATAAATAAGGAAAGATAAAAATGTTCTTTCATTAACAAAAGCAATTGCTTTTCTACGATCAATAATAAATATATTTGCATACCAATTACCTAATATTGAATCACTCTGGCATATATTACAAAAATCACTTTTCGTAATCCCTATTTCCTTTAATAGTTTTTGTGTACATCTGAGTTGGATCATTGCTTTCTAAAACATGCAGACGCTCTATTTCCCTTGTTAGCCCCTATGTTGTTTACTCTCTACCCTGTGGCTTTGGGCGCCACTCCTTATTTGCAACCCATCCCTCAGTCGCCATTTCAATGCAGTCAAACCGCGGTATGTAAGGCTTAATATCAAGCAAAGAAGTCTTATCAAGAATATCTATACCTTCTACCTCTAAAATGTTTTTGTCTCTTTTTATAAGCTTTACAATTGACATTCCAATGCCATTGGGTCTGCACGGATGTCTCGTTGCAAATATGCCGTGCGGCTTATCGTCTAAGAAGGTTGAGCGTATCATCTGTATTTCCCCAACTCTATCAAGGTGGTAAAGCAAATAAATGTGTGAAAATGTCTCTATATCCTTTAGCCCAGCCTCGTATTTTTCAAACACCTCTATGCGACCTATAACTCCAGAAGCATAGAGCGGCTGGATAGGACATTCGTCTTTTGTAGCATAAGGCGAATGTATAATTCCAATCGGTTCTATAATCATTTTAGATTCCATTATCAGCGGCGGGAGTCTGCCATTGAAAAATCAAACAAGGCTATTTCGCGTCCGCTGGAATGTCATGTTGTGCAATCTTTTTTTATTCGTTTCAGTTTCTGATTGAGTTTGCCTGTCTTAATTTCATGTTCCCAAATTCTAATTACCAGCCAGCCTTTCATTTTCAATAATTTTATTATTTTCTTGTCTCTAATTTTATTCTTCTCAATTTTGTTGTTCCAGTAATTTACATTTGATGAAGGCATACGACAATGACTGGGGCATCCATGCCAAAAGCAGCCGTCAATAAATACCGCTATCTTTAGGCGTGAGAAAACAAAATCTGGCTTGCCAGTCAACATGTAATTGCGCCGCCAGCCAGTAATTCCTTTGCCTTTAAGTATAGAAATGAACCGAAGCTCTGTGGATTTAGTGTTTTGGGACTTTACGCTCGCCATAATTCTTGAGCGTTCGGTCTTTGAAAATGTATCCACCATGTTATTTAATGATTTCTATCCAGGATTCATCAAACTTAATTGCCTTGAGTATTTTGTTGCGGTTTACTATTGGAGGTTGCTTGATTCTTATCGCAAGCCTGTCGTTAGGAACATCCTCTACAATGGTAAACTGAGAGCCATGAGGCTGCCAAGTGAAGATGTGTTGGTTACTGTCTTTCGCAAAGCCCTCTAAGTTGTTCCTCTCGTTCCATTGCCACCAATAATTTTCGCCTCTATAAAGAATAGTCTCAAATTCAAATACAGCAGCTTCAAGTAAGTCATCCGATTTAATAAGAACAACCGTCCTGACATGCTTGTAGAGTTTGCGGATTCCTGCCACACGCTCATTCCATATAGAAAGAACTTTTTCGCCGAGTTCTTTCGGAGCAGCATCGCTGATTTCACGGTCGCCAAAAGAATAAATTGGAGAATTTCTTCCTGAAATCAGCCGGACTTTAGAAACCGTTGATGGTTTCTTATTTTTGACTGTTTTTGCTCCCCATGCTGTTTGTTGGAGAATGACATCGTCTAACCCGACATTTGAAGGTTTCCATTGCGCTCCGACGAGTCGAGCAAATATTTCTTCCCAATCCGGACCTTCCAGTCTTGTCGTGCCGCGCGAAGCAAGCAAATACACAAGCTCTCGTCCCAAATTAAGAGGAAATTCTTTTGGGAATTTATTTAGCGGATAAGGCGGCTTGTATTTCTCTACTGTTCTTAATCTTGGCCCGTCTGCCATATTTTTTTCCTTTTTCAAAAATTCTCATCTGCCCATCAACCATTTGGTACTGTAGATTATTGTAATCATATTCAACATAGCCGTTGTGCCATCCCTGAGCGATAAACAGATTCTTAAGGACTGCTTTAGCAACAGGGACGGGAAGGCTATTGCCAGCTTGTTTCCGGGTTTGACTATAATTGCAGGCAATTTTATAACTGTCTGGGAACCCCTGCAAGCGCAACATTTCACGCATAGTAAAGCGCCTTTCGCCGTTAACCAACAAGTAATTATATGAAGCCCCAGCGCGCAAAGCGCATGAAAATGGATATGCGCTTATGTGGCCCGCCTTATTTTCGTGCCATATTGTCGGTTCCTTTGTAGGCTTTTGCTTTTTTAGTCGATTCTTTCTGATGTATGCGGATGCATAGTATTGTTCAGGTACATTTTCTTCCAAAATATCTTTTAGTGGAATCATTGCCATGCCGCCTTTTGGCCAATCAAAGGAACAGGCTTTCTTAAAGCCGACAATAAAAATGCGTTCTCTTTTTTGGGGAAGTCCAAAATCTAAAGCATTGAAGATGCGGAAGTCAGCATAATAGCCTAAGTCTCTTAAAGCAGCCATGATGCGCTTAAGCGTCTTGCCGTTGTTATGGCCTGCTAATAATTTCACGTTTTCAAGCACAAATGCTTTTGGCTTCTTTGCTTCAAGAATGCGGGCAATCTCAAAGAAAAGAGTGCCGCGAGTATCATCAAAACCTTTTCTGTGACCAATTATACTGAATGGCTGGCAAGGAAAACCGGCAAGAAGGATATCGTGGTCGGGTATATTCTCAGCTTTGACAGCCATGAGGTCCCCCGCTGGCTTTTCGCCGAAGTTTTCCTCATATGCCTTTTGACAGTCCTCATCAATATCGCTCGAAAAAACGCACTTGACCGGCACGCCTAAGTCGCTGGCTAATTGTTCAGCGGCGATGCGGAAGCCGCCAATGCCGCAGAATAAATCAATAAATCGAATTGCTTTGCCGTTTTTACCGTTACGATTTGTCATCTTGCTATAGCTTACCATTATCGACGAATTGCCTTTAATTTTGCCGTTACTATTTATGCATAACAAGTTATTAGATAGTTTTCTTATTTTATATCAGATTTAAAAATAATTGACAAGCCTTATGTGATTTTTCTTATAACTTTCTAACAGGCTAACATCCATTATCCAGACTTCTCCACATACTCCCCCACTGCATCTTCCCAATGCCGCAGCAACTGGATGCCTCCAAGCTCAAGCATGAAGTTTCTTGAGGCGATACCCTCAACTCTGGGCAGACAGTAAAATGCAAGAACAGACCCTCTATTTTTTTTGCATAGCTATAATCAATTGTGCTTTTGATTTTAATTGTCTGCATGTTCTACTTCGTTGCAATTCTCCCAATCCTCTAAAGTGGCTAATATCTCATCTTCATGGATGGGCATATTTTTGGCCTTTTTATAAGCCATATTTTCGTTTTCCGCATCTATTTCGTATGTGCAGTATCCTGAAAAGTATTTTCTAACAGTAAATTTCATCTTCTCTCCTCAATTGATAATAGTCGGCCACATAGAACAACTGTTCTGGTGTACCAAATTTGACGGATTCAGTGAAGAACTTCTTTTCAGCTTCTTTGTTCCAAAGTTCTATCATGAGAAGATTCTACCTTCTTTTGATTAAAAAATAAAGTCTTTTCGGTGGGGACGGCATTTAATGCTCACTGGTATTATTTTTGGTGATATTGACGTCTGTTTACAAAGCAATAAAAGGGTGACCTAAGCGGTATCAGAACTTTTAAACAATATGTTTATGGCGATATTATATTTTTAGAACTTTTTCCACAGATTCAAGGATCAAGCTAATGGGCGTGGGGCAACTACGCTTAAACTGAAAAAGAAAAACGGCTAATCCCGCGTCCCTCTTGGGCGATTTGTTAGCCAAACTTTCATTTTTTATAAAGGAATTGAATTTGACCATTTATTATTAAAAAAATTGGATATTTGAATCCATAAATCTGGAGCAAATGCCTTTTCAATCGTTATTACAAAAGAATCTTTATTCCCAATATCTTTTATACCATGACCGACGATTATGAAATTGCTATCTGTGATAATATATCTGTCATGTATATCTTTACCATTATATTGCTTAATGTTAGTTTTTGGATGTTCAGTTACAAAATCTTTTGTAACTCTTTTTAACAAGCCGACATTTTCATTAGTCCTTAAAGTTAAAAATGAAACATTACATGATTTCGGAATTAACTCCAAAACATCAAAAGTTCTAACACCATAATATGGATCACATATTTTTACTTGTCCTTTTAATTCATTCAAAAATGATTTTAATTGGTTTCTTGCAGTCCGCGGTGTCCCAGCTTGAACATATATAATTTGTAAGCTATCTGTTGAAAGAATATTTTCTATACTTCTCCTGCCATGAATTGTAATCTTGTATTTTAATCCATCATCTGTTTTTTTAGTTGATACCTTATTTCCAGAGCGTGCTAATGCTCGAACTAGTGCTATTTTCTTTATTGAAATATCAGCCGCTTCAAGACAGGCTATTATTGCTTCAGGTGTTAAATACTCTACTTTAAAATTGTCATAGGATATTTGAAGTACAGATAGGGCGGTTTTTTGAGGAGAATTTATATCTGCTAATTTTTCCTTTAAAGATTTATCTAATTTCTTAAACCCATCTAATATGCTTGTTAGCATGGTGTCACCCTTGTCTATTTACATAGACCCAGCCATCTTTTTCCTTAATTCTACCAAGTTCGCTGTCTTGAACAAGGTTTCGTAAGGGGGTTGATAATTCATTCATAGGATAGATATGCCCTTTTTCTTCTAATTTTTTTTGAACTTCTTTTATATTTCTTTTAACCTTAAAAAAGCCTGCAGTCTTTAATTCTCTAATATATTGTTTTGGGCCTGATTTTGATTTTTTTCTGCCTGTTTTATTTGTTTTATGTTTTGTTTTCTTTTTTAGTTTATCTATTTCTTCGTCGCCTTTACCTTCGCTTTTATATAATTCCAAAATTTTGCCAATTTCCTCTGAAGTCCCATCTATTTTAATTTTTGTTCCGTTAGGTAAGTCAACATTTGCCTTTGCCATAATAAACCTCCTTTTGTTCGGCTAACTAACACCGCTGATAAACTGCGTGCGCCGGTCGCCGCGAGGTACCCGTCAGCTTCATCCACTAGTTAGCCCGCTCTCCGCGTTCTCCTCCGTCAGCCATTGTCTCGCAGCCACCTGCAGTCCCCCCGTGAAGAACTTGGGATTCACCGACACGACCTTGAAGATGGTAGCGACCAGTTTGTCTATTTCCTCAAGACAAAGGTCGTACTGCGGTGGCAAAGCAGCGGCGCCAGTGATGCCAAGGGACGAAGAGGGGCGGCTTGATGGTGACCGTGCACGCCATCCCCTTGGCCAATACTGAGTCGGGATACCTCAACTCCTCGAACGCGTGAAGCGCTGAAACGACGCCGTCGAATTGGGGGAGCGCCGGATCCCTGAAGTGCGCCTTGAACTCGTTCCAGACCTCGGGCAGCTCGTGACCGAACTTCTTCAACTCATCGAGAGTCTTAGTCTTAGACAGGCCGCCCTTTAGGTACATCTCTATCGCGTGGTGGAGCAGGTTGCCCACAACGGGAGCCATGGCTGCGAAAGCGGCGAAGCGCCCGGCGATGTAGTAGTGCATCGCTGTCGAGAAGAACATCTCAAGAGGGCTCACGCTCATCCTCGTCCCTCCTCACGGTCTAATCCCCCCACTGCGGGCTAACAAGTTATTAGATAGTTTTCTTAATTTATATCAGATTTAAAAACAATTAACAAGGTTTTTTGTTTTTTTTTATAATTCCCTAACATGAAATTATCCTACTTTAAGGGCCGATGCGCTTTATGCCGCGGATAGCATCAAAGTGAGGGTCAACTGATAATATCTTTTCGATTCTATTGTTGAGCATTGTGGCGGCATGGATGGCATCCCGTGCGCTTATGGATGGGAATTCTTTAAGCAGGGTATAAGCCTTTTCAATCTCGGATAATCTTATAGGATAGATTTCCCTGCAAAAGGTCTTAAAGGCGTCCAACGCCGCTTCTGCCACATCTGGCATCCGTATGCTGAAATAAAGGTGCAATATCTCCTGCAAAACTTCGGTGTTTGAAACGACTAATAGTTCGCCATCTTTTATCTTTTCAAGATACCTGCGGCAAGGGGCCTTCAGGGGATGCTCTTTGCCGAGCGCATACATTATGATGTTTGTGTCAAGGAATACCGCCTGTTTCATCGGCTGCCTGATTTGCGTTTGGAATATTCTTTTTCCCACTGCTGATAATCCTCAGGCGCAGGAGCAGGCGGCATTGAGAGAAGACGGTCTATTGAATCCTTCATCCTTGCATGTTTCTTCTCCTCAACATAGACCTTTTCCACTGCTTCCCTTATGAGGGTGCCTAATTTCTTTTTGGTCCTGACTGCAAATTCTTCAAGAATCTTATATTCTTCCTCTGTAAGAAGAACCTGTGCTTTTTTAGTATAAGTCGTCATAGTCTGAAACTCCTTCAGAATTATAATATCAATGTAATACACTTTTGTCAATACCCTTTTGATGATACTATTCTCAGGTAGTATTACATGTTAACAGACGTGGTTTTCCTTATATACTCCCTCACTGCCTCTTCCCAATGCCTCAGCAATGGAATGCCTTCAAGCTCAAGCATAAAGTTTTGCAAAACTGAGTTTGCCGGCCTTTTTGCTGGCCTGTTAAGGGCATTGCTTTTTATGGGGATAACATCAACACCTTTTATATTTGAATATTCAATAATCCTTTTTGCAAACTCAAACCACGTGCATGAACCGCTGTTTGTAACATGATAGATACCGTATTTCTCTTCTTTAATATTTTCTCCTATTTTATCAGCAAGGTCGTTTGCATAAGTCGGAGAGCCTCTCTGGTCATCAACTATCTTTAATACCTTCTCTTTTTTCGCCTTATTAATAATGGTATCAACAAAATTTGAACCGCCCTTTCCATAGAGCCATGATGTCCTTATTATATAAAATCTGTTTAATATCTGTCTGACAAATTCCTCGCCAGCAAGCTTGGTTTTACCGTAAACACTTAAAGGATTAGCAGCATCAAATTCAGTATAAGGCGATTCTTTTGTCCCGTCAAAAACATAGTCTGTGCTGATATAAACCATTGAGGCGTCAATCTTCTGGCATGCAACAGCAACATTCCTTGTGCCAATGGCATTCACCTTATAGGCGAGAAGGGAATTGCTTTCGCAATCATCTACCTTTGTATATCCAGCAGTATGAATAACAATATCAGGCTTTATTTTTCTGATTACCTTAACAACTGCATCAAAATCAGTTATATCTGCATCCTCTATTGTAATACCTTTTATGCTGTATTTCTTCTTTAATTGCTCAAAAAGGGAAGATCCCAGCATCCCATTTGAGCCTGTTATAAGAACCTTCTTCTTTCCTTTGCGATTTTGTGTTTGTTTTTGCGTTATTGCGTTTTTGCCTTTAGCCATTCGCCTTTAACCTTTTCCATACATCTTTTTATAATATCTTTTATACTCTCCGCTCTTAATCTTCTTCCACCATTCTTTATTCTTTAAATACCAGTCAATGGTCATTTCAAGGCCTTTATCAAAATCGTATTCAGGCCTCCATCCAATCTCTTTTTTGATTTTTGTTGAATCAATTGAATATCGCCTGTCATGGCCTTTTCTGTCTGGTACAAAAGAAATAATAGGTCTTATAGGACTTATATGACCTATAAGTCCTATTATTTTTTTTACAACATCTAAGTTCCTCTTTTCAGAATTGCCGCCTATATTATAGACCTCTCCATTTTTTCCTTTGTGGAGTATTGCATCAATGGCAGAGCAGTGGTCATCCACAAATATCCAGTCGCGGACATTCAGACCGTCGCCGTAAACAGGAAGCGGTTTGCCTTCTAATGCATTTGTAATCATGAGGGGAATAAACTTTTCAGGGAATTGATATGGGCCATAGTTATTTGAACATCGGGTAATTATACCTGGGAATTTATGGGTCTGGCAATAGGCGCGTACAAGCATGTCTGCTGCTGCCTTGCTTGCAGAATATGTGCTGTTTGGCTCAAGGGATGTTTTTTCTGTAAAATATCCTGTCTTTCCGAGTGAGCCATAGACCTCATCTGTAGATATCTGGATATATCTTTTAATCTTTGCTTCTCTTGCCGCCTCAAGAAGCGCCTGTGTGCCTACGATATTTGTTTGGATAAAATCAGCAGAGTCAATAATGCTCCTGTCCACATGCGACTCAGCAGCAAAATTTATTATGGCATCAACACCCTTCGCCTTTAGCCATTTGCCTTTAGCCTTTAGTATATCACCCTTTACAAATCTGTATCTTTTATCCTTTTCTATATCTTTCAGATTTTCAAGATTTCCTGCATAGGTGAGTTTATCAAGGTTTATTACTCTGTAGCCTTTATGATGTTTTAAGATATATCTGGTAAAATTGGAGCCGATAAAACCAGCGCCGCCAGTAATCAGCAGTATCACCTTTATCCGTCCTTTCTCTTCCAGTCGTAGGGTATCTCTTTTGTGTCAGGCGGAATACGGCATTCATCAGGTGAATTGGGATTATACGGCTCTGTTGAGCAGTTGATTACAATCGCCTCTGCCTCGCTTATGCACTTAAAGCCGTGATAGACATTGGCAGGTATCTGCAAAAGGATTGGATTGTGTTCGCCCATAAAGAATTCATTAACCTCGCCGTAAGTTGCTGAATCTTTTCTGCTGTCATATAAGACAACCTTCATCATGCCTTTTACAACAACAAAGTTGTCAATCTGTTTTTTATGATAGTGCCATGCCTTAACAACACCTGGATAGGCGGTTGTCATGTATACCTGGCCGAACTTTATAAAGAGTTCGTCATCAGAGCGGAGCATCTCCATCAGCCTTCCCCGCTCATCAGACATTACTTTTAATTTTTTAATCTTCACGCCGTTAATCATCTACTTCCTCACCATCTCCTCCACCTCTTCTACAAGGAGGTCTGCAAGCTCTGATTCCTTTATCTTTTTCATTACCTTGCCGTGCTTGAATACAATGCCTATGCCCCTGCCGCCTGCAATGCCAATATCTGCCTCTTTTCCTTCGCCAATGCCGTTAACAACACAGCCGAGCACAGAGATATCCACTGGCTCCTTTATATGCGAAAGTCTTTGCTCAACCTGTGAGGCAAGTTTTATCACATCTATCTCAAGCCTTCCGCATGTGGGGCATGAGATGATATTTATACCCTTTTTTCGTAAGCCGAGCGCCTTTAATATCTCATAAGCAGCATCCACCTCTTTAACAGGGTCTGCTGTAAGAGAGACACGGATAGTATCGCCAATGCCTTCAGAGAGAAGGATGCCGAGACCTACAGCGGATTTTATTGTGCCTGAAAAAAGGGGCCCTGCCTCTGATATGCCGATATGAAGCGGATAATCAATCTTCTTTGATATTAAGCGGTATGCCTCTATTGCATCCCTTACATTTGACGCCTTAAGAGAGACCTTTATATTAAAGTAATTCAGGTCTTCAAGTATTTTTATGTGCCTTAGTGCGGATTCAGCCATTGCAGACGGCGTGGGATGGCCGTATTTCTTTAGCAGATCTTTTTCTAAGGAACCTGCATTAACGCCTATGCGCACAGGTATATCCTTTTTCTTTAAAGCAGAAACAACTGCCTCTATCTTTTTCTTATTCCCTATGTTTCCCGGATTTATCCTCAGGCAGTCAACGCCCTGTTTAATCGCCTCTAATGCAAGGCGGTAGTCAAAATGTATATCTGCAATCAATGGTATTTTTATCTGTTTCTTTATTTCACCAAGAGCCTCTGCTGCCTTTTTATCAGGAACTGCTACACGGATTATCTCGCAGCCTGCATCTTCAAGCCTTTTTATCTGTGCAACTGTAGCGTTAACATCAGATGTATCCGTATTGGTCATTGACTGGACAGATATAGGCGCATTGCCGCCTATTTTCACATTTCCGACACTAATTTGTCTGGTTTTTTTTCTGTTGATGAACATGTCTTAACCGTTTAAACTGTTTAAACCGTTCTTATACAGAGTATCCAATAACCCTCCTGAAAAAATCCACTATTTGGCCTGAATACCGCATTATATCATTGTATAGCGTAAACACAACTAACATAATAATAATGGCAAGCCCTATCCTTTGGGCAATCTCCATCTTTTTTAAGTCCAGCGGCTTGCCCATTATTCCTTCAATAGCAAAGAACAACAGATGGCCGCCATCCAGAATAGGGACAGGCAGAAGATTTATTATTGCAAGGTTTATGCTGACGAGGGCAATAAATATCATTACGCTCAATACGCCGGCAGATGCAGCCTTGCCTGCCATATCAGCAATCATTAATGGGCCGCCGATCTCCTTTACTGAAACAATCCCCTGCGCCATCTTCACTAATCCCACTACTGTGAGCTCTGTCCATCTCCATGTCTCAATCGCGCCGTAATAAACTGCATATACAGGATTGATTTTTTCCACAATAAACTTGCCTGCGTTCATCACGCCTATCTGTCCGACCTCTTTCTCCTCGCCGAATATGGTCTTTGTCTTTTTCGTTTCAGGTATAACCCTAATCTCAATCTGCTTGCCTTCGCGTTCAACAGTAAAAAGGAGGCTCTTCCCCGTACTCCTTCTTACAATCTCTACCATTTCATCCCACGATTTTATGGGCTTTTCATCGACAGATTTAACAATATCATCCCTCATAAAACCTGCTGCCTTGGCTGGCGTACCTTCAGCTATCTCGCCGAGTTGGGGAAGATTTATATGAATGCCGTTAAAACTGACAATCGTGAAAATCACAAAGGCAAGGAGAAGATTGAATACAGGGCCTGCTGCTACAATTGCTGCCCTCCTTGCAGGGCTCTTGTGCATGAATGACCTTTCCTTATCCTCTTCGCTTATATCCTCAGGACCCTGCACCTTCAAGTCCTCCTGACCGATCATCTTTACATATCCGCCGAGCGGAAATATGGATATTACATACTCTGTTTCCCCTTTTTTCCATCCAATCAGCTTCGGCCCAAATCCGAGAGAAAATTTTAAGACTCCGACTCCCATCCATTTTGCAAAAAGAAAGTGGCCAAGCTCATGGACAAATATTAAAACGCCTAATACAATCAAAAACGAAATTACTGTATTCATCTAATTAACTCCTCTTTATAAAATCTTCTGCGCGCTCCCGCGCCCACCTGTCTGCTAAAAGCACATCTTCTATTGTAACAATATCCTGCCTTATATGTCTATCCATAACCTTTTTAATAATCTTTGGTATATCAAGAAAACCGATTTCCTCTTTTAAAAACGCCCTTGCTGCAGCCTCGTTCGCAGCATTAAGCACAGCAGGCATTGTGCCGCCTGTATCCAACGCCTCATAGGCATAAGAAAGGCATGGAAACCTCTTTATATCCGGTTTTTTAAATGTCAGGCTTCCTATCCGCACAAGGTCAAGGGAAGGAAACCCGCTGTTTAAACGTTCAGGATAGCCTAAAGCATAAGAGATTGGTATCCTCATATCAGGCACGCCAAGCTGTGCAATAACCGCGCCGTCTATATATTCTACCATAGAATGTACAATACTTTCAGGATGAATTAACACATCTATCTTTTCTGCTGGAATATCAAAGAGCCAGCGCGCCTCAATAACCTCCAAACCCTTATTCATCAGGGTAGCAGAGTCTATGGTTATCTTTTTGCCCATCTTCCAATTCGGGTGTTTTAAGGCGTCCTTTGGCTTGATCAATCTCTTTTTAGAAAACGGCGTATTATAAAAAGGGCCGCCTGATGCGGTTAATATCAATCTCTTCACGCTATCCTTGTTATGGCTGCCAAGGGCTTGTAAGATAGCGCTGTGCTCGCTGTCAACAGGCAGTATCTTTACCCCTTTCTTTTCTGCCTCTTTAGTAACTATCTCGCCTGCCATTACAAGGGTCTCTTTATTTGCAAGGGCAACATCCTTTCCAGCACGGATGGCTGCTACTGTAGGAACAAGGCCTGCTGCGCCGACAATGGCTGATACAACCATATCAGCCTCTGAGAAAGCAGCAGCGCTTATCATCCCCTCTACGCCTGCGTGTATATCAACATCATAATCCCTGCATCTCTGCCTTAGCCTCTCTGCTGCATCTTCTTTTAATACAGAAACAATCTTTGGTCTGAAGGTTTTTATCTGTTTTTCAAGGAGCGCAATATTCTCTCCTGCAGTAAGCCCGACTATCCTGAACCTGTCCGGGAATCTGCTTGCCACATCAAGTGTGTTTACGCCTATTGAACCTGTTGAACCGAGAAGGACAATCTTTTTCATAGTTTTTTTGTCATTGCGAGTACCCGAAGGGTGCGTGGCAATCTCATGGATTGCTTCGTAGGTGCGCTCTTCGCAATGACACTTCGTTATAAATAATTCACTTTAATAAAATCTTACCACCTAATAAACTTTATGTAATAATAAAGAAGAGGCGCTGTAAAAAGCAGGCTGTCTACCCTGTCCAGCATCCCGCCGTGTGCTGGAATCAGAAAGCTTGAATCCTTTACGCCTGCGCTCCTCTTTAATAAAGACTCTGAGAAATCCCCCAACTGGCTGATTATGCCAAACGAGGCGCCAAGGACAAGCGCGTCCGTATCTGTTAAATGCGGAAAGAACCAGTATCTCGCTATGAATGCCATTAAGATGCTGAATGCAAAACAGCCGAAAGCGCCCTCATAAGTCTTCTTCGGACTGACTATAAAGGAGAGCCTGTGTTTTCCAAAATAGCTGCCTGTATAATATGCGCCTGCATCACCTGCCCATGTAACAAGAAAGAGAAAGAATATAAGGCTCTGTCCGTTCCCCTTACCGCGGAGGAGGATTATATGGCCCATGAGCCAGCCTATATAGAATATCCCAAAGAATGTAATAGAAACATCCATTAAAGCTGATTCTATATTTTTTACAGTAAAGAGATGCACAACAAGAACAAGGATAAGTATTATACTTACTGATATAGTCGGTAAAGCATGGCTGTTTGAAAGATAAAAGCTTATTGCAAGCAGGAAACCGCATATAAGACCAAGAACAATGGAGACATTTATCCTCTCTTTATAAAACAGCCTGTAAAATTCATATTGCCCGATCATAATCCCGGCTGCAATCAGGATAAAAAAGGGCAAAGAAGAAAAATATTTTACCAGTATATAAAATAAAGGGACAAATACAACCGTAACAATAACCCGCTTAAGACCCACCGTCACCTCCTGTTGACCTGTTCACCTGTGAGGCCAAATCTTCTTTCCCTTCTTTGGTAATCTATTACGGCAAGAAGCATCTCACGCCTCCTGAAATCAGGCCAAAGGGTCTTTGTAAAATGGAGCTCTGTATAAGCAAGCTGCCACAAAAGAAAATTGCTTATGCGGCTCTCACCGCTTGTCCTAATCATTAAATCAGGGTCAGGAAGGCCGTTGGTATTAAGATATTTAGCAAAAAACTCCTCTGTAATCTCCTCTTCGGATATCTTATTATCCTTCAGGTCATTTGCCAATGCCTTTGCAGCGTCAGTAATCTCTGCCCTGCCGCCATAGCTCAGCGCCATACTAAGGATAAGTTTCTTGTTATCCCTTGTCTCATAACCCACCTTTTCAATCCATCTCCTTACAGACTCAGGAAGCTCTTTTATCCTGCCTATGGTCATAAATCTGATATTGTTTTCCATCATCTCCTTCAGCTCGCTCCGAAGATATTTTTCAAGCAGCCTCATCAAGGCATTTACCTCCATCTCAGGCCTCCTCCAGTTCTCTATGGAAAAGGCGTAAAAGGTGAGCGCCTTAATGCCGAGTTCAATAGAAACCTTAATAATCTCCCTTACAGATTCTATCCCTTCCTGATGACCCGCTATCCTCGGAAGAAACCGCTCCCTTGCCCATCTGCCGTTTCCATCCATAATAAAGGCAACGTGCCTTGGCAGCCTCTCTTTATCAACAAGGGATAACAGTTCGTCATCATCCATCTGTTCAACATCCCTGTCTTTTATGATATCATCAAACATTATCGCCTTACTCCATTACCCCTTCCTATCCCCTCTCTGGAAGGTTATATATTATAAAATCACTCTTGGTTTTAAACAAATCCTCTATCTTAGATGAGCTTAATATCGGCGAGGTCGCAATAAGAAGCCTCTCAAATCCCTCATTTGTAAAATCTGCCACAGTAAAGTCGTCAATAAATCCCGACACCTTTTTTATCTTCCACATCTCATTTAAAGCAACGCCATTCCATTGCAATACATACATCTCGCCATACAGATATCCCCTGAATACCTCAAAGGCATAGGTTGACGGAACATTCTTACTGAGTATGAGTTCTAATCTGCCGTCTCCGTCTATATCCTTAACAATTAGTCTGCCATTAATTGTTGCCTTTTTCTTCCTTGCGCCTGCTATATCATCTACAAAGTCAAAATCAAAAGATGTGCCATACCCGCCGTATCTGTCAGGGCTTCTCCATACCTGTTTTCCATCCATAGAATAAATCCTGATATGCTCTGTATCATCAATTGCAATAATCTCTTCATCCCCGTTAGCATCAAGATCAGCTATTGTAAAGCCGTATATATTCACGCCCTTTGGAAGGGGAAATCTCTCGCCTTCTTTATATTTTGTCCCGTCCCATTCGCATCTTTTTACATTCCCATAAAATGGCGTCTTATTGCCAATCTCCTGGCACAGAAGAATGCTGTCGCCGCTTGTCATGGTCTGCACTTTGAGAAAATATTTCATGTCCTTCTGTATCTTTTTAAACTCTCCGTCCCTCCATTCAATAACATAAGAATACAATCTGTCTTTGATCAGATTAGTTACAAATATCTCTGCCTTGCCGTCCTTGTTTATATCTGCAACATCTATATAAAGTTGATTATATGCCCTCTTTGAATCCTTTTCCTCCCATATCATGGCAAACTTTCCGTCAGCATAGCGGTAGACCCTTATTTTATTCCCATTGCTTACAACTATCTCATTCTTTCCGTCTCCGTCTAAATCCCCAACAGATACCCACCTTACGCCAAATGGAATCTCTTCCTTCTTCCAAAACTCCTTTTTCTTTATTACAAATGCCTTGAACTGCGGGTCATCCTCCAATGGCAAAGGACCCTTTGGCGGCACCCGGAGTATTGCGGTAAGATTGGCTATTGAGCTGTTATTGGGAAGCGTAACAAGCTCTGCTGTAAAGAGCGTCTTATCCTTTGATGGTGAAGTTTTAACTACAAAAAAATTAGTTATATTAAAGGCCTTGCCAATTCTCGCTGCTATCTCTTTATTATTCTCCTTTGGATGCTCCTTTAATATCTTGTCCACATCCCCGCCAGAGACTATTGTAAATCTGCCTGTCTCCTCAAGGGCGTCTGCAAACTGGTCAATGATAAATATATTTGTTTCTGAGGTGGCAGGAATAACTGCAGCCTTTATCTTGCCTGATGTAAGCCTGACCTTATCACCCTCTTTTACATTATCCTTTTTCCCAGCGGCTAAAATGCCTGAGGATGACTCCTGTTCAACTGCCTTCAGCTCAATATATCCGATTTCATCTTCGTGCCTGCCGAGCAGCTCCTTTGTAACAGGATGAAAAATCTCCTCGCCCTCTCTTGAAACAGACAAAATCATTCCGGGAAGAAGCCCTTTGTTCCTGCCGATGTTTATCCTGATACCACTGCCATCTACAGAGGTGACTTTTCCCTCTGTCTTTGGGAAATAGGTCTCAAAGACCTTTGCAACCTCATCAAGCCTTGCCTCAATTACATCGGCTGCCTCATTTATCCTTGTAAATATCAAAAACAAAAAGACAAAAAGAAACAGAAAAAACCTGATTGCTTTTATCATATAATCAACACACCTCTTGACAGATTGTACGCCTGTCTTGCTATTTATTAACAAGGGGTTACAACCCCTTTTAAAATAATCCCTGCATCCCCTAATCAAAGGGGGATAATGGAGATTGTTGAAAAGTTTATAGGTTTTAGCAAAAAAAGTCAACAGCAAATGAAGAATTGAACGGAAGGCTATTTCTGCCGCCATGTAAGGTATGCGTGGAACTGTCTGAGGTGGTCACTGTTTTCAATCACAAAGTCCATGTTTGAGATAATAAGCATCCCTGCATTTACAAGCCTCTCTACAATAGGTTTCACTGCGTCAATCTTCAGGCCTGCCATGCCTGCGAGATAATCATAGGTTACTGGATAATTTATTCTGATGCCATGAGGATCTTCTACACCGTAATCATCAGAAAGTTTTAAAATAGCATCCACAACGCGGCTTGCATCATCTCTTAAGAGGAGGGCTTCAATCTTGTTATTTGTCTCCCTCAGCCTGCTTGAGAATTTTATGAGCATCTTAATTGCTATGGCAGGGTTCTTGGAAAACATCGGCTCAAAATTATCTTTATCTATAACAATTACCTCTGCATCCTTATTTGCAATGGCGCTTGCAGAGCGCGGCGCATTCTCAAGAAGCGCCATCTCGCCAAAAAAGTCGCCTTTTTCCATGATTGCAAGCACCACCTCTGAACCCCTGATGTTCTTTACAATCCTCACCTCGCCAGAGAGGAGAACATACATGTGCTCGCCTGCTTCGCCTTCCTTGAATATTACGGAATCCTTTGAAAAATGCCTTTTGAATTTTTCTGAGACCCCTGCCAGATCTGTCATAGGTTATCCCCCTTATTTAGTAGAATAACCCCCTTAGTCCCCCTTTAATAAAGGGGGATAGGGGGTTACTTAACCTTTATGCTGTTTCTCCCCATCATCCCCTTTACACTCGGAAAGACATCTATATTTGTATGCGGCAGAAAGAGCGCAGAGACATACTCATCCATAAAGGAGCGGGATACAGAAAGCTCTAAGTATGTCATCCTCTTTGCAATGCCCTCTGCCTCTTTTCTCAAGTGTCTTGATATAAGTGAAAGATATGCGCCCATTATGGATGTATTCCCAAGAAACTTGAATTTATCAATAGGCAGATCCGGAAGCAGTCCTATAGTAATCGCCCTCTCCACATCTATATAATTCCCAAAGCCTCCTGCAATCAATATCTTGCTAACATCATTAAATGTATAGCCGACCTCTTTTAGCAATATTGCAATACCTGCGTATATAGCGCCCTTTGCACGGATGATATTGTCTATATCAGGCTCTGTTAACACAATATCCTGCTCAAACCCTGCATCCTCTTTCCAGACAAGGACATACTCCGGCCCGTTCTCGCCGCTCCTCACCCTCTTTGAACCAATATCAATCTGAATCTTGCCGCGTAAATCAACAACACCTGATAAAAACATCTCTGCTATTGCATCTATCATCCCAGAGCCGCATATGCCTGTTGGTTTTACATTGCCTATCACCTTATAGCTTGCCTCATAGGTCTCCCTGTCTATTGTAACCTGCTCTATCGCGCCATTCATTGCCCTCATGCCGAATTTTACGCCGCCGCCCTCAAAGCATGGGCCTGCAGAGCAGGCCGTTGTAATAAACCACTCGCAATTGCCAAGCACGATCTCGCCGTTCGTCCCGATATCTATAAAAAGTATAAGCTCCTTTGTCCTGCACATCCCAGAGGCAAGGACGCCGGAAGTTATATCACCGCCGACATAGCTTGCAATGCTCGGAAGGGAATATAACACTGCCTGTTCATTTGCCTTTATGCCGAGCTCTTTTGCCTTTGTAAGAGGAAAAAGATTTGCCACAGGAACATAAGGCTCCTCTCTTATGTACTGGGGGTTGACGCCGTAAAAGAGGTGCGTCATTGTTGTATTGCCTGCTATAACAATATTGTCTATGAGATTCAAATCAATATTATTCTTCTTTGCAATGCCTTCTGTAAGCGTATTTACATTTGAAATTACCAGTTCCTTCATAACAGAAAGGCCGTTCTGCTTGCTTGTGGCATATACTATCCTTGTTATTACATCATCACCATACTTCATCTGAGGATTGTAACTGGAGGCGACGTCTACAATCCTTGCGTCAACCAAATCTACAAGATAAACAACAATAGAGGTGGTGCCAATATCAACAGCAATTCCGAATCTCTTCTTTACCAAATCACCCGGCTGGACGTCTACAATCTCAATTGCCTCGCCATCCTCTAACAAGGTTACTGTAACCTTCCAACCCCCTTCTCTCAATACCACAGGAAGTTTTTTTATAACAGACAGGTCGCATAACACGCCCTCCATATCATAATCAAGGTTCTCAAGCTCTCTCTTTAACCTTTCAAAATCGCTTGTATGGTCTTCTAAAGTCGCTGGGGGAAGCTCAACAAATATCTTCTTTGTTAAGGATTCAATAGAACCCTCGTGCCTTACAAGCTCCTTGAAATCCTTTCCCATTACGCCTGTTGCAATCTTCTGGCCTGCCCTAATCCTTGACTCAATGGGAACCTCAACAGTCATGCTGCTTTTTATCCTTGTCCTGCATGCAAGGAGATAGCCCTTATCTATCTCATCCTGTGTTAAATGGCCAGACTTTTCTGTCTCAAACTCGCCTTGCTTTACTATTACCCTGCACTTGCCGCATATCCCCTCGCCGCCGCATGGTGAATTGATATGAACGGCTGCATGCTTTGCAGCATCAAGAAGATTTGTCCCTGCATCAACCTCAATGGACTTGCCCTCTGGCTGGAAGTTTATCTTAAACCTCATTCAGTTTCCTCCGAGAAAATAATACCATTTTCATCCCTCAAAAGCAAGACAGCCTTGACAATACCTGTTTTTGTAGTATACTAATAACATTGTCTGGTGAGGGGAACAGGTTCAATTAACGGCATGGGGGAGACCTGAATGATTATTAAACATAGAAGACTCTTATGCCTAAATTCAGCATCAAGACCAAGCTAATAATCCTTGTATTAATTACCGCCATCCCTGTATCCTTATTTAATTTTTATCTGCTTTATCAGGATTTAAAACACGATAAGGACAGCTTAAAGCAATCGGCATTGCACCAGTCCCAGATGATCTCTGATGAGATTGACCAGGCCATATTTGAGAGCTGGCAGCACCTTTCAACATTTGCTGAGATCCCGGTGATAAAAAACACCAGATGGCAGGAATGCAGCAAATTCCTTTCATCGCTAAAATCCAAATATCCTTATTATGAAAATATCTTTGTTGCAGATTTAGATGGCTCGGTACGATGCTCTGCTGTTCCGTACAAAGAGAAGGTCAATATAAAAGACCGTTCTTATTTCAAAGAGGTAATTGAAAAAAAGCAATATACTATAGGCTCTGTAACAATTGGCCGCATAGTTGGCAAACCTGTTGTTGTCCTTGCCTATCCTGTTATTGACCATGCCAATAATATAACCGCTGTCATTGGCGCATCCCTGCCCCTTATTCATGTTAATGCAATGTTTTCCCATATCAGCCTTAGCCCAAATACTGCAATACTCCTGATAGACCAGAAGGGTAGAATCGTCAGCAGCAATATAGAACCTGAAGATTATTTGATGAAGGATATAAGCAATACAAATTGGTTTCAGGAGATTTTTACAAAAAAGGAAGATATACTTACGCTTCATTTTATGGGTGAAGAAAGGCTTACTGCTGTTACCGCGCCAAAAAAGGTGAAATGGAATTCCATAGTAGGCATTCCGACTAATATAATTTATGCGCCTTTAAAAAGCTATCTTATTAAGAGCATATTCTTGGGTCTCGTGATTCTTAGTTTAACATTCCTTATCGCCATCTTCATTGGAAGGTATATCTCAAAGCCGCTATCCACACTCTCTAAGGAGATCAAAGAGGTCGGTATGGGAGACTTCCACAGGCTTGTAAATATAAAAACAGGTGATGAGATTGAAAAGATTGCAAGCAGCTTTAATGAGATGGTAAAAAAACTGGATAAAGGCAAGGTTGAAAACGAAAAGCTGCAAAAACAGCTCTTCCTATCCCAGAAGATGGAGGCAATAGGCACGCTTACAGGCGGCATTGCCCATGATTTCAATAATATGCTGAATGTAATACTTGGGTATACACAGTTGGTTATAGACAAAACAAAGAAGAATACTACACAGCGCCGATATATCCAACAGGTACAGAAGGCTGGGCAGTCCGCAGCAGAACTTGTCCAGCAGATGCTTGCATTCAGCAGGCATCAGATCATTGACCCAAAGATTATTAATATCAACGAGGCTATATACAATCTTGTAAAGATGCTGCACAGGATTATAGGTGAAAATATTGCCTTAAAACTCTCGGTTTCAGAAAATGTATCGCCTGTAATGGCAGACCCGGGACAGATGGTTCAGGTGATTATGAATCTATGCGTCAATGCAAGGGATGCCATGCCTCAGGGCGGCGAATTGACAATAGAAACAAGCAATACAATTATAGATGAGGCATACTGTCAGGTTCATCCATGGGCGCTTCCTGGCTCTTATGCGCTGCTGTCAATAACAGACACTGGAACCGGGATGGACTCAGAAACACAGGCACGAATATTTGAACCATTTTTTACAACAAAGGAGCTGGGCAAGGGAACAGGTCTTGGCCTTGCAATAGTATACGGCATTATAAAGCAGCATAAGGGCCTCATAAATGTTTACAGCCAGAAGGGTCATGGAACAACCTTTAAGATATATCTTCCTTCAGCCTCAGGCAAGGCAGAGGTTCTTGAAACTCCCAAGATTGCTGAGACTAAGGGTGGAAATGAAACAATCCTTCTTGCAGAGGATAATGATATGCTGAGAGAGCTTGCAGAAACAATATTAAAAGACCTTGGCTATACTGTTATAACAGCAAAGGATGGCAACGAGGCAATACAGATATTTACAGCAAACAGCGATAAGATTCAATTGGCTGTCTTAGATGTGATAATGCCTGTGTGTGGCGGCAGGGAGGCTTATGACCGCATGCGTGCTGTTAAGCCTGCTCTTAAAGTTATATTTGTAACAGGCTACAGCATCGCCACCCATCATACAGAATCCATTGCAAAAGAGAAGCTCCCCCTTCTCCAGAAGCCATTCAGCAAAGAGAGCCTTGCAAGAAAGGTGATGGAGGCGCTTGACAGTTGACAATACGAAACGGGGATGCGGAGAACCGTTTCCCCGATTCACCGTTTCAGTTCTTAACGATCATCTTCTTACACTCCTTCCAGAACGACCCTGCAATTGATAAAGCAGCCACAGCGCCCCATTCATTAATAGAGAGCGCGGTTGTTTTAAGCGCCTGCTGAACTATTGGCAGATTAACGCCAATCGCCAATGCTGCAACAGATACACCTGCCCAGATTATCATAGCCTTGTTTGAGAAGAGACCCATTTTAAAAACAGACTCCTTCTCAGACCTCATGTTCAATGCGAGCAGGACATGTGTAAGCATCCATGTGGCAAATGCGATAGTTTGTGCCTTTATAGGCTCCATGCCTGTATTTAAAGCATAAAGATAGCCCAATGAAACAGCAAGGAAAAGACCTATTGCGCCGCTGAAAATACTCAGCGTCATTGACCTGTTCATGAATTTAATCTTCGGGTCCCTCGGCTTACGCCTCATTATATCTGCCTCTTCAGGCTCTGCAACAAAGCTTACTGACGCAGCAATGTCCATGAACAGCTCTAAGAGTATTATCTGAATCGGCGCAAATGGAAGGGGAAGCGCAAGAAAAATCGGCAAGGTAAAGATTGCGATAAGCGCTGTCTTGCACGCAAGATAATATCTCACACCCTTTGTAAGATTATCAAAGAGCCTTCTCCCCTCCCTTATCGCCCTTGTTATTGTTGTAAAGTTGTCATCCTGAAGAATCATATCAGCAGTCTCTTTGGCAACATCTGTGCCTGTCTTGCCCATTGCAACGCCAATATCCGCCTCTTTTAATGCAGGGGCATCATTTATGCCGTCACCTGTTACTGCAACCACTTCTCCATTATCTTTTAACGCCCTTACAATGCGGAGCTTATGTTCAGGCGTAATACGCGCAAAGACAGAAACATCCTTTACTATATTTTCAAGCATCTCATCATCCATAGCATCAAGCTCTCTGCCTGATACAATCCTGCCCGTCTCAATCCCCACATCATCTGCTATCCTCTTTGCAGTAAGCTCATGGTCGCCTGTTATCATAATAATTCTAACGCCTGCATCCCTTGTAACCCTTATCGCATCCTTGACCTCAGAACGTGGAGGATCAAGAAAACCTGCTAAGCCGACAAAGGTGAGGTTGGATTCTAATTCCTCCTTTATCGCCCCTACATTTTTATATCCCAATGCAATCACCCTCAATGCCCTGCCTGCCATATCAGCAGCAGCATCTAATATCTCTTTTCTTTCTTTATCTGACAACTCGCTCTCCTCGCCTGAAACAAGCATCTTTGCTGTTCTTGAAAGGATTGCGTCTGGAGAACCCTTGGCAAAGAGTAGGGGCGGGGTTACCCAGCCCCTACTATATAATACTGACATCATCTTTCTATTATTATCAAAAGGCAGTTCATTCTTAAATGTATATTTCTCTTTTATTGATATTGGGTTCAATCCCTTATCCTTGATTGCAGTTAATAGCGCTGCATCAATCGGGTCGCCAATATAAGTGATATTATTATTTTCATTTATCTCGTATGCATCGTTTGCAAAGGCGCTAATTTCCAGCAGTTTTTTTAGAGAATCATTCAGCACAGCATCTTTAAAAATTATTTTCTTACCATCTAACATTGCCTCTGACAGCATCATCCTGTTCTCTGTGATTGTCCCTGTCTTATCTGTTGCAATAACTGTAACGCTTCCGAGTGTCTCTGCTGCACGGAGCCTTTTTATTACAGCATTGCTTTTGGCAAGTTTATAGGCGCCAAGGCCTAAAACCATTGTTATAATAATTGGAAGTTCTTCTGGTATTGTGGCGAATGCAAGACCAAGCCCTGTCAGAACCATTTCTTTTAATGGCTGTCCCTGAATAAAACCGATTAATGGTATGATTGCGCTTAAAGATACAGCCAGATATACAAGCCAGCCTGAAAGCTGCTTCATTGAAAGCTGTAAAGGCGTCTTTGGCTCTTTTAATGCCTTTACAAGACCTGTGATTTTGCCGAATTCAGTCTCCATGCCTGTTGCAGTTGCAATCCCCTTGCCTCTGCCCCTTGTTACAACAGTCCCTGCAAAGAGCATATTGATTCTATCTGCTATTACTGTATCATTTAAAAGAACGGCTGCTGCGTCTTTTTCCTCTGGCATGGACTCGCCTGTTAATGCAGACTCATCTGCAGCAATGCTGTAGGCCTCTATGAGCCTGCAGTCAGCAGGCACCCTTTCGCCGCTCTTTATAATCAGAATATCTCCGGACACAATCTCTGTAGTTAGTATCTCCTGATATCTTCCGTCTCTGAGCACGGCTGTTGATGGAGATGACATTTTTTTTAGCAGTTCAATGGACTTTTTTGCCCTATATTCATTAAAGACCTCTGCATAGACGAGGATTGTAATAATCATAAATATTGTTACAGCATCGCGGAGTTCGCCCCAGACAGCGTATAAAAGGCCTACAATCAGAAGGAGCATTATCATCGGCTCCCTTACCTCTTCATAGAAAACATCAAAGAATGTAAGGCGCCTCTCCTCCACAAGCTTATTCTGCCCAAATCTTTTGAGCCTCTCATCTGTCTCTTTGGATGTTAAACCTTTTGCAGCATCAGCCTTAAAATCCTTTATGACATCTGATATTTCTGAAGCCCACGGTTTTTTCATATTCACACCTTTGCGTCTTTTATATCCTTATTCCAATAATTGTGTCAAGCGCAAACAAAAAAGCCCCGCACATAGTGCGGGGCTCTCTTAATTAATTTATCTAATTGCAATTACTCGTTCATCTTAATAAATTCCTTCACATCAGGCTGGTTCGGTTCAATCCTTAATGAATTCTTCCACTGCCTTACTGCCTCTTTTTTATCACCTTCCTGCACATAAGCAATGCCAAGGAGCTTATACGCCTCTGCATCCCTCGGACTCAACTCCACCACCTTTTTATATGCCACAATCGCTTCCTTATTCTGCTTCTTCTTTAAATAGGCAAGGCCGAGATTAAAATGAACATCAGCATCATCTGGATTCAGCTTTATTGATATCCTGTATTCAACAATAGCCTCATCAACCTTTCCTTCCTCATCAAGCTGTGAAGCCTTCTTATAGTGCTCTATTGCTTCTTGAATCTCTTTTTCAGTTGGCTTCTTCGTAGAATTTTCCGCTAAAGCTGCGCTGCCATAAAACATCAGCGCTGCAAAAAGCAATGTCCCTGCCATGTAAAGAGCCTTTTTAAAACTTCCCATGATACCTCCCTTTGATACTAAGAATAAACATCATTACCTCTGCATAAACAGGGACAATCCATGAATTACCCCTACTTCTTTGAGGTTTTAATATATTAGCATTTCTTATAATAAATTTGCTACAAAAAAAAGAAGGCACCCGTTATCTTGGGGGTGCCTTTATGTGTTATTGAATATTCTACTTTTTCTTCGCGCTTCTCGCTATAAGCAGTTCAGAGCCAAGCACAATCCCTGCAACAAGCAGAGGAATAAAGACCACCTTAGAACCTGTAGGCGGCTTTAATAATATCCAATACCATGTTGTAATTGTGTGCTTTGAGCCCTTCTCACCATTTGTTCCATCCCATGTTGCAAAGGCAATGGGTGTGAATCTGCCCTCTTCAAACTGCATATCATCCTTGTTATCAGTCTTAAGCGGCCTTGTCATCATAACCTTCCATGTGCCTTTATTATAACTGCCTTTGGAAGTGACATTTGCCTTATCCCTTACCTTGATATTTTTAAATCCGGTTGCATCCATTACCTTAATGGATTGCGGATCTTTAGCTGTACCGCTCTTCCATTGCCAGACATTTACTGGATGGCTGCTGTCTCCCATTCCAAAATATGGCTTCTCCATCTCCTCTGGTATTGCAACAGGCAATTGGATTGCAACTGCATCCTCATTAAGCTCGCCGTCTGCAAGCTCCTGTGCCTTTGCATCTCCTGGAATGCTGTTTGTCCTGTCATCCCACTCAAGGAGGAATGCAATATCCTTATCATTATAAACAGCCTTTACTGTAATCTCTTCAACTGAAGGGGTAAAAAATCTCTCCTTAGCTATAATCTGCCCGACAAGCGGATATGCTGTGCCCTCCACATCCTTCCATTTTTCATCATTTACATCCTTTGGAAACTCGCCAGTTAATCTCTTTGCCTTTACAACAGTGTCACCCTCTTTTATCCTTCTTGCCTCATTCTTTATAGATATGACATAATTTACAACATGCCATTTCTCTTCCTCTGTCAGTTTCTTCTTGCTCTGAGGATCATCAAAAGATGGCATTGGCGTACCCTGTATTCCGGTGCTTATACGCGTATATATATCCTTTGGGTCGTTCCCTCCCCTGAATAGCCACGGCTTTGTAAGGTTTCTCGGCCAAAGCCTGTTGCCTACCCAATCATCCTTTAATTTTTTCATTGCATTGCCTTTGCCCTCTTCGCCATGACACTCTGAGCATCTGTCAATAAACAGCTCCTTGCCTTTTTTAATGCTCTCTGCAGATGAGCTTACCTGCTTGCCATAATTAACCTTTGCAGCAGGCTCTCCCTCTAATCCTGCCAATGATTTTACATAAGCAACAAGGTTCCATATATCCTTGTCAGATAATACATCCTTCCAGAACGGCATTGATGTGCCTGTCATGCCATTTGCAATTATCTTGTATATGTCTTCTTCATATGGAAATGGATTGTCTATATTAGATGTCTTGTATTTATAGATGCCAGATGTAAAATCCCTCGGTCTTGGATTCAAAAAATCTGCTGCAGGACCGTCGCCTGCCCCAGCCCATCCGTGGCACCATGCACATCTCTTTTCATAAACCTTTTTACCTGCCTCCTTATCACCCTTTGCAGCCTCAGAAATGTTAACAGTGGCAATAAGAAGGAGAACTGCTAACAGGTAATGCAACTTAAAAAGTTTTTTTATATTCATCCTTCCACCATCCTTTTTATAAATTTTCTGCTTTAAAATGTCCTCGGTTTATTGCCTGAATAATCATATATAAACATTGAAACCTTCCATATCTCTTCCTCTGATAGAAAATGCTCCCAGATAGGCATTGCAGACCTCCACGGAGCTCCCTCTTTTGGAAGACCAGGACCGCCTGTTGACGCCCTCCAGAAAACAAATGATTCTGAAAGCTGGGCTATGGTGTCTGTGCCCATAAATGGGAGAGGCTGCGGGTCAAAACCCTGATAGAAATGTCCCTTGCCGTCAAGCTTGTCGCCATGGCAGAAGAAACAGTTCTTAAAATAGAGCTCTCCGCCCTCTTTCACATACTTCGCATAATTAGCCGTATCATCCCTCAACGGGTTCTTCAGGGTAAGGAGGTCATAACTTTTATTAAAAACATTCACTCTTGATGGAGGCGCGGGATGGATTGACCTAAGCTCTACAGGCGCATCATAACTCGGCGCCACATTGCCGTAGGTGATATAGGCAGCAAGCAATGGGATTACAGCAAAGATTATATTTCTAAGCATCCTCTTGCTTGGATCTGTTAGTGTTGCCTTTATCGGCGACATCAATGCCTTTGCATCCTCTTCCTTTGATGAAAGATAAAGAAGGATGGTAACAATTATAAACAGCATATACATCTTTAACAGGCTTGCGGGAATAAGAGGCCATGCCCCGGGATGAAGGAATCGGCCTATTACAGGCACCACTATCTTTAGAAATAAGTAGGCGCCTATTGTCAGCAGTGCAAATAAAGAAAGTTTTGACATTTTCATAATATTTTCCCCTTTATTTTTTTGTAGGGCCGTTCGCCCCTACTATTTTTTAACCCTTCTGTGCCTTAAGATACTTTACCAGCATCTCTAATTCCATTGCAGTCATTCTACTTCCAAAATCCTGCGGCATTACCCCTGGTGGAAAGCCTGGCACTAATCTTGATTTTGGATCAAGTATTTTCCCCCTTAGATACGCCTCATCCCTCTTAGCGCCTACCTTAGTTAAATTAGGGCCCACTACACCTGCAAATGCTCCAATCGTATGGCAAGCTCCGCAGCCATATTTTTTTATAACATCTTCTGCTGTCTTTGCAGGCGCTGGCGCTGCCTCTGCTGCGCCTTCTGCTGGAGATGGCGACTCCTCCTTACCAGTTGGCAGCGGTACAGTAGCCTTACCTCCATCTTTTGTCTGCAAATAAGCAATTACTGCATTTATCTCTGCCGGCTTCAATCCGACTGCAGGACCGTCAATTTTTGGCATTGGGCTCTCTGTATCATTCGTCCCTGGCTTGCCAAAGCCAGCAACAACAAAGGCAGAGGGTTCCATTTCCGATTCTCTAAGATATTCCTCTCCAGTCTTTGCCTTTCCTTTGTAGCGGGGGTCCTTTAGCCTCTCCTCGCTTGTATTATGCATATTAACAAGATTTGGCGCCCTGCCCCCAAGCAAAGGGTTATGGCAGAGAGTGCATGTGCCCTTGCCTTCAAATATCTTTTTGCCAAGGGCAATATACTGGTCCATGCTCATTGCGCCAATGGTCACCTCTTCCGCAGGCGGCGGCGCAGGCCTTACCTGTGGAATCGCAAAATTAGCAAATAGCGTATATCCTGATAATGCTATTAAGGCAATGATACTAATCTTTATAAAAGTTTGCATGTATCAACCTCCCCGTTATTTTCATTGTCATTGCAAGCCCTTCGCTTGTCATTCTGAGCGAAGCGAAGAATCTCAAAGGCTAATGACATTTACTTTAATGCTCTGCCTGCTTCTTAGCAGCAAACTGTGCAAGCCAGAATATAAATATTACAAGCAGCATGAATAATATAGTACTTATACTGACAATATTAGCCGCATAGCCTATTGTAGGCGTAAATGCCTCAGGAGAGCTGTCCCTCATAATTGAGTTAACATGCCAGTGCTGTCTTATAGCAGACCTTACATATCCCATAAGGCCCATCAGCCATGTAAATGAGACCGCAAGGAGTATAAGCGCATATTGAGACCTTGCAGGCATCTTGCCCCACTCAATATCGCCTGTTGATTTTGAATTTTTAAACAGTCTGCTTTCAATAATAGAGACAGATATAATTATACTCAATGTTGTAAAGACCTGCGGAACAGACATGCCGACCTTAATATTTGAAGGGACCATGTAGCTGTATATACCGAGTATAACTATATTTGCTATTCCAACTGCAAATATTGCTATCTCAGCAGCAACACCCTGTTTCAACCATGATACAGTGGCTATCTTGCTGCTCCTCTTGTATAAGGTAAAGCTGAGGAATGTAAAGAGTATCATTATATTGACTGCTGTATTCTTTGCAGGCATCAGGCCGAACGGTCCGAGCAGCGGATGGTGCTGGCTCCCGATTGCCTTTTGTTCCATTGGCGTCATAATCAGTGTATGCGGTGTAAACCATACAAGGAAGCAGGCAACGATAACCATGGCAATATATTTTATATATTTTGTATATCTCTCCGAACCCTTAATCCTCTCCATTCCGCACCAAAGGTAATAATTGGCTGAAAGAAAGAGAGCGCCGATTAAAACCGCCTGTGTAATAAAGAGCCATGCAAAGGCGCCGCCCATCAAGGTGATACCCATTGTCTGGCTGTAGGCATATATCTCCTTAGTAAGCCAGTAGCCTGCAAATGGCAGTGGAAGAAGGGCGCTTATTGCAATAATGTTGGCTGTATATCCCATCCAATCATAATGTGCGCGGTCTTCCTTTGATTTTGCGCTTAAAAATTTAAATGCTGCATATGCGCCAACAACAGATCCTCCGTATGCAATATTTGCAATGAATCTGTGAAGATTGACAGCATTCCAGAGCGGTCCCCTTATGGCCTCCCAGACATTTCCTGTAAATACACCTGAGGCGTCAACGCCTGACGGCGCCATCATGAATGTTGCCCATGAATTTGAAAGAACCATAATCGTCATTCCGACAACATTAAGCATAAGCCCTACTGTCAGATGAGCCCACTTTCTATTGCCGTATCTCATATTGTCCCAGCCGTAATAGTAGACATACAGACATACGCTCTCCGCAAGAAACAACATTGCATATATTATCATTACAGAGCCGAATATGCCTGCAAGATACTTCATAAAATCAGGATAAAAAGAGACGAGCATAAAGGCGAGGATGCCTCCTGCAGTAGCAGTAATAGAAAATGCGGTCATGCTTACCTTTATAAACTCATGCGCCATGTGGTCGTATCTTTCATCCTTTGTCATAATTCCGACGCCTTCAATAACAAGCACGAATATGGGAACTGCCAGAACAAAGGCTGCAAAAAAGAGGTGAATCTGCGCTACAATCCAAACTGAAATCCTGCTGTTATACCCTTTTATCTTTGGATAATCCTTTTCCTTTAACTTTGGCGCAGGCGGATATTCTGCCTTTTTCCCTTCTTCTTTCCCTTCTTCCTTCTTTGAGGCGACTGCCTCTACTGCCTCTTTTTTCTCTGCCTTTTCTGAAGCAGAGACAACTTCTGTATTAAATACCTTTGAGACAGGCGTTATTACGGCTGCTATCAAGGGAACTACTAACATCAGTGAAAATATGAGGGTAATCGCCAATACCTGTCTTTTTATAATCTTTCCCTTATTAAAACTCATTATCCTTCCTCCTTCTATAACCCCCTTTTGTCCCCCTTTACTAAAGGGGGATATAGGGGGATTTTTATCCCCCCTATTTTGGAAAGAGGGTCAAACCCTGAAGTTTCATTAAAAGCACGTCAACCAAAAAGAAATATATTCCGCTCCCCACCAGGGCAGCAAAAAAGGCTCCTGATTTCATTCCTCCCCTCCTTTCACCAACCATTTTATAGATGTTTAAAATTATATTAGTGTACTGCCTTCACACCATGGCTGTACAGCACAAGCCACCAGAAATAGACCAATACCGCAATAAGAACACCAAAGAACAAATACTTTCCATTCTTTGATTCTTCTTCTTTTTCAGTTTTCTTCTTTGTGGTCGTCATTAATTTATCCCCCCTTATCATTAATTATTGACTTAGAAAATGTATTGTAATTCTGCCTTGTCCAATTTATTTCCCGTAATATAAAAAATAATAAATAATTAACAGGAAAGCAACAGCAACATTCATCAACAAACCGGTCAAGATAAAGGCATTAAAAAACTTCGTCTTCATAGATTTCTTATTTTTCTGATGAATATCCATTGCCTGTGTATTCACGGTAAACTGCGCCCCATTGTTATTGCCTGTTCAAGTTAGGGATATAGCTGTACGCTTCGGGATTTTTATTAATGCAATAAATTAAGAAAGGATAAAATAAATTAATGCGAATATGATTATATAAAATATTTGGTATGAAAATAGTTACCTTCCTCCCTCCCCGAAGTAAGGCAAAACGGAGTGTTTATACCCTATATGGCTAAGATTGTCAAGTATTTTTTGATTTAAGATTGTTAAGTATTCCTAACTATTGAAGATTACTGGATTATTAATTTATCCATATCCTGTTTTCCTTATCATCAACTACATCACCAATCTCAGATATGGCAAGACAATTTGCATTTGAAAGGAGGTTTAGAAGCCTTTCCTTTTTATCCTTTGGACAGGAGATCAAAAGGCCGCCTGAGGTCTGGGCGTCAGCTAAGATATATTTTGTCTCATTTGTTATTGAATCTCCCCAGATAACCTTCCCTTTAACATACTCCAAATTGTTCTTTGTGCCGCCAGGGATATGCCCTTTTTTAGCATATTTAAAGACGCCTTTAATGGTTGGAATAGAAGATAGATTAAGTTTTGCCCCTACACCGCTTGCCTTTAACATACCGTAGAGGTGGCCGAGGAGGCCAAAGCCTGTAACATCTGTTGCTGTCTTAATCCCTGCCTCTGTCATTGCCTCTGAGGCGCCTTTATTTAAGAATGACATTACCTTGATTGCTTCATTAATATCCTCTTCTGATGCCTTGTTCTCTTTGATTGCCTTTGAAATAATCCCTGTGCCAAGGGGCTTTGTTAAAATTAAAACATCTCCTGCCTCTGCCCTGTCATTCCGCACAACCTTATCAAGCTCAACAACTCCGGTAACAGTAAGGCCGTATTTTGGCTCAGGGTCATCTATGCTGTGGCCGCCAATAATCTCAATGCCTGCCTCTTTAGCCTTATCTATCCCGCCTTTTACAATCTCCTCTAAAATTGATGCTGGAATTGTATTAATGGGAAAGGCAATTATGCTTAATGCAAAAAGCGGCCTTCCGCCCATTGCATATATATCGCTTATTGAATTTGCAGCAGATATCTGGCCATAGGCATAGGGGTCATCAACAATTGGCGTGAAGAAATCCACTGTCTGGACAATAGCCCTTTTTTCATCTATTTTATATACAGCAGCATCATCAGCAGTTGCAGTGCCAATGATGATATTTGGATCACTTGCCGCAGGCAGATGCGAGAGGACAATGGACAAGTCCTTTCTCGTCATCTTGCACCCGCAGCCGCTGCCATGGCTTAGGGATGTGAGCTTGATTTTTTTCATTTGCTATCTAAATAATTCTGAATGACTCCCGGTTCTTTCAAAGATAATTACCATTTTCTTTTTATCTACTTGGTAGATAAGCAGCCAATCTGGTTCTATATGACATTCCCTGCGATCCTTGAAACCTCCTTTAAGCGCGTGGTCTCTATTAGAAGGATTCAAAGGTATTTCCTCAATCAATGCCCTGATTACCGCCTTTAACTTTTCAATATCCTTGCTGCCTGAGCCTTCTATCTTCTTTATATCCTTTTTAAATTGCTTTGTATATACAGGCTGCAGCATTATATCCCTAACTTTCTAAACATATCATCTGCATCCTTGCACTTAACAAGCCCCTTGCCCTTATCTGTCTTCTTAAAAGTTTCAATAGTAGTTTCGTTAGGGATTTTCACTTCAAAGGGCAACCCCTTTCTTAGCCTTATCTGATTAAAATAAAGATTGATAGCGTCTGTTGTGTTCATGCCTAACTTTTTTAAGATACGCTCTACATCTGATTTTAAATCAGGCGTGGTTCTTGCGTGTATTGTAGCTGTCTTTGCCATATTTAAGCGCCTCCTTTTTTTATTGCATTGTATCACATTTGAAGTACAGTAGCAAATGTAATTTTAACGATGAAAGTTTCTTTCATGCCTTCTCCGTTTCTCCCTATCTCCAGTTCTCCATTTCTTTTCTTGGCGGGAGGATGTGGGAATCGAACCCACCGACCCTGACTCTCATCAGGGCCCATTGGATTTGAAGTCCAAGAGGCACACCAGAAACCTATCTCCTCCCAAATACTTGTGACCAAGGGTTCAAGGATTCAAGGGTTCAAGAAGAATACTTGACCACTAATAGTGTCCTGTCCCTAACACTTCTTTACATTCTTTTAGTGTCATTCCCGCAACGTTTTTGAGCGGGAATCCGCAAATAGACAAGACTGGGTTCCTGCCAGAGGCATGCAGGAATGACAAAAAGTGTAAAGCCATTTGTAAGACACCACACTATACCCCTTGACCACTGGAACCCTTTATTCAATCAGCACCCTCTTGTCCCCAACCCTTCTTGTAAACTTCATTGAATCAAAATGCTCAAGCAGGGGGACCGCATATTTCCTTGAGGTGTTTATTATATCCCGAAATTCTGCTACAGTCATCTCTTTTTTATCTGTAAGAAACTTGCTCACCCTTGCCTTTATATCATCATATATTTTTTTGTGAAAATACATGGAATCATTTATCCTGACAAGCTCTCCTCCCTTCACCATCAGGTTTACAACATCCTTTGTCTGCCTGTCATCTATCTTAAGTTCTTTTGATAACTCTTCACGCAATGGCGGCTGTGCATTTGCCTTGATATATATACTGATAATCTTCTCCTTCAATGCCTCTTGTCCAGAGGCAAGCTGAATCTTAAACTCTGAAAGCCTGAGTAGTTGTTTGTCTACTGCAATCTTTCCTGTCTTCTGAAGATTATTGATAACAAAATTAAAGAGGTTGTCTGATATATTTTTAATGCCGCCTTTAACAATCTCTTTTTCTATACCCTGCTTTAGAGGATTTTTCTTGTGAAAGTTACTTAATTCTAAAAAAACCTTTTCATTTATACCTTCTAAAACACCCTTATACAAATAAAGCCCCTGACCAATATTAATAATCATACCTTTGCTTGCAAGAGATGCCACAACTGCCTTCAAATCCTCTACAGATGCATTTATCCAGCCTTCAAGATCTTTAGCAGCCTTCTCTGATTTTTCCTTTTTAAAAAAGTATAAGACCTTCTCCTCTAAATTTTCTTTTTTAAATGCCTCAAGCCCCTTTACAATTGCATTTGCCTCTCTCTTTTTATGCCGCAGGGCATAAGGGTCCAAGACCTCGCCGCCGCCAATGGTTATCATAGGTGAGTATTGCCTGATTATGAATCTGTCGCCTGAAAGGCATACAACAGGGCTCTCTAATCTAATCTGGACAACAGCATTCCCACCCTCTTTAAGCTCATCCCTGTCTAATAAATAGACCCTTCCCATTGCCTCTGCTGTGCCTGTATAAAACCGAATGCGCGTCCTGTTTTTCAACGGCCTCTTTGCATCTTTTAATAGATTCAACTCTGCATCAATCATAGAAGCAGTCTGGAGATATCCTGGCAGAGACACCACATCCCCCCGCTCAATCTGCTCTTTTTCAACACCATGAAGGTTTAATGCAGTCCTCTGCCCTGCAAATGCCTCCTCTGTCTTTTGATTGTGGGTCTGGATGCCCCTTATCTTTGTCTTTATGCCTTTTGTATAAATTTCAACTGCCTCGTCCTGCTTTATCTTTCCAGAGACAAGTGTGCCTGTAGCAACAGTTCCAAAGCCCTTTATTGTAAAAACCCTGTCAATCGGAAGACGGAAAAGGCCTGCTGGGGATTTTGTTTTTACATCCTTTGCTATCTTTTCTAATTCCAATTTAAGTTCATTTAAACCTTCTCCGCTCTTTGATGAAACAGGTATAACAGGGCACCCTTCAAGAAATGTGCCTTTAACAAAGTCTCTTGCCTCTGATATCTGAAGTTCAAGAAAGTCTTTTTCTACTAAATCCTTTTTTGTTAATGCCACAAGCCCTTTTTTTACATTTAAAAGATTGCATATAGATAGATGCTCTTTTGTCTGCGGCATTATCCCTTCATCAGCAGCAATAACAAGCATTACAATATCAATGCCGCCAGCGCCTGCAAGCATATTTTTGATAAGCCCTTCATGTCCGGGGACGTCTACAATGCCGATCTTTATTTCATTTGAAAGGTCAAGGGAGGCAAAACCGAGGTCAATGGTTATACCGCGTTCCTTCTCCTCTTTAAGCCTGTCAGGGTCTGTGCCTGTCAATGCCTTTACAAGCGAGCTCTTTCCGTGGTCAATATGTCCTGCTGTGCCGAGGATAATATATCTCATAATCTGGAGGCAATACCTCTGATGGAATTAATCATTGTATCAAGCTCATCTCTCTGGATTGTGCGCGGGTCAAGGAGGATTCTCCCCTCTTTTATGCGGCCAATTATAGGCGGGTTATTTTTGCGAAGCATCTCTTCAAATGCTGTTGCAGATAATCCTTTTGGAAGGATGGTAACAACCTTCGTCTTCAAGCTGACAAGCGGCAAGGCGCCGCCGCCGCTCTGTGATGTCTCATCAATAACTGAAACCTCAAACCTGCTGCTTGCAGCCTTTAACCCATCTGCAATATATTCTGCCTTCTTTTCTATTTCAGAAATCGGCTGGCAGAGCATATTTAATGTCGGGATATTTTTTATTGCATTGCTCTCATCAAGATACTCCCTTAATGTTGCCTCAAGGCCTGCAAGTGTAAGCTTGTCAATGCGGATAGCGCGGCTAAGGGGGTTGTTTGCAATCATATCAACATATTTCTTTTTGCCGACTATCAGACCTGCCTGCGGACCGCCGAGGAGTTTGTCGCCGCTAAAGGTAATAATATCAGCGCCTGCCTCCATCGCCTCAGAAACCGTCGGCTCTCCTTCAATGCCGTATTTTCTTAAATCAATAAGGCACCCGCTCCCAAGGTCAAACATCACAGGAAGATTTCTCTTCTTGCCAAGCCCAGCAAGCTCAGAGATTGAAACCTCCTTTGCAAAGCCGACTATCTTATAATTGCTTGTATGCACCTTTAATAATAAAGCTGTATTATCATTTACTGCCTTTTCATAATCTTTTAAATGGGTCTTGTTTGTTGTGCCGACCTCTTTTAGCTTTGCATTGCTTCGCTCCATCACCTCTGGTATCCTGAAAGAGCCGCCGATTTCAACAAGTTCGCCGCGGGAGACAATCACCTCTTTATTCTGTGCAATGGTATTTAATGCGATTAGCACAGCAGCAGCATTATTATTCACAACAAACCCTGCCTCAGCTCCTGTTAATCTGCACAGAAGCTTTTCAATGTGATGATACCTCTTTCCCCTCTCACCCTTTTCTATATCATATTCAAGATTGGAGTATCCCCTTGCAACTGCCTCTATGTTTTTTACTGCACCCTCAGACAAGATAGACCTGCCAAGATTTGTGTGGACAATCACGCCTGTTGCATTAATCACAGGCCTGAGGCTTAATTGGGTGAGGGTATTTAATATCTCTTCTGCCCTGTTTAGAATTTCTGGAGGCTGGAGACAGGGGACTGGAGGCCGGGGAACTGCCTGTTTTTCTGTTTCTAAAATTTCCTTCCTCTTTTCTTCTACTGCCATCCGTAATGCATCAAGCACCAATGCACGAGGGGCATTCTCAAGCCATTTTATGGCAATGTCCTCTTTTAACAGTTCATCTACAGACGGCAGTTGTCTAAGATAAGTCTCCTTTGTTTTCATAGGAATAATAATAGCATTTTTTATGGATTTTTTCTATATTCCTTTAAAAGAAGAGGATTTTTTTGAGCGAAGCCGATTGTTATCTGCCGCTGCTGGCAAAATTGTTTTTTTATTTGAGGTGAGAGAGCTTGAGCAATTGTCTTCCATGCGCCACAGCCATTATAATTATCAGACTTTGCTCTTCGTTGAATCTATAAATAACTCTATAGTTGCCAACTAAAATTTCATAGTCCACTTTATTTTTTGAACCACTTAGAAGTCTCCTTAACGACTTCGTCATGTGAAACAAGCCGACCTTCACGAACATCTTTCTCCGCACTCTCAAGCTTTTGCCTTAGGTAAAGCCGATATATGACCTCGTCAACATCCACTTCATCTGGCAACTCTTTTATCAACTCAAGAACTTCTTGTTTAGCAATTATCATAACATACCCCTTTCATTAATAATTATAACACAATAGCTTTTTCAGTAATATCAAAATCTTTCTCATTTTTTATCTGTGGTTGCAGGAATTTTTTGATTCAGGCGTCGGCTTCGCCTCGGCAAGACACAGTGCCGACAAACGGTTAGAGGTGAAGCCGCTGCCGGATACTGCGATTTTCGGTCATTGGATGTAAAATGTCTGAGCTAATGCGTTAGTCCGTTTAATTATTGATTTGCCTTTATCAAGAATTGGTTTTTGTTTTTCTATGTCCACAAAACCAAACCATTCTAAAAACCTGTCAAAGGTCCGAAGTGAATAACAGGTGGTAAAATCCCTTTGAGGTGTGCCAAGCGATTCCTGCGGGAAATATCGTAAAAACATTGGAAAAGCCTTTAAATATTTATCAGCATAAAATTGCGCAGCCTGCGGTTGGCTGCCAAATTGAAAGAGCAAGTAAACTGTAAAGCCCCAACCAAGCTGCCCGATTGGGTGTTCTGAGTAGCCGTCATTGTATGACCAATTGAACTTGTCTGTGAAGGTCTGCAAGGTCAGCCTGAAAAGCTCGTGCCTCTTATCAGATTGCAAAAGCTTCTCACCTTGTTTTGTTAAGGCCAATTTACCGTTACTTTTTTTAATTGCCCCTGTTAGTTGTGTGTTGATGTGCAGTGATGTCAACGCAGCCGAGTCAATTTCTCGTGTAAGCTTAGAAATGCCAAATTCAATGACATACTCTGTAATCAATCTGTGATTATAAAGCTCGTGAAGGGTCTTTTTGGGCAGCGCTCCAAGCTGTGTCAATTTAATAAAACGGCCACGCTGAATTATTTTTAAAAATTCCTCTGTTAACCGAAAAAAGGGGATGCTGTCAAAGGTCTGGTTAGAAATATCCGCTTTAATTTTTAACGGTGAATTATCGCCAAAGGTGTCGTAGAGCAGGCTATGAACTTCATTGGGTGTTAGTCCGCAAAAATCGTCAAGCGGTATTTTGTTAACTAAAAGCCGTATTGATTCAAGGTCTTGCTGTTTCATTTATTGGTGTTTTCCTAATAGCATCGCAGTTCTGATAATCTGTCAGAGGCGAAGCCGATGGCCGCTTGTCTTGTTCATAAACATAGTATTTCGTATATCCTGCATCTGGCTGGATTAAATCACACCATCTTTAAAACTGTCAAGAAGAAATTACTAAAACATGGTTACTTCTTCTTAAACACCTCAAATCCCTTCAGATAATCATCATACTCTATTGGAGACTCTATTCCGAATTTTGACAAAAGGTCTATGGTCTCGCTTACAGGCAATTCAAGTTTTGCCGCAAGGGTGCTTAATGATAATTCTCCCTCTCTGTAAAGTTTTATCATTAAAAACTCCCATCCATGTTCTATAAGTTCTCTTGTAACTGTGGGCTTTGTCATATACAATCACACCTTTATTTTCTAACCCTTAATCTTCCATCCTTAAAAACACAAAAATTATTAACCAGTTTATCCGAATGTTTATCTAAAATTTTCTCAATAATTTCCACTTTTTCATCAGCCCGTGCTTCTTCAAGCCTTAATAATAAAACTCCGCCATGCGGCAATTTTGAATTGTAAACCAGCTCACCAAAGTCTTTATCCATTGTAATAACCATACGCTTTTCAGAAACTGCAATTTTTAATATTTCTTTATCAGGCATCCGAGGATTTATGTCTCTTACATTCTTTGTATCATACCCTTGTTTTTGAAGCCATTGCTCCGCCTTCTTACTAACTCCAACATCTACTAAAAACCTCAATCTTTTAGTATCCATTTTTTAAGCACCTGTGCCTACTTCAAATACCTGCTCCTCGCTCACCAATTCCGCTGCATATAATAAAACAGCCTGAATATCCTCTGGTTCTAATTCAGGATAATCCTCTATCAGATCCTTAACAATAATTCCTTTAGCTAATGCCTTTAATATCTGCTCAACGGTAATTCTGAGCCCCCTAATAGTTGGCTTGCCAACCATTACATCAGGATTGATTGTAATCCTTTCCAATAATTGTTTTGGATTCATTTTTACCTCCAAATTATTCAAAATGCTTGGGCCATGTTTTTATCCGAAAGCAATTAAAATATATATTATTTTAGCAATATGCCTTAAAAACCACAAGCTAATTACTTCATCTTATTTTCTATAGCTTGTTTTGTCAAGAAAAAATACGGATAGTAAAAGAGCCTTAAGGGCCTGACTGAGAAGAGTTATGGCGCCAGCCCGATAAGCGTCCGCAGCAAAGCTGATAAGGTTAACTTATTCGTATCGGCTTAAACTCTTTTCCCTTCAATCTCCATTTCAAGGCTGCTTTGCATGTGGGAGCCGACATCTCTCTTATATTAACCCCCTCATAATGCCATACGCCAATGCTTGGGTTTTTCATCTTCAGGTAGACAGGGCTGCATCGCATCTTTGGAAAAAACTCTGAATAGTCATGCAACTCATAATCGCCCCATTTGTCTAACACACGAGGCTTAAGCTTCTTCTCTAATCTTTCTACCCCTATCTTCCTGACAATCTCACGCCTGATTTCTGCATTGGCCTCTCTTAGAACAATCTCCGGATCTAACCTATCAGCAGGGGTCTCTACAATCTCTTTTGTAACTGTAACACCGTTTAAACTGTATATCCCCCAGCCATCCCTGTATTTTATAGCCATTCCAGTTTCATTGTGCAATACCCCGTTTTTTATTGAGATTTGCTCGGGTCTGTCTAATATAATGCAAATATCATTAAACGGATAAACCAAATCCAATTCTATGATTTTTTTGTAGACAAACCAGTTTTCAGGGTATTGAATATCTAATACCTGATTTAAATAATCATAAACTGCAAGATACCCCTCAGCTTTTATATAGGGTTCAACAGAATGCACTACCTGCCACTTTAGCTGCCTTATCTGGCTTACCTGCCTTATCTGCACCGCTACCTGCTCTATTATTTGCTCAATTACCTGTTCGTCTATCTGCTTCCTTATCTGCTCCATTACCTGTCCCATTACCTGCTCCCAGACCTGCACCTCTGTCTGCTGCCTTAGCTCTTTGTTTATCTGCTTCCCTGTCTGTTCCATTACCAGCTTACTTATCTGCAGAGGCGAGGAGAATAAAATAATCTTTGTTGGTCTTTTTTTATTCAGTATTTTCTCATAGAACAAATTTATCGTCTCCTCATAGCCCTTAAGAGGTTCGGTTGACAATCCAATCTTTGTCCATTTATTAGCATAAACTGGTATCATCTTTTTTTGTTCTTCGGTTAATTCATTTATCATATTTAGTCCCTCACTATCCTTGTTTCTTCCAAAAACGGGTCATATTCCCTTTGCCTGCCTACTTCCCAAATTCCAGCCTCAATAGTAATTGGCTTATGTTCCTCATGCTCTACTGTAAACGGTCTGCTCGCCTTGATGTAGAGTATTCCATCTTTTTCATATACCTCTAACTCATCATCTACAACAGCATGGGCATGTCCGGTTGCTTCGCCTTCTGCAAGTATAAACCTACCATTTCTTGCAGATACCTTTTCTGCATTTTTCGGAATTTCTTTTGTTTCTGTTAAATACACATCACCCTGAATATACATATTGCCTCCTTGCCCCGAACCATATAAGGTTCGGGGCTTAAGTTATTCTTATCGGCTTAAAATCCTTCCCCTTCAATTATCTACATCCGGCCACTTTATCCGAAAAAGATGAATAAACATTGCGAACTCCAGCAGCAGTCGCTCTATAATGCATGGCATGCGATGCGTCTATACCCAATTTGCTTGCTTCAGTAATAGCATCTTGATTAGCCCCCATAAAAACAAATTCCCAGCTATATACATTTTTTTGATGGTTAATCATGCTATTAATTTGCTCTATAGTGAAATATTTGCTGGCATTTTCATATCCATCTGTCTGAATACCAAATATTACTTTTGATGGTCTCTGGTTTTCCGGCATATATGATAATCTCCTGCCAGTGTCATCAATTGTCTTACCAATAGCATCTAATAAAGCGGTTGATCCTCGCGGCTTATATATGCTGTCATCAATTAAAGAAGCCTCTTGAAGATTGTTTCCCATATAAACAATTTCATAAATATTGTCAAATTGAACAAGGGTTATGGTAGCTTCTCCAGGAATAGCCTGCTGTTCTTTTAAAAATCTATTAAACCCGCCGATTACATCCTCCTTAATAGATTCCATTGACCCTGACCTATCAAGCACAATTACAATATCACAATAATTTGCTTTCATATCCTTTCCTCCTTTTAAACTAAAAAAAGTATGATATAAAGACGCTACAAAACTGTTATGAACTATCTTTGAGAGAATACCTTGAATATACCTGTTCCCTCCTTTAAAAATAAAAAAACATTATGAAGACGTTACTATATTATGAATTGTTTTTGAGAAAATAATAGGTAGTTTGCATCGCCTCCTTTCTTTCTCGGAAACTGGCGCAAAAAACAGGTCTGCTTAGTGGATGCTATCGCTGCCGGATGTCTCTTCCCTTACCGAGACTGCAATTTTGTAAAGCACTGTGAGTATCAGAATGCCGATGGCCCATACGCCGAGTGTGATTAACGTTTCTGGAAGGGTAGGCCAGTATTCTGTTACTCTTTCAAATGGGTTGGGGACAAAGCCGCCTACGATGAGTCCAAATCCCTTGTCAATCCATAGGGAGATAAATACTGTTGCGCAGGCGATTGTCAGGGTCTTTTCATTTTTGCGTGTGCCGGGGATGACCAAAAGAATAAGTGATGCTATTGCAAGGACTACGGACAGCCACATCAGGGGAACGAGCTTCCCATGGCCTTCAAGTCCGACAAAAAGATACTGGAAGGGGTGTCTATGCCCGGGTATGCCGCTGTAAAAGGCAGTGAATACCTCAAGCAAAAGAAAGAACACATTTGCAAACATGGCATAGGTTACAATCTTGCCGATTGCCTGTATCGCCTCCTTGCCCGGATCAAATTTAGAAAGCCTTCTTACAATCATGCTAAGTATAATGAGCAGGGCAGGCCCGCCTGCAAATGCAGATGCCAAAAATCTTGCTGCCATTACGGCTGTGAGCCAGTAGTGCCTTCCGGGAAGCCCTGCATACAAAAAGGCGGTAACTGTATGTATGCTGACTGCCCATGGTATGGAAAGATAAATCAGAGGTTTTACCCATTTTGGCGGAGCAACAGAATAGCGGTCAGCTTCAAGTGTTGTCCAGCCTATAACTATATTAAGAAATAGATAGCCGTTTAAAACAACTACATCCCAGAATATGATAGAATTAGGCGTTGGGTGAAGCATAATATTTAATGCCCTCATAGGCTGTCCCATATCAACAAGAACAAACAGCACGCACATGGTAACAGCAGATACAGCAAGGAATTCGCCGAGGATTACAATCTTGCCGAATTTTTTATAGTCGTGCAGATAATATGGTATAACAAGCATTACTGCAGATGCTGCTACGCCGACAAGGAATGTAAACTGGGAGATATAAAGCCCCCATGAAACATCCCTGCTTAAGCCTGTTATGCCGAGGCCGAGGCTAAGCTGCTTAAGATAAAAGAGAAAGCCAATGCCAATAACACCGAGCAGGAAAAATATCCATATCCAGTATCCTTTGCCTCCCTTTATGGCCTTATCAAGCATTCTCGCTGCCTCCTATTATATAAAATACCTTTGGCTCTGTGCCGAGCTCAGGCTTGCGTCTTATGGTGTAGTTTCCGCTCAGAAGCTTCCTGACCTCTGAGTTTGGGTCATCAAGGTCGCCAAATACAATGGCGCCATTGGATTTTTCAGCGCATGCAGGCATAAGCCCCTTTGCAAGCCTCTCTGTGCAGAATGTGCATTTTTCAACAACGCCGATTGTCCTTGTTGGATATTCAGGATTTTTCTCTTTTATAAACGGCCGCGGGTCTTTATAATTAAAGCTCCTTGCGCCGAATGGACATGCTGCCATGCAGAACCTGCACCCAATGCATCTGTGCTCATCCTGCATTACAATCCCGTCAGGCCTCTTGAATGTCGCCTGTGTCGGGCAGACCCTTACGCAGGCAGGATTCTCGCAGTGATTGCAGAGCAGGGGAAATTGTTTCTCCTTAATAGCATCAGGAAGAAATTTATTCTCCTGTCCAGGGAAAACATGCTCATAGGTGTCTGTCCATATCCATTTTACCTCGTCCTTTGAATTCCCAATATCTGGGACATTATGGATGCTGTGGCAGGCGTCTATTATCCTCTTGTAATCCTCCTCAGTCTTGAACTTCCTCATATCCACAACCATTGCCCATTTCTTTGCCTTGAGCCCCTCTTCAGAAGTGGATGCCTGAAAGGCGTCAAGGCTTCCTCTTAAAATGAGATTAGCGCCTGCTGCGCCTATGCCTATTATAGATACGCCGCTTATCTTTAAAAATTGCCTCCTGTCAATGCTCATGACTTCCTCCCCTTTGGCGCAATATGGCAGTCCCAGCAGTATGGTTTTACAGAAACATATTTATGGCATCTGTCGCAGAATTCTGCTTTATTGGAATGGCATTTCATGCAGGTATTCTGAAGGCTTATGTTGTATTTTTTTCCGTTAGAGCTGACATAAATGTTCTTGCCCTCCCTTACAACCGCATCCCTCCACTGATTCAACAACTGCATGTGATTCGCCCTCATAAACTCCTTTGATTCAACGCACTGCTTTTCGGTTAATTCCTGAATAGCCGGGGTATCAAGCTTTGGCTCAGGCGTTGCAGAAACCTTGCCTATATTGTAGTAAAAGGGAAAGGCTGCAAGCGCCAAAAAGATAACAAGCCCTGCTATTATCCTGCTGCTGTTATGCATCTTTAGCCTCTTCTTTTCCTGGGAGCGGCTCGCTGCGCAAGTCCGTTGTCCTTTCCTTCTCACCCTTCATAACCAAGGCATTTCCAAGAAGCTCATGCACACCGGCAACCTTTACACCAGGAACCCAGTAGTCCATCAGCGGAGGAAGGGACGCCCTGTCAATGGCGCAGATATTTGCCAGCAGATTTACGCCATGCCTTTCGTGGACGTATCTTACTGCATTTGCCCTCGGCAGACCGCCTCTCATCCTCAGCTCTATGTTCTCGCCTGCATTTAGTCCAGAGCCGCTGCCGCAGCAGAAGGTCTTTTCCCTGATGGTATTTTCAGGCATCTCATAAAAATTATTGCAGATATTATTGATTATATATCTCGGCTCCTCAAATATTCCCATGCCCCTCGCTGTGTTGCAGGAGTCATGGAATGTCACCTTAAGGTGGTCGTTTCTGGACGGGTCAAACTTCAATTTATTATTCCTAATCAGGTCTGCCACAAATTCAATAACATGAACCATCTTTGTTGCCTTTGCATTCTCAAACCTTGTGCCTGTAATCGGCGAGACAGGCGCCTCAAGAAAATCCGCCGGCCCGTTCCATGTGTCCATATACTGCTGGATAACCCTCCACATGTGCCCGCACTCTCCTCCGAGTACCCACTTTACGCCCAGCCTCTTTGCCTCTGCATATATCTTTGAATTTAATCTTTTTGCCATTTCATTGGATGTAAAGAAGCCAAAATTCCCGCCCTCAGAGGCGTATGTGCTCCATGTATAGTCAAGGCCAAGCTCGTGGAAGAGCATGAGATAACCCATGCATGTGTAAATGCCCGGGTCGCCAAATAGGTCGCCTGATGGCGTAACAAAGAGTATCTCTGCGCCCTTTCTATTAAAGGACGGCTCTATCTTGATGCCTGTAATGGTTTCAATGTCATCTAACATGAAATCTATGTTGTTTTTGATTGCATGCGGTTCAAGGCCGAGGTGGTTCCCCTTCATATAGCAGTTTGCAACAGGCCCTGATATCCAGTCTGTATTCAGGCCCACGAGATTCAGAAGCTCCCTGCCAATGATGGTAATCTCTGCCTGATCAATTCCATAAGGGCAGAAGAGGGAGCAGCGGCGGCATTCTGTGCACTGATAATAGTAGTACCATATCTCCTTTAATACATCCTCTGTCAATTCCCTTGCGCCTGCCGTCTTGCCTAGCATCTTTCCTGAGGCTGTAAAATATTTTCTATAGATTGACCTTAGAAGCTCTGCCCTCATAACAGGCATGTTCTTTGGATCGCCTCCGCCTAAAAAGAAATGGCACTTGTCAGCGCATGCCCCGCACCTGACGCATATATCCATGAAGATATGGAATGAACGGTATTTTAAGAGCCTGTCCTTTATGCCTTCTATTACAGTCTCTTTCCAGTTTTCAGGGAGCTTCCAGTCCTTGACATCAGGGGACCAGTCCCTTGCATTTGGAAAATCAACTGTTGTAAGATTCTTGCCCTTTGCGCCGTAGCAGTACATGCCCTGCTTAAATTCCGCAGGCGTGTCCATCCAGCTTTTTTTCGGCGGCTTTTGATCTATCTTTGACAACTCTTCTGGTTTTGGGAGTTTAATATTTGCCATGCATTACTCCTTTTCCACCGGTATATCCGCTGACTTCATCTTTGCCCTGAAATCATCCTCATATTCCTCATATGTATGAACCTTTACAGGATAGTTCCACGGGTTGATGTGCCTCTTCATGCGGCTGTTATTTGCAAGATTCCTTGTAGGGCTTAAAAACACCCCTGCCATGTGCACGAGCTTGCTGAACGGAAAATATGCAAAAAGGGCGCTGACAAGGAATACATGAATATAAAAAATAGCGCCTATGCCTTTTGGTATAGTTGGATTAAAAGTAAGCAGGCCCATTATCAATTCCTTTGCGCTCACAACATCAACCTTTATGAAATATCTCATCAGGATGCCTGAAACAGCTATTGCAATAATCAGAAAGAGCGGGAAGTAGTCGCTTGTCAGGGAGATATATTTCACCTGTGGTATATAAAATCTCCTTGATAACAGGTATGATGCTGCTAATAGAAGCATTATGCCGCTTATGAACAGCCCCGGTGAACCTATCTGCAAAAAGCCGTCAAATGCTTCAATCATGTGCAGAAAAGACGGGGCAGGCGCTGCAAAAAATCTGAAATGCCTGAGCAGGACAATAAGAAATGACCAGTGGAATGCAAGGCTTCCAAGCCAGAGCCACTTCTCCCACCTGTGCGCAAATGCGCTTCCATTATATAATTTGCTGCTTGTATTTCTAAAGAGCGAGCGGAAAACAAGAACCTCAAGCCCCATCCTGCCGATTACGCCGAGTGTGGTTGAGGGGTTGTCTAATTTACTCTGCTTAATCCAAGGAAGCGAGTTCTGCTGGCCTGCTGTTGTCGGGATGCGGAACGGGACAGGCGAGCGACCCCATTTTACAACACGATAAACAACGCCGATAACAAAGGCAGCAAAGGCGAGATAGGGTATGATAATGCCAAAGAAAAGATGCAGATTCGCAGCCCCTGCCCCAACTAAGGCAATTAAGACAAGTATTATTACTGCAAAAAAAGCTGTAAGAGCCCCCATTTTTTATCCCCTTTTTCTTACTGCTCCTGTGTCTCGGTTACCAGATTTGCCCTTCTCAATAGATTGAAGGTCATGTTCTTGACCTCATTCGCCTTAATCTCATAAAGCTTCTCGCGGCTTTTCATATAAATATCAAAGGAGAGAAGCGCAATCTTGTCAATCCTCTCATCAAGAATCAACAGTTCCGGATAAAGACTGCCTTCGTTAATCTCTTTATTCAGCGCATCCCTGACCGCCTTTTTCAGGGAAAAAATAAAGCCCATGGCCTTTGATGCTGTAAATTCCTGTATTGCGCTTATCCTGATTACATTTTCAAGAAAAGAGGAGATATTTTTAGAATCTGTTTCGCTGTTGAGGATTTCATTAAATATATCCTCTATGCCATGAAAGATGGTCTGGCCAATTGGATTGGCAAAAGGATCTTTCTGCGTTTTTAAAAAGTTTGATGTCTGAACAGGGTAAACAGAAAGTATCTCATCAAACCATTTTTTTAAAACAGCGTCTTTTTTTGAAGATAAGAGATTTGTAAGGTTCATATAATAGCGCACTGTCCCTAACACTTCTTTACATTTTTAATGTCATTCCCGCAGAGTCTCTGATCGGGAATGACGTGCTTTCAGCCTTAATTTTGCATTTTGCATTTTTATATTTTCATTTCTTTTACAGCCCCATGCCCATTTCAATGTAATTGCACGGGCAGACCTCTGCGCATATATGGCAGCCGTTGCACTTTGTATAATCAGTAAACATGATCTTGCCAACCGGCCTTGCCTTGTCCCTGCTGATTGCCTCCCTCGGACAGAAGACCCTGCATCTGTCGCAGGTAAAACATAAGCCGCAGCTCATGCACCTCTTTGCCTCTGCAACTGCCTCGTCAAGCGTGAGCGCCTTGTTCACCTCATCAAAGGTGTTTATACGCTCCTTTGCAGGAAGCTCCTTCAGATTATTTCTCGGTGAAGGAGGATAAAAATCAAGCTTCATATCTGTATGCTTTACAGGCCTTGGATTTCCGGCGTCTCTATATTTCTGGCCATGAATATATGCATCAATTGCCTTTGCTGCCTTTCTTCCGTGTCCAACAGCAGTTGTTGCAATATCAAGGTTAAGTACATCGCCGCCTGCATATACGCCTTGTACAGATGTTTCTTTGATGGCATTGGCGTCTATCCAGCCGTATTTATTCTTTATGGCATCCATGCCTGTTAAATCAGGCTCCTGGCCGATTGCAGCAATAATGGTGTCTGCCTCTACTGTGTATTCTGAGCCTTCAATAGGAACAGGCCTGCTTCTGCCTGATTTGTCCTTTTCGCCGAGCTTCATCTTAATGCATTTCATATCAACAGCGCATGAACCTTTCCCGCCTTTTTCAAGCACACACACAGGCGCTGCAAGAAACTCAATCTTGACGCCCTCTTCCTCTGCTGCTGTTATCTCATGGCTAATGGCAGGCATCTCATTCCTTGTCCTTCTATAGACAATGGTTACATCCGCGCCGAGCCTTCTGCATGTCCTTGCTGCATCAATGGCTGTATTGCCGCCGCCGATTACTGCCACCTTTTTGCCGACGTTCACCCTTTCGCCATTATTTATCCTGCGCAGAAAATCAACGCCTGAAAAAACTGTGGGGTGAGTTTCTCCTTCTACATTGAGCTTTGTGCCCTTCTGCGCGCCGACTGCAACATATACGGCATTGTATTTCTTCTTTAAATCTTCAAAAGAAATGTCAACGCCAATCTTTGTATTGCATTTTAATTCAACGCCTAAGTCAAGGACATTCTGGATTTCAGCATCAAGTATCTCCCTCGGAAGGCGGTACGAAGGTATGCCGTACCTGAGCATGCCTCCTGGCTTTTCTGCTGTTTCAAATACAGTTACAGTGTAGCCCCTTCTTGCAAGCTGATACGCACAGGAAAGGCCAGAAGGCCCTGCGCCGATTATTGCAATCTTTTTGTCTTTATTCTTATCAGTGAACTTTTTAAATTTAAGCCCCTTTTTAAGACCATGGTCTCCGACAACCCGTTCAAAGTTGTTTATTGCAACAGAGCCGTCCTCTTTATACTGCCTGTTGCAGCCGCTCTCGCAAGGGTGCGGACAAATTCTTCCATGGATTGCAGGAAATGGATTCTTGTCTGTCAAAATATACCATGCCTGATCAAAGGAGTCTTCAATCGGCCTTTTAAAGTCCTTTGCCTGTGCGACATATGTAAGATAGCCCCTGATATCCTCACTGCTCGGGCATTTTGCACTGCACGGAGGCGTTCTCCTTACATAAACAGGGCATTTCCAGCTCTCGCCGTTTGTAACAATTATATCAGACGGTGAGGCTGTCTTTATTTTTATAACCTCAGTCTTACTAATAACCTCTTCAATTACTTGTGTTTCCATCGGTCATTTACCTCCTATAACCGAACCTGGGCTGATGTATTAAATGTTGTACGGGCAAAGCGGTATGTGTCAATATGATACTTTGTAAATTTGAAGCCAGTAACCTCAAAGAACTTCTTCCAGCCGATCCTCTCTATCCATTCGCCTATGCGCTCATATTCCTTAGCGCCCTTCTTATAGGCATTTAGTATCTTGCCGACAGCTTCGCCAACCTCAGGCCAGCGCGGCGGGTTATTTGGAAGACCGTATGTGGCAAGTTTCATAAATAACGGCCCACCCCTTGTATTTGCTGACTTGCCGCCAACCCAGATTGAGAGTGTGTCTGTCTTCGGGTCCCTTATCTCCATGCTCGGACATTGTCCGTGGCAGGCGCCGCAGTACATGCACTTCTCCTCAACCACTTCAAGGCTGCTTTTCCCCTCCACATTAATCGGGCGTATAGCTGCAACAGGACATATGGCAGTAACCTTTGGAAGCTCGCATATCTGCATATTGCTGTGATTTATCTTTGGCGGATGATGGTGCTGGAGATTTATTGCTATATCTGCCTGTCCGCCGCAGTTGATTGAACAGCATGATGTAGAAATCTTTACGCGCTGCGGCATACGCTCACTTATAAATTCTTTATATAACTCATCCATAAGCGCCTTTACTGCCCCTGCTGCATCTGTGCCAGGCAGGTTGCAGTGCAGCCATCCCTGTGTATGGAGTATATTTGAGACAGAGTGTCCAGTGCCTCCAATAGGAAAGCCGAGGATGGTAGTGATATCCTTTATTAACGGCTTTATATCCTTTTCTTTTGTTACAAAGAACTCTATATTACAGCGGCTTGTAAATTTAAGATGTCCCTGACAGTGCTTATCCGCTATATCGCATATCTTCCTTATTGTATCAACGCTCATTGTGCGCGGAGAGCCTGCCCTGATAACATAAAGCTCGTCTCCGCTTTCCGCCACACGCTTGATTATCCCTGTCTTTATCTTTTCATGGTACTTCCACTTGCCGTAATTTTTTATCATACTGGGATGCAGAAATTTTTTAAAATCCGGCGCCCCGTTATCTCTCGGCGCCAGCTTCTTCTTTACAATCGTTGTAGTCATTTTACTTCCTCCAATAGGAAATTATAAATATTATAAGCCATGGCAAGAAGGGAAATTCCCCTCATGCCTGAATTTAAACCGCCGTTTCCTTGCCTTCTGTCTCTTTATCAACTACATTCGGCGACTCTTTTGGTTCGCCTGCTATACGAGGCTGCGTAAACTCCTCAAACTTTATGTATGGATTTGAACGCGGATGCTTCACCATCTGCGGATCCGGCTCAAGACCAATGCCTTCAAGAAATGTCCCAAGACCAACACGGTCAATAAATTCACCAACGCGCTCATGGTCAAGTCCATGCTCGCCCCAGAAGTCCCAAATACGTCTTACAAGCTGAATAATCTTGTCCCAGTCCTCTTTTGTTGCAGCCTTCATAAAAGGAACAAGAACCGAACCCATTGTGTCGCCTATCTTCAGGGTGCGCTTTCCGCCCAGGAGTATTGTAACGCCCCTGTCTTTTCCGGGCGCAAGCGCCTTATGCATCACATTAATGCAGTGCATGCACTTTACGCAGTTTGAATCATCTATCTTAATCTTTTTCTTTTCAAGCTTGATGCACTTGGTCGGACAGCGTGTGATAACATTATCTATTACATAGTCCTCGCCGTTTTCTTTAATGAACTTTGCAACCTCTTTCTGGTCTATTTTAATCTTATCGCGCCATGTTCCTATGATAGGCATATCAGAACGTTGGATAGAATTTGCGCAGTCATTGGCGCAGCCTGATATCTTAAATTTATACTTATAAGGAAGCTCAGGCCTATGCAGCTCGCTTATATAGG
>Ga0105164_10000058_pt1 | contig 76759 bp, 69 predicted proteins | sample VDWuncwatermetaG_FD_89674 | JGI IMG/M metagenome (GOLD analysis project Ga0105164, IMG submission 89674) | Wastewater microbial communities from Netherlands to study Microbial Dark Matter (Phase II) - VDW unchlorinated drinking water | ecosystem: Environmental > Aquatic > Freshwater > Drinking...
CCCCTGTAGGAGAAACGAAATGGCTCGAACGAAAGTGACGGTGATCGGCGCCGGAAACGTCGGAGCGACGCTCGTGCAGCGCCTCGCCGAGATGGAAGTCGCGAACGAGGTCGTGGTCGTCGATATTCCCATGACCGAGGGAATGCCCGCCGGCAAGGCGCTCGACCTTCTCGAGAGCGGACCCGTGGTCGGCTATGACACCAAGATCACCGGGACGACCTCTTACGAGCCCACCGCGAATTCCGACATCGTCGTCATTACGGCCGGCATTCCGCGCAAGCCGGGCATGAGCCGCGACGACCTTCTCAACACGAACGCCAAGATCGTGGCGTCGTGCACCGAGAGCGCCGTCAAGTTCTCCCCGAACTGCATCCTGATCATCGTCTCGAACCCGCTCGACGCGATGTGCCAGGTGGCGCTTAAGACCTCCAAGTTCCCGAAGCACCGCGTCATCGGCATGGCCGGCGTCCTCGACAGCGCGCGCATGCGCTGGTTCATCGCCGAGGCGCTCGACGTCTCGATGGAGAGCGTGCACGCGATGGTGCTCGGCGGCCACGGCGACACCATGGTTCCGATGCCCCGCTTTTCGACGGTCAACGGCATCGCCATCACGGAGCTGCTCCCGAAGGAGAAGATCGAGGCGATTAATCAGCGCACCCGCGACGGCGGCGCCGAGATCGTCAAGCTGCTGAAGACCGGCTCGGCGTACTACGCGCCGTCGGCGTCCACGGCCGAGATGGTCGAGGCGATCCTCAAGGACAAGCGCAAGATTCTTCCCTGCGCCGCGCTCCTCGAGGGCGAGTACGGCGTCGACGGCGTGTTCGTCGGCGTGCCCTGCAAGCTCGGCGCCCGCGGCATCGAGTCCATCATCCAGCTGAACCTGACCGTCGAGGAGCGCGCGGCGCTGCTCAAGTCGGCCGGCGCGGTGAAGGAGTTGGTCGGAGCCTTGAAATAAATTGCTGTTAGCCGTTGATGTCGGCAATACGAACTTAACGGTAGGGGTATTCGCCGGGGATCGCCTTCAGCGCCAATGGCGCCTGGAGACCGATCCCCGGCGTTCCGTTGAGTGGTACGCCAGAGCTTTGAAATGTCCTTTCCGTAAGGTGGAGGGGTTGCCCGCGCAAGCCGTGGTCGGGTCGGTCGTTCCCGGCATGGATGCCGTGCTTTCCGGAGCGATCTCCAAATCGTTCGGTTTCCGTCCGACGTTCATCACGCCGTCCTCGCCCCTCGGCCTAAAGCTGAAGGTAAAAACGCCGGCGCAAGTCGGCGCAGACCGGATCCTCAACGCTTTGGCTCTTCGCGACCTCTTCAAGGGCCCGTCCATCGCGATCGACTTCGGCACCGCCACCACCTTCGACTGCGTGGACGCCAAGGGCGCCTACATCGGCGGCGCCATCCTGCTCGGACCCAACTCCGCCGCACGCGCTCTTCACGAGTTCACCGCCAAGCTGCCGCTTATTAAGGTGCGCAAGCCCCGCACCGCGATCGGCACGGACACGCAGGAGTGCCTCGAGGCCGGCCTCTATTTCGGCTACCTGGGCATGATCCGCGAGGTCCTCTCTCGCACCAAGGCCGAGATGGGGGGGAAGGTCAAGGTCGCCGCCACGGGCGGCCTCGCGCCCCTGTTCCTGAATGATCTTCCCGGCGTGCGCCACGAGCCGGACCTAACCCTGAACGGCCTCCGAATAGCCAGCGGCCTTATCTCAGCCGCCTAGTTGGTGTCAGGCCTTCCACTATTCCACTTTGACCTGAAAGTGGAATAGTGGAAGGCCTGACACCTTTTACTTTAGGGGGGCGTGGGGCATGAAGGCGGCGACGGCGGCGCCGATGCCGAGGGTGACGCCGGCGATGCCGAGGAGTTGGAGGCGCCGCTCCTGGGGGTTGTTGCGCAGTTGGCGCACGTGCTGCTCGACGATCAGGAAGAGCGGGACGCCGACCATGGCCATGCGGATGTTCTCGCCGGTCTTCTTCGTGATGAAGACGAGGGCGACCACGCCGAGGAAGTTGAGGGCGACGGCCAGCAGGGCAAACCCGGCGGAGGGTCCGGCCTCGCCTTTGGCGACGCGGTCCCTCAGGGCGGCCTCGGCCTTTTTCACGACGGCGTGGATGCCGAAGAAAATCGCGACGGCGACGACGTAAAGGACGAGGAGCTGCACGCTGATGGTCCACAACGACGGCTGCTTCAGCTTCGAGATCAAGTCGTTCATCGCTCTCCTGGGAGGCTCAGACCGCGTCTGGGCCCTTTGGCCCCTGGGTCGGGGGGGCCTAATGCCGCTTGCGTCGCGGGGTGGGATGAGATATCATATTCGTAAGCGATCGTCCATGGCGCAAGCCGTCGGAGATCGATAGACTGTCGTGGGAGGAATCGATGTCTCGAGCCCGAAACGCCGTCATCATCATCATTCTCTGCATCATCGGCGCCTATTCCGTCCGGAAAGGCCCCCAGCTCGGTTTGAACATGCCCGGCCTTGAGGATATCAAGGACGCGGTCGCGGGCGGTCCCGCCAAGGCCGGTCGCAAAGGCAGCGCCACCCCCCTTACCCTGGCCGGCGGCGAAGGCGAGGCGCTGCGAGACGCCGTCGCGGGTCACGCGGTCGGCACGCCGAACAACGGCAACACCCTGGGCGGCGTCGACGGCCCTCCCCGCGGCAGCGGCGACGGCGGCTTCGCGCCCCAGTCGAACAACCCGCGCGGCACCATCCCGCCGCCCCCGCCGCTCTCTCCGTCGGGTCCGACGGTTCCGTCCGATCTTCCGAACGAAGAACAGCCGCAGTAGATGTAGCGTTCGCTTCAGATGGGAGCCCAGTCCCCGTAGGGACTGGGCTTTCTGTCTGAAAGCGTTTCTCATCAATTAATTCGGACAAGGAATAGACAAATGCGCTCGATGACCCGCGCCGTCGCAGTTCTCGGACTGATGCTTGCCACCTCCGCCCAGGCCGTCAACATGGACTGGCTCACGCAGTATAAAAAGCCCAACATCCACTGGGGCCAGCTGGCGATCCACCCCTATTATCAGCTCACCGAGGTGTACGACTCCAACATCTACCTCGTGCCCCGCGACCAGCCCGGCCGGACGGTCGGCGGCGGCGTGCGCGGCTCCTGGATCACGAAGAACGAGCTCGCCGTGGAGGCCGTTCTGCCCTGGCGCAACCTCCACAATCTGTCCGCCGGCTACGGCGTTGAGTTCCACAACTACTCCGTCGACGCCCGCGCCAACGACACCATCAACCAGAACGCTCACCTCGACTACACCTATAAAGGCGGCTACGGCCTGACCTTCCGCGCCGGGGACCGCTATCTCATCACGCGCGACCAGGCCTTCTCCCAGCTCGTCAGCCGCGACCGCCGCTGGTCCAACGAGGTCTATACCGCCCTCGACTACAGCCAGCCCAACGGCTACATGACCGGAGGCCTCGACGCGAGCCATACGGTCCACAAGTACCTCGGCGAGGAAGTCGGCCGCCAGCTCAACCGCTACACCCAGCGCGCCGGCTTCAATATCGGCTATAAGTTCCTTCCTCAGACGAAGGTGTACGCCGCCTACCACCGCTCGGTCACGCACTACTCCGTCGGCCGCGCGATCGGCGACCAGGACAAGAACAGCAAGGCCCACGACGTCGGCGTCGGCATCCAGGGCGTCATCGCGCCCAAGGTCACCGGCAACATCGAGGCCGGCATGACCTACCGCGAGTACGACGAGGCGCCGGTCGGCGGCGTGACGCGCGTGACGCGGAACATGACGGTCGGCTCCAACCTGACGTACAAGCCCACGGACCGCACCGACGTCATCCTGTCCCTGTCGCGCGGCCTGCAGGAGTCGATCTCGGCCTCCAACCGCTTCTACATCAGCAACAGCGCGACGCTCGACATCAAGCACAAGCTTCCGTACAAGTTCTCCGTCGGCACGAACTTCGCCTACGGCCTCGACAAGTATCCCGACACGCAGTTCATCGGCGCCTCGGGCGCCCGCGGCGACCGCCGCGACGACATCTACCAGGGCGGCGCTTGGGTGGAGTACGACATCCAGGCGTGGCTTTCCACCGGGCTGTCCTACGTCTTCCGCGAGCGCAACTCGACCTTCACGGGCGAGTTCAACTACCAGGACCAGCAGACCGCGTGGAACCTGGCGCTCAAGTTCTAAACCCTATATAATAGGGCCGGATGAACCGAACCCGTTTTTTCGCCCTCGTTCTCTGCTGCCTGACCGCCGCCTGCGCCGGCTTCCGTGTTTCCGAAGGCGCGACCGAGAGCGATCCGCCCGTCTACGTCCCGCCGTCCGCCGTCCGTCCCTCGGCCGCGCAGCCTGCCCATGAGGCGCCGCCGGGCGACCCCGCCGCTCGCCAGGCGGCCGCCGATGCCGAAGCCGCCGCCATCGCCGCGGCGCTCAAGCAGGTCGGCGCGGCGAAGACCGACTACCGGATATCCTCGGCCGACCTGATCGCCGTCACGGTCTATCAGGACCTCGAGATGAACCGCAAGGTCCGGGTCAACGCCAACGGCACGGTGTCCATGCCGCTCATCGGCGCGGTGAAGGTCGGCGGCATGACCCTCATCGAGGCTCAGACCATCATCGAAGCCAAGCTGGCGCAGTATCTCGTCAGCCCCCAGGTTTCGCTGTTCATCGAGGAATACGGCAACAAGACCGTCTTCGTGATGGGCGAGGTGGCTAAGCCGGGCTCGTATCCGATCCCGACCGAGTCGCGCATGACCGTCCTCGAGGCGATCAGCACCGCCGGCGGCTTTACCCCGATCGCGGCCCAGGACCGCACCCGCGTCCTGCGCAACGTCAACGGCGTGAGCATCAGCTACACCATCGAGATCAAGGCCATCACCCAGCAGGGACAGAAGGAGAAGGACATGGTGCTCGAGCCCAACGACGTGATCTACATTCCACAGAGCTTCTTCTAGCATGGCCGACACCGAGCAGGACGTCGAGATCAATCTCGCGCAGTACTTGGAGATCGTCGCCAGGCGGCGCTGGATAGCCCTGTTTGTTTTTTCGGTCGTATTCTTCTCCGCGGCGTCCTACGCGTTCCTGTCCACCCCGGTCTTTCGCGCCGCGACCATGCTCAACGTCGAGCGGGTCAACAAGGGCATCACGCAGCAGGGGCTCGGGCCCGAGGGGGACGACGACGAGTACTTTCAGACGCAGTACAAGCTGATCACGAGCGACACCTCGCTCGAGCGCGCGTACGCCTCGCTCAAGCTCGCCGACACGCCGGACTTCGGCTCGGGGGTCTATAAGCTGCGCGAGGCGGTCACCATCGTGCCGGTGCCGAAGACGCGCCTCTGCTACGTCAACGCCGACAGCACCGACCCGCGCCTGGCGATGTCGATCTCGCTCACGCTGTCCCAGTACTTCGTCGAGCAGAACCTGAATAACCAGATGTTCATGTCGAAGGACGTGCTCGACGCTCTGCAGATGCGGGTCAAGGGCTCCGACGCGCAGAAGATCAGCGAGTCCCTGCCCTCCGTCGTCAATAACCGCCTCGTCCAGGACATCAAGGGGCAGATCTTCAACGCCGAGGCGCAGCTCGCGGACCTGCGCATGAAGTACACCGCCAGCCACCCCGCCGTGCAGGGCCTTTCCTCCCGCCTCGCGTCGATGCGCAAGGTCCTCAACAACGAGGTGGACAACATCGTTCAGAGCCTCAAGACCGAGCTGTCGGGCCAGCTCCAGGGCAACAACGTCCGCATCATCGATCCGCCCAAGCTGCCCGAGCGCCCGGTCCGCCCGCGCAAATCCCTGGCCCTCGTCTTCGGACTGCTCGGCGGGATCATTCTGGCCGTCTTCGCCGCGCTGATCATCGAAATGCTCGACCAGACCGTGCGCACCCACGACGACATCGAGCGCAAGCTCGGCCTGCCGTTTCTGGGCCTGATCCCCTACACGCGCCACAAGAAGGACGCCAAGGTCTACGCGCAGCTGCTCTCCGCCGAGGTCTCGCTGATCAGCGAGGCGTTCCGCAACCTGCGCACGATGGTCGGCTACGCGGAGGTCTCGGAGGGCGAGCCCGTGATCCTCGTGACGAGCACGGTCCAGGAGGAAGGCAAGAGCTTCGTCGCCGCCAACCTCGCGGTGGCCCTCTCCCAGCTCGGTCAGCGGGTGCTCATGGTCGACGGCGACCTGCGCCGCCCGCGCCAGCACCGCAACTTCCACCTGTCCAACGAGACCGGCCTGAGCGACTACCTGTCGGGCGCCGTCGCGACCCCGGATGGCCTGGTGCAGAAGAGCGGCGTCCCCAATCTCGACGTCATCGTGTGCGGCCCGCGGCCGCCCAATCCCGCGGAGCTGCTCAACACCGAGCGGCTTGAGCGATTCCTCGATTGGGCGCGGGGCCGCTATACCCGCGTCATCGTGGACTGCCCGCCGGTGTTCCCCATCAGCGACATCCTTCTGTGGGGCCGCCACGTCAAGCAGAACATCTTCGTGGCCCGCTTCGGGCGCACGCGGGTGCCGCTGATCCGGACCGCCTGCGCGCGCCTGCGCGTCGGCGGCCTGAAGATCCTCGGGGGCGTGGTCAACGGCGCCCGGCTCGGGACGATGACCTACGCGGACGGCCGCTACTACGAGCAGTACTACCGCGACTACGTCGACTCGGAGCCCAAGAAAGCCCGCCACTCATGAGACCGCGCGTTCCTTCCACGGTCGTGGAGGGGCTGCTGTACGCGCTGATCGCATTCGGCCCGTTCGCCTTCGGCGGAGTGGAGCCCTGGTCGCGAGCGGCCATCGAAGTCCTCGCCTTGGCTCTCGCCCTGGCCTGCTTTCTCAAGGGCCGTCCGGCAGGTTCCGTCGCGGGCTCCTATTTCTGGCTGTTCCCGGCCGCGGTAGCCGCCTTCGGCTGCCTCCAGCTCGCGACCCCCGTCCTGCCCGGCGCGCCCCGTCCGCTGTGGCCGTTCACGGCGGCGCCGTATGAGACCCGTAAGGCCGTGATGCTCTGGGGGGCCTGCGCGGCCGTGCTGTGGAGCGTGCCCCGGGTGGTGGTCACGCCGGACGGCGCGCGGCGTTTCATGCGCGTCCTGTTCGGCGTCGGCGTCGCGCTGGCCTGCCTGGGGCTGGCGCAGCGCGCGACCGGAACCGACCGCCTGTACTGGATTCGGATCGCGCCGAAGGCGACGACCTTCGGGTCCTATTACAACTGCGACCATGCCGCCGATGTCCTGCTGATGGCGCTGTCCGCCGGCCTGGGGCTGTTCTACGCCCGTCCCGGCCGCCTGCTGGCCGGAGGAATGCTCCTCCTGGTGCTCGGCCTGGCCACGTGCGCCGCCCAGGCCGCCTTCCTGGCCGTGCCGCTCGCCGGCGCGGCGATGGCGTTTCTCGGCGCGGGCTTCGCGTCCAGCGCGGGCGGGCGCCGCCTGCGCGCGGGCGCCGCGCTGGCGGGGGCCGCCCTGACCGTGTTCTTCGCCTACTACCACGTCGTGGCGAGCGCCGACGCGGGGGCCCTCATCGACCGTTCCGTCATGGGCCGCCTCTCCATCTACGGCGATGCCTTGCGCTGGTGGCGGGACGCGCCGCTCTTCGGCACCGGCCTGGGCGGCTTCGAGACGCTCTATCCCTCCTACCAGGACCTGGCGCTGCTGGGCACGGCGCAGCACGCGCACAGCGACTGGATCGAGTTCGCGCTCGACGCGGGATTGTTCGGCGCGGGGGGGCTCCTGCTCGCCGCGGTTCTCGCGGCCTGGAGCGCGACGCGGTCCTGGCATGCGGCGCGTTCGAGCGAGATGCGCTCGCTTATCGGAGGCGCGCTGGCCGCCGCGGTCCTGTTCGCGGCCCACGCTCTCTTCGAGTTCAGCTTCCAGATACCGGCCAACGCGATCCTCGTTTGCGCGGTCGCCGGCTTCCTGCTGTCGGCTCCGTCGTGGGCGGACAAGTCCGGCGAGCGCCCGCCGGAGACCCCTCCGTCGTCCGGCGCCGCGCTCCTGGCGGCCGGGTACTGCCTCGTGCTCGCGCGCGCGGCGGTCCTTCCCGCCGTCGCGGCCCATCACGCCGGCCTCGGGGGGGAGCCGACGGCGCGCGTCGTCGCCCTGGCGCGCGCGAGCGCGCTCGACGACGATCCGGCCTTCGTCTCCCGCCTGGCGGCGAGCGCCTATCGGGCGGCCATGCAGCGCGAGGACTACTCCCTCCTGCGCCTGTCCCTGCGCTATGCCCTGGCCGCGGCCGAGCGCCGCCCGTTCAACACCGACGATCTCTACCTCGCCGGGACGGTCCTGTGGCGGCTTCAGCGCGCGGAGGACGGTCGCGACCTGCTCGTGCAATCGGACAAGATCCGCTTCTCCCGCTTCTCGGCGCGCCGGGAGACCGCGGCGCAGCGGCAGAACCGCAAGCTCTCTGCCCTGCGCGCGCTCAACCTCGCTCCGCCGGCCCCGGTGAAGCGATGATGACCGGCGTGCTGCGCCTGCACAACCCGATGAGCGCCTTGGTGTGGCTCGCGCTGTTCGTCCCGGGGCATCTGTTCGGGGGGAGGCTAGGGCTCCTGCTGCCTGCGGCCGCCGTCCTCCTCGGCGCCGTCGCGCTGTTCACTTTGCCCTCGCCGTGGGAGCGGCGCTCCCCGTCGCGTCAGGCCGGGGCCTTGTTCTTCCTCGTCTTCCTGGTCGAGGCGCTGTCCTTCGCCTACTCCGCGGCCTTCAACGGCATCCGCACCGGAGGCCTGGACGCGCTCGCGCTGACTCGCCCGCTCGCGGCCGGCCTGTTCACGGTCTACCTGATCCGGCACTTCGACGGGACGGTCCGCGACGCCCTCGAAAGGGCCCTGCTCTGCGCGGTGTACCTCTCCCTCTTCCTGCTCACGATCGGCGCGCGCGCCTGGTTCCCGTTCGAGCCGGTCCATCATATGGGCTACCTCGCCGCGCTGGCGGCGATCCACTTCGTCTTCTTCTCCCGCCTGCCCTGCGGCGGGCGCACGCGGCGGCGGCGACGGCGGTCGTGCTGTTCAGCGCCCCGCCCGCTTTGGGCTCCCTGCGCGAGGCGCTCGATTATTTCTGGCGCTCCCCGGTCTTCGGTTGGGGGCCCGCGCGCTACGAGCCGATGTCCGGGCTGGGCAACCAATATCTGAGATGGCTGCTGCGCGGCGGCCTCCTCGAAACCGGCCTGATCCTCGCCGGCCTCGCCCTCGTCTCCTTCCGCCTGCTGCGCGCCCTCTGGGACGACCGCGAGCGCCTGCTGGGCGCGACCTTCTTCCTCGGCTTCACCGCGGGGATGCTCCTGGCGGGAGCGTTCCTCGAGGACTTCCGCTTGTTCGCGCTCACCGGTTTCCTGATCGCGGGAATGCACGAGGACCGATGACGGCAAGCGCCCTGGCCCTGAGCGTGTCGGCGGCGATCTTGTGCGCGGGGGGAAAGCCCGTCCTTCCGGTGACGGTCTCATCGAACGCCTCCGCGCGCGCGCGCGCCGCCGCGGCCGACCTGGCCGCGTCTCTCGGCCGCGTCTGCGGCGCCCCCTTCTCCGTCGAGACGGGGGACGGCTCGCGCGGCATCGCCCTCGGGACGGCCGCCGACTTTCCCGCGCTCGGCGTCGCCGCCGAATTCGACGCGAAGGAGCCGATGCGCCGCGAGCAGTATGTCCTGCGCTCACACAAGAACGGCGTAATCGCGGCGGGCGCCACCGACGCCGCCGTCGAGGCGGCGGCCGCCGACCTGCTGCATCGGGCGGGCTGGCGGCGCTTCTTTCCCGGGCCGGCCTGGGAGATCGTGCCGCGCGCGCCCGAGCTCTCGCTCGAGGTGTCCGTGAAGGAAGCCCCGTCCTTCGCCGCTCGGCGCATCTGGTACGGCTTCGGCCTGGCGGATCACAACAAGGCCGCCTTCGGCGAGTGGCAGCGGCGCAATCGGGTGCCCGGGGCGTTCGATCTGCAGACCGGCCATTCCTCCGAGGCGTTGATCGAGCGGCACAAAGCCGTTTTCGATTCGCATCCCGAGTATCTCGCGCTCGTCTTCGGCCGCCGCAACGGGAGCAAGCTTTGCCTGTCGAACCCCGGCCTGCGCCGCCTCGTCGTGGACGACGCCTTGGCGCGCCTGTCCAAGGACGAGGACCGCGACACGATCTCCGTCGAGCCGAGCGACGGCGAGGGGTGGTGCGAGTGCGAGAAGTGCCGGGCGTTGGGAACTCCGAGCGACAGGATATTGAGCGTCGCGAACGAAGTATCGCTGGAGCTCGAGAAGGGACCGGCCGGGAAGTACGTCGCTTTTTACGCCTATAACAAACACTCAACGCCTCCCGCGGGAACGGCGCGGCAACGGGTTATAGTCAGCGTCGCCACGAGCTTCCTGCCCAGAGGCCACGAGCCCGAGGAGTATCTCGCGGGCTGGCGCGAGCGCGGCGTGAGCCTGCTCGGGCTCCGGGAGTACTACGGCGTTTATCAGTGGCATCGCAGCCTGCCGGGGCGCATGCGCGGCGGCGACCTCGGCTACCTCGCCCGGTCGCTGCCGCGCTTCCACGCCCTCGGCGTCCGCCTCGTCTCGGCCGAATCCGGCGAGGACTGGGGCGCCAACGGCCTCGGCTACTACGTCGCGTCGCGCCTTCTCTGGGACATAGACGACGCGCGGCGCGTCGACGCCATTCGCGAGGACTTCCTGACCCGCTCCTTCAGTTCGGCCGCGGCGCCGATGCGGCGCTTCTACGCGCTCGTCGACGGCTCGGCGGGGCTCAAGAAAACCTCGGTCCCCGGAGAGCTCATCGGCGCGATGTACTCAAGTCTGGCCGAGGCCTCCGCCGCGACGCAGGATCCCGCGGTTCAAGCCCGCCTCGGCGACCTGGTCCTCTACGCCCGATACACCGAGCTGCATGAGGCCTACCGGACCTCGGTGCTCGGACGCCAGGCGGCGTTTTCCGCCCTCGTGCGCCACGCGCGGCGCATGCGCGGCAGGATGATGGTTCACCTGAAGGCCCTGCTCAAGGATGTTCCCCATCGCGACCGTTTCGTGAGCGTGCCCGAGGACGACGGCGCCGGCGACTTCACACCGGCGGAGATCGCGGACATCCTGCGCCTGGGCGCCGGAGGCGGGAAATGAAAGGCTTCCGCGAACGGACGTTGTCCGGCGCGCTGTGGAGCGTGACGAGCCAGACCGGCCGCCAGGCGATCCTTCTCCTCTCCAATGTGATCCTGGCGCGCCTGCTGACCCCGCACGATTTCGGCCTGACCGCCACCGCCCTCATCTTCGTCAACTTCGCGATCATCCTCGCTGAGCAGGGCTTCGGCGCGGCGCTGATCCAGCGCAAGGAGGTGAGCGAGGAGCACCTCTCGTCGATCTTCTGGGTCAACGTGGCGCTGGGGCTCGCCTTCACCGCCCTCTTTCTCGCCGGCGCGCCGCTCATCGCCCGCGCCTACGGCGAGGAGGGGCTGATTCCCCTGACCCGCGTCATCGCCTGGATCTTCGCGATCAACTCCCTGGGCATGGTCCACTCGACCTTGCTCACCCGCGGCCTGGCGTTCAAGTCCCTGGCCAAGGTCGAGATCGCCGCCGCCTGGGCGGGCGGCGCGGTCTCCATATACCTGGCCTGGCGCGGCTGGGGGCCGATGAGCATCGCCATCCAATCCGTCGTCATCGCGGTCGTCAGCGTGGCCGTCCTGTGGAAGGTCGGCGGGTGGCGCCCGCGGCTCCTGTTCAGCTGGGCCGCCGTCCGGGACCTGGCGGAGTTCAGCTCGAACAGCTTTCTCGGCAACGTCACCGGCTACTGGGTGCGCAACATCGACAATGTCCTCGTCGGCTTCGTTCTGGGCCAGGGCCCGCTCGGCGTCTACACTCGCGCCTACGCCGTCATGCTGTTTCCGCTCTCGCGCGTGACCCGCGTGCTGTCCCGCGTGATGTTCCCCTCGCTGGCCCTCATCCAGGACGATACGGCGCGCGTGCGCGGGGTGTTCCTCAAGATGACCCGGGTCGTCGCCCTCGTGACCTTCCCGCTCATGCTCGGGATCGCCGCCGCCGCGGAGAACTTCACGGCGGTGGTGTTCGGCCCGCAGTGGGGGGAGATGGTCCCTCTCCTGCGCGTCCTCGCGGTCGTCGGCATGGTCCAGTCCGTCACCGTCCTGATCGTCAACATCTACCTGTCCCAGAACCAGACCGGCCTGCGCCTGCGCGTGATCCTTCCGATCCAGGCCCTCCAGGTGCTCGGCATCGTTCTCGGCCTTAAGTGGGGCATCTACGGCGTCGCCGTCGGCTACGCGATCGCGACCCTTGCGACCGCCCCGGTCGAGTGTTACTATGCCGGCAGGATCATCGGCATGAGCCTCTCCGATTTCGTCTTGAATCTGCGCGGGGTGTTCCTGTGCGCGGCCGCTATGGCGCTCGCCGTCCTCGGCCTGGGCGCGCTTTTGCCGCCGGGCCTCTCCGTATTCGCGGCCTTCGGGCTCCAGCTGGCGCTGGGCGTCGCGGCGTACTCCGGCCTGCTCCACCTCTTCTCGGTGAAATCCTACGGTGAAACTGTCGAGGTGGCGCGCGGCGCGCTGGCTCGGGCGAGGGGCGCGTGAGGCGCGCGGCTGCGGCGGTCCTGATCGCGTGCGCGGCCGCCTGCGCGCCCGAGAAGATCCGCGAATTCGAGCTCGGCCTTCTCGGGCCGGCGGGCCCCGGCGTCGCGGCGGCGGCGCGCGCGGCGGGGATGGCGGTGCGCGAAGCCGCGCCCGAGGGCGCGGCCGTCGAGGCCGCGGGCGAGGCGCGGATGGCGAATGGGTCTCGCCTGCGCCTGCTCACCGCTCGCGCGGCCGTGAGCGGGAAAGCCGGTATTTTCTTCGTCCTCCCCAAGGCGCACGACGGACGCGAGGTAAGCGACTATCCCGAAGAGTGGCAGGCCCTGGTCCGCGTGGCGCGCGAGACGGCCGCCTTGCGTCCCATCCTCGAACGCGGCGTCGAGGCCGCCGCCCCGTTTCCCGCGCCGGCGGGTGTCTCCGTCCGGGCCTGGCGGCATCAGGGCCGTCTCTATGTCCTGCTCGTCAACGAGAGCGCGCGTCCCGCCCCTATCGACCCCGATGCGTTGCGGCCGTGGCGGGCGCTGTTCGAGGTCCGCTCCGACGCGCGCGACCTGCTCGTCGCCTGCGGCGCGGGGCAGTGCCTGTCCGGAGAGCGGGCGCTGTGGCTCGAGGGGCGGCTCTGATGGAATTCGCCCTGATCTCGGACTGGAAGCGTTGGCCATGTGAAGAGGCTCAGCTCGGTGAAATCTACGCCAAGGACTTCGCCCGGCTCGGGCACAGGATCCACTTCCTGGCGTTCATCAGCGGACTGCCCGAGCCCGTCCGCCGGGAGACCTGGCACGGCCATGCCGTCACCTTGTACCGCCGGGAGAACGGCACGATTCGGCCGCTGATGTCCTGGCTATCGGCGTTGCTGAAGGAGCGGCCCCTCGACTTCGTCCAGGTGCGCAACGACCCCCTGTTCGCGATGATCGCCGCCCGGCTCGGGCGCCGCGCGGGCAAGCCCTTCGTCTACCACCTGTCGGTGCTCAACGGTCCCATCGTGCTGGCCCAGGCGCTCGAACGCTCCGGCCTGACCCGCCTCAAGCTGTGGATCAAGGGCACCGTCGGAGGATATTTGGTCGACCGCGTCGCCCTGACCTGCGACCTGCTTCTGCCGATCAGCGGCCACATGGAGAATCATTACCGCGCCTTGGGCCGCACGCGCCCGATGCTCGCGATGCCCATGGGCTGCAGGGATGCCGTCTCATCCCCGCCGCCTCCCGCGCGCGAGACCGTCGAGCTGCTCTACCTCGGCGCGCTCGACTGGCTGAGGCGCCTCGACTTTCTGCTGCGCGCGCTGGCCCTCGCGATCAAAAAGGATCCGCGCCTGCGCCTGACCTTCCTCGGCTCGGCGCAGCTGGACTCGGACATCGTGAAGCTGCGCGACCTCGCCGCGGAGCTGGGCCTCGCGCACGCGGTGCGCTTCTCGCCCCTGATCCCGCGCTCCGAGGTCAACGCGCGCATCGACGACAGCGACATCGGCGTCTCGCCCTTGCCGCCCGTTCCTCACTTTCTGATGAACTCCCCGACCAAGCTCATGGAGAGCCTGGGCCGCGGCCGCCCCGTCGTGGGCACGCAGGAGACTCCAGAACAGAAGGCCATTCTGGAGGAGTCCGGCGGCGGCCTCGCCACGCCCTTCGACGAGCAGGCCTACGCGGACGCGATCCTGGCGCTGTCTCTCGACCGCGAGCGGCGTTTGGACTCAGGTCGCCGCGGCGCGGCATACATGGCCGCCCATCGCGACTACTCGATCCTCGCCGCGTCCGCCGAGAAAGCCTACCGCGAGATGTTGACGGGCAGGAGGAGCCGTTAAGTTCGAGGGGCGGAGAGCTCGGCGCGAATCAGCTTTTCGAGCGCGTCCTTGATCGTCGCGAGGCTCTCGGCGAAGACCTCGTAGGACTTGCCCATCGGGTCGGCCACGTCCTTGTCTCGCAGCATGCGCGTCTTGGCGATGAACTCCGGGTACAGCTCCGAGATGTAGTCGTAGTGATTGCCGGCCATCGCGAACACGGCGTCCGCCCAGCGCAGCTGCTCGCGCGTCAGAAGCTGGGGCTTGTGGACGAAGGAGGGGACGCCCTCGACTGCCAGGAGGCGCTTCGCGTGCTCGGGCATTTCATACCAGCCCTCGGCCGCGATCCCGGCGGAGCGGACCTCGACGGACAGGCCGCGCTGAGCGGCCCAGTGGCGCAGCAGCAGCTCGGCGGAGGCGCTGCGGCAGATGTTGCCGGTGCAGACGAAGAGGATGCGGCGCATCCCGTTATTCTACACCAATCAGGGGCGCGGCTGGTCGAGGTGCGAGGTGAGGTCCGCGGCCCAGTGCTCGATGTTCTGCGGCACCGAGACGACCGGCGTCGGCAGGGAGATCACCGCGCTGTCGGAGACCAGCGCCCGCTTGATCGTCTTGAGCAGGATGCTGATGTCGAGGCCGAAAGAGAGGTACTTGAGGTAGTACAGGTCGTAGTGGATCTTCTCGATCGAGTCGTCGATGCTGTTGGTGGCGCGGAACTTGACCTGGGCCCAGCCGGTGATGCCGGGCTTGACCAGGTGGCGCAGGTGGTAGCTCGGCACGACCTTCTCGAGCACGGCGACTTCCTTCACCCACTCAGGGCGGGGGCCGACCAAGGACATGTCGCCGATGAGGACGTTCCACAGCTGGGGGAGCTCGTCCACGCGGAAGCGGCGGAGGATCGCGCCGAGCTTCGTGATGCCGGCGCCGTGGGCCTTCGCCGAGGTGAACGCGCCGGTTTTGTCCGAGCCCAGGCTCATCGTGCGGAACTTGAGCACCATGAAGGGGCGGCCGAGAAAGCCGGCGCGGGACTGGCGGTAGAAGAAGGGGCGGCCGTCCATGATCGCGATCAGGACGGCGGTCGCCGCGAGCACCGGCGAGAGGGCGACGATCAGCGCGGCCGAGCCGACGACGTCGAAGGCGCGCTTCATGTGGAGAAAGGGTCCGATGTTGTTGGGCAAGGTGAACTTCAGCGCCCAGGACGGACGGCCGGCGGAGTGGGGAGCGACCTTGAAGAAGATGGACTCGTAGAAGTCCTCGAGGGTCACGATCGGCACGCCGCGGGCGATGGCGGCCAGGAACACGGGGCGGGCGGCCTCCCAGTTCCAGTCCACCCAGCGGCTGTCGGCGACGACCATGTCGACGCCGGGGAACTGCCAGGGCACGATGGTCAGGCCCGTGTGCTCGGCGTGGGCCGGCAGGTCGCGCTCGATCTGGGCCAGGTCCGAGGGGTCGCCCAGGAACACGAAGCGCTGATCGAGGTAGTTGTAGTTCAGGAAGGTCACCCAGGTCCGGCGCCAGCCCATGATCGCGGCGTGGGAGATCGCCACGGTCAGCAGGAGGTGGGTCTTCGGCGTCAGGGTCTCGGAGTGCAGCAGGTAGAAGTAGGTCGTGCCGAGCGCCAGGCAGGCCACCGCGGAGATCATGAGGTTCTTGATCAAGGAGCCGGTGTCGCGGACCATGCGCAGGTCGTAGAGGCCCAGGGCGTACATGACGGCCATCCAGCTGATGAAGAGGGGAAGGAAGGCCAGGCCGGTCGCGACGGTCAGGAACTCGGGCTCGCGGAAGAAGAGGGAGGAGGCGAGGCTGACGAAGAAGATCAGGCAGTCCACGATCGGGGGCGTCATCCAGCGCCAGGAGTGGCGGGTGCCGATGCGGTTCATCGCGTCCTTCCCGGGAGCCATTTGATCTTCATGGTATATTATTGAGCGAATTCGATCCGGGGTTAAGGGTCGAAGGGGGTGGGCCCAAAATGGGCCAAAGGACCTAGAGGATCGAACGGCGAACCTGGAGCCGATATCGTAGAATCTCGCATGCCGCGAATCAGCGCCATTCTGCCCACTTTTAACCGGGAAAAGGTCTTGGCGCTCTCCATCGACTCCGTCCTGACGCAGACTTTCCAGGATTGGGAGCTGATCGTCGTGGACGACCGCTCGACCGACGGCACCGAGGCGCTCGTTCGCGCCTACGCCGACCCGCGCATCCGGTACGTGGCCAATACGGGCCGCAGGGGCAGCGCGGGGGCCAGGAACTTCGGAATTAGCCTGGCGCAGGCGCCGGTTCTCGCCTTTCACGACGCCGGCGACGAGTGGCTCCCCCGAAAGCTGGAGACGCAGCTTTCGGCCTTGGACGGCCTGCCGCCGGCCGTAGGTGTCGTGTATTCCCCGATGATTTGGCTCTACTGGGACGGCTCGAAGAAGGACCTCGTGCCGCCGGTGTTCAGCGCCGAGGAGAGCGGGACCTGGAGACGGGCGCTGGGCCGCGGGGTGGGGGGCGTCTACCTGCAGGCGGCGCTCGTGAGGCGTGCCGCGTTCGACGCCGTGGGGGGGTTCGACGAGGATCTCAACCGCTGGGTGGACCTCGATTTCTTCATGCGGGTGGCGCGCGACTTTCGATTTCAATTTGTGCCCGGCCCCGTGGCCGTCTATCATGAGATGGAGGGCGGCATCTCCAACAACGCGGACGCCATGCTCGACGCCTACTGCAAGATCATGAGGAAGTTCGAGAAGGACTTCGGCGGCGACCCCGATCTGCTGGCGCCGCATCAGCGCGCGGTGGCGCGCGGACTCGCGCCGACGCGTCACAGCGCCTTCGCGCGTCGCGTGCTGCTGGACCTGATCCGTTCCGGCCGGGCGTTGCCCGTGGATTGGGTCTGGCTGGTCGTGACTGTCGGCGGGAAGCCGCTGCACGACGCGCTGCGGACCGTGCGGGCCGCGTTGAGGCGGCTCTCGTGAAGCTCTTGTTTCTGCAAACCGAGGACTACACCTTCTGGTCTCATCGCCTGCCCTTCGCGCGGGCGGCCAAAAAGGCCGGGTACGAGGTCGTCGTCGCGGCCCATGAGGAAGCCCACGGCGAACGCATCCGGGCCGAGGGCTTCCGCCTCGTGTCCCTTCCGTGGAGGCGCAGCGGAATAAACCCCTTCTACGAGCTCTATCTGCTGTGGCGGATCGTACGCCTGTACACCGCGGAGCGCCCTGACCTCGTTCACCAGGTCACGATGAAGCCCGTCCTCTACGGGACCTTCGCCGCGGCGATCGCCGGCGTCCCCGCCGTGGTCAACACCTTCACGGGCTTGGGCTTCGTCTTCATCTCCAGCGGGCTCAAAGCCCGCGCGCTGCGCGTCGGGATCGGCGCCGCGCTGCGCTTGGCGCTGGCCAAGCGCGGGTCCCGGACGATCTTCCAGAACAAGGACGACCTGGCGCTGTTCATCGGCGGCGGCCTGATCGCCGGAGACCGGGCCGAGCTCATCCGCGGGTCGGGCGTGGACACGGCCGCCTTCGCGCCGACCCCCCTGCCGGCGGGTGCGCCGCTCGTCGTCCTGCCCGCGCGCATGCTGTGGGACAAGGGCGTGGGCGAGTTCGTGTCGGCGGCGCGCGCCCTGCGCGCTCGAGGCATCGATGCCCGCTTCGCCTTGGTCGGCGACGCGGACGAGGCGAACCCGGCGGCGGTGCCGCCGGCGAAGCTCGCGGAGTGGAAGGCCGAGGGCGCCGTCGAATGGTGGGGCCATCGCGCCGACATGGACGAGGTGTACCGCCAGGCGAGCGTGGTATGCCTGCCCTCCTACCGCGAGGGGCTGCCGAAGGCGCTCATGGAGGCGGCCGCCTGCGGACGCGCGCTCGCGGCGGCCGATGTCCCCGGCTGTCGAGAAGTCGTCGTGCACGACGACACCGGCCTGCTCTTTGCCGTCCGCGACGCCGCCGGTCTCGCCGCCGCGCTCGAGCGCCTGCTCGGCGACTCCGCCCTGCGCGCGCGCCTGGGCGCCGGCGCTCGGACGCTGGCCGTGTCGGCCTTCGCGCAGGAGAAGGTCGTGGAGCAAACTCTGAAGGTTTATCGTCGACTGTTGGAAGGAGCGGCCCATGGATCTTGAGTTCAAGATCGAGCCGGAAAAGCTGGGGCGGACGTTGGCGCGCGTCATCGCCGCCTTGGGCGCGTTGTACGTCATCACGCAGTTCCCCGTCCGCGTGCTGGGCTGGTCGAACAAGATTCTTTGGATCGCGGCCTTCGACCTCAATCGGGAGCTGAGCCTCCCCTCCGTCTACTCCAGTGCCGCCATTCTGCTGTGCGCGGGCCTGCTGGCGTGGACGGCCGCCCGGGAGAGGGCGCGGAGCCGTCCGTTCGTCGGCTGGGCGGGCATGTCGGCCGTGTTCGCGTTCCTCGCCGCCGATGAGCTCCTCGCCCTGCACGAGAAGCTCAATGACCCGCTGCGCGCGGCGCTGCAGACCTCGGGCGGCGTGCTTCACTACGCCTGGGTGATTCCGTACCTCGTCCTCGCGGTCGGGTTCGCCGCGGTCTACCTGCCGTTTCTGCTGAGGCTTCCCACGCGAACGCGAAAGCTGTTCGTGATCTCGGGGATCGCCTTCGCCGGCGGCGCCGTCGGCTGCGAGCTGATCGGCAATTTCATCATGAAGGACGCGCCGCCGTTCAGCGTCCTCATGGGCGTGGAGATCCTGTGCGAGGAGATGCTCGAGATGAGCGGTATTGCGTTGTTCGCCTACGCGATCGCGGACTACGGGCGCGTCAGCGAAGCTTCGCGTTGAAGATCCGCGACAGGCGGTCGAGCAGCGGCGGGGCGCCGAGCACGACGAGAATCCAGTACGGCACGATGTGGTGGCGCATCGCCGTGCCGTAGTTGATCGTGCCCATGGACCACAACGCCGACATCGAGAAGTAGAGGATCAGCAGGAAGCGAGGGATGCCGGCCGGCGTGCCCGCCGGCGGCTTGCGCAGCGCGAGGAACGCGAAGCCGATGAGGACGAGGCGCAGCAGACCGTCGAGCGCGGCGAACAGGTCGAGGCCGGTGCGCACTTGCCAGGGGAACGGCGAGAGCATGTAGTAGGCGTACACGGGCGGCAGGCTCAGCGCGAACTTCACCGGCGAGCCGGGATCGAGCTTCACCGCGTACTCGGCGCGCGCGCCCTTCTCGCCCTTTTGCCGGTAGGTCGACGCGTAATCGAGCGCCTCGCCCTGCGACAGCTTCGCCAGCGACGGCGTGTAGGGCAGGCTGCCCGTGAGCGCCGCCCCGATGAGCCCGGCCGCGACCGCGCCGGTCAGGCCGATGCCGATCGTGCGCGGCAGCGAGACGGCGGTCTTCAGGCCGAGGCGGGAGAACAAGGCGAGCGGCACCATGGCCAGAGCGTAAACGATGAGCCCGTTGTGCAGGCAGCCCATCAGCCCCGCCCCCAGGAGGCCCCACAGCAGGGAGACCGGGTTCGAACTTACCCGGAATCGCAGCAGGCAGTAGGCGCTCTGCATGAACAGCAGGATCTGCCACGACTCGCGCAAGGTGGCCGAGGTGAACAGGGCGAGGGCGGGGTGCAGGCCGAACAGCAGCACGCACGCGACCCGATGGCGCTCGATCTTTAGAAGCTCCAGCATCTTGACGAGCACGACGCACGACAGCGCGTAGGCAACGACCGAGGTCGCCTCGCCCAAGAAGACGGACACGCCGCCGAGCGCGTAGCAGGCGGCAAGGAACAAGGTGTAGAAACGGGAGCCCATGCCGAACTCCCACGGCCCGATGACGGCGATGGCCGACGCGTCCCGGTGGAAGCCCGCCGCGTCCACGTCGATGCCGTGGATGACCTTGACGTAGGCGTTGTAGGCGGCGATGAGCGCGTGAAGCAGGATCGTGAGCCATATCGCGGAGATTTCCGCGCGGTGCTTGCGGACAGGCAGGAACATCGGCACCACGGCGAAGGCGGCGTACAAGGCGAGCCAGCCGGCCCAGTCGGCGGGGAGATAGAAGATCGGAACGGCCAGGACCGCGCCGAGCAGGAGCAGGATCACGGCGTAGACTTTATCATAGAGCGGCGGCGGGGTTGACGGGGTGCGGCCGGGGCGGTACACTTGCGCCTATGCCTGCGTACAAGCACGCGCTCGTGCTGACCAGCCTCGAGAACTTGGCGCTGACCATGATTCGCACCTTGTCGGCCGAGGGGATCAAGGTGACGATCGCGGGCGGCGGCAAGGGCCGCATGCTGCGCCTGTCGCGGCACTGCGCGGCCTACGCCCAGGTCGCCGAGGACGGCCCCGATCTCGCCGCCGCGCGCCCCGAGTCCGTCGCCGCCGTCGTCCGACTCGCGCGCGAGCGCGGCGTGGACCTCGTCGTGCCGGTCGACGTCCCCGGCGGGATATTCGCGTCGAGCCTGCGCCCGCTCCTGCCCGAGCTGCCGTTTTATCCGTTCACCGACGCCGAGACCTTGAAAGTCCTCGACAACAAGTGGAGCTTCTGCGGGTTCCTGCAGAAGCACGGCATTGTCGCGCCGCGCACCTGGCTGCTCGAGAACGCGGCGCAGGCCGCGGGCCTGCCCCTGCCGCTCGTGCTCAAGCCGCTCTCCGAGGCGGGCGGCACCGGCGTGGTCGTGGCCCGGGACGCCGCCGCGCGCGACGCGCGCCTGTCGGGATCCTCGAAGCACCTGCGCTTTCCCACGCTCGCCCAGGAATACATCGACGGCGAAGACGTGAGCCTGAGCTTCCTGGCCGACCGCGGCCGTCTCCTTGCCTGGAGCGTGCATATGCGCCGGCGCGACGGCGCCCTCGCCTACCTCGTCGACGACCGAGTCGTCGAGCACGGCCGGAGGATCGCCGCGGCGTGCGGCTACTCGGGCATGGCGAACGTGGACATGCGCTACGACGGCGCCGCCCGCTCGCGCGTGCTGGTGCTCGAGTGCAACCCCCGGTTTTGGGGCACCTACAAGTACACCTTGGGGCTGGGCATCGACTATCTCGAGCGCGGCTTCGCGCTCATGGAAGGCCGCGAGCCGGCGCCGTTTCCGGGAGCGCCTGAGGCGACCGTGCCGGGCCTCGTCGCCTCGTTCAAGCGTCTCACCAAGTCGGGCTCGGGCATCCCGATCGAGAGCCGCCCCTACCTCAAGCAAAAGCTTTCCGATCCCCTGCCCGAGATCTGGTACGGCGCGCGCCTGCTTCTCGGCATCAAGAACGAAGGGCCCTAGAGGCCGTGGCCGTCGGATGTCGCCCGCCCTAGGATTGACGGAAATGATAATTCCGGTTAGTATTAGGTGTGCGCGTCGACTTCCGATTCAAGGACGAATGGCTGCTGCGGGCGGTGCTCAGCCTGCCCGGGGTCCATCCCGAGACGGTCTACGAATTCCGTAAGGAATCACGACCGTATCTCGCCGCGGCGGTCGTCGAAGCCGGCCTCGCGCGGGCGGAGGCCATCGACGACGCCGTCAAGGCGCTCTACCGCGTGTCCACGCTCGACGTGACCGACACGATGGTCCAGAAAATCGCGCTCGCGCTGGTGCCCGAAAGGATTTGCCGGAAGCACCACCTCATTCCGGTCGACCTCGACGACGACAAGATCATCGTGGCGATGTCGAACCCGATGGACTATCAGGCGCTGGCCGACGTCCAGGCCGTCTCGGGGCGCCAGCCGTCCGCCCATTACTGCACCCGCGACCGCATCGATCAGCTTCTCGGCGAGTTCTACTCGCCCGAGCAGCTGGTCAACGGGCTGGTGGACAGGCTGTCGGAAAATTCGGCGGTCGAGATTCTCGAGGGCGCGAAGGATGCGGCCGATCCGAGCGACGACGAAGCCGCGGACGCCGTCCGCGCGCCGGTCATCAAGCTCGTCAACTCCATCATCTCCAAGGCCGTGAAGATGAAGGCGTCGGACATCCACATCGAGCACGAGGAGCGTTCGAGCGCGGTCCGCTTCCGAGTCGACGGAATATTGAGAAACATCATGGCCCTGCCGCGGCACATCGCGTCGACGGCCTTGGTGTCCCGCATCAAGATCATGTCGAACCTCGATCTGACCGAGCATCGCCGGCCGCAGGACGGACGCGCGAAGCTGCGCGTGTTCGGCGTCGAGATCGGCCTGCGCGTCTCCACCTTGCCCACGGCCTTCGGCGAGAAGGTCGTCATCCGCATCCTCGACAAGCGAGCGGCCGAGGTTCCGTTCGAGCAGCTCGGCTTCAAGCCGGAGGTGGCCGCCAAGCTGACCCAGCTGCTGGGCGCGGCGCAGGGCATCGTCTTGGTGACGGGCCCGACGGGCTCGGGCAAGACGACGACCCTCTATTCCATCCTCAACAAGGTGAAGTCCGAGGACAGCAACATCGTCACGGTCGAGGACCCGATCGAGTACAAGCTCACGGGCATCAATCAGGTGCAGGTTAACGAGAAATCCGGTCTCAACTTCGCGGCGGTGCTGCGCTCGGTCCTGCGGCAGGACCCGGACATCATCCTGGTCGGAGAGATCCGCGACAAGGAGACCGCCGACATCGCCTTCCAGACCGCCCTGACCGGCCATATGGTCCTGAGCACCTTGCACACCAACGACACGATCTCGACGGTGTCCCGTCTCGTGGACATGGGAGTCGAGCGGTTCAAGATCGCGCCCGGCCTCATCGCGATCACCGCGCAGCGTCTGGCCCGGAAGCTCTGCTCGGATTGCCGCGAGCGCGTGCCCGCGGATCAGACCCCTCCCGCCGCCGCGGCGCTGCTCGCCAAGCAATCGCTTCCGCCGGTCACCTACAAGGCGATGGGCTGCGCGCAGTGCGAGATGACCGGCCACACGGGCAGGATGTCCATCGTGGAGATGCTCGTCGTGAGCGACGGCCTGAAGGAAAGGATCATGGGAGGAGCCGACGAGGCCGCGCTGCGCCAGCACGCCCTCGCCTCGGGCAGCCTGCACACGCTCGCCGCGGACGCCGCCTGGCACATCTCCCAGGGGCACGTCACGTTCGAAGAGGTGCTGCCCTATCTCCGCTCCGACGGCGAGGCGCCGCAGAAGGGCGACGCGTCCCTTCCGTCTCTGCCGCCCCAGCCCAGCTACACGGACCCGTCCCAGAATCGCCGCAAGTTCCGCCGCATTCTCCTCGTCGACGATGACGAGAGTATGCGGAGCACCTTGCGTGAGGTGCTCGAGCATCACGGCTACACCGTGGACGAGGCGGTCGATGGGCTCCAGGCGCTCGCGGCGATCTCCCGGTCGGCGCCGAACATGATGATCCTCGACATGAACATGCCGAATCTCGACGGGCTGGGCACGATCCGCTACCTGGGCCGGGGCTTGGGAAACCTCATGCTGCCCGTCATCATCCTAACCACCTTGTCCGATGCCGAGAGCGAGCAGTTGGTCCTCGATTACGGCGCCGACGACTTCATCACGAAGTCTTCGAGCATGGCGGTCATCCTGGCCCGGATCAACGGCGCCTTCCGGCGCATGAGGCGGGACGACCTTCCGCCGCACTCAGCCGGCAAGGGAATGTTGGAATCGCCGTCATGATCAAGAAGTAGGCTCTGTCCTGGCGGCGGATGCACCTCGTGGACGACCCCCGCCGCCCGCACTCCCAGGTATGCCCGCAGGCTATACGGCCGCGGGCCGATCACTCGCCCGGACGGAGAGCGTCCGCCGCCTCACCGCGGCCAGCAGCTTCAGGAAGGTGAGCCAAGCGGCCTCCGCTATCGGCCGCGGATCGGTCGGGCCCGTCAGCCCACTGACGAAGCGCGGATCGGGAATGCGCACGATCACCTCCGGCAGACGGCTTCTGAGCAGCCGGAACGGGTCCAGCTTCGCGCGAACGCCTTCTTGGAAGCGCAGCTTTTCGGTCGGGGCCTGCCCGAGCGCGACACGGCAAGCGTCAAGGGCGACGTTCACGTCCCTGCATAACGAGAGGTTCTGCGTGCTGCAGATACGGGCATTGATCTCGAAGAGATAAGGCCGGCCGTCGCTCTCGTCGAATGCGCCCTCGACGACTCCGACTCCGCGCCAACCCAGCGCCTGCATGAGCCGGCTGCCGCGCTTCAGGAGATCCTCGTCGTACATGCTCTCCCAGAGCAGCGCGACGCCGCCGGCGGTCTTCTCCCGGCCGGCGCCCAGGCCGAGGGAGGTGTTCTGCGCGATGATACGGTGTCCGTACCAGGAGCGCAGCGTCCCGGAGCGGTCGAACACATAGTTGAGCTGGAACTTGCGGTCGATACGGAATCGCACCGCCTTCTGAACCAGCGGCCGATCGTAGGTCGCGGCGACGAGGGCGTAGACGGCGCGCAGCTCCTCTCGGTCGCGGGCCAGACGGATGCCTCTCGAGCCGCTGGCGGCGCGCGGCTTGACGAGGACGGGAAAGGATCCGGACCAGCGCGCGACGGCGTCGTCGGCGCTCTCGGCGAGAAGAATTTCCGGCACGTAGAGGCTGTTTTCGACTCGCCGCGCCGCTTCGGCGGTCCGGAACTTGTCGAGCGCGATTTCGGTCGCTTCGACGGGAGCCGCCGCGACGGGCGCCAGGCCGTCGAGCTCGGGACGCACGGCCTGCAGGGCGGCGAGCGCCTCGTCAGACAGGGGCAGGATGACCGTGCCGCCGTCGCGGCGGGCGTGCCCGAGGATGAAGCGCCCGAACGCGTCGCAGCCGAGCGGCGGATGCTCGAGGTACTCATGGTAGTGCCGGGAGTGCAGGCACTGGCCGCCGGCGGCGTAGCCGCGCACGACCGTCGCGCCGTCGCGGGCCAGAGCCATGGCGACGACGGTTTCGAAAAGAGCGCTCTCGTTGCCGACCAATAATACGCGCATTTTTTATTCTACAAATACGCCATGCGCCTTGACTGCGTCGTCATGGCCCCGCGACCCGCAGGCCAAGCAGGCCGCGTGCGCCGCAGTAGAGCTCGGGCAAGGGGTCGCCGAACTTTTGGCGCAGGTACGGCCGGCTGACGCGCGGAATCAGCGCGCGGTCGACGGCCATGCGCTTGATGGACGCGGCGAGCCCCGGCACCACGGCCGTTGGCGGGCCGTCGAACGGGGGCTGCTCCCGGCCCTCCATCAACGCGAGGCCGCGCTCGAGAAAATCGATTCCCAGGCCGAGGGTGTACTTGTAGGTCCCCCAGAAACGCGGATTGCACTCGAGGACGAGGACGCGCTCCCTGGCGGGGCCGTCGTAGCGCATGTCGATGTTGGCGACGCCGGAATAGGAAGCGGCCGCGGCGATCCTGCGGCCGAGGTCGACGACGCGCTCGTTGGAGATGTAATTCACGCAGCCGTCGGGACCTCGCCTATGCACGGCCCAGGCGAGGAGGCGGCCGCGGTCGGCCAGGAAGCTCAGGCTCACGTCCTCGCCCGGGAGATATTCCTGAGCGAGCGTCGGAAAGCGGTGCTGGGGGGAGGTTCCGGCCAGGCGCGCGTCGCGCGCCGCCTCGTCGCGCGCGACGACGACGCCGGCGCCGCCCGCCTCCGACAAGGGCTTGAGCACCACCGGAAGCGGCAGGGCGCTCGCTTGTCCGGGACGCTCCAGCAGGCAGGTACGGGGCGCGGGCACGGCGTGGCGTTGAAGAAAGCCGTAGAAGGACCACTTGTCGTCGAGCAGACGCAGGGTCCCGGCGTCGGCGAACGGAAAAAACGGCAGTTCGGGAAGTTTCGCCCTGAGCTTTCCGGCGAAGAGAGCGCCCGGGACGTCGACGGGGATCACGAGGTCGGCCCCGCGCTCCCGCGCCAGGCGCGCCGCCCGGTCGAGGGCCGGCTCCACCGCCTGGGCCATGGCCCTGCCGCTGCCGGCGACCTGCGTGTACGACGAGCAATGCCGCGACAGGCGCAGCAGTCGTCCGGGCCCGGCGCCGGCGACCGTCGACTTGATCCCCTTTCCGGCCAAGGTGCGGATCATCGTCAGGGCGAGGTTCTCTAGGCTGCACAGCACGAGCGCGTGCTTGTGATTCTTCATATTTGGACCGGGACCGGAGTGCTCGCCAAGGTGAAGACGCTCAAGCCCAAGGTGCCCTTGAAGCAGTAGCGGTCCCGCCACTGCTCGGCGCGCTCTCGGGCGTCTTGCGCCCCGCCGTGCGCGAAGCCGTACAGGCGGAAGCGCCCGTCGGGATCGCGGGCGATTACAGGGTTTTCGACGAGGAAATCGGCGAGCCCGGGGACCATGCGGCGCACCGACAGGTCGATGCTGCCCCGGCGCGCGTCGTGGGAGTCGAGCACGTAGCCGCCGAGCATGCGCTTGTACTCGAGCACGCCGTCCCGCGCGAAGGGCCGGCTATGGCCGAGATGGAGGATCGCGCAGCCGCGCGCTCGGGCCTCGTCGACGACGAAGGAATACACCGCGTCGGCGGCGCCCGCCTCGAGCAAGGCGGGGTCGCCGTCGCGCACGCCCAGCTGCCAGAAGCGCGCCGTGCTGCCCGAGAACTCGACCGTGGCGGCGGCGACGACCTCCTCCCCGGACTTCACCGTCAGCAGCTGCCACGCGCCCACGCGCAGCTTGGCCAAGGTCTCCTCGCGGCTCTGCAGGGACGCGCCGTCGCCGTGGCGGTCCTTCACATAGGGAGCGTGCAGGCGGTCGTAGAATTCGGCGAAATCGGCCTCCCGGCAGGCCATCGCGTAGGTGAATCCCGCGCGCCGGGCCTTGTTGCGCATGCGCGCGAGCTTTTCCTTCCCCCGCGCGATGCACTCCTCGTCGCGCAGATCGACCTGCAAGCGGACCCAGGAGGGGAGGCGAGCGAGCACGCCTTTCCGGGCGAGCCCCTCGTAGTGCGCCGGCACGAAGCGCACGACCAGGTCGGCCTCGGGCGTGCGCGCGGCCAGGGCCCGCGAGGACAGCCAGACGGGCACCTCTCCCAGGGGCCGTTCGTTGATGCCGGGGCCGAAGGCGCGCTTGATCAGCGAATCCTTAAGGTCCGCCCGGCCGGCGAAGGCGATCTTCAACGGCTTGCCGCCGGACCGCTCCCGTCCTTCCAGCAGGACGAGCTTATGCCGCCGGACGGCCCCGAGAAGGAACACCGCCGGCTTGAGCAGGCCTTGGGCCCAGGAAGGGAGGGAGTGGCGGGAGTTCAGCAGGCGGCGCATGCCTAGGTATTGTGACATGCGCATTAATAATGACAAGTATTAGTGCTGAATCAGTTATGTGACGGAGTTGTCTCCGGGAGCTTAGAGGCCGTGGCCGTCGAGGTCGCCCGCCTTCCCCGTCAGGCGCCAGTATGCTCGGCGGGCCGCGGCCAGCAGGAGGAACACCGGCCGGCCGCCGTAGGACAGCGCCAGCCAGGCCAGGTCCGCCGCCTTGACCTGCCGCGAGAGGACCGCCCTCCACAGCACCATGCGCGCGTAGGCGTAGTGCTTGGTCGGGATCAGCCGCCGCCCGATGGACCGCCAATGCGGAACAAGCAGGGCGGGATCGTTCCCCAGCGCCGCGCGGTGTTTCTCGATGAGGAAGGTGTGCGCCACGAACATCGCGTCGAGGTTGCGCGAGACGCCGCGCGCGTCGTCGTACAGGCGCGTAAAATGCCCGGGCACGAAATGCAGATCCCACTTCTCGGCCAGGCGGATGAACAGCTCGAGGTCCTCCCAGCAGCGGAAGCGCTGGTCGAAGCCCCCCAGCTCTCGGAAGACGGCGGTGCGAATCAGCGCGGTCTGCGGATAGATCCCGTTGACGCCGAGCGCCAGCGCGCGGCGGTGGCGGTCCGGCTCTCCCGCCTTGAACACGGGGGAGTTCACGCGCTGCTCCTGCCCGTTGCGGTGAACGCGGATCAAGGACGAGTACACCATTCCCACGCTCGCGGGAAGCGCGTCCATCGCCGCCATCTGCGCCGTCAGCTTCTCCGGGAGCCAGTCGTCGCCGGAGTCGTTGAAGGCGATGAGCGGGGCTAGGGCGATCCGGCCTCCGTGGTTGCGCGCGGCCGCGGCGCTGTGAGGCGGGCCCTTGCGCTCGTAGCGCACGCGGGGGTCCTTGAGGGCGCGCACGGCCGCCTCGGTTCCGTCCGTGGAGCCGTCGTCGACGACGAGGGCCTCGAGGTCGCCGAAGGTCTGGGCCAGGACGCTCTCCACGGCGCGGACCGCGCCGGCGGCGCGGTTGCGGGTCGGGATGATGACGGTGACGCGCGGCGCGGGCATGAGAAAGTACATGATACGATATCGCCATGGCTCCGGCCGACCTTCCGACCCTCTCCGTGGTCATCCCCGTCTTCAACGATTCCCGGCGCCTGGCGTCCTGCCTCGAGGCCGTCTCTCGCCAGACATACCCGAAGGATCGCCTGCAGGTCATTGCCGTCGACAACGCCTCGACCGAGGACATCCGCGCGGTGACGGACCGCTTCCCCGGCGTGCTCTATGCGCGCGAGCCCAGGCGCGGTCCCGCCGCGGCGCGCAACGCGGGCGTCGCGCTCGCGACAGGCGAGCTCATCGCCTTCACCGACGCCGACTGCCTGCCCGAGCCGGGCTGGCTCGAGCGCGGCGCGCGGCGCCTCTTGGCCGAGGATAACTGCGGGATCGTAGGCGGCCGCGTCGACCTCGTGCCGGAGGACCCGGCCCGGCCCACCGCGGCCGAGCTCTACGACCGCGCCACCTACCTCGACCAGAGGCGCCATATCGAGAAATCCTCATTCGCCGCGACCGCCAACCTCTTCACCACGAAGGCGGTCTTCGCCGCCGCCGGCGGGTTCGACACGCGCTTTTCGGACGCCGCGGGCGAGGACTACGAGTGGGGCCTGCGCGTGGCCGCCAAGGGCTTGCGCCTCGTCTACTGCGACGAGGCCCGCGTCTCCCACCCCGCCGCGCGTACTTTATCCGCGCTGAGCCGCAAGGCCCGGCGCATCCGCGCGGGCCTGCGCGAGCTGCGCCGGGAGAGCGCCGCGTCCGCCGCCTTCCTGGCGCTCGCGCGCCCCGCGTTCGTCTGCGCCCGCATCCTGCGCGGCGATCGCCTCGAGACCTTCCGCGATAAGGCCGTCGCCTGCCTCGCCGCCGTCTTCGTCCACTACAACAGCTACCGGAGCCCCGCATGAAACCCGAGCCCGTCTGCACCGTGATCGTCTCCGCGCGCGACCGCTTCTCGCCCACGGGCCCCTGCCTCGACAATCTCTTCGTGAACACCCCTGAGGTGGTGGATTACATCGTCGTGCTTGGCGGGGCGCCGGAGGATTTCCGCGCCGAGATGACGGCGCGCTACGGCGCGCGCGTGAAGCTCCACTTCGAAAATCGCTTCCTCAACTGCGCCGAGGCGCGCAACATCGGCCTGCGTGCGGCGAGGACGAAGCTGGCGGCGTGCCTCGACAATGATGTCTACCCGCGCGTGGGCTGGCTCGCGCCGCTGCTCAAGTGCCAGGAGGACACCGGCGCGGGCCTCGTCGTGCCCCTCATGCTCGAAAACGAGCGCAGAATCCACTGCGCCGGCAACCGCCTCCTCGTCACGAACAAGGAAGGCAAGCCTTTCGCGGCCAAGGTGCTCTCCTTCTATAATCATGACGTTTTCGAAGGGACGAACCTCAAGCGCGAGCCGTCGGACTACGGCGAGATGCACCTCCAGCTCGTCGACGTGAAGGCGGCCCTCGACCTCGGCGTCCTCGACGAGCGCGTGCAGGAGGGCGAGGAGCTCGACGGCGGGCTTTCGTGGAAGAAGGGGGGGCGCGAGATCTGGTTTGAGCCCGCCTCCGTCGTGGTCTACGACTTCCCTCTGCGCCTCGAGCATCCGATGGATATCCCGATCTTCCAGTGGCGCTGGAACATCCGCAACCTCATCCCCGGCTATCGGGTCATGCACGAGAAGTGGGGCATCGACATGACCGAGACCGGCTATTTCAAGTATTTCCTGATGCGCGTCAACGGCCTGCTCGGCGTGCTGCCTCGCGTTTGGCCGACGAAGGCCGCGCTCGCGATCGACCACGCGCTGGGCCGCCTCGCGCGCCTGGCCGAGGTTCCCGGCCGCGCCTGGAGCCACGCGCGCGCCTGGGGCGTGGGGTACTATGACTGGGTGGAGGCGCTCGAGGACCCGCGCCCGCCGCGCGATCGCATCATCGCGGAAATTCTCGGCGTCTTTAAGTATAATCAGCGGGCATGAAGCGACTTGGGTTCGCCGCCGCCGTCCTGCTCGCCGCGTCCTCGTCCGCGCTCGCCGCGGACCAGTTCGGCGGCTTCGCGCGCTACGCGGACGAAGGCTCTCTCAAGCCCTTCGCCCGCGATCTCGGCGGCGTGCTGGGCGCCGCGACCTTCCAAAGCGGCCGCTCGCTCGGCCTCACCGGCTTCGACGTCGGCGCGCGCTTCGGCGGCCAGTTCTATCCGTCCAAGGGCAACGCGATTCTGCGCAACAACGGCGTGCGCCTCTTCGGCCTGCCCTGGGCGCAGGCCGAGGTCGGCATGCCCTTTAAGATCTCCGGCTTCATCCGCGGCATCTCCTATCAGGGCCTGACGATCGCCGGCGGGGGATTGCGCTATGGAATTTACGCCCAATCCGACAAGCCCTGGGCGCCCCAGGTCCTCGTCTCCTTCGTCGCGCACTCCGTCGTGCACACGGATTTCTCCGCGTCGCACGCCGGCGCGAACGTCGTCTGCTCGGCGGGCACGCCGATCGTCGCTCCCTACGCCGGCGTCGGCCTCGACCGCACGCGCCTCGTCGTGCGCCAGTCGACGCTCGATCCGCTCCTGAACGGCCGCGTCGTGAACACTCTCGAGAGCCGCTTCACGCTCGGCCTGCGCCTGACGCCCTACCAGTTCACCTACCTGAGCCTCGCCGCGACGATGGCCCACGGCCAAGCCGGCGCCGAGGCCGGCCTCGGTGTCCGTTTCTAAGAAGGCCGCGCTCCTCGCCGCCGCGGCCGCCTTCCTCGTCTTCCTGCCCAGCGCCTTCCACGGCTGGACCAACTACGACGACTCGATGTTCCTGCTCGGCGAGACCGGCTGGCGCGGCCTCGGCCCCGCGCAGTGGCGCTGGGCCTTCACCTCCAAGGTCGGCAGCGTTTACCAGCCGCTCGCCTGGATTTCTCACGGCCTTGATTTCGAGCTGTGGGGCATGGACGCGCGGGGCTATCACCTGCAGAATATCCTCTGGCACGCATTGTCCGCCGCGTTGATGTTTCTGACGACGCGGCGTCTGCTGTCGGCCGCGGCGCCGCCGGCGAAGGGGGAGCCTTCCTGGAGCCTCGATGCCGCCGCCTTCTTGGCGGCCATGGTCTTTTCCGTCCACCCGCTCAGAGCCGAGTCCGTCAGCTGGGCCTCCGAACGGCGCGACGTCATCTGCTGCGCCTTCGTCCTCGCCGCCGTTTGGGCTTATCTTAAACCCCGCTCCGTTAAGCTCGTCTTTTCCTTCTTCCTGCTATCGCTGCTCGCCAAGGGCATGGCGCTCCTCCTCCCCGTCGCCCTGCTCGCCCTCGACTTCTATCCGCTGCGCCGCATCGGGCCGCGCGGCGAGGGTTTCGTCGCGGCCGTCAAGGAAAAGTGGCCCCTCTTCGCTCTCTCCCTTATATTCGGCCTGGCGGGCATGGCCGTCCAGCACCGCATCCGCTGGTCCTACGACCAGCACGATCTCCTCGCCCGGGCCGCTCAGGCCGCCTACGCGCTCGTTTTTTACCTCTGGAAGACGGCCTGGCCCTCCGGTCTCATGCCCCTGTACGAGCTGCGCCCGCCGCTTAATCCCTTCGAGCCGCGTTATGCCGGAAGCCTCGTCGCCGTCTTCGTCGCGGCGGCGGCTTGCTGGCGCCAACGCCGCGACAGGCCGTGGATGGGCGCCTCGGCGTTCTGGTACGCTGTGCTTCTCTTCCCCGTGAGCGGCCTATTTCAGTTCGGCCCTCAGCTCGTCGCCGATCGATATTCCTACATAACCACGCTGCCGTTGGCCGTCGTGGCGGGAGGCGTTTTCCGTTCGGGGGTCGCGCGGCGCAAGGCCGCTTCGATCGCCGTTGCCGTCGTCGCCGTCGTCGCGCTCGCCTCGGCCTGCGTCCGCCAGCAATCGTTCTGGAGAAACTCAGAGGTCCTCTGGACGCGCGTCCTCTTCGGCGACCCCGCCTGCGCGATCGCCCACTCCTCCCTCGGCGTCGTGCGCGCCTCCTCGGGACGCCTGGCCGAGGCCGAGGCGCACTTCCGCGGCGCGCTCGCCGCCTACCCGGGCTGTTTCGAGGATCAGGAGCGCCTGGCCGCGGTGATCGAGGGGGGGGGGTCGTCTCCTGAGGAGGAGCGGCGCCTGCGCGCGGCCGTGGAAAGGCACCCCAACTGCCGCAAGGCCCGCGCGAACCTGGGCGCCGTGCGCGGCCAGATGGGAGACTTGAAGGGCGCCGCGCAAATCCTCCGCGTCAGCGTTCTCATCGATCCCGACGACCGCGGCGCGAGCCAAAACCTCGCCCGCGCCCGCGCCGTCTTGTCATCCCCGCAACCTTGATTTCAATCGCCGCCGTTAGTGTAATTCCACACCTTGACAAGCGCCGGCGAGTGAGCCTAAAATCACTATTATTATCTGTTGACAGGAATTGGGGCCAATGCTACACTCCGTTCGGCGCTAAATAACTGTCATAACTTTTACGCCGGGGGAACATATGAATATCTCTAAGATTCTCGTCGCCGCTCTTGTCGCGACCGCCGTCGGCGCATCCGCCGCACCCGCCCCGGCCGCTACCGCGACGCCCGCCGCGCCCGTCATCACCCTCGGCGCCGTCACCGGCGTCGTCCAGATCAAGACCCCCGGCGGCATCATGACCGTCAAGGCCGGCGAGCCCTCTCCCGTCATCCCCACGGGCGCCGAGATCGTGGTCGTCAGCGGCGATGTGACCGTCGTCGCCGGCGGCGTCACCATCAAGGCCGGCGCCGGTGACAGCTTCACCCTCAACACCGCCGGAGGCTCCGTGAACGTCGCCGTGACCGGCGGCCTCGTCTCCGTCGTCGGCGCCAACGGCGTCAGCCGGGAAGTCGTGAAGGGCGAAGGCGTCACCGTCGCCGCCGCCGCGCCGGCCCCCACGACGACGCCGGCCCCCGCCGCCAAGACCGAGACCAAGGAGTCCATCCCCGCCGACTCCAGCGACACGGGCACCACCGAAACGACCACGAACACGAACAACACGCCCGCCTCGAGCCCGGTCCAGGAAACGACCACGACCCCGACCACTACTTGCGTCCCCACCGTCTCACCCTCCAGCCCCTGCCCCTAGACTTAGACCCTACACATAAAGGATAGATAGATGACCAAGACCCTCTGTGCCCTCGCCGTGCTCCTGGCCGCCGTCTCCGCGTCCGCAGGCAATATTAAGGTCGCCGGCGTCTCGGTGAATCCGTATTACGGTTTGGAAACGCGCTACGAGGACAACATCTATCGCACCCCGCGCAACATCAACAACCACGCGATCGCCGGCGGCGGCGTGCGCGGCGCTTGGATCATCTCCAACAACCTCGGCCTGAAGCTCACCGCCCCCATCGGCGAGAAGCACAAGGTCACTGCGGCCTACGACGCGGTCTTCGAGAACTACAGCAGGCAGGGACGGGCCAACAACTCGGCCAACCAGAAGGCCGGCGCGGGCTACGAGTTCAAGGGCTCCAAGCTCGGCGCGAAGCTGTTCAACGACTACGTCAACACCATGGACCCGGCCTTCAACCCCAACGGCACCATCGTCAACGGCAGCGCCGGCCTGGTGGAACGCGAGCGCCGCTGGCAGAACACCGCCGGCGGTTCCGCCGAGTACTCGCTCGGCGATAAGTTCTACGCCGGCGTGGACGCCCAGACCGCCCGCCACCAGTACCTCAACCGCAGCGGCGGCGCCGGCTCCCTGGCCAACACCCTGAACAAGTCCGAAGTGACCTTCGGCGGCAAGGCCGGCTACAAGGTCGCCCCGAAGACGAAGGTCTTCGCCGCGGTCCATCGCACGCTCCTGCACTACACCGAGGAGACCCGCCAGGACAACCACCGCGACTGGGACGTCGACTTCGGCGTCGAGGGCAGCCTCGCCTCCAAGCTGAAGGGTCTCGTCCAGGTCGGCTTCAACTACATCCAGTTCGACCGCGACAGCGCCAACCCCACGCGCCAGACCATCTCCCGCCACCTCCAGTCGTTGGTCAAGCTCGACTACGCGATCACGGAGAAGGGGAAGTTCGCCCTGGCCGCCAACCGCTCCACCCAGGACTCCGCGAGCACCGGCTCGCGCTACTTCATCTCCTCCGGCGTCAACCTCGCCTACGACCACAAGTTCGGCAAGCTCGGGGCCGGCGTCGACGGCGGCGTGCAGTTCGACAAGTACTCCGAGAACTTCACCCAGGGCACGGAGACCAAGACTCGCCGCGACGACAACTACACCTTGGGCGCCAAGGCGGACTACAAGATCAACGACTGGGCGTCGACGGGCGTGTCCTACCGCCACAACGCCCGCTTCTCGACCTTCAGCCGCCAGTTCAACTACCGCGACAACATCACGGGCTTCAACGCCAAGCTGAACTTCTAAGCCTTTCCAGCCGCAAGAAAAAGCCGGCCCCGGGAGAAATCCCGGGGCCGGCTTTTTTATTGTCGTGTCATGACGCCGAGGTGTGCTCTATTTGTTATAATCCTCGTCGATGATCCGCAATCTCCTGCTCTTCCCTCTCGTCCTGCTCACCGCCTGCGCCGGAGGCTCCACGGCGCCCGCCGCAAAGTCCCAGGTCCCGCAGTCTCAGGCTGAGGAAGCCGCCATCGCCACCGCGATCCAGCAAATGGAGACCAAGAAGTCCGATTATCACATCAGCAACGCCGACCTGATTCGCGTCACCGTCCTCGGCGAGGATGAATTGGCCCGCGAGATCCGCGTGAGCCAGAACGGAACCATCACTTTCCCGCTGATCGGAGCCGTCTCCGTGGGCGGTCTCTCCACCTCCCAGGCCGAATCCGCCATCGCGACGAAGCTCAACGATTACCTACGCGGCGCGCAGGTCACGGTCTTCATCAAGGAGTACGGCAACAAGAAGGTCTTCGTCTTCGGCCATGTGAACAAGCCCGGCGCCATCGAGATTCCGACCGAGACCAAGCTCACCGTGCTCGAGGCCATCTCCCAGGCCGGCGGCTTCTCGCCTTTGGCCGCGCCCGACCGCACGCGCGTGGTGCGCATGCTCAACGGCGTGAGCCAGTCATTTACCGTCGAGGTGTCCGCCATCACCAAGAAGGGCGAGAAGGACAAGGACATCGCCCTCGAGCCCAACGACATCGTCTTTATCCCCGAAAGCTACTTCTAAGGCAGAGGATTCCATGGCCGAGCAGGCGCCGATCAAAGATCTTGATTTCACCTATTACCTCGACGTTATATTTCGTCGCCGTTGGATCGTCGTGTCCGTCGCCTTCATCGTTTTCACCGTGACCGCGATCGTTACCGCAAGGATGCGCCCCGTTTACCAGGCCAGCGCCCTGCTCGTCATCGAAAAGGAGCGAGGGGGAGCCTCGCAAAGCTCAGCGGTCGAAAACTCCAACGACGACTATTACCAAACCCAATATCGTCTGCTTCAAAGCCGCTCCCTCCTTGAGAAGATTTACGCTGACCTCAATCTCAAAGAGGCCAAGGATCTGCAGGGAATTGGTCAGCTTCAGGGCGCCATTACTATCGCCCCCGTTGTGCGCAGCCGCCTGGTAAATGTTCGCGTCGATTCTTTTGATCCCGAGCTCGCCGCCTCCGTAGCCAACGCTGTCAGCAGCGCCTTCGTCGAGCAAAACCTCGCCAACCAGCTTTTCATCTCCAAGGAAGTCCTTCAAGCCATACAGGCGAAAGGGCGTGATTTCAACGCGGCCGACCTTCCGGCGGTGGTCAACAGCGGCTTCATTCAGTCTCTCAAGGGTGAGTACGTGAAGTTGCAGAGCAACTACGCCGACCTGAACGCGCGCTACACGGAGAAGCATCCGATGGTGATCCGCGTCAAGTCCAGCATGGTCGCGCTCGACAATCAAATTCGCACCGAAACCGCGAGCATCGTCGCCTCCGTGAAAACCGACCTGTCCGGCCAGTTGCGCGGCAACAACGTCCGAATCATCGACTCGGCCCTCGTTCCCACCTCGCCGATAAGGCCTAATAAGCGGAAAAACGTACTCTTGGGTCTGGTCGCCGGTTTGGTTCTGGGTTTCGCGAGCGCGATGCTGATCGAGCTCATTGACCAAAGCGTGCGCTCCCAGGACGACGTCGAACGTAAAGTAGGGCAGCCGTTTCTTGGCATCGTGCCTGAGCACTCAGCGCGCGCGACGGACAAGGTCTATCTTTCGCTTCTCGCCTCAGAGCCGAGCCTAACGGGCGAGTCGATTCGAAACCTGCGAACGATGATTGACTTTGCCGGCGTCTCGGCTTCCGATCGCACTGTAATCGTCACGAGTTCCGTTCAGGAGGAAGGCAAGTCCTACGTGGCGACCAACCTGGCAGTAGCCTACGCTCAGAATGGGGAAAGCGTCCTGCTCATCGACGGCGATCTTCGCCGGCCCAAGCTCCACAAGAACTTCGGACTATCCACGCAAAGAGGACTCAGCGATTTTCTTGCGAAAGGGCTGGACGTGGAGGAACTGCGCGGGCTCATTCAGGCGACTGACGTGCCCAACCTCAAGTTGCTCGTCTGCGGCACCCGCCCGCCCAATCCTTCGGAACTGCTTAACACCCCGCGTCTCAGCGCGCTCGTTGTCTGGGCTAAGAAGAATTTCGACCGGGTGATCGTGGACTGCACTCCCATGTTCCCCATCAACGATACATTGCTCTGGGGCCGACACATTCCATCGGTCGCCTTCGTCAGCCGTTATGGGAAAACCCGCATACCTCTCATTCTTGACGCCTGTCAGAAGATCAAATCGGCCAACCTCACAATCCTCGGCGTGGTCGTGAACGCGGCCAAATCGAGCGGGCTCACCTACTCGGGCTACAGCTACTATTATCATCAATACTATCAGCAGGAGGAATCGGACAAGCCGGAGTTGACGAAGGCAGCTTGATGCTCGAGCCGGCCGTCCTTTTTCTGGTTTTTTTCGGTCCACTGGCATTCGGCTGCGTCGAGCCGTGGTCTCTCGGCATCCTTCAGGCCGTCATGTTCTCCCTGCCGGTCCTGATGTGGCGGCGGAATGGTTGGCCGGTCCGGACTGCGCCCCGCAGCATCCTGTTCGGAATGGCCGTGCTGCTGGCCCTCGGCACCGTTCAGGCGCTTCGCCCTGCGCCGTCCGATGGCCCTCTGCCGCTCATGCCTTTCACGGCCTCGGCGGCGTTGACCCGTAAGGCGCTTCTTCTGTGGTCTTCCTACGCAGTCCTCGTGTGGTGCGCACCGAACGCCTTCTATAGCCCGCGTGCCGGCCAGCGCTTTTCGTGGGCCGTCGTCCTCAGCGGATTTGCGGTGGCCGTCGCGGGGCTCATTCAAGCCGCTCACGGCAATAAATTCGTCTTGGGCTTCCGGCCGGTCGGTTACGGCCACAGCCCCTTCGGGCCATATTATAACAACGGCCACGCGGCGTCCTTTCTTGCGGTGTGCGCCCTGATGGGCTTGGGCTTGCTCGGTTCTATGGCAGCCGTGGCCTACCGCCGCGCCCGGCGGGGCGAGCCGCTTGCCGATCAGGTGGCAATACAAGCTATTCTGGCCGTTATTATCGGAATTATAATCATGGCTTTGATCTCGACCCACAATCGCGGCTCATTGCTGGCATTCGGCGGGGCGAGCCTGGCCGTGGGGCTGCTGGCCTGCGGACTGCCCAAGACACCGGCGCGGCGCTGGGGGGCGCGTGCCGCGATCCTAGCAGTGTTCCTGTGCGTTTCTGCGGCGACGCTGCACGGCGGCCTGCTGCAGAGGGGTGCCGCGTCCTCGGTTCCGATCCGCCTATCCATGTATCAGAGCGGCCTGCGACTTCTGTCTGACGCTCCGCTATGGGGAACCGGCCTTGGGACCGTCGTTGCCGTGTTCGCGCCTTACAAGGCGCCCGTTGTTGTCGGAGTTGTGGACCATGTCCACAACGACTGGCTCGAATTGCCGCTTCAGGCCGGCATTCCGGCGGCGGTTCTGCTGCTCGGGGCCCTGGCCTTGTTCGGTCGCCGCGTCTACAAGAGTTGGCTCCGTGAACCCTCGCTTGAGCGACGCCTGCGCATCGGTGGGGGCCTTGCCGCGGCACTTTGCTTCACGCTTCATGCGATGGTCGAATTCACCTGGCAGATTCCCGCGAATGCCGTCATTTTCTTGCTTATTCTTTCCTGGCTTTGGAGTCAAACGACGGCTGATATAAGTTTAACTCGGCCTAACCGTGCGTAGGAGCGACCTTACCCCCGTTTGAGGGCCGTTCTTCGTTGTAGTCGATCCGCCATCCTCGATGAGCTTCCTTGCGTGTTCGAGCGTCACGAATGGATTTTCGTTCAAGCACTCATCCCGTGCTGGCGGGAATGCCATCGAACTGAAAAGTCCCGACACTATATTGATAACATCTCTTCATGACTCGCCGTTCGCAGGCTTTCGCGCTCACCGTCATCGTTGCTGCGTTCGCGGTGGCGGCATCCTGGGGCATTCGGGGGGGGTTGCCGTATGTCCATTTTTCTAACGAAGCGGAGCAAGTTTCATTCGCGCTGAAATTCTCCTCGGGCGACCTTAACCCTCACCGGTTTGTCCACCCACCGCTCCTCGCGTATGTGCTTTGCGTGGGCTACGGCGTGACATTCCTGCTTGGAAGATTGTTTGGTGCCTATGCGAGCGCCGCTGATTTTGAGAAGTTATTCTTTACGGACCCCACGCTATTCTTTTTAATCGCTCGTTACTTCATCCTCATGATGGGGATAGGGAGCCTCATCGTGTTCTACAGGCTTTCCCGCGACATCTACGGACGGGTCGCCGTCGCCCTGCTCGCAGTGGCATTACTGGCTACTTCGGCCACCCATGTGGCTATCGCGCATTACGGCACACCCGATATCTTTATGATGTTCCTGGCCCTGCTTTCGTTCTTGCCGATCATGCGCGTTTTGCGGGGCGAAGGAACCATGAGGCACTATGTGCTGGCCGGCGTCCTGAGCGGTCTGGCGGTGGCCGCAAAATACAACGCCTTCTGCGTTGCCGCCGCGTTGCCGTTGGCCCACTTCCTGGGATTTTCATGGGGGACTTCCGGCTGGAAGGAAGCTCTGTCCTCTCGAAAATTATGGGTCGGAATGTTTCTGGTCTGGGGAGGATTTTTTCTTGGCAACCCCTTCTTTCTTCTCGACTTCAAGACTTTCTTGGCGGACTATCAATACTTAAAAGATGTCACACGCTCCCCGGATTACCTGTTCGCCCACCTTCGCGCTGATAATCATGGAGCGGTGTATCTGTTGGGCAGATTCTTCCCGACGATACTGGGCGCTCCCCTGGCCGCGATGTGCTATGTCGGAGTGCTCCATGCGCTTATTCGCCGCCGAAAACAGGATATGCTGCTCGCTGCCTATGTGATCGGCTACTCGGCGTTTATCGCACCCCACAAGATCTTCAAGCCGTATTATTTCGTGCACGTTCTTCCATTCATGTTCCTGCTTGCCTCGAAGACCTGCGTCATGGCCGCGGACCGGGTCGTGAACAAACGATTTCGGCCCGCACTCTTGGGTTCCTTGCTCGTCGTGCTGGCGGCGCATCCGTTGTCGCTGATCTTCAGATTTGATCTGGATGCGGCCGCGCCTTCGGCTCTGAATCAGGCGAAGGATTGGGTTGAAAAGAATGTCATTGTCGGTACGGGGGTAGCGATTTTCGAGGGCATGCCGCTCAATCCCAACCGCGTATCCCTGGAGCGTCAGATTCTGGAAACGGACACGAGAGGGTTTGGCGCCGGGGTGAGGTTGCGACGGCTGCTACGCCACTCCGAAACGATGGCGGCGACTTACGACGTCTACGAGTTTCCGGATCCCTGGCGGGCTGATTTCCATCCCGCAAAATTCGATTATCAAGCTCTTCGTAAGGCGGGCGTCCGTTATGTGATCCTGAGTAATGAATGGGAGCGCTATAACGGAGATCCGTCTCGATATCCCGCCCAGGCCGCCCTGTACAGGAAGGTGGTGGATGATTGCCGTCAGGACGCACGATTTGAGCAAAACGCCCCAGACGTGGATTTGGGGATACTCGGCCAAATGCCTACGGTATATATAGAAATATTCGACTGTAGAAGGGGTTAATGCAAATTTCCCTTTGATTTCATACAATCGATCGGTGGAATCCTCGTTGGTTCAGGCTCAAAAGGATAGTCATGCCTTCGGAGCCTAGCGTGGTCTGCCGATCCTGCGGCGGCCAAGATATGTTCATTGCTCTGCCCATGGGTGAGATGCCTCTGGCCAATTCCCTTATTTCGTCGTCGCGGCTCGGGGAGCCGGAGGCTAAGTTCCCCATCGATCTCGTGATGTGCAAGTCCTGCGCCCAGGTTCAAATCTCTCAGACGGTGCCCCCGGAAACTCTTTTTCGGCATTACCTGTATTTCTCATCCTTTTCGAGCACTATGCTGAGCCATGCTCAGGAAATCGCCGAGGAGGCCGTGAAAGAGCGCGGCCTTGGGCCCTCTAGCCTCGTGGTCGAGATCGCCAGCAATGACGGCTATCTCTTAAAGAATTTCCTCAAGATGGGGGTCCCGGTTCTGGGAATCGAGCCTGCACTGAACATCTGTAAGACAGCGCAGGAGCGGGGGATCCGGACGATCCCTGAATTTTTTTGCGAGGCGCTCGCCAAACGGCTGGCGGAGCAGGGTGAGTTGGCCGACGTCATCCTGGCGAACAATGTCATGGCCCATATTCCTGACATCGGGGGGGTGCTGGCCGGTATCAAGGTATTGCTCAGACCCGGCGGGGTTTTCATTATGGAGACCCCCTATGTCAAAGACTTGATCGATTATCTGGAATTCGACACGATCTACCACGAGCATGTCTTTTATCACTCGTTGACGTCGCTCGAGAGTCTCTTTAGACGGCACGGTCTGGCCACGAAACAAGTTGAGCACCTTCCCATCCATGGGGGGACACTTCGAGTGACAGTGACGCACGAAGGGGGTGAAGGCGACGGCCGGGCTGTTCGTGCCTGGCTCGCCGCGGAATCCGCTTGGGCGCGCGATGAGGGATACTATCGTGGCTTTGCCGGAAAGGTGGCGACCTTCGGCGTCGAGCTAACCGCTCTTTTGCGGAACTTGAAATCTCAAGGCAAAAGAATAGCCGGGTACGGCGCCGCGGCGAAAGCTAGCACGCTCATCAACTTTCTGGGGCTGGATGGCCGTACAATCGACTTTGTGGCGGATCGAAGCACGTACAAACAGGGCCTCTTCATGCCTGGAAGCCGAATTCCGATCTGCGCGCCGGAACATATTCTGTCTGAGCGGCCGGATTATCTGATTATTCTAGCTTGGAACTTTGCGGACGAAATTATGACACAACAGGCTGAGTTTCGCAAGGGCGGCGGCCGTTTCATCGTTCCCCTTCCTCGACTTCGCGTGATATAGGGGGCTGGAATGCTTCCCAAGGTCTCTGTAATCCTATGCGGATACAATCAAGGGGAGTACCTTGCCTGTGCTATCGAGAGCGTTCTTAATCAGACCTGCCAGGAATTCGAACTCTTCATCATCGACAACGCCTCGAGTGATGGCTCTTCCGAAATCCTTAAGGCGTACGAGGGCCGACCTGGCGTTCGTATATTTTCTTTCACGGAGAACGCCGCGGTAACAAAGCGCTACAACGACGCCGTCGCCCTAGCGAAGGGCGAGTTCATTTCTTTTCTTAATGCCGACGACTATTTCCTGCCTGGGATGCTCAAGAGCCAGCTGGAAAAATTCGCTGTGCTCCCGTTAGACTACGGGGTCGTTTACGCTCCCGTCAGATTTAAGAACGTCGTTAACGGCTGCGAATGGACTGGCGCGACGCCTAAGTCCTCTGGCTGGATATTCAAGGAGCTCTTCGATGGATTTTTCACCGAGGGCTTCGTCAGCTTCATCGGCGCCCTCATTCGTCGCCGGAGCTTGCTGGAATATCCTTTCCATGAAAAGGTGTTCTTCGAGAGCGAGGCGATTTTCTTTCGGCTGGCTCTCCGGTACAAGTTTTGTTATCTCGATGAGCCCGCCGCCGTAATGCGGGAGCATCTGAAAAACGCCGGCAAAGCAGTCGACCGAAACTACGACCACTTGGACTTCCTGCTCGAAAAATTGACGTTCGAGGATGCCTTCACTCCGGACATGCGGCCGGTTCTGGATCGCTTTCGCGGCGCGTACGCGCGTAATCTTGGGTGGCAGTCGCTGCGCGTGGCGGAGGATCCTGCGCGCGCTCGGGCCTATTTTTGGAAGGCCGTGCGCTGGGACCCTGGGCAATGGCGGAATTTTAGAATGCTGCTCGGGCTGCCGATGTCCTTTCTTCCCCTGCCTCTGCTTCGCGGATTCAATCGGGTGCTCTCTGCCGTCATGCGGCCCAAAGTAAATCTTGTGCACCGAAAGGACTACGGAGCTGGATGAAAGCCCTCCCGGGCACGAATGCGATTCTTGCGGCGATCTGGACGGCGTCCTCGGCGTCCCTAGCCGCGATCATATTGGCCGTGGTGACCAGCAAGATCATCGCCTTGTATGCAGGTCTCGAGGGCATCGCCTTGCTCGGGATGTTTCGCAGCCTGGGGGGCATCGTATCCGGCGTCCTCGCTCTGGGGTCGGGCACCGTCCTTATGGCGCGGGTCTCGAATGCGTCCTCGACCAAGGAGGCGGGGGAGACCGTAAGCGCCTTTCTACTGCTGTTGGTGTTCCAACTGCCCGTCGTTGCCGTGGCGGCACTTTTCTTCGCCGACCCGATCACAAAGGGTCTTTTCGGCGAGTCTGCGGGCGGCCGCTCCGGCGAAGTGCGATTAGTGCTGATGATGGGTTTCGTCAATCTTGCGCTTCAAACGTTGACCGCCGTTCTTCGCGGACAGGGAAATCTGAAGCAGTCCGCGCGCGTGCAGTTGGCTACCGCATTCGCGAGTCTGCTCTTCATCTTCCCCCTGCTTTCCCTGGGAGACGCCGGCTTGGCCGTCAATGTCGGTTCCGGCAGCGTATTGGGAACCTGCCTGGCGACTTTCTACATCTGGAGAGCGTACGGAGTCGCTCTGATCGTTGGCTCGTTAGCGAGGCGCATTGCACTGCTCCGGAATACGCTGCGCCCTTCGCTACAGGTGATGTTCCAAAGCATCGTGCTGATCGGGAGCACCCTTGCGATCCAATCCATCATCAATAAGCACTATGGGCTTCAGAATCTCGGAGCCTACAATGCGGCAACCATGGTCTTGGATACGGCCATCCTCATCCTGATGTCGGCCATGAGGTCGTATCTGCTTCCTCAGTTGGGAAAGATTCAGGATTCGGCAGGGAAGGACGAATTCTTTTCACAAATGCTGGCGACCATGCTGATCCTCGCCACGGCGGCAGCTATTCCGATGATTTTTTGCTCGAAATACATCGTTTGGGCGCTGTTCTCGAAGCAATTCGCGGACACCGGTGCGCTGATCTCGATCTACGGCTTGGCCATGATAGGGCAAGTTCTTGTCTGGAGCTTTAACACCTATCTCCTCCATAAAAACGACGTCGCCGTATTCGTGCTTCTCGACTCTCTATGGGCGCTTGGCTACGTGGCGTCCGCCCTCGCGTGCGCAAAACTTGGGCTGCCTCTAAAAGCCGTCGCATGGGCCTTTGTCCTGACGGGCTTCATTCACGCAGGTTTCTACGCGCTCTTGACCGTCCGCGCGCATGGATCGGGATTATTCAGCGGCCGGAGCGTGAGGTTGGCGGGGCAGTGCGTTCTGATCGCGGGGTCAGGCTACGCGCTGTTAAGCGCGGGGCATCCTCTTATTGGGTTGCTATCGGCCGGAGCGATCGCCGTCGGAGCGGCGGCCTTTCATCGGCCTCATAAAGAAGCCAGCTAGGGATGTATTCGACGCTCTCGTTCATACAAGTCGAACGACATTCCCACGGCGCGGTCGCGCCAAAGAGAGGAAATTGATGCGCCGCGGAGCGCGTCATAGTCGAGCGTGGTGGGGAATGGATAGAAATGCGAGTGCTGCTCAGGGAAGGCTTGGATCGTTTCAACGAGCCTGAAGCCATCGGGGACTGTCGCTTGGCCAATCGCCTTAACCGTATCCGTGCCGTGCTCGATCACGGATGGAACGCCTCTCCTCCCGATCACGAGCCAATCTAAGCGAGAGGCGGCGTCGGAGGGGATATCCTTCGTGTAGTCCAAGAGAGTCAAGCGATAGCGAGGACCTTTGCGTCTGGCGGTTGCCTCGGCACGCGCAAGTGTAAATGGTCCGTGACCCTTTTCGGGTTCCTCGGGGAGGAGTGACGGACCAAACACATTTTCTCCTAAGACCGCCTGATTTAAGAGGACTCTGTCGGCGGGGTGTGCTCTTGCGGCCAACGCTGCTTCCGTTGTCACTCGGGTATCAGGGCCAGTAAGCACTATGGCGTGCTTCAGGGCCCCACGCAGAAAGGCGGTGTCAAACACAAAGCTGCCCAGCAGAAGGGCTAACAGCGTGTTGCGCCAGCGTGCATTTGCGATTTGAGCTGTTCCGCAAAGGGCGAGAATGATCAGCATGATGGCCGCCGGCATCGCGTAATACGCCATGGAAAAGCCGACCCGAAGCCCTATGAACAAAAGTCCAGCCACGGGGATGAGCGATACTAGAATTGGCCCCCGGGGATTCCTGGACCAGAGGCGACAGAACTCCGCCGTCCCGATCAATATGATCGGCCACCCTACGAGATTAGGGAGATGCGAAAATAAGTACGCTCCCATCGTCCACCGTGATCCCTGGGCGGTGTAAATGGAGCCCACTTCATGAATCGAATTAAGAACACTTGTGGTGTCCGTAAGAAGGAACGGAAAGACTAAAAGAACGCTGACAGTGGCTGTTATCGCGATAATGCCGCTTATTCGTAGGGAGTCCTTGCGGAATGTGGGAAGATTTCGCAGAAGAGGCAACGCAGCGCCGAGGCCCGCGAAAACACCGAGGTACTTAGTGGAAAAGGCTAGGCCAACGGCCGCCCCAGCGATGACTGCGTCCCTTGTGCGGCCTTTGACGGACGCATGCCAGGAGAACTCCATCGCCATTAAAGTGAAGAGCCAAAAGAAGACATCCTCTTTTCCGAGAGATGACATCGCGATGAACGTGAGGTTTCCCGCGGTGAAAAGCGCTGAAAGGGCGGCTGCGGAGCGGCCGGAGAAAAGCCGGGCGACTCGGTATACCTGGACGACCAAACCCAGGCCGCCAATCGCGGTGACTGCGCGAACCAGGCGTAAATGCGTGGCTTGATCCGATATGATGCTGATCAGGAAATCATGCGATGAGTGCGCGGACCCGGTCGCGCGTAGGAGGAGATACCACACGCCCTCTATAAGTGCGATCAGTTCGTATAAGACCGGGCCATGGCCATAACTGGTCAGCCTTCCCTGTGCGGGAAGTCTCAGTGCCTCGAACAGGAAGTTCAACTCATCGTGTGAAAGCGGCAGAGCCGGACCCCAGTAAAGAAAACACAAGTACCACGCAGTAAGAACCCCCAGAACACCGCCCAGGATCAGTTGCGGCGCGCCAGCGGAATTAGTGGTCAAAAGGAGGGTGTCCTAAGAGTGTCTAAATTTCTCGAATTCCGCATGAATTCTACCGAATAGCTTGCTTGTATTGTAGAGAATCGTGGTCAGGCCGTAGGCGCCTGTCGCCTGGCCCAGTCCGCCGTGCGACGGAGGGACTCAGCTAGATCGATGGTCTCACTGAGGCCGAGTTCCTCTCGGGCCAGGTGTGTCGATGGTGCATATTGTGAGATGGAATCCTCAGGCGGCGGGACCTCGCGAAATTTGACCGGGGCTGCGGGCGCGACGACGCGGCGCACCAGGTCAGCGAGTTGTGCGATTGTGATGCGCCGCTCGGAGCCGACGTTATAGGCGCGTGCGGTCGTTCCCTTGAGCAGAATCGTCCAAAGCCATTCCGCCATATCAGCGGCATACAGATAAGAACGAGATGATTCGCCGATGCTATCCAAAATGATCGGTCCGCCGGCCAGGGCATCGCGAATGAAGTTGCCAATTGCATATCGAGAATCGAGTGGAAGACCTGGGCCGACGAAGGCGAAACCGCGGGCGATCGTCGCGTCGACTCCGCGGGCTACGGCTTCGACGCAGAGGCGCTCGGCCTCGCGTTTCCCAGATGCGTAGGCGGAGGGGGAGGTAAGAGGGGTTTTGAGGCCGGGGTCATTTTCGGCGATATGTGCGGTATGGGGCGGCTGTTGCCCGTATACGGCGCCGGAGCTGACGAATAAGAACTTCGTCGCGCCGCATTGCGCGGCGAACTCGAGCGTTCGTCTTGTTCCGGATACGATCACATCGCGCATTAGCGCCGGCTGTTCGCGGTTGAGAACCGAGCTTGTCTCCGTTGCCGCGTGAACGACGTGTGTAAACTCGCCGGAAGGGAACGCAAAGGTCCTTGTATCGCCGGAATGGAGGGTAAGCCGCGGATCGGCGGCTAGGCGAGGGGAACGCGCGTGAAATGCGCCCTCGTCACGGGTGAGGACGTGTATTTTCGCGCCTAGATTTAGTTCGCGGTCGGCGTGAAGAAGGCTTTCGAGCAGCCAGGTGCCGATGAAGCCCGTCCCGCCAGTCATGAAAATGCGGGCGCCGCGCAGGTTATCCCATAAGCGCGGCGTGCGCGCGAGAAGTTCGTCGAGATCGGACGGCGGGGGCCATTGAGCGGCGCTCATTATCGTGGTCGGCAACGGCGGTGCGTTAAAAATTGATCCGTTCTTTCTCAATGACGAGGGGGCGTTTAAGGACCTGTGTGTGGATCGCGCCGATGTACTCGCCCAGAATGCCGATGAAGAAGAGCTGGATTGATGCGAACAGGGAAAGGCCGATCAGTGTTGGCGCCGTGCCGAGTAGAAATTTATCCCAGAAAACGAGCTTGGCGATCAAATACGCGCAGCCGATCGTGAAGCTGATTGCCGACATCGCGAAGCCCAGCATCGTCGCCAGTCGTAGGGGGACTTTGGAGTGATTGGTGATTCCGAGCATCGCCATGTCATAGAGAGTGTAAAAATTGTTTTTCGTGATGCCGCGGTGGCGACGAGCCTGAGAATAAATAATGTGAGCCTGCTCGAATCCGATGTCGCAGATCAGGCCGCGGAAGTATGGGTAAGGATCGTCGATCGTGCGCAGGACATCCAGAACTGCGCGGTCGTACAGTCCGAAGCCGGTATTATTTTTTGCGAGTTCTATTTCGGAGAGGTGTCCAATCAGGTTGTAGTATGCCTTTCTGATAAAGAACATGACGGGCGACTCCTCGCTCGTCGTCTTGATTCCGAGGACAATCTTGTACCCTTCTTCCCATTTCCGCACGAACTCCGGGATCAGGTTCGGGGGATCCTGAAGGTCGCTGGCCATGAGGATGGCCACGGCCCCCTTGGCTTGGAGCAGAGCGTGGTGTGGGGAGCGGATGTGCCCGAAATTGCGCGCATTTACTATGGCCTTCACGTGGCTGTCCTCGCGAGCCAATTCGCGCAGGATGTCGACCGTTCGGTCCTTTGAAGCGTTGTCTATGAAAATGTGCTCGTAGTCGTAGCCGGGGAGGAGCGTGAATGCTTCTCGTATTCCGGCGTGGAGCGCGCGAACGTTGTCTGCTTCGTTGAAGCACGGCGTCACTACGCTGATCAGTTTCATTGAAGGTATGGGGTTTGGATGAGAGTTGAGATGCGCGCGAGCAACTGCGAGTCATCGAGCTTGTGCTCGGACAGAGCGTGCTGATAGGAGCCGCAGCGCTCGGAAAATCGGTCCTCCAGCGCCACGCTCCGAATGAGGGGGATTCGCGATGGTGCCGACTCTTCCGCCGTTCGCTCCAAGACTGCCGACGCGAGGCCTCCGTGCCGGCTGTGCTCCTCGACTACGATCGCCCTTCGAAATGGCGACAGGGTCTGCAGAATGTCAGCGTCAAGCGGCTTGATTTTCGGCACGGACAGGCAAGCGATACCGAGGGCTTTGGCTATCGACACGCAGGGCGCCAGCATGGAGCCGGCTGCAACGAGGCAATTTTCCGAACGCTCGGAGCGGATGACAAAATGGGGGCGCGTCGATCGAAGTCTGTCATTATTTACAACCGGCCGATCGCTCTTGCCGATGCGGATGTAGCTTGGCAGGGAGGATGTGGTCGCTTCCAGATAACAGGCGCGCAGCTCCTCGGCGTCGCAAGGGGAGAAAATCTGAAGATGGGGGAGGGGGCGCAGGCAGGCCAGATCCTCGGCGCATTGGTGCGACGCGCCGAGGGTCGAATAGACGAGCCCTGCGCCGTCGCCTAGAAATACAACGGGAAGGCGAGAGAGGCAGACATCGATCTTGATCTGCTCTAGGACGCGCATCGGCACGAATGCCGCAAGTCCGTACACAAGAGGCCTGAATCCCACGCGGGCCAACCCGGCGGCCAAGCCGACCATCCCCTGCTCAGCCACGCCCACATTGACGAATTGATCGGGTGTTCGCCGCCGGATGGCGTCGAACAGGGCATATCCATGGTCGCCGGAAAGCACGATCGAATCCGAGCTGGCTTCGGCCGAGGCGGCGATCAGCTCAGAGAGGAGTTCTCTCATTAATCGGCCAACTCCTTCATGGCGCGGTTCATGGTTTCCTCAGAAATTCTGGTGTAGTGCCACATGTTGTCCCCTTCCATGAAAGACACGCCTTTGCCCTTGATGGTCCGAGCAATCAAGACTTGAGGCTTCCCCGTCTCTCGCTGGAGCTCAAGGATCGATTTCTCCAGAGCTTCGACGTCATGCCCATCACATTCCGCTGCGTTGAAGCCGAAAGCCGCGAATTTATCGCTCATGGGCTCCATGTTCAATATTGATTCCGTCTTGCCCATGGCTTGGAAGCCGTTGGCGTCAACAATGATGGTCAGGTTGTCCAGATGAGTATGCCCAGCGAACGCTATCGCCTCCCACATCGAGCCTTCGTTGAGTTCTCCGTCGCCGATGACGCAGTATACGCGCTGCGGCTTCTTTTTTCGCTTCAAACCGAATGCCATGCCGGTGGCGATGGGTAACCCATGCCCTAGTGAGCCGGCGGTGACCTCAAGGCCGGGGATGTCGGCTTCCGCCAGGCCCCGCAATAGAGAGCCGTCGGAAAAATATCGGTCGAGATGTTTCTGTTCAAGTAATCCAAGTTCACGAAAGCATGCGTAGGCCGCCATCACCCCGTGTCCCTTCGACAATACCATGAGGTCACGTTCCGGGTCCTTGGGATCGGAGGCGTTCAGGCGCACGAATTTCGAATACAAAACCGAGAGAATCTCAATTAATGAAAACGCGCAGGGGACATGGACGGATTGACCTTGGTGCGCCATTTGAAGCACGCTCCGTCTGAGTGTCTTTGGATCGAGCGACGCTCCGGTGATTAGGCGCGCGGGCATGATCGATTGAAGAATGCGTGAAACTGTTCGAGTACGTATGCGCTCATCTCCGGGCTGATGCCCGGGTAGACTCCGATCCAGAATGCGTCACGCATTACGCGGTCGGAGCCGGAGAGGTCGCCTACGATGCGGTGCGGCAGGTCTTTGAAGTAGGGTTGGCGCGTGATGTTGCCCGCGAAAAGTAGGCGCGTGCCAATCTTTCGGCTTTCAAGATATGCGGTCAGCTTTTCGCGGGTAAAAGGCGCGCCGGGACGCACGCTGATCGGAAATCCAAACCATGACGGCTCGGAGTTCGGCGTAGGCTCGGGAAGAATAAGATGCTCCTCGAAAGGCTTAAGGCCCGCCTTGAGGGCGTCGAAATTGCGGCGGCGAGCGGCAATGAACCCGTCGAGTTTCTCAAGCTGGGCGACGCCCACAGCAGCCTGCATGTCGGTGGCCTTGAGGTTGTAGCCTAGGTGCGAGTAGATGTACTTATGGTCGTAGCCAGCGGGCAGGCCGCCCATTTGCCATCCGAAGCGCTTTCCGCAGGTGTCGTCCATGCCGGGGGCGCACCAGCAGTCGCGGCCCCAGTCGCGAAAAGATTCGAGCAGTTTCTTAAGCCGGCCGCTGCGGGTAACGACCGCGCCGCCCTCGCCCATGGTGATATGGTGTGCGGGGTAGAAGCTGAAGGTCGCCAGGTCGCCGACAGAGGAAACAAGCTGGCCATCGTGGCGCGACCCGAGCGCGTCACAGCAATCCTCCACTAGCCAGAGGTCGTGTTTGTCGGCTATGGCGCGAACGGCCTTCAAATCGAACGGGTTGCCGAGCGTGTGAGCAAGCATGATCGCCCGAGTCTTGGGCGTTACCGCCTCGGCTATGTTCTCCGCAAGCGCGTCGTAGGTCGGGGCGGCCGCATCGACGAGTACGGGAATCGCCCCGCATTGGAGAATCGGGTTGATCGTGGTCGGGAAGGAAACAGCCGTCGATATTACCTCGTCGCCCGGTTTGAGCCTCCGCTCGCCGAGTTCCGGCGCGGTCAGCGTCGAGATCGCTAAGAGGTTTGCGGACGAGCCGGAGTTGACGAGAAGAGCGTGGGGTAGGTCTAGGCGTCGGGCGAATGATCTCTCGAATGTCTCTGCGAATCGTCCGGTGGTGAGCCAGAAATCGAGGCCCGAGTCAATTAGGCTGACTATTTCCGCGGCGTCGAAGACCTTGCCGGATGTTGGAATCGGGGTCTGGCCGGGAACGAAAGGGCGCGGGGCGAATCTTGCCTTGTGAAACTCGCTCGCCGCCGCGAGGACGGCTTCGCGCAAGGCCGCTTCGTGTGCGGAATGTTCGGCGTAGGCGTGTTTTGGCTTCACGCGGGCTCTGAGGCCCATGTGAGGCCGTTCTTGCGTGCGGCAGCCGTGTATTCCGTAATTTGGGCTTGCGTAAACGAACGGGCATCGAAGCCTGGTTCGGTGGCCTTGCGGTACCAGGCCACGGTTCGTGCTACGGCCTCATCGGCGCTGTAAACCGGTCGCCATGCGAGGCGCGTGTGCGCTTTGGAGCTGTCGAGCTTGAGGAGCCCTGCTTCGTGCGGGGCGGCGGGATCGTCGCTAGCGGCGGTCCAGCATCCGGCCCCCCAGCCCCGTACGATCAATTCGGCGGTCTGCGCCGTAGTGCGCGCGTCCTCGGGCGAAGGCCCGAAGTTCCAAGCCTCAGCGCCATTTTCAGGTGATGCGAGCTGGTGTGCGGCGAGGCTTAGGTAGCCCGACAGCGGATCGAGAATGAACTGCCACGGTCGTACCGAGCGCGGATTTCGTACGGAAATCTCGCGTCCAGCCGTGAGTGCGCGTATGCAGTCCGGGACAAGGCGGTCTCTCGCCCAATCTCCTCCGCCGATCACGTTGCCGGCGCGGGCCGAACTCACGGAGACGGTCGGTGGCTTCCTTGAGGCGGTGGGGAAAAATGAATCGCGGTAGGAAGAAACAACCAGCTCCGCGCACGCCTTGCTCGCGCTGTACGGATCTCGTCCGCCGAGGCGGTCATTCTCGCGGTAGGCGTAGTCCGCTTCGCGGTTCTCGTAACATTTGTCCGTGGTTACGACCGCGCAGACGCGCACTGAGTCGGTCCGCCGCACCGCCTCGAGGAGGTTCGTCGTGCCCAGGACGTTCGTGGCGAAGGTCTCGGCGGGCTGTTCGTAGGAGAGGCGTACTAGCGGCTGGGCGGCGAGGTGAAAGACGATTTCGGGACGAGTGCCTCCGAGAGTCTTCGTGAGCAGGGAGGCGTCGCGTACGTCTCCCAGGCGGGAATCGATGACGCGTTCTAGCCCCGACTGCTCGAAGAGGCTTTTCGCGCCATCAGGGGGAAGGGCGTAGCCGATCACCTTCGCACCCAGTGCATGCAGCCAGAGAGAGAGCCACGCCCCCTTGAAGCCGGTGTGGCCCGTGACGAGAACGGTTCGTCCTGCGAACGCGCCTCCAAACGAGGCGGTCATTTCCAGGACTTCCAGGGGGCCCGGCCAGAGGCCCAGAGCTCCTCGAGATGAGCCTTGTCGCGCAGAGTGTCCATCGGCTGCCAAAAGCCTTTGTGCTTGAAGGCGGCGAGTTGCCCTCTCCGCGCAAGAGTTTCCAACGGCTCCGCTTCCCAGCGCGTCGTGTCATCCTTAATTAACTCGAGAGCCTTATGTTCGACGACGAAGAATCCCCCGTTGATCCAACCGGCGTCGCCCGGGACCTTTTCACGAAAACTGGTCACGCGTTCGCGATTTATGTCGAGTATCCCGAAGCGGGTAGGGGCTTGGACCGCGGTTAGCGTAACGAGGGCCTTGCTCTTGCGATGGAAAGCGAGCGACGCGCTGACGTCGACATCCGAAACGCCGTCTCCGTAGGTCAGGCAGAAGGCGGAGCCGTTCAGATAGTCCCTGACTCGTTTGATGCGGCCGCCGGTCATCGATTCGTCGCCGGTTTCGACCAAGGTCACGCGCCAGGACTCGGAGGAATTGTTATGCACGGTCATTCGATTCTTGCGCATGTCGAAGGTGACGTTGGAGGTATGCAGGAAATAGTTGGCGAAATAGTCCTTGATAACGTTGCCCCTATAGCCGAGGCAGACGATGAAGTCGTTGATGCCGTGGCGGGAGTAAATTTTCATTATGTGCCAGAGAATCGGCTTACCACCGATCTCGATCATCGGCTTGGGCCTCAGCGCGGTCTCCTCGCTGATCCGCGTGCCCAGACCTCCGGCGAGGATAACCGCATGCATTCCGGGCCTGATGGATTTCGTCATGGAATTGTCGAATTATATCAAATTAGCCCAGCGGCACCTTTTGCGCCAGGAAGGCCGTCCGGGTGGTGAAGTGCATGAAGAACGGATGCGTGGTCGTCGGTCGTCCGAGGATTCGTTCGACCAGCCGGTTGCCTATGGGGATGCCGCCGATTCCGACCAGCCGGCGCAGGGTGAAGCCTGCCGTGCGAAGCATCCCGTCCATCTCCGAGGTGGTGAAATCTCCATCGATGGGCTGGAGAAATCGTCGATAACGCCTCGAGGGGGGCATCAAGACGTTTTTTATGGTCATGAGGGTCTGCCACCATGAATTGTCGGTGGTCAGGTAGAGGGAGCCTCCCGGCTTGAGAATCCTGTAGAACTCGCGCAGCGCCTTGGGCGCGTCCATGACGTGCTCTATGACGGTAATGGAAAGCACGAGGTCAAAGCGGCCGTCCGCCTCCGCGACGTCCTCGCAGCTCGAACGGAATGCCTTGGCCGCGTAGGGGCGAGCCGCCTCAACGTTCTCGTCGGAGATGTCGAACGCCGTGACGTCGGTGAAGCCGCCGGCTTGAAGCTGGCGGCAGAGGGTGCCCGCGCCGCACCCGGCATCGACGATCCTGCAATCCGAGGCGAACCCGAGCTCTTTTAATTCCTTGGTGATCTCGGCGCAGTCAGCCGAGTTGTCATCGGTGTGCTGAAGCTTGAGTTTGTTGTAGCCGCGCCGCACGTAGTCGTAGTCCCGCCGCTCCTTGATTTCGCGCCATTTTTTCTTGCTGGGGCGAATAAGCTCATGGATATTCATGCGAATTCCGAGGAAGGGCTAGCGAGGCCGTGCACCTGTGCGATTGTACTAAATACATTAGCGGCGTAGAATTGCTAACATTGAAAAAGTCCCATGAATCGCTGGATAAAATTTAAAACCATCCTCAGGATCTTCCTCGATATTTGCCGGGGCAGGCAGACCCTTTCGTTTCTTCGGTACACCTTGGCGGAGTACGTTTCCGCCGAAATTTTCCCGGAATTGCGATTCAGCGAGTACGGCAGCATTTTCCTCGAAGACCGGGAATTCATCCGCCTTTATGAATCCCTCGTAGCGCCCGGGAACAACCACTCCTTCGACAGGAAGTACGTGCTCGACCAGCTGTGCAAGCTCGCATTGACCGTTCCCGGCGACACGGCGGAGTGCGGCTCGTTCCGAGGGGCCACCTCGCACATCATCTGCCGAAAATTCTCCGGAGCCGGCAAGAAGCATCACGTTTTCGATTCCTTCGAGGGAATTTCCGCACCCGGCAAGGATGACGGGAGCTGGTGGGAGGCGGGCAGCCTGGCCGCCTCCGAGAATGCCGTCCGGCTGTCCCTTCGGGCGTTCGACTTCGTGGAATACTACAAAGGCTGGATCCCAGCTCGGTTTTCCGAAGTTAAGGACCGATCCTTCTGCTTGATCCACGTCGACGTCGACCTCTATCAGCCCACCTTGGATTCGATCGCGTTTTTCTACGAGCGCATGAGCCCCGGCGGGCTCATGATCTTCGATGACTACGGCTTCAATACGTGCCCGGGGGCCAAAAAGGCGGTCGACGAGTTCTTTTCTCGAAAGAACGAGCCCGTCATCCTTCTGCCGACCGGGCAGGCGTTCGCCGTAAAAAAATAGGCCCCATGTTCAAGGTTCTCTACCTCATTGATTCCATGGGGGTCGGCGGCGCGGAAAGGCACCTCACGCTGATAGCGAGCTACTTGGCCGGCCGCGGGGTCGAACAAAAAATAGCTCAGATATACGATGAGGAAAGTATTTACCTCCCGGAGCTCAAGGCCAGCGGCATCGAGCTCCTGACTTTGGGCCGCCGAATGGGGCTGAGCGCTCTCGCGCCGAGCATTCTGCCGTTCATGAAGCTCTGCCGCGACTGGAAGCCTGATCTTATTTGCACCCAGCTCGTTATCCCGGACATCCTTGGCCGCTCGGTCGGCAAGCTCTTGGGAATTCCCGTCGTTTCCATCTGGCAAAACATGACCTATGACCGTATCAACTGGAAGGAGCGCCGCCGCCCTCACCCGAAGCTATGGGCGATGGGGCTACTCGACCGATTGACCGCGCGTTTCGGCTCCCGGTTCGTCGCGGTTTCGCGCGCCGTGGAGCGATCTCATCGCGAGTTCTTCGGTCTTTCCGGAGCCTTATGCATGGTCATCCCCAACACTGTCGATCTCAAACGCTTCCCCGATGTGGCTCCGCGAACTAAAAAAGCGGGCCGGCTTCGATTGATACACATCGGACGCCATGTCGCGCATAAAGGCATCGACACCTTGCTGCAGGCGCTGGCGCTCCTCCCGCCGGAGCTCGACGTTCAGGTCGACTCCTTCGGAGAGGGACCCCTGACGCGGGAATTGGAGGCGCAGGCGCGACGACTCAACGTGCACTCGCGATTTCAGTTTAGAGGGCTGAAGGCGGATCTTATTCCCGATATGCTGGAAGCGGACGCGGCGGTCCTGCCCACCTACCGAGAGGGGCTGCCCCTGGCGTACATCGAAGCCCTCGCGGCCGGCCTGCCGGTCATCACGACCGATATCGCGCCAAACCTGGAGATCGATCCCGAGGGCCAAGCCTCGCTATTTTTTAAGCCCGGCGACGCGAAGGCGCTGGCGGAGCGCATCTCGGCTTTGGCGGCCGAGCTGGATCGGCCTGAAGGCGGTGCGCGGAAACCTCGGGAAGTCGCGAGTCCTTTTCACTATGAGACGGTCGGGCCGCGGTTTTACGAGCTCTTCCAGTCCGTCGTCGACGAAAGCAGGTCTCCGCAATTATGACCGGCCAAATTCTCGTCGTCGATTACGGGATGGGGAACATCAACTCCGTCCGAAAGAAGCTGGCTCAGTCCAACTGCACCCCGCTCGTTTCTTCGGACCCCAAGGCCGTCGCGAGCGCCGATAAGCTGATCCTGCCCGGAGTCGGGCACTTTCAGCAGGCGATGGAAAATCTCGGGAAATTGAATTTGTTTGAGGCCTTGAACGAGGCGGTTCTTGCGAGGAAGAGGCCGATTCTGGGGATCTGCCTCGGCATGCAACTGATGGCGTCGCACAGTGAGGAGGGCGACGCCCGGGGTTTGGGGTGGGTGGAGGGGGATGTCGTCAAAATCAGGGCGAAGGACCCCCTGAAATTCAAAGTTCCCCATGTCGGATGGAATCAGATCGCCATTTCGAAGGAAAGCGCTCTCATGAAGGGCATCCCAGAGTTGTCGGAATTCTATTTCGTCCATGGCTATTATCTGAAGCACGCCGCTGCGGACGAGATTCTCAATGAAACGGAATACGAGGAGAAATTTACATCCGCGATCGAGAAAGACAACATATTCGGCGTGCAGTACCATCCCGAGAAAAGTCATGATGTCGGGGAGACGCTGCTGAAGAACTTCGTGACAATTTAGAATGTTCAAACCTCGAATCATCCCCGTCCTGCTCCTAGACGGGCGCACGTTGGTCAAGTCCCGGCAATTCAAGGACCCCCGCTACATCGGCGACCCCATCAACGCGGTCCGGCTGTTCAACGACCTGAAAGCGGATGAGCTCGCGTTCTTCGATATTCAGGCGACCAAAGAGCGGCGGTGTCCCTCGTTGGAGCTCGTGAAAAGAATCGGCGAGCAGGCGAATATGCCGTTCGCCGTCGGCGGGGGAATCCGCTCGCTCGAGGACATCCGCGCCGTCATCGGGGCCGGGGCGGAGAAGGTCGTCATAAACACCGCCGCGTCCGAGAATCCCGCCTTTGTCCGTCAGGCCTCCGGCGCTTTCGGCGCGACGACGATCGTCGTGTGCATAGACGTCAAGAACGATCCGTCGGGCGAGGAGCGCGTTTGGACGAGGAACGGCGTCCAGTCCATCCCCTATCGCCCCGAAGATTACGCCAAGCACATGGAGGAGCAGGGCGCCGGGGAACTCGTGATCCAGTCCATCGAGCGCGACGGGATGATGAGCGGCTACGACGTCGATTTGATCCGCAGGATATCCAAGGCCGTGTCCATTCCCGTCATCGCCCTGGGCGGAGCCGGCTCCCTCGACCATATGAAGGAGGCCTTCGTCGACGGACACGCCAGCGCGTTGGCCGCCGGCAGCATGTTCGTCTTCCAGGGGTCGAAGCGCGGTGTGCTCATCAATTACCCGGAAAAAACGGACATTCAATTTTAGGAACGATGATGAGCGATCCCCGGTATCAGCGCTGTGAGCGGTGCGTCATGGACACGGTCTCCGACCCGGAGATCGCGTTCGACAAGGACGGTCGCTGCCATTACTGCGCCAACTACTTCGACCGCTTGGCCAGGCTCACCTACCAGGGGGAATCCAGCGACGCCGAACTCGCGCGGATCGTCGACGCGATCAAGAAGGCCGGAAAGAACCGCGAATACGACTGCGTGGTGGGCGTGAGCGGGGGCGTCGACAGCAGCTACGCTGCTTTGATGGTCAAGAATCTCGGGCTGCGCGCGCTGTGCGTTCACCTCGATAACGGCTGGGACTCGGACATTTCCGTAAGAAACATTAAGCGCATCGTGGACAATCTGGGCTTCGACTATCAAAGCTACGTCCTGGATTGGGAGGAGTTCAAGGACCTGCAGCTCTCATTCCTTCGGGCTTCCGTTCCCGAGGCGGAAACCCCGACTGACATCGCGATCGCGGCGATCGCGTACGACGCCGCGGAGAAGCACGGGATCAAGTACATCATTGGAGGCGGGAATTACGCCACGGAGGGGATTCGTCCGGAATGGTGGCATTACGACAAGAAGGACGTTAAGTACCTGACCTCGATCCACCGGCGATTCGGCGCCAAAAAGCTGGCGACCTTCCCCACCTTCGGCTTTCAGAAGGAAATCTATTACAAGATGAAGGGGATAAAGACGATCTATCTGCTCAACTACGTCCCCTACAGCAAGACCGACGCGATGCAGGTCCTCGAGAAGACATTCCAGTGGAAATATTACGGCGGAAAACATTATGAATCCAAATACACCGGATTCATCCAATCCTACTACCTGTTCGAAAAATTCAAGATCGACTATCGCGTCGCGACGTTTTCGTCCCAGATCTGCGCGGGCGAGATCACACGGGAGCAGGCTCTGGAAGAGTTGACCAGGAAGCCTTATGACGACGTCAAGATTGAGCAGGAAAAGGAATATCTCTGCAAGAAGCTCGACATTCCCCGCGCTGAGTTCGACGCGATTATGGCCGCGCCGCCGAAATCATATCGGGATTATCCCAACGGTAAGAAATTTCTCGAGACGCTGTACGACGCTTACCGCAAGCTCAACTTCAGGAAATACTGAAAAGCAGCATGGCACGGGTTCTGTACGTCTCGTATGACGGGCTGATGGAGCCGCTGGGTCGGTCTCAGGTTCTGCAGTACGTCCGCGGATTATCCGCCGCTCACGCCGTCTTCCTCGTCACGTACGAGAAGCCCCAGGATCTTCGGGACCACGAGGGCCTTGGCGCTCTTCAGGACGGCCTGCGGAGCCTGGGAATAGCCTGGACGCCGCTGCCGTATCATAAGTGGCCCACCCTTCTCGCCACGGCGTTCGACGTCGCCGCTGGGATGCTCGTCTGCGCTTCGATCTGCGTGCGGGAAAGCGTCGAGATCGTTCATGCGCGCAGCTACGTTCCGGGGTTGATCGGGCTAGCCCTCAAGCGGTCGCTCGGCCTTCGGTTCGTCTTCGACATGCGCGGGTTCTGGCCGGATCAGCGCGTGGACGACGGCTTCTGGAGTAGAGATGACGTCGCCTATCGGATGGCGAAATGGTTTGAGCGCCGCCTGCTCATCGGCGCTGACGTCGTGGTGACGCTTACGCACTCCGCAGTCCGCGTCATCCGGGATTATCCATACTTGAAAGGCCGCGAGAAAAGATTCGAGGTCGTTCCGACCTGCACCAATCTCGAGCTTTTCAAGCCTCTGAAAAAAAAGGCAAACGGCCGGCCGTTTAACCTCGGCTTCGTTGGAGGCATTCGGCTGTATCTCTTCGACGAGGTGCTGGCCGGCTTCCTCGCGCTGCGTGCGGTTCGGCCGGACGCGACGCTCACTCTCGTCAGCCGGGACGACGCCGCGGAGCTGCGGCGTCGCGCCGAAGCGGCGGGCGTTCCGCTCGACGCCGTCACGATCCGGTCGGTGCCGTTCGAGGACGTCCCCGGAGAAATGAACAAGCTCGACGCGGGCATATTCTTTCTCGCGCCCACGCTCGCTCGGCAGGGGATATCGCCGACGAAGCTCGGCGAGTTCCTCGCTTGCGGCGTGCCGTGCCTGACGAACGCCGGCGTCGGCGATTTTGACGGCATGATCACCCAATCGGGCGCGGGCGTGATCCTTCGCGAGTTCACTGCGGCGGCCCGGCAGCATGCGGTCGCCGAGCTCCTCGAAGTGGCGGGCCGCGGCGATATCCGTGAACGCTGCGTGTCGGCGGCCCGCGAATATTTCAACCTGGAGTCCGGCATCGAGACTTATTCCCGGATATACGGCTCGTTGCAGTCTTCGTGAATTTGTAGAATCGCTTATAAGCCATGAGCTTAAAGATGCCGTCTAACGACGCGTGCCGCACCATCACGGCCTGCCGGGTCTGCGGCGGCAAGGACCTGGTCCAGTTTTTGAATCTGGGCGACATGCCGTTGGCGAACAGGCATCTCGGCAGCGCTGAAGAGGACGGCGAGCCCCGATTTCCTCTTGAAATTAACTTTTGCCGATCGTGCTACCAATCCCAGCTGAGCGTCGTGGTGAATCCCGAGGTTCTTTACAGCGACTATAACTATCATTCCTCGGTGTCGATGATCTTCCAGCAGCACTGCGAAGCAATGGCCAAGGATCTCGACCGGATCCTTGGGCTCGGCAAAGACGATCTGGTTCTTGAGATCGCAAGCAGCGACGGGTGCATGCTCGCAAAGTTTAAGAAGCTGGGCTGCAGAATTCTGGGCGTCGAGCCCGCCGCGAATCTCGCGCGGATCGCCGAGAACATGGGCCTCCCGACTTTGAATCGGTTTTGGGACGATGAGGCCGCGGAACAGGTGAAGCAAATGCATGTCGGAGCGAAGCTGGTCGTCGCGACGAACGTCCTGGCGCACGTCGACGATCTGCATGGGTTCCTGCGAGCGGTCAAGAAGGCGCTCGTGCCTTCAGGCGTGTTCGTGTTTGAGGTGCCCTACATGGTGCACTTCATCAATCGCGCGGAGTTCGACACGACCTACCACGAGCATCTCTCGTACTTCCTGCTGCACCCGCTCAAGGTCGCGCTTGAAAAGAACGGCTTCGCGATCCAGGACGCGAAGGAGCACGATATTCACGGGGGCTCCATCCGAGTCATCGCCAGGCTCTCGGCTTCGGGCGCCGTCGCGCCGAGCGAGGACGCCAAGCGCCTGCTCATTTCGGAAGAGGAGCTCGGGCTTTACGACGAAACGACTTATCATCGCTTCGCATCCCAGGTCGCGTTGGTCAAGGAGGAGCTGACGGTATTCCTCACCGCGCTCAAGGCCCGGGGAAGACCTTGGCGGCTTATGGTGCCTCGGTGAAGGGGAACGTCCTGCTCAATTATTCCGGTGTCGGCCGCGAGCTGCTGGAGTACGTCGTGGACGATACGTCGGCGAAACAGGGGAAATATTGCGCCGGGAACCTTCTGCCCATCGTGAGCCGCGCCCAGCTGCGCACAACGCCTCCGGACTGCCTCCCGCTCCTGGCCTGGAATTTCGTTGATGAGATGGTCGGCAACACCATCGAATTCCGGCAGCGCGGCGGGCGCTACGTGGCTCCCATCCCATCTCTGCGAGTCATGTGACGATGAACTGGGCAGGCTTGAGGGTCGCCTATGTTCCGCTCAGCCCCGACTTCAAGCACCCCGGCGACTGCAGAAGATTTTCCCGCTACGCGGCGGCCAGGGGCATTCGTGTCGAGATCGCTGATCCCGCCGAGGATTATGACCTGGTCGTGGTCTCTCAAGGCGCCGATCTCAGCGTCTGGGGCGATTACTCGAAGCCGAGGGCGAAGGTCGTCTACGATTTCATCGACTCGTATCTGGCCGTTTCCCGGCGAGATCCGCGAGGAATGCTTCGGGGCCTGGCCAAGTTCGTGACCCGTCAAAGCCGGTATCTTCGGCTCGACCACTGGAAGGCGATCGGGGATATGTGCCGGCGGTCGGACGCGGTTGTCTGCGCCACGGAGGAGCAGAAGAAGGACATTTCCACGCATTGCGGGAACGTCCATGTCGTGCTGGACATACATAACATGTACTTCGGCGGGAAGAAGGCCTACGATTCGGGAAAGGTGTTCAACCTCGTATGGGAAGGCTACCCCGAGAATTTCCTGGCCTTCTATCAGATCCGCGACGAGTTGCGGGAGATCGATTCCAGGCAGCCGCTAGCTCTGCATGTCGTCACCAACTTGGAATTCGGCCGGTACATGGGAAAGTATTTCAAACGGCGTACCGCCGACATAGCTCGGGACATCCTGCCCAGGTCCTATGTCTACGAGTGGAACGATCAGCTGTGCTCCCCTATCGTCGAAGCGTGCGACCTGGCGGTGATTCCAATCGATATGGACAACCCGTTGGCCAAAGGCAAGCCCGCGAACAAGCTGCTGATTTTCTGGCGCATGGGCATGCCGACGATCGTTTCCGCCTCGCCGGCGCTTGAGAGAACAATGCGGCATGCGGAGCTGCCGATGTCCTGTCGAAACGGGCAGGACTGGCGTGAGACGCTCGGCCGGTACGTCTTCGATGCGGCGGCGAGGGCCGATGCCGGCCGGCGCGGCAAGATTTTCGCGGAGGCGAACTTCAGCGAGGAGCGGTTGCTCGCCCAATGGGACGCCGTTTTCGAGTCGGTCCTCCCCCATGAATAAGAGCACAGCGTCGGCAGGCACGCTGGCGGCCCTCGCGTTGTGCATCTTTATGCTGGTCATCTTCGACATGATCGGTCCTCTGGGCTGGCAAATCCCTCAAACGGATTTGACTGGAGATTACCTCTTCGGCGTGCTGTGGTCCTTCCTCCTCGGCCTCAGCATCTTTGTTTGGCCGGTCGGTAGTTTCGATAGGAGAAACCTCATCGTCGCCTGGATCGCCAGGTGCATGGTAACCCTCGTCGTCATGCTGGCATACGAGAACTTCAATGGGATCGATTCCTTCTGGTACTTTGAGCAATCGACACGCTCCATTCCCGGCGACTGGTCCGCGTTCAAGCTGGGCGAAGGAACGACAAATGTCATGGTGCTCGCCCGTTATCATGCAAACTTCCTCCCGGATTCATTCCACATGATGAAGGTCAGCTTCTCCATGGTCGGCTTCATCGCGACCTACTTGCTGTATCGAGCGGCGGCTCTCTTTCTTAAGCGTGAAGACATACGAGTATTCTTCGTCTTAGCCCTTTTCCCGTCCATGATATTCTGGTCGTCCACGCTCGGAAAGGATCCGCTCACCCTATTGGGCATAGCGGTTTATGCTTATGGAGTCTCGGCATGGTATGCAACGAGTCAACCGCGGTTTCTAATCGTCATGCTCCTCGGCACTTGGCTGGCTATGTCGTTTCGCATATGGCTGGGGCCGATCTTGCTGGCTCCGCTGGCGGTCTTCGTTCTTTCTCGGATGCGCAGCCCTCTGTCCAAGCTTATCTTCACCGGCATAATTGCCGGCGCCTTCTTTTACGTGGGCGGGAAATTCCAGGAACAATTCAACATCGAATCGAGCCAGGATTTGGTCACCACGATCGAGGGAAGAACGCGTTCATCGAGCTGGACGGGAAATACATCGGTCGGCTCCGCTAGAAGTTTTACAAGTGTCGGTCAGCTGATAACCTTTTTGCCGCTGGGCGCTTTCACGGCCCTGTTTCGACCGCTGCCGGGGGAGATGTTCAGCGCGTTCGGAATTCTCGCCGGGCTGGAGAATTCCATTTTGCTTTTGCTTCTTTTCCAGGCCATTAGGAGGACACGGATGTCGGAGTTGAAGGACCCCCGGGTATTGTGGGCGCTTACGCTCATTCTGACCTGGTCTTCGATTTACGGCTTTATTTCGTACCGAAATCTTGGGGCGGCCGTGCGTTTCAGGCTCCAAATCCTGCCGGTGCTTCTCTGCACGCTTTTATATCTGAGGCGGGACCGGCGCCTGGAAGCGAGCCTTGTCCAAAAATAGCGACCCCGCGACGGTCGAAGGCTTTGGCGACGAATGGAGCCGCTTCGATCAGGTTTCGCTGAGCTCGTTGGAGTTGGACGACCGCTTTCACCGGTATTTCACTGTATTTCCCTGGGCTTCACTGCCGGAGAAGGCCGTCGGCTTCGATTTGGGCTGCGGCAGCGGCCGTTGGGCCAAGTGTGTCACGCCCCGCGTCGGACACCTGCACTGCGTGGACGCCAGCCCCGAGGCCCTCGCGGTTGCCCGGCGCAATCTTGCCGCGAGCCCCAACTGCGAGTTCCATCTAGCCTCCGTCGAGTCCATCCCGCTGGCCCCGGCGAGCATGGATTTCGGCTACTCCCTGGGCGTGCTGCATCATGTGCCGGACACCGCCGCCGGTCTGCGCTCATGCGTGGAGAAGCTTAAGCCCGGAGCGCCCTTCCTCGTCTATTTGTACTACGCGTTCGACAATCGCCCGGCCTGGTTTCGGCTCCTGTGGTCAGCCAGCGACATGGTGCGGCGGATCGTGTCATCGACGCCCGGACCGCTGCGTTATGTCTTGAGCCAACTTCTCGCGGTTTTCGTGTATTTGCCGCTCGCGCGCTTCGCCAGGCTGTGCGAGGTGTTGGGCCTCCCGGTCGATCTCCTGCCGCTGTCCTACTATCGCAGGAGCAGCTTCTACACCATGCGCACGGACTCGCTCGACCGGTTCGGCACGCGTCTCGAGCAGCGTTTTACGCGCCGGCAAATTCTGGAGATGATGGAGCAGGCCGGGCTAGAGCGCGTCGTCTTCAACGAGGCCATGCCCTACTGGACGGCGGTCGGCTTCCGGAAGGCCGCCTAGGATGTGCGGCATCGCCGGGTTCCTTTCGGGCTCGGTTTCTCCGCGCGAGACCGCCGAGGCGATGGCCCGCACGCTCAAGCATCGCGGCCCCGACGCGCTCGGCGTCTGGACGGATTCAGAGGCCGGCGTCGGATTCGGACATGCCCGCCTGTCCATTCTCGAGCTCTCCGAGCTCGGCGCGCAGCCGATGGTCTCCGCCTGCGGCCGCTATGTCCTGGCGTACAACGGGGAGCTGTACAACTTCCGGGCGCTGAGAGCCGAGTTGGAGAAGGGCGGCGTGGCTTTCCGCGGCGGCAGCGACACCGAGGTGCTGCTCTCGCTCGTCAGCCGCGACGGGGTCCGTGAGGCCGTCGGACGCATCAACGGCATGTTCGCCTTCGCGCTGTGGGATCGGCGCGAGCGCGTCCTGACCTTGGGGCGCGACCGGATGGGCGAGAAGCCGCTCTATTATGGTTGGAGTGGAAGATCCTTCCTGTTCGGCTCGGAGCTCAACGCGCTGCGGGCTTTCCCGGGATTCAAGGCGGAGATCGACCGCGACTCGGTCGCGCTTTACCTGAGGCATAATTGCGTGCCTTCACCGTATGCGATCTTCAAGGGCGTGAGAAAGCTCCCGCCCGGTTGTCTGCTCGAAGTGCGGCCCGGTGCGGCGGACGCGGCTCCCCAGGAGTACTGGTCCCTGAAGGAAGCCGCCGAGCGTGGGGTGGGCGCGCCTTTCGCCGGCTCGGTGGAGGAGGCTGGTGCGGTGCTGGAAAAGCTTCTACTCGAGTCGGTATCGATGCGCATGGAGTCCGATGTGCCGCTAGGCGCCTTCCTCTCGGGCGGCATCGATTCCGCGCTCGTCGTCGCGCTGATGCAGGCTCAATCGAAGCGGCCCGTGCGCACCTTTACCTTGGGCTCGACCATCCCTTCCTACGACGAATCGAAGGAGGCTCGGGCCGTCGCCGAGCACCTCGGAACCGACCACACCGAGCTGTGCGTCTCGGACAAGGCGACCCTCGAGGTCATCCCGCGCCTGGCGCGCATCTATGACGAGCCGTTCTCCGACTCCTCTCAGATTCCCGCGGTACTCGTGAGCGAGCTGGCGCGGCGCAACGTGACTGTCGCGCTGTCCGGCGACGGCGGCGACGAGCTGTTCGCGGGCTACAACCGCCACTTCTGGGGCCGCACGATTTGGAACCGCGTGGGCTGGCTGCCGCAGGGCGTCCGCGGCTTGGCGGGCGAGCTCCTCGGCTCCGTATCGGCGCCGACATGGGACCGAAGCTTCGCCGCGCTGGCCCCCGTCCTCCCGAAAGGCTTCCGGCATCGCGCTCCCGGCGAGAAGCTGCAGCTCCTGGGCGAGGTCCTGGCGTCTTCCTCCGCTGAGGAGTTCTACAGCGGCCTGGTCTCGCATTGGAAGAATCCGAGCGCGGTGGTCCTGGGCTCGAAGGAACCTCTGACGGCGCTGACCGATCCGAAGAGGAGAGCGGAGTTCACCGACATCGCCCAACGGATGCTGTACCTCGATTCGACGAGCTACCTTCCGGACGACATCCTGACGAAGCTCGACCGCGCCAGCATGTCCGTGAGCCTGGAGGCGCGCGTGCCGCTGCTCGACCATCGCCTCGTCGAGTTCGCCTGGACCCTGCCCCTGAGCATGAAGCTCTCCGGCAACAAGGGGAAGCTCCTGCTGCGCCAGGTGCTGGGCCGCTACGTGCCCCCGGCCCTGTTCGAGCGTCCTAAGAAGGGTTTCGGCGTGCCGATTGACGCCTGGCTGCGCGGGCCTCTGCGCGATTGGGCGGAGTCGCTGCTCGACGAGAAGCGGCTACGGGAAGGAGGGATCTTCGATCCGGCGCCGATCCGCGCCATGTGGAGCGAGCACCTGTCCGGACTGCGGAACCGTCACTACGTTTTGTGGGACATCCTCATGTTCGAGGCCTGGCGCGACGAGTGGTCCGGCCCTAGGGCCTAAATCCAGCCGCGATAGCGATAGTAGGCGAGCGCCGCCGCTTCCTTCAGGAGGCCGCGCAACTGAGCCCAAGTCGGTCCGCGGCGGGGCTTCACGCCCTCGGAGTAGCCGTAGTACTTGCTTGAACGTACGGGAGTCGGAATCACCTCTAGGCGCGCCTCATGCTTTCCCCAGACGAGGACGGCGCGCCTCATGTGATACGGGGAGCTGACGAGCAGGATCCGCTTCCAGGCGTTCTGCCGAACGAGGACGGCGGCATCCGAGATCATCCGCTGGGTTCCGCCCCCGCGGGAAACGACGAGGATGTCCGAATCCTTGACGCCCTTTGTCAGCGCGATGGCGCGCATGACTTCCCATTCGCTGAACGTCCGGATTTCACCCGAGCAAAGGACGATCTTCTTCGCGTGGCCCTGCCGGTAGAGTTCGATGGCGCGGCTCGCGCGCTCTTCGTAGCCGCTGCCGAGCGTGCCGGTCTCGCCGGCTCCGCCCCCGATGAGGACGACGGCGTCCGCGGCCATCGGGGGGCGAACGAGCAGCATCGGCTGGCTCAGCCGCCAGGCGAGCGGCGTCCAGCTCAGGACGGCCCAGAGCGCAGCGAAGGCGAAAGCCGCGCCGAGAGTCGCGGTTTGATAGCGCCTGACCAGGCGGCGAAGCAGCCCGGACATGATCTTCGGGGTCGAGCGCTTGCGCTCCAAAGCATCGCGCATGAGCGAGGACATCTCGTCCAGACGCCCGGACCAGCCGTTGCGCCGCGCCGCGTCGATCCGGGCGCCGCGGGCCGTTGCCGGCACGCGCTGCGACTCGTCCAGCTTTAAAACGAATTCCTCGGCGCTCTTCGCGACTCCGACGAGCCCGTCGTGGGATTCATTGTAAGCGAGGACCTCCGCCAGCGCGGTGGAGACCACGGGTATGCCCATGGCGAAGTACTCGTTGAGCTTCGCGGGGTACACGCTGGCGGTGTATTCCGCCAGGCGATACGGGATCAGCCCCGCGTCGAAGGCGCCGATGTAGGCGGGTAGTTCGCCGTGGGCGCGCTTTCCCAGAAGGTGCATATTGGGCAGGTCCCGCAGCGACGACAAGTCGGTCTGCTCCGGACCGATGAGCACGAAATGGTAATCGGGACGCTTCCTCGCGGCCTCGGCGAGAAGCTCCTGATCGACCCAGCGGTGCAGTCCTCCAACGTAGCCGAATCGGGGCCGCGGGACCGCGGCGATGTCCGCCGGCTCCGGCGCGTTCCCGGTCAGGCGGGACTCGAAGGCCTCGAAATCGACGGCGACCGGGAAGAGCTGGGCCTTTTCGCGGAACCGCTCGGCCCGGGTCTGGATCTCACGGGAGCTGGCGAACACCAGATCGGCGCCGCGAAACAACTCCTTCTCGCTGGCTTCGATCGACTTCGCCGAGGGGGACGACGCCGCGAAATTGTCGGCGCAGTAGTAAACGACGAGCGCGGGATCGAGTTCGTCGATGATGTCGTGAACGAGCGGCGTGGGCAGGCAGGTCCATAGGATGGGCGAGTTGTGCTTGCTCGCCGAGATCCAATTAGAGATGGCCCTGCTGAGAAGGCGGGTGTTGATCCAGCGGGCGAGACGCGAATAGGGAAAAGGCAGCAGCAGCGGTGAGAGCACGATGAGATTTGGCGCCTCCTCCCGAAAGCCTTGAACGCCTTTACCCCAGTTTCTGAGACGGGAGAACAATCTGGGGATGTCTCTCAATCCCGGAGTCCGCACGCCGGTGTTCTCGATGAACAGCACGGGATTGCCGGCCTTGGCGAGGCGCAGCATTATCTCCTGCCATTGCCAGATGAAATCCCAATCGATGGAGGAGAGGCAGACTATTGCCTCGCCGCGAATGGGAAGATCGTCCTGGGCCACGGTCTAATTGTACTAATTAGATAGAATCGCCCCATGAAGGTCCTGCGCATCATGGATCGCCTCAACACCGGCGGCCCCGCGATCCACGCGGTGCTTCTCGCCAAGCACATGAATCCCGGCGGCGCTGCGCCGGATTGGTCGACCGTGCTGGTCGCGGGTCAAGTCGGCGCGAATGAGGGGAGCATGGAGTGGCTCGCGGAGCGCGAGGGCGTCCGCGTCGTGTCCGTCCCTTCGCTCGGGCGTGAGCTTCATCCGTTCAAGGACCTCTCCACATTCTGGAGCCTGCTACGGATCATCCGCGCAGAGCGGCCGGATGTCGTGCACACGCACAAGTCGAAGGCCGGGACCTTGGGACGGCTCGCCGCGCGGCTGTGCGGCGTGCCGGTAATCGTTCATACCTTTCACGGCCATGTCCTTCACGGCTACTTCAGCGAGGCGAAGTCGAGGGCGTTCCGCCTAATCGAGCGCGCGATGGCGGCGATCTCGCATCGCGTGATCGCGGTGAGCCCGAAGGTGAAGGAGGACCTGATCCGCCACGGCGTCGCGGGCACGGAGAAGATCGGCGTGGTTTATTTGGGCCTCGATCTGAAAGGCCTTGAGCGTTCTCAGCGGAATGCCGGAGGCCTTCGGGCCGAGCTGAAACTGACGGCGGAGACGCCGCTGATCGGAATCGTCGCGCGCCTCGTGCCCATCAAGAACTTGCCGATGTTCATCGAGGCCGCCAAGCAGGTTCTTGCGGAGCGTCCCGACGCCCGTTTCATCGTCGCCGGCGACGGCGAGTTGAGGGACGAGCTCTCTGCTTTGGCGGGGCGCCTCGGGATCGCCGGCAAAGTGACCTTCCTGGGCTTCCGAAGCGACTTGGAGCGGATATATCCCGACCTCGATGTCCTGTGCTTGACCTCGGACAACGAGGGATCTCCGGTCAGCCTCATCGAGGGCCTCGCCTCGGGGTGCGCTGCGGTTTCGAGCGATGTGGGCGGCGTGACCGACGTGCTCGAGGACGGTAAATGCGGCGTCCTCGTGCCCGCGAATGATTCAGCGGCGCTGGCGCGCGAGGTCCTGGCGCTGATTCAGGACCCGGCGAGGCGCGCCGAGTTGGGACGGGCGGGCCGGGTCTCGGCCAAGCGCTTCGCGATCGAGCGGCTGGTCTCGGACCTTGATAATCTTTATAAGAGCCTGCTGTCCGTCAAAACCCGGGCATAAGTTAGTAAAATGCCCGCGATGCGTTACCTCATCACCGGCGGCGCCGGCTTCATCGGCTCCCACCTCAGCGACGCGCTCCTGGCGCAGGGCCATCAGGTCACGATCATCGACGACCTGTCCACGGGCTCGATCAACAACATCAAGCATCTGCAGGGCAAGAATGGCTACCGGTATGTGATCGACTCGATCATGAACAAGCCGCTGCTGTGCGAACTGGTCGACGGCTGCGACGTCGTCGTGCACCTGGCGGCGGCGGTGGGCGTCAAGCTCATCGTGGAGAGCCCGGTGCGGACGATGGAGCTCAACATCAAGGGCACCGAATACGTGCTCGAGTGCGCCAACAAGAAGCGCAGGAAGGTCCTGATCGCCTCCACCTCGGAGGTGTACGGCAAGAGCACCAAGGTCCCGTTCAATGAGGACGGCGACCTCGTGATCGGCCCGCCCCACAAGGGCCGCTGGTCGTACGCCTGCTCCAAGGCGATCGATGAATTTTTGGCCCTCGCGTACTGGAAGGAAAAGAAGCTGCCCGTCGTCGTCGTGCGCCTGTTCAATACCGTCGGACCGCGCCAGACGGGCCAATACGGCATGGTCGTGCCGAACTTCGTGCGCCAGGCGCTGTCGGGCCGGCCGATCACCGTGTTCGGCGACGGCAAGCAGCGGCGCTGCTTCACCCATGTCCTCGACGTGATCGGGGCGCTCGTCGCGCTGTCGCAGGAGCCGGCGGCGATTGGCCGGGTATTCAATATCGGCAGCGCGAACGAGATCTCGATCGAGAACCTGGCCAAGCTCGTCAAGAAGACCACCAAGTCCAAGTCGAAGATCACCTATTTATCCTACGACAAGGCGTACGAAGAAGGCTTCGAGGACATGCCCCGTCGGGTGCCCGACATCACGCGGGTCTCGAAGGCCGTGGGCTACAAGCCTAAGCGCGACATCGACGCGATCCTGGCCGACGTGATCGCGTACCACCGAAACAACAATGTCGTCTGAGTGGGTTCGGGCCGGCGGCTATGGATTTCTCGCCGGCTTGGCGCTGGTCCCGCTGACCCGGGCGCTCGCCCACAAGAAGGGCTGGGTGTCCGCGCCGAAGGCCGATCGCTGGAGCAAGCGGCCTGTGGCCTTGTTCGGCGGAGCGGCGATCTTCCTCTCGTTCCTGGTTCCCGTCCTGACCTTGATTCCTTGGGCGCCCGGCAATTACTGGTCCATCGTCGCCGGCGCCGGCGTGCTCTTCTTGCTCGGGCTGATCGACGACTTCATCACGATCAAGCCGGCGTCGAAGCTCATCGGCCAAATCATGGGCGCCTCGATCGCGGTGTACCTGGGGCACCGGCTCGTGATCCCGGGCTTCGAGCTCCTGAGCCTGCCGCTGACGATCTTCTGGATCGTGGCCATCACCAACGCCTACAACCTCATCGACAACATGGACGGGCTGGCCGCCGGGGTCGGCGTGATCTCGCTCGGGTTCATGCTGGCCGCGTTCGTCGCGCAGGGCAATATAATCATGGCCGTCTTGGCCGGGTCCTTGCTCGGAAGCCTGCTCGCGTTCCTGATCTTCAATTTTAACCCGGCCTCGATCTTCATGGGCGACGCGGGCAGCATGTTCATCGGCTTTACCCTGTCCATTCTGGCGCTGCACGGCGATTCGAAGAAGAGCGCTATGGCGTCGGTGGCCGTGCCCTGCCTGGCGTTGATGGTGCCTCTGCTCGATATCGCTTTGGTCTCCGCGACCCGGATCCTGACGGGCCGATCGGTGGCCCAGGGCGGACGGGATCACAGCTCCCACCGCCTGGTCTCGCTCGGGCTGTCGGAGCGAAACGCGGTGCTGGTGCTTTACGGGCTCGCCGCGTCGGCCGGCGGCGTCGCGTTGCTGGTCAACACCGCCGGCCGCCTGCCCGGCGCGCTGGCCATGGCCGTCATCGTCGTCGCCTTCGGCCTGTTCGGGGTGTACCTGTCGCAGATGACCTTCGAGACGCCCCAGGGCTACTTCGAGGCCAAGGACAAGTCCTGGCCCACCCAAATCCTCTTTCAGCTCACCTTCAAGCGCCGCATTTTGGAGGTCGTGCTCGACCTGACCCTGATGGTGTTCTGCTACGGCCTGGCATACGCTCTGCGGTTCGATTTTCAGATCCCGGAGCCTTTTAAATGGGCGATGATGAATTCCCTGCCGCTCGTCATCATCGCTACCTTCCCGTGCTTCTTCCTGGTCGGCGTCTACCGCGGCATTTGGAAGTTCACCGGGCCGCGTGAGATCGCGACCTTCCTCGCGGGGGCCGTCTCCGGCTCGGTGGCGGCCGTGTTCCTCGTCGTCGCCATCTACCGTTTCGAGGGATTCTCCCGGTCGGTCTTCCCGATCTACGCGGTCCTGCTGTTCGTGTCCGTGTCCATGACGCGGCTCTCGTTCCGCGCGCTGAGCAGCTTCCTCGTGTCGATTCGCCCCGAGGCGCCCAACGCCTTGCGCGTCGTGATCTACGGCGCGGGAGATTTCGGCGAGATGCTCGTCAGCGAGCTCAAGCGCCAGAACGGCTCGGCGCCGATGAAGCCGGTCGGCTTTTTGGACGACAACTCGCTTAAGTTGCGCCAGCGGATTCACGGCGTCCCCGTCCTGGGCGGGGCCGAGGACATCACGGCGGTGCACAAGGCGACCGGCTTCCAGCAGGTCGTCATTTCCACGACGAAGATCTCCGAGGAGAATCTGCGGTTAATTAAGGAATTTTGCGCAACGCGCGAAATTCCCGTCAAGCGCTACAGCTGGACCTGCCACGATGTGGCGTAGGGCGGCGCTGGCGAGCCTCTTGGCCGCGGGCGGGTGCGCCGGCGCACCGCGCGAGCGTTTCCCGATCGGGCTGTTCAACGTCAGCGATCCGGAGCACCTGGGGCGGATCGGCGAAGCCGGGTTCGATCACGTGTTTCCGACAGGGTCGACGGAGCAGGCGCACAAGGTGGCTATGGAGGCGGGACGGCGGGGCATGAAGGTGTTGGCCGCTCCGGCCGTCGATTCCAAGGACGTGAATCGCTGGCCGGCGGCGGCGTGGTATCTTCAAGACGAGCCCGACGTGAACAAGGTTTCGCCGGAGAAGCTGCGGGAGATCGCCGCCACCGTCCGTGAATGGGACTCGCGCCCCCAAACCTTCACGGTGGGCCAGGGCTCCGAGGCCGGACCGTACGGGGCGATCGGCGACATCTTCATGCTGGACTGGTATCCCGTCCCGCATCTCGCGCTCGACAGCGTCGCCGTCGAGATCGACAAGGCGACTCTTCTTCTGCCCAAGGGCAAGCCGCTGTGGTTCGTGGTCCAGGCCTTCGATTGGCGCGACGACAACCGGAAGATCGGCCGATTCCCGACCTATCAGGAAGTCCGCTTCATGAGCTGGCTGGCGATCCTGCACGGAGCGAAGGGGCTGTTTTTCTTCCGCTTTCCGAAGCCGGACGGAAGGACCTTGTTCGACGAGCCTGATCACTGGCGGGCCGTGGAGCTCGTCGCCCGGGAGCTTAAGTCCTTTCAGCCGGTTTTGGAGAGGGGAGCACCCGCGTCGCTGCCGTACGTGCCGTCCAATGAGCTCGAGGCGAAAAGCTGGCGGTTCGGCGGCAAGCAGTTCGTGCTCGTGATCAATCGCAGCCGAACCCGCTACTTCAAGCTGGCCGATGAGCTGCTCAAGCCGGAGTGGAGGCTGTTCGCGGAGCCGGGCGCGGACGTCAAGGACCGGCTGAAGGCCGCGGACGGCGCCTGGTATGTGAAGTCCTACCAGGTGTTCATCTTCGAAAGGCCCTCGTGAGAACGGTTCTGCTCGCCGCCGCGCTGCTCGGCGCTTGCGGCCCGGCGCCTCGCTCGTTCACCGTGGAGATCGTTGAGCCCGCCGCCCCGCCCGAGGCGACGGGGGTGGTGAAGCTCGGCGCGGGGGAGGATTTTCTGCGCTTCAAAAGCTACGACGGCGTGCTTCACGGCTCGGCCGGAATCCGGTACGTCAAGGACGCCGCGCTAAAGCCCGAGCGGCTGGCCGCGGCGGAGGATCTCGCGCGAGAGATGCGTCTCATGGCGCCGATTTTCGCGCGCGGGCGTTCGATTCCGCTGCCCTTCGAGCCGCCGACGGACGGTTGGAGCGCCCGGGCGTGGACCTGGCGCGGCCGGGATTACCTGGTTCTCGCCAACGCCACCCGTGATCGGCAATGGAAGATGCCCGCGGCGGTGTTGACGTTTTCATGGCGGCCGCTGTTCGAGCGGCGGCGGGATCCCCGCGAGTTGCTCAAGGAACACGGGGGTTCGTTTTACCTCCGGCCCTTTCAGGTGCTCGTGCTCGAAAGCCGGTTGCGACCCCGGCGCATGCTTGGGCTCTCAAGATGAAGGTTGTTTTTCTGGGGCTGTGCGCCCTTCCATGCCTCGCTCTCCCGGCAAGGGCCTATATGGATCCGGGCACCGGGAGTATTTATCTGCAGCTTCTTGTCGGTGGCGTCGCGGGGGTCGCCGTCGCCGTGAAAATGTTCTACAGGACGATCAAGTCGTACTTCAAGCGTTGAAAAAATTCGATCCCGCCTCATTCAAAGATCCCGCCGGCCGCGTTTTTTCTTCGCGAGGCAGGATATTCCGCGAACTGACGCCGTTGGGCGAAAAAAACTGGAAGGAATTTCGCGACTCCGGTCTGGCCGACGAACTCGTTCAGGAAGGTCTGTTGGTCAAGACTTGGGAATCGAGCGATCCGGCGCATCCGGCCGGCGTTCTGATCGAGCACGAACCGCTGCCGATCTCCTACGCCTATGAATGGCCTCCGTCCATGCTGCGGGACGCCGCGCTGCTGCACCTGCGGCTCATGGAGCGCCTGCTCCCGCGCGGGTTCATCCTCAAGGACGCTTCACCGTATAACGTGCTGTTCCAGGGAGTGCGGCCGCGGTTTATCGACGTGCTCTCCATCGAGCGCTGGGAGCCGGGGGACATTTGGGCGGGATACGGCTCGTTCTGCGACGCGATGCTTTATCCGCTCATGCTCCACGCTTACAAGGGAATCCCCTATCACGATTGGCTTCGGGGTTCGCTCAATGGAATCAGGCCGGAGAGCTTCGCCAAGCTGTTCGGCTGGCTTGACCTCCTCAAGCCTGGGGTTTTGGCACACGTCGACCTTCGCGCCCGGCTGCACGCCCGGTTTCAGAGACCGGGCGGAGCGCTCCGTTCGGACGTCAAAATGGCCGCGCTCCCGGCGTCGGCTATCTTGAGGAATGTCTCGGGGCTCAGAGCCGTCATCGAAGGGCTGCCCCGGCGAAAAGGGAAGCCGAGCGATTGGTGCTCATACCCGGCGAATAACTCGTACGACCCTGCGGCCAGGGAGATGAAGCGCGCGTTCGTTGATCGGTCGCTCGCGCAGCTGAAGCCGCGATTGCTGTGGGACATCGGCTGCAACACGGGCGAGATGCTGCGCATCGCCGCCCGGCACTGCGAGCTGGTGATCGGCCTGGACAGCGATGCGGACGTCGTCGACGCGCTCGCTGAAGAGTGCCGCCGCGAAGGCGTAAACAATGTGCTGCCGCTGGTCCAGGATATTTGCAATCCGTCGCCGGGCATGGGATGGGCGTGCGCCGAGCGGAAATCTCTCTTCGACCGGGACAAGCCGGACGCCGTCATGGCGCTGGCGGTGGTCCATCATCTCGCGGTCAGAGGGGGCGTTCCGCTCGAGGAGCAGTTGGGGTTGTTCGCCGCGGCCGCCCCGCACGCGCTCATCGAATTCGTCGACCGCTCCGACCCGATGTTCGTTGAGCTGCGGGCGAACATGGACGCCGGCCAGGAAGCCTATGGCGCGGATGAATTCAAGCGCTGCGCCGACGCCTATTTCGTGACGCTGGACGCCTGCGCGGCCGGCAAGACGAGGGAAGTCCGCCTCCTGCGGGCAAAGGGCCGATGACCCGGACATCGAATGATTATTTTTGGGCGGGCTGGGGCCTGACGGCGTATTTTTTTCATCTCCCGCTGACCCGGATGATGGTCGTCGACACCCAGTATCTGTACCTGGGCGGTTGGGACTGGCGCGGCTGGTGGATATTCCTGCTGCTGACTTACGCGGTGATACCCGCCGTAGTGGGGTTGTCTTTGGCGGCGTTGAGCCGGAAGTCGACGCTCGGGGCCAAGGCGCTTCTGGTCGTCTGGGCGGCTCAACTCGCGTCGTCTCAGCTCGCCTACTTCGTGGTCGCGCGCCGCGTCGAGAATCCGCTGTGGATCGGCTTCGGGGAGGTCGCTGCTTTCACGCTCGGCGCCGCCGTCCTGTGGGCGGCGTTCACGCTCTTTCTCGAGGGGCTGAAGGTCTGCTCGCTAATCACGATCGGGTGCGCGCTGGCCTTCGCATACAGCGCCGCGCCCTCGCGCGCGAGGGGGATTCTGCCCCGCGCTCCGGCTCCGGCGGGCATGGCGACGGAGGGCCAGCCGCCCGTTTTCATCCTGACGTTCGAGAAGCTGGTCTCGAGCTACTTCACGGACGATCGGGGACGCATACTGGATCATTTCCCCAATATCAAGCGCCTGGCCTCGGAGTCGGACTATTATCCGAACGCTTACGCCAACTCGAACGGCACCGTGATGGCGCTGACCGCGCTTTACACCGGGCGCAATTTCACCGGCTATTGGGCTCTGGGGCCCCGCAACAGCGGGCGCCACCTGCGCGATATCGTCGGCGAGAACCGCAAGGTCTACATGCTGCTGGATCTGCTCAACTACTGCGCGCCCGGCCGCGATGTCTGCATCCGCAGCATCGGTAATTCCGCACTCACCAACCTCGACATCATCCAGGGCTGGTACAAGACCTACGCGAAGACGACCATACCCCGCACGGTCCATCGGCTCATGGTGCGCGAACACGTGGAGTTTAATCCCTGGACGGACATGTGGAACCGTGAAACCGCCGTCCCCGAGGGCCAATCCCCGCCGATCGTCGTAGGCAAGCGCCAATTCGAGCACCTTAAATCCATTTTGAAAGCGGAGGGGGCCAATCCGAACCTCTACATCATGCACAACTGGATATCGGACGGTTCCGCCCACGAACGCCTCGGCGCCTTCGATCATGAGCTCGGCCGCTTCGTCGCTTTTCTCAAAGAGACCGGCATCTACGATCGCGCGCTCATCGTTGTCCTGGCCGATACCGGCCACGAAAAGGGCTGGGGCGATTGGGGGAGGAGGTCGGAGTTCAAGGCTTCTCCCGATCTTCTGAAGATTCTCGCTCTCATCAAGCGTCCCGCCGGCGCCCCGGGACGGGTGATCCGCGCTCCCCTCCGGCAGATCGACATTCTACCCACCGTCCTCAGCCATCTCAAGATGGACGCCCGGGCCTATGGGATGGACGGAGTGCCCGTCACCGATCCCCGCGACAAATCCACGCTCTCGGACCGCCTGCTCCACATCTACTTGACGACCAAAGCGGGACCCTCGATATACACTTTGGAGCCGAAGTCAGGCATGCTCTTGCGTCAGAAGAGGGATCTTTGGGGCGTGCTGCTCCCCGACTAGCCGCGGTAGACGCCTTTGAAGGACTTCTCGGCTTCGCGGCGCAGGTCCTTCTTCTTCATGGAGTCGCGGCGGTCGGCGCCGGTCTTGCCTTTGGCGAGCCCTAGGGAGACCTTGGCCCAGCCGTTCTTGAAGTAGACCTCGAGGGGGATCAAGGTGAGGCCCTTGGTCGTCAGCTTGCCCAGGATCTTCTTGATCTCGGCGCTATGAAGGAGGAGCTTGCGGTTGCGGCGGGTGTCCAGGGGCTCCAGCAAGGTCGCGAAGACGTAGGGGGGGATGTAGAAGTTGTGAAGGAATAGTTCGCCGCGCTCATTCGGCCGGGCGTAGCAGCCGTCGAGGCTGGCGTTGCCGCCGCGCAGGGCCTTAACCTCGGGGCCGGCGAGCTGGAGGCCGGCCTCGATGACGTCGAGGATCTCGTAGAACTGGCGGGCCTTGCGGTTGGTCGCGACGGTCTTCTTTTCGTCGCTGTTGCCTTTGAGTGACATATAAATTGTAGAATGCGCATTGTAGCACTTCGTCCCGGGCGGTGGGCAGGTGGCGGAACTGGCAGACGCGCACGGCTCAGGACCGTGTGGGCGCAAGCTCTTAAGGGTTCAAGTCCCTTCCTGCCCACCGACCGGGATGAA
>Ga0105164_10000059_pt1 | contig 76722 bp, 68 predicted proteins | sample VDWuncwatermetaG_FD_89674 | JGI IMG/M metagenome (GOLD analysis project Ga0105164, IMG submission 89674) | Wastewater microbial communities from Netherlands to study Microbial Dark Matter (Phase II) - VDW unchlorinated drinking water | ecosystem: Environmental > Aquatic > Freshwater > Drinking...
TCCGTAGACTGATGCTCTATCCAATTGAGCTACAGGCGCAATTTACCGCAATATATTAATGGGTATTTTTATACCAGACTTTCCCCCTACTGTCTAGCCTTTAACTCCTTGAGCATACGCTCGCGGTCCAGGCCGATCCTGGCCATGGCCTCATGGGGATTGTCGCTGTAGAACTGGCAGAACGTGGAGACTTCCTTGATCGTGGACACATTGTGTTCGGTCAGGGTTTTAAGGATCACGGCCCGTATCCAGGTCTCATTGATGATATCTTTGGGCAAAACGCCGGCCTCATGGGCCAGGCGGTCGCGGTAAATGGTGCTGGGAGAGACCGGCATGACCCTTTTCTGGTCGTAGTTGTATTTGAACACCTGGGACAATAAGATCTTGGTGTTCTCCATGCCGCTGGTCTCGGAAACCTCATCCACCACCCGAAAGAGCTTGTCATCGACGTGGTAACGCTTGAGGATGACGAACACATCGATCAAATTGAGCAGGGAATCCGGCACGTTCATGGGCTCGTTGTGCAAACGCAGCAGGGCCTCGCGGGCGGTCAAGGCATGGATGGTGCCCATGCAGTACTTGCCGATATTGACCGCGGTGATCATGTCCCTGGCCTCCGCCCCGCGGACCTCCCCGACGATAATGCGCTCCGGGCGCATGCGCAAACTGTTCTTGACCAGGTCCGAGAGGGTCAGCTCGTCATCCGTGGCCAGGCGCGAACAGCTGTCTTCCAGGTAGGTATTAAGCTCGAGGGTGTCTTCAATGACCACCATCCTGTCCTGGTTGGGGATAAAGCTGAACAGCGCGTTCATCAGGGTGGTCTTACCGGTACCCGGGCCGCCCGCGATGATGATGTTGGCCGGCCGGATGGACATTCCCTCTAAATAAAGCCACAATTGCCCCGCCACTTCATAACTCATGCCGCCGCGTTTGATCAGGTTAATGATGCTTAAAGGGTCGACCTTGGCCTTGGTGATGGTCAGCTGCGGACCTAAAGGTGAGTCGATGATATTGACGCGCCCGGCGAGGTTGGGCAGTTCGAGGTTGGCGATCTTGTGGTAGCCGCTGCGGCCGGAGAACACCAGCAATTTCTGGATGAATAAGTCCAGCTCTTTGTGGGACTGGAACTTGCGGTCGGTGACGATGAAACCCTTTTGCCCGTGGTGGATGTAAATGGGCTTGAGGGCGTTGATGATGACGTCTTCCACTTCCGCGTCGCACAGCAGGTCTTCGACCACGCCGTAGGAGAGGAACTCCTTGGTAAATGCCTTGCGGTCGACGCCAAGAAAATCATGGCCCTCATGTAAGACTTCTTCCAGCGCCGCCACGACAACGGCCATGCGCTCTTCCTGCACCTGCAAAAGCATCATCTTGCCCTTGATCTTGGTGAGGACCCTCGCCTGCAGGTCAAGCATCGCGTCTTTGTTCATCGGCCTGTTTTTTCTCCCGTTGTGATCACTATCGCGGCCTTGTTAATGTCTAAATATTGGTTCGCCACCCGGCGAAGGTCCTGCGCGGTGACCGCATCCACATGCGCGTCAAAACTTTTATAAAAATCATGGCCCAGCCCGAACAATTCATCGATGGCGCTGGCCGCCCCCAATGCCGCGGGTGTGGCCAGTTCCATTTTGAACATGCCCTTGGAGTATGCCCTGGCATTCTCCAGCTCTTCTTCAGGGACCAGGTTGTTCCTGATGTCCAAAAGTTCCCGCTGGACGATTTCTTTGACACTATCAACTTTATCGGCGGTGGTCAAGACAAAAAGCACGATTGTTCCATTGTCCGGTCCGAGGGCATAATAGGAGCCCACCGTATAGGCCCGGCCCAATTCATCCCGCACTTTGGTAAAAAGCCGGCCGCTCAATCCCGCCCCCAAAACCGAATCCAGCACCTCCACCGGCCAGCGGTCATTGTCCTTGATGGCGGGACCCTGGAAGCCGAACATTGCCATGGCCTGTTCTTTATCCACGGTCATCCGGGCAACGCGCGTTTGCCGGGGCGGCGGTTCAAGGAACTGCCCCAGACCGGCTTCGCCTTTCTTGAAACCGGCGAATTTCTCCCGGATACGGACCAACGCCTGGCGGCTGTCGAAATCGCCGAATACTGAAATGACCATGTTACCCGGCCGGACCAAACGGGAATAGTGCCCAAGGATGTCCTTGCGGCTGATCTTATTGACCGTTTCCTTGCTGCCCAGAGGATCCAGCCGGTAAGGATGCTGGAGATAAAGGGTTTCCATTAACCGTTTGGTGGTGAGCTGGTCGATGTTATCGTCACGCGCGTCAATGGCGGCCAGCATTTGGTCTTTCTCTTCCTTGATCGCCCGTGCGGTGAACGAAGGGTTAACTATAAGGTCCGCCAGCAGGTCCAAAGAGAACGGCAGGTCCTCGGCCAGCACCTGTATTTGGATGCCCACAGAATTGCGGCCGGAAAAAGCTTCCAGCGATCCGCCGCGCCGCTCCATTTCCATGGCGATCTGGACATCGGTGCGGCTTTTAGTACCCTTGATCCAGGCCTGACTTAACAATCTTGAAATACCGTTAAGCTCTCGCGTTTCCTGGCGTATGCCGGCATTGACCACCGCGTCGATCGCGACCACTCCGACGCTATGGTCTTCTTTTAAAAGAATGGTCAGGCCATTATCCAGGACGGTCTTTTGGATGGGGGTCCGGGCCTGCGCCCCCTGTTTTCCTTCATCCCCGGTTTTCGCATCAAGAGGTTTGAGGACGGTGACGCTCAAAGCACGGTCGTTGAGGTAGCGTTGGGCCACACGTTCGATGTCCTCATTGGTGACTTGCTTGACCGCCTCGACATAATGTTTGGAAAATTGCGTGTCGCCGGTCAGGGCTTCATCCACGGCGGCGCGGTAGGCCAGGCTCGAGGAAGTCTGGTTGCCGAACACAAATTCACTTAAGACCTGGCGTTTGGTTTTGGCCAATTCTTCCGCGGACAGACCCCTGCGCTTAATATCTGCGATGATGCGTTCCACTTCCTGCCGCACCTGCGGCAAGTTGTCTTTGACCATCATCCCCTGGATCTCGAAGACACCCTTATCCCCCGGCGTGAAATTAGTGGAACTGATCTGGCGCACCAGGTCTTTTTTCTTATAGACCTCGGCATAAAGCCGGGAGCTTTCGCCCTGGCCCAAAGCCATGGACAATACATCCAGCGCGTAAAGATCAGGGTTGGTCACTTCGATGCCCTGGTAAGCCAGGGAAAAACGGAACAGCGGCGTCGCATAATGTTCTTCAAAGTAGCGGGAAGAGACCTGGGCCGGTTCCGGCGCTATGCCGCGCTCCGGATAAGGCGCCCGTTTAAAACCCTTGAATGCCTGCTCGATCAAAGGCAGGACCTCTTTGGCATCGACAGCGCCGGCAACGGACAGGACGATGTTATTGGGAATGTAACGGTTGCGGTAATACCCGTAAAGTTCATCGCGGCTGATGCCGTCGAACAGGGACATATAACCGATGATGGGATGACGGTACGGGTGGCGGATATAGGCGTTGCGGAACACATCCTCGCTCAAGCGCCGGCCGGGCTGGTCGTGATAGAGCCGCATTTCGCCGTGCACGACTTCGCGTTCTTTTTCCACCTGCTGGGAGTCAAAAACGGAATTCATGAGCATATCGCTCATGATATCCAGGCCTTGCCTGAACGTCCCCGCCGGGATATCCAGCGTATACAGGGTGTAGTCCAGCCCCGTCGAGGCATTGATGCGCCCTCCCAGGGCCTTGACCTCTTTGGCAATGGCGCCCACGGGCCGGCGGGCCGTGCCTTTGAACAGCATGTGCTCGACAAAATGCGAAATGCCGGCGCCGGAGAATTCCCCTTCGACGGCGGAACCTGTCTTCACACAGGCATAAATGGAAATGACCTCGCTGGAGGGCATGGGCTGGACCAAAACGGTCAAGCCATTGTCCAGGACGGTTTTCTCGATGCTGGAAGAAGCGAAGCAAAGGCCGCAGGACAAAAGCAGCGGGATGACGGATAACGAACAATGCGATAAGCGCATATTAAGTGTCCCTGCGGCGGAACTCTTCCAGGAGGCGGCGGATGTCCGAGGTTGAATTACGGGCGATCTGCGAACAGATGAAGATCAGCAAAGAGAACTGCCACACGTCTTCGGGGCCGACGATCAGCCCCGCGACGGTGTTCTCCTCCCGCTGCAGCCGGTTGCCGTAATGGGCAATGGCGTCTTCCAGCCGGCCCTCGAAAATGTCGAGCATGTTGGTTCTGTTATTGTATTTCAAAGACGGCAGGTGGATGCCCCGCACCAGCAGGAAATTGAGCAGGGAATCTTCATTGGGACTGACTTTATCGAAGGCAAAACCCTCGAATTGCGGGATATTGGGCGGCAAGACCAGGGCCGGGCGGTCCACCACCACCTCCCCGGCGCGCACCACGGTGTCCCCGGGATTGATGGCGGAGGCCGACAAAAGCACGTACGGGACATTGGTCCTGTCGAAAGTCTGCAGGCTCAATACCCTTGAGCGCACGATCTCGGTCTCTTTCAACGCCCTAGTCCAGGCTTCTTGTATGTCCATATCGGTCCTTTACCTGCTTTTCTTTCGCTTTCCAAAAGATCAAAGCGCACAGGGCAAACAGCGGGATAAGCAAGCAGGTTAGTATGATCTTTATCCTAGTGCACCCGGTCATTTAAAACTTTGCAGGGCTTTCATGTAATTGGCCCGTTCAAATGCCTCCGGGTTGGATGTGGACTTCTGGCTCATGCTCCCTTGCATCTGGGCGATGGAGGTGTACTCATGGTCCTTGATCCATTGCTCAATGCCGGTCAGGACTTTCTGCACATGTTTGGGCCCGTGTTTGAGCAACACTGAGCAGAGCATGGTCACGTCCGCGCCCGCCATGATCATTTTGATCACATCATCGGAGGTATGGATGCCGCCGGAAGCGGCCAGGCTGGCCTTGACCCGGCCGTGCAGGATCGCCACCCAGCGCAGCGGCAGGCGCATGTCCTGCGGCGTGCTTAACAGCACATTGGGCACCACATTTAAATTCTCCAGGTCAATGTCCGGCTGATAGAACCGGTTAAACAGCACCAGCCCATCCGCTCCGGCATCCGCCAAACGCTTAGCCATATTCGCCATGGCGCTGAAATAGGGGCCGACCTTGACCGCCACGGGAATGGTGACATTGGCTTTGATCCCCTCTAAAATATCCAAATACATCTGCTCCACCTGGCGGCCGTCCAGAGACGCGTCCGCGGCCAGGTAATAAATATTCAACCCCAGGGCGTCCACCCCGGTCTGCTGGATCTGTTTGGCATAAGTCACCCAACCGCCGTCGGAATGGGCGTTCAGGCTCCCGATCACAGGGATCTTGACCGCCTTTTTAGCACGGTACAAATGCCGCAAATAATCCTCCGGGCCCAAATTGAAATCCATCCGCGAAGGGACAAAGCTCACGGATTCCGCGGTGCTTTCCGCGCCCAAATTCAAATAATGCTCCATTTCGAAACATTCGTGCGTGATCTGTTCCTCGAACAAGGAATGGTTGACCACGGCCGCCGCCCCGGCGTCCTCAAGGCGTTTATAATTATCAACGGTGTTCGACAGCGGCGAGGCGGACACCACTAACGGGTTCTTTAATTTTAATCCCAGGTACGTAGTTGACAGGTCCATAGGTCCCTCTTTATGTTTGGACTGGTGTTTGGGCTTGTTCCTGCGGCGCTTCGGGCTTTGCCGCCATTTGCTCAAGGATATGCCAGCGTTCATCCACATCCTGCTGGGCCAATCGGGCAAGGGCTTTAGCTGTCTCCGGTTTGCTCTTGGCCAGCATTTTAAACCGGTTCTCCAAAGCGGTGAATTCACGCACGGCGATCTTGGGCGCCCCGCTATCGAGTACCAGCGGGTTCTGCCCGAGCTTGGCCAGGTCCGGGTTATAACGGAACAGGGGCCAATACCCTGAATTGACCGCGGCTTTCTGGTTTTGCATGGCCGTGGTCATATTGATCCCATGCGCGATGCAATGGCTGTACGCTATGATCAGGGAAGGCCCATCATAAGCCTCGGCTTCCAGGAATGTCCGCAAGGTATGCTCGTCTTTGGCGCCCATGGCGACCGAGGCCACATACACATGCCCGTAGGTCATGGCGATGCGGGCCAGGTCTTTCTTGGCCGTTGCTTTCCCTCCGGCCGCGAATTTGGCCACGGCTGAACGCGGGGTGGATTTGGACATTTGCCCGCCGGTATTGGAATACACTTCCGTATCCAGTACTAAAATGTTCACGTTGCGGCCGGATGATATCACATGGTCCAAACCGCCGAAACCGATATCATACGCCCAGCCGTCGCCGCCGATGATCCAAACGCTTTTCTTGACCAGCATGTCGGCGATGCTCAATAATTGCTTGGCCTGGGGGCTTTTTTGCTTCTTTAACTTCCCTTTCAACAACTCCACCCGCTGGCGCTGCTGGAAAATATCGGCTTCATCCTGCTGCTTGGCATGGATGATCTCCCCGGCCAATTGAGCGCCGATCACCCCTTCCAGGGCCTTGACCAGCTCGCAGGCCATTTCTTTTTGCTTATCGATGGATAAACGGAAACCAAGGCCGAATTCGGCATTGTCCTCGAACAAAGAATTGCTCCAGGCCGGACCTCGGCCATCATTGTTCTTGGTCCAGGGTGTTGTGGGCAAATTCCCGCCGTAGATCGACGAGCACCCTGTGGCATTGGCCACCACCATGCGGTCCCCGAAGAGCTGCGTGGCTAATTTCAAATACGGGGTCTCCCCGCATCCGGCGCAAGCGCCGGAGAATTCAAATAACGGCTGTAACACTTGGGAGGAGCGCACTGTGGACCTTTTGACCAAATTACGGTCCAGTTCCGGGACGCTTAAAAAGAACTCCCAATTCTCTTTTTCTTTCTCCCGCAGCGGCGGCTGGGGTTTCATGTTAATGGCTTTGAACCTGGTTTCGGTCTTATTTTTCACCGGGCATACGTCCACGCAAATACCGCAGCCGGTGCAATCCTCCGGGGCCACTTGAATGGTGTATTTCAACCCCTCCCACTCGCGGTCTTTGGCATCCATGGCCTTGAAGGTGTCCGGCGCGGTCTTCAAATGTTTGGGTTCATACGCCTTGATGCGGATGACCGAATGCGGACAGACCATGGCGCATTTGCCGCATTGGATGCAAATGTCCGCGTCCCATACCGGGATCTCCTGGGCGATATTGCGTTTTTCCCATTGGCTGGTGCCGACCGGATAGGTGCCGTCGCAAGGCATGGCGCTGACCGGCAGGTCATCGCCCTTGCAGGCGATCATGCCCGCGGTCACCCTTTGCACGAATTCCGGGGCATTGACGGATACCGTCGGTAATTTCTTGATCGTGCTGATGATCTTATCCGGGGTCTTCACTTCGTGCAGATGCGCCAGGGTATGGTCCACCGCGTCATAATTCATGCGCAGGATCTCTTCGCCTTTTTTACTGTAGGTCTTCTCGATGGACGTCTTGATCGCGGCAATGGCCTCCGCCTGGGGCAGGACCCCTGATATGGCAAAAAAGGCGGTTTGCATGATGGTATTGATGCGCATGCCCAAACCCGCGGCTTTGGCCACGTCATAGGCGTCAATGACAAAGAACCGCAATTGTTTGTCTTTGATGGTTTGGGCCACGTCGCGCGGGATATGCTCCCAGACCGTTTGCGGGCTGTGCGTTGTATTTAAAAGGAACACCCCTCCTTGATCGATCTTCGACAACACATCGTAAATTTCCAGGAAATGGAATTGATGGCAGCCGACAAAATTCGCCCGGCTGACCAAAAAGGTGGAATGGATGGGCTTGTGGCCGAAACGCAAATGGGACACGGTCACCGACCCGGCTTTTTTGGAGTCATAAACAAAATACCCCTGCGCGTACAGAGGGGTATTTTCACCGATGATCTTGATGGAATTCTTATTGGCGCTGACCGTGCCGTCGGCACCCAGGCCGTAAAAGATGGCCCGTACGCCGGCGGCGCTTTCGATGATGAAATGCTCGTCATAATCCAGGCTCAAGCCCGACACATCGTCCATGATCCCAACCGTAAAATGGTTCTTCGCAACGGGCTTGGCCATTTCATCGAAGACCCCTTTGGCCATGGCCGGGGTGAATTCTTTGGATGATAAGCCATAACGGCCGCCGATGATCCTGGGGATATGGGGATACGTCCCTGCCGCAACAGCTTCCACCAGGGCATTGACCACGTCTAAATACAGCGGCTCACCGGCGCTGCCCGGCTCTTTGGTGCGGTCGAGCACGCACAGGGTCTTGACCGTGCGCGGCAGGGCCTCGACAAAATGATCCATGGCGAACGGCCTGAAAAGCCGGACTTTCAAGATCCCGACTTTCTGTCCGTCCCCTGCTAATTTATCCACCGTGTCCTGGCAGGTCTCGGCCGCGGAACCCATGAGCACGATCACCCGCTCGGCCCGGGGGTCGCCGTAATATTCGTATAATTTGTATTGCCGGCCGGTCAGGCCCGCGAACTTGTCCATGGCCTTTTGCACAATGGCCGGACAAGCCTGGTAAAACGGATTGACGGTTTCCCGGGCCTGGAAATAGACATCGGGATTCTGGGCCGTACCGCGGATCACGGGAGCATCCGGGGTCAAGCGCCTGGCGCGGTGCGCCAGCACCAGGTCCTCATCGATCATGGCCCGGATGTCCTCGGTGCTTAAGGACTCGATCTTGGCTACTTCATGGGAAGTCCTAAACCCGTCAAAGAAATGTACAAACGGCAGGCGTGATTCCAGGGTGACGGCATGCGCGATCAGGGAAAAATCCATGACCTCCTGCACGGAGGAGGAACAGAGCATGGCGAAACCGGTCATGCGGGCGGCCATGACATCGGAATGGTCGCCGAAAATGGACAAACCCTGGGCGGCGATGGACCGCGCCGCCACATGGAAGACCGTGGGCGACAGCTCGCCGGCGATCTTGTACATATTGGGCAGCATCAGCAGCAGCCCCTGGGAGCTCGTGAAGGTCGTGGTCAAGGCCCCGGTCTGCAAAGCCCCGTGCACCGCGCCCGCCACCCCGGCCTCGCTTTGCATTTCCTGCACCAAAGGCACGGTGTTCCAGATGTTCATTCTACCTGCGGAGGCCCATTCGTCGGTCCACTCACCCATGGGCGAGGACGGCGTGATCGGATAGATCGCCACGACTTCACTGACCGCGAAGGCCACGTGGGCCGCGGCTTCATTGCCGTCGATGGTGACTTGCTTGCGTGTGCTCATGAATTGTCCACCTTTACGCTAAAAAGACTGGCGGAGAGGGTGAGATTCGAACTCACGGCCCCTTGCGAGGCAACGGTTTTCGAGACCGCCGCATTCGGCCACTCTGCCACCTCTCCCTGAGCGAACTGAAGGGTTAATTATACATATCTTCCCTGCTCAAGGGAATCAAATTTGCGTAATACACCATCCGCCCGATGTCCGGCAACCGCAATAATTCAAACGTTTTACCGAAAGAGGCGCCTTTGGAAAAAAGTTCCCGGGCCAGCCGGTAACGCCGGGTCGCGGGCCGCTGCCGGACAGGCCATGGCAACAGGCGGACATGCAGGGTGGGATTGTCATTAATAAAGCCCGACTTGATCCCGTGTTCAAGGGCTTCCCGCAGCAAAAGGATGCTGAAATTGACCAGCACGGGTTTGGCCGAGGACATTAAGAATACTTTATAAGACTCGATGACGCTGGGCGTGACCTGGGAAAGCCGGCTGACGTTCGGGTACTGCGTCTTTAAAAAGGTTTTAAAGTGCGCGATCGCGCGGCTGAAACGCTCAACCGTCCTGGGAGAGAATCCCTGGCGGATAATACTCAAGAACTGTTCGAAAAATACGGCCAGGTCGATCTCGCGCGCGACCGTCATGGCCTCGCCGCCGGCGATCTTGGCTTCGGTCTGCTCCAGCAATTTCTGCGCGCTAACAGGGTCGGGACCGGCGGCCTGGGCATACAAAAGCCCGCGGGCATAAAACTCGATGTAGTAGATATCCCCTACTTTACGGATGGTCCCCATGTCAAAATTTCATATTGACCTGGGCAGGGACGGCATTGTTGGTGGTGTCGGGCGTTGTGATGTTCTCATTGACATAACCTTCGAAACTTTTTTCTCCCGAGCCATGGTGCCGGCGTCCCTGCAGGAACATAAAGGTCAGGACAATGGCCGCGACCACAAGAAAGATGCCTACGATCTTCATATGGACCTCCTTAAGAAAAGATTAAAAACGGTTTAAGATCTAAACATCCAGGACAACGGTCGCGCGCCAGCCGCCGGGCTCCTGTGTGACCTTCGACCGGTGATGAGCGACGGCTTTGATGTCAGTGCTTAAGGGATGCTTTTGAAGATCGACAGGTTCGCCTTCCATGTGGGCAATGAGGAAATAACGCTCCTCTTCCCCCTCCCATTCGATCTGCACGGTCTTGGGTTTGAGCAGGATGCGGTAAACGTCTTTATAGTAGATGATCTCTTCGAGGAACCGCACCAGGAGGGTCTCCAGGTCTTCCTCTTCGATGTCGATGGTCACCTCGTGCTTGTTTTCAATGCTGTTGAGGTCCCTGACCATGACATTCATGGCGGCCTGGGCGCAGGCGCTGAAAAGTTCTTCCCGGGTCTTCCCCCAGGCTTCGAAGGCGGCGTCGGCAACGGCGGTATCTTCCAGGTATTTATATGGCATGCTCTGTCCTTATGACGGGCAGGATAATGGCGGAGAGGGAGAGATTCGAACTCTCGAGGCACCTTACGGCACCCACACGCTTTCCAAGCGTGCGCATTCGACCACTCTGCCACCTCTCCAAATCAGATGCTCAAAGCTTTTTCTTTTTCCAAATACTCGTCGTACGTCATCGCCCGGTCCGTGCACCCGGTGGGCGTCAGCTCGATGATGCGGTTGGCCACGGTCTGCACCAACTGGTGGTCATGCGATGAGAACAGGATCGAGCCCGGGAACGTTTCCATGCCTTTGTTAAGCGACGTGATGGCCTCCAGGTCCAAGTGGTTGGTGGGCTCATCAAGTAGGACCACATTGGCGCCGGTGAGCATCATGCGCGCCAGCATGCAGCGCACCTTCTCGCCCCCGGAGAGCACCCGCACGCTCTTTAAACTTTCTTCGCCGGTAAACAGCATTCGGCCCAAAAACCCGCGCACGAAATTCTCATCCGTTTCTTTGGAATACTGGCGCAGCCAGTCGATGATGTTCAGGTCCACATTGAAATATTTGGTATTGTCCTTGGGAAAATACGCCTGGGTGGTCGACACCCCCCATTTGTAGGAACCTTTGTCCGCCTTCATCTCCCCCATCAGGATGTTGAACAGTGTCGTCTTGACTAAGTCATTGGAACCGATGAAGGCGATCTTGTCGCCCTTGTTGACGTGCAGGGAGAAATCCTTGAACATCACTTGGCCATCGACGGTCTTACTCAGGTTCTCAACGTGCAGGACGTCATTGCCCGCTTCCCTTTCCGGCTTGAAATTGATAAAGGGATATTTGCGCAAGGAAGGCCTGATCTCCTCGAGGGTCAACTTCTCCAGTATTTTCTTGCGCGAGGTGGCCTGTTTGGCCTTGGACGCATTGGCGGAGAAGCGCGCGATGAAATCCTGCAGTTCTTTGCGCTTCTCCTCTGTTTTCTTGTTGGAATCCGAACGCTGGCGCAGGGCCAATTGGCTGGCCTCGATCCAGAAGCTGTAATTGCCCGAGTACAGCTGGATCTTGCCGAAATCGATGTCGCAGATATGAGTGCAGACCTTGTCCAGGAAATGGCGGTCGTGGGAAACCACGATGGCGGTATTCTGGAAATTGATGAGGAACTCCTCCAGCCACATGCAGGTGTCCACATCCAGGTGGTTGGTGGGCTCATCGAGGATCAGGATATCCGGGTTGCCGAACAGGGCCTGGGCCAGGAGCACACGCACTTTTTGGGAACCCTCCAGCTGTTTCATCTGCTGCTGGTGCAGTTCTTCCCTGATGCCAAGGTCGCTTAAAAGTTTGGCCGCCTCGGACTCCGCGTCCCAGCCGTTCATTTCGGCGAATTTGGATTCCAGCTCGGAGGCGCGCATGCCGTCCGCGTCGGAAAAATCCGGTTTGGCGTAGATCTCTTCCTTTTCCTTCATGACCTTATAAAGCTCTTTATGGCCCATGATAACGGTCTCAAGCACGGGATATTCGTCAAAGGCGAACTGCTCCTGACGCAGCACAGAAATGCGCTTGCCCGGGGCAACGGCCACGGAACCGGCGGTGGTGTCGATGTCCCCGGCCAGGATCTTGAGGAACGTGGACTTGCCGGAGCCGTTGGCGCCGATGATGCCGTAGCAATTGCCCGGGTTAAAGGTGATGCTGGCGCCCTCGAACAGCACCCGTTTGCCGAATTGTAAAGTGACATTATTGGCGGAAATCATGGTCGGGAATTATATCATAACAGCGGATTTTGCATACAAAATACTATGGTTAGCGGCGCTCGACGTACAATTGGGCGAAGGCGGCCTGGAAGACCTCCCAGATCCCCTGGGCGTCCCTGGCGTTGAGGATGGACTGCGTGGTGGCGGGGTTCTGCATGACCCGGGCGATGGCCCGCAGGATCTGCACCTGCATGGCATCGTCGTGCTGGGGCGTCAGGATCAAAAAAATGAACTGGCTGGGTTTGCCGTCCGGCGAGTTCCAGTCGATGCCGGACAGGGAACGGCCGAAAATGACCACCGGTTTGTTCAAACCTTCCAGGCGGCTGTGCGGCAAGGCAATGCCTTCCTCAATGGCGGTGCCCATCAGGCTTTCACGTTCCATGACCGCGCGGGCAATGGCCTCTTCACCGATGCCGGTTTCCGCGGCCGCCCTGGCGCACAGGACATAAAAAGCCTCTTCACGGGACTGCACGTTGAGCGGCACCACAATGCCGCGGCGAGTGAAGAATTCAAAGACGCTCACCTGTTTGCGCCGCGCGATGGCCCAACCCAGCCACGGCCCCATCACGACCGCCGTGATCAACGCGCCGAAGACAATGGCGATGAACACCGTCATGCTGATGAGGCCGTATTGCAAAGCCAAAAGCCCCATGACGATCTCCATGGTACCGCCGGGTGTATGGGCAATGGCAATGGTGGACCGGTTGACCCTGGGGATCCTGGTCATCGACACGCCCAGCCACGCGCCCAAAAACCTCACGCTGATGCCGACAATGGCCACAAAGCCGACCAGGAACGGGTCGAAATTTTTTAAAACATCCACTTTCAGGCCGATGCCGGTAAAAAACAACGGAACGAACAGCGCGTAGACCATCTGGCCGATGGTCTGGCGGGTCTTTTCCGACAGGGCCTTGGCCTCCCCGGCCATGACGCCAGCCAAAAAGAAACCGAACAGTGCATGCAAGCCGATCTTCTGCGCGATGGCCCCGCACAAAACCCCCAGGAGGAAAATAAAAGTCAGGGAGGCGGCCGGCTCGGGGAGTTTTTTGGACCTCATCCAGTTGACCGCCGCATTGCTCCATGACCTGCCCAGGGTCAGGCAGAACAGCACAAACACGGCGGCCCCGGCGAACATCACGGCCATGGGGCCTGCCGGCGCATGGGCCTGGATGAAGAAACCGAACACGACGGAGAACAGCAGCCAGCCGATGATATCATTGACCGAGAGGGCCGACATGATCAGGAACCCAAGGTCGGTCTTGGATAAATTCAGGTCCCTTAAAACGCGGAAAGTGATGGGCATGGCGCTGACCGTCAGTACCGTGGCCATAAAAAGGGTGAACTCGATCTTGCGGTCCGGCGAGACCAAATAATAGTCCGGCAAAAACCAGGCGCAGGCAAAACCCAGGGCCATGGGCACGACAATATCCATGACCGCGATCGTTAATGCCTCGCCTTTCTGCCGCCAGGCGCTGGAAAAATCGATCTCCAGCCCGGCCTCCAGCAAAAAGAAAAACACACCCAGCCAGGCCACGGTCTCGAGCATGGTCCTTTGCACAACGTCGTCGGGAAAGATGGCGGTGTGCAGTTGCGGAAAAAAGCGGCCTAAAATGGTGGGGCCCAGCAGGACCCCGACAAAGATCTCGGCGGTCACGGCCGGCTGTTTAAAACGGTTGAAGACTTCCCCGCCCAAACGGGACAGCCCCAGGAGCAGGAAAACCTGGACCAGGAAAATGATGATATGGTGCTCGTCCATAATGGTTATTGTAATATATCACGTTTGGTGTTATTCTATGATCAACATTTTAACAAATATTTAATAACATGAACACTCACCAAGAAAGCACACCATTGAACTCACCCGAACTGTCGTTTTATACCCTGGGCATCGCCCCCAGCATCCTTAATATTTTAGACCGGCTCAAATTCACCACCCCCACCCAGATCCAGTACCAGGCCATCCCCATCGGCATCGAAGGCAAGGACGTCATGGGCATCGCCCAGACCGGCACGGGAAAGACCCTGGCCTTCGGCATCCCCATGGTCCAGCGCCTGGCTCAGATCAAAGGCCGCGGCCTGGTGCTTGTGCCGACGAGGGAATTGGCCATACAGGTCGATGAGAATTTGCGCAAGATCACCCCGGCTTTGAACATCAAGACCGCGGTGCTGATCGGCGGCGACCCCATGGGCAAGCAGATCCAGGCCCTGCGCGCCAACCCGCGCATCATCATCGCCACCCCGGGACGCCTGATCGACCATTTGCAGCAGAAAACCATACACCTCAAGGACGCGCACATCGTGGTGCTCGATGAAGCGGACCGCATGCTGGACATGGGCTTTGCCCCGCAGATCAAGGACGTCCTGCGCCAGGTGCCCTCCGACCGCCAGACCATGCTGTTCTCGGCCACCATGCCGCAGGAGATCATTTCCATCGCCAAAAGCTACATGAAGCTTCCCATACAGATCGAGATCTCCCGCCCCGGCACCATGGTGGAAAAGATCACGCAGGAGCTGTTCATCGTGCGCAAGGAATTGAAAAATGAAATATTGGGAAGCGTGCTGGCCCAGTACCACGGCCCGGTGTTGATCTTTGCCCGCACCAAATTCGGCGCGGCGCGCCTGGTCAAGACCATTCGCGGGATGAAGCATTCCGCCGCCGAGATCCATTCCGACCGCTCTTTAAGCCAGCGCCGGGAAGCCCTGGACGGGTTTAAAGCCGGCAAATACCGCATCCTGGTGGCCACCGACATCGCCAGCCGCGGCATCGACGTCAAAGGCATTGAGCTGGTCCTTAATTATGACCTGCCCGATGACCCGGAAAATTATGTGCACCGCATAGGCCGCACCGGCCGGGCCGGGCATGCCGGGCACGCCATTTCCTTCGCCACCCCGGACCAGAGAAGCGATGTCAGCAGCATCGAGCGGGTGGTCAACGCCAAGCTCCCCGTTGCCAGCACACACCCCACGGTCAAGCTGGAACAGTTCTCCAAACCGCAGATGGTCTTCCGTTCTTCGAGAAGGTTTTCTTCAAGCCGCCGGCGCAGGTAGGTTAAATGACGCGGTCGTTGCCGCCGTCGATGGGGATCTGCGCGCCGGTGGTCTTTCCAAAGACAGGGCCTGCCATGGCGCAGATCAAACGCGCCACGTCTTTGGAAATGATGGTGGTCTTGAGGATGTTGCTGGTCTTATACTCTTCGACGGACAATCCGTAACTCTTCGCCCGTTTTTCCAAAACTTCCTTTGTCCATATTCCTGTGTCAAACACCTGATTGGGATGCACCACGTTCACGCGGATGCCATACGCTCCCATTTCCAGCGCGGCGACGCGCGCCATTTGGGTGAGGCCCGCCTTGGCCACGGAATAGGCGCCGGCTCCCGGCCCCGGCGCCGGAACGTTCTTGGACCCGACGATAATGACCGCGGGTTCGACCCCCCATACTAGGTATTTGGCGGCCGCGCTCAATAAACGCTGATGGCTGGTCAAATTGACGCTTATGCTTTTGTCCCATATCACGGGGTCCATATCGGCGATATTCTTACTGGGCGGGAAAGTTCCCGCATTGCTGACCACAATATCCAAACCGCCGAAACGCCGCACCGCCGCATCGATCGCGGTGGCAATGTCCTTATCTTTGGTCATATCGCATACCAGCCCCAGAACATTTTTGGATGCGAACCGGTTGATAATACCCGGATTAATATCCAACGCGGCCACGTGCGCCCCCTGTGCCAACAATGTTTCGACACATGCCTGGCCGATGCCGCTGAACGCGCCGGTGACCAGAGCGATCTTTCCCTGCAAAGCCGCCGGCTGTGCGGTTTTGGCCAGCTTCGCCTGTTCCAGTTCCCAGTATTCCATTTCAAAAATGTCTTTTTCCGAAAGCACCTTCCACCCGCCTATGCCCTCGGCCCATTGGATGGCTTCCACGGTATGGTCAACAATGTCCGAAACGACCTGCGCCTCCTGAAAAGAACGTCCGAACGTAGCCAGGCCATGTCCCGGCCACACCGCCCAGCGGGGGGCCAAGTCCAGGCATTTTAATTTCCCATCGGTATGACGGTTGAAATACGCTCTATAACCTTTGGCAAAGGCCTGCACGTCCGCGGCCATGTCCTTGCGGATGATGACCGGCTTTGGCTTGGTGCGGATGACATGGTCAGGAGTCAATGTGCCGCGAGTGGCAATGGAGGCAACATTCGAAAGATTGGAAAATCCGACAGAACGCGGGTCGGACTTTAAACAGGCAACAACCGCTCCCCCTTGCGCCTTCGATACCGCCTGGCGCAATCGCGCCAATCCGGCCAAGTCCTCTTTGGCGGGTTTTCCGGCAGCGATCCTGGTCTTTTGTTTTTTGATATAGCGTTCAGCTTTCCTCGCCAGGCGGATATGGTTCCCATAACTGGCCATGGCATCATCGGCAAACGTGAACAAACCGTGGTTGAGCAAAACAATGCCTTCGCACTTGGCCCAATCGATATGGCGCGTCAGTTCATACACACGGCGGGCCAGGATAAAGCCGGGCATGACATAAGGCACGATAAGGACCTTGTCCCCGTAAATTTCCCTGATGCGGGCGGCGCCGTTGGGAGTATTGGTAACGGCGGCGACCGCGTCGGCATGGGAATGGTCCACGAACTTATAAGGGATGATGGCATGCAGGATGGCTTCCACCGACGGGTTGGGCGCGTTGGGATCCAGCATGGCCGCCCGCTGCTGGCGCACCATGTCGGAGTCGGACAGTTTTTTCAAGGCAGCCATGCGCTTGAGCGCGTCGAGCTTGACCGCGGCAAACCCGGCTTCCTCAATGGCGGCCAGGTCCCACCCGCTGCCTTTGATGTACAGCACATCCACCGCATCGCCGAAGAAATCTTTGACCCTGGCCTTGACCGACGTATTGCCCCCGCCGTGCATGACCAGCGAAGGGTCTTTTCCCAGGAGCCGGGACGTATGGACGCGCAATTTCAGGTCATTGCTGTTCATTGTTTCTTGAACCATTCCTTGGCCTGGGAGCTGGCATGGGATCTCTGCCGGAGGATGATGTACTGGTCGCTTTTTTTGGAAAGCTCCTTGCGGAAATCCCTGATCTCGGGGTAACGCTGGGCCGGGATCAGCGCCCTTTTCATGCGGTAAACGGTGTTGACGGTGACGCTGTCGCCCTTGGCGTCATAATTGGCGCTCACGTCCACGAAATCAATGGACATTTTAAAATCCTGCGGCACAAAATCTATTTTATACCCGTCGGGCACATGGTAGGTGTTGGTGTTCCTGATCAGGGAATTGGCCGGCACAAAGATGGGGTATTTGCGCTCCTGCGCGGAAAAATCCGGGATATTGGCCTGCTCCGCCTCTTTGAGCAGGATCATGTCATTGACCACGGGGTAAGCATTGGGCGAATAGTATTTAAAATCGAATTCCACCGGCCCATAGCGGTTATCCACGCCCTTGACCGCATGGGACAGCAGGCTGCCGCCCTCGGTATAATTGGATTCCAGGCTCTCAAAGAACTTATTCTTGTCTTCCCCGGTGGCCGCGGCCCATTGCATACGGAAAGACTGGGACGCGTCCAGAGGCAGCTGCACGTGGGTCTGGAACGTCGCGGAACCGTCGGGGGCCAAGGTGATGTCACTTTGACTGACGAGCGAATTGCCCCCTTCCCCGGTGACCGGCAGGATGGCGAAACGGTACCCGGCATCTTCGATGACCAGCACATACGCGTGGTCATACCCTGAAGGGTACTGCCCGAGATCAAAACCCTTGGCCTGGGGGTCGACAAAATACTTTTCACCGTCCAGCTGCGTTTCCAGAAGCACGTGCTCGAACACCGACGGGCTGGGCGCGGCGTTCTGGGGATTGCCGGCAAACTCACCGGTCATCAAACATATGTTGGAGGCAATGCCTGCGGCCTTGAACATCTGCCTGACCAAAAGGGCCAGGTCCTTGCCATCGGCGTAACGCTCGCTGAACACCTTGTTGGTCGGGTGCGGCTCGACCGTATGTTCCCCGAAATTCATGGCCACATGATGGAGACCATCCTGGGCGAATTCCAGGATGGCCCGGGCCTTGTCCTTTTGCGTGGTTTTACCATCGATGAGTTCCGCGGCCTTGGCGCTGATCTCCGCATCCTCGACCGTGTTCTTATTGGCCAGGTCCCTGTACCAGTCGGCGATCACTTTCCAGCCCTTGATGGAAGAAAGGTACAGCCCTCCCTTGACCTCGGCGGACGGCGGCATCAGCTCCTCGTCCTGGACATCATCGGTTTCCTCGAAAACAAAGGAATACTTGATCGTTCCATCTTTCTTTTCAATGAGCGGTTTATGGTCGTTCTTATAGGCCGTGAATTCAATGCCCTTGTCCTGCGGCAGGATGTAGGTGTAGCGCGCGAACTTGGTGGGGACAAACGGGTACGGGACCGCGTCCCAGAACTGGCCGGGGATCTCTTTGCGCGAAACCTTGCTTTTGACCGTCACATCCAGCACATTGCCGATATCGACCTGCGGAAGGTTGACCACCTTGACCTTCATGTCCGCGTACATCGGTGAATCTTCATAAACCTGCGCGTCTTCGATGCCGGTGGCATCGAACTTTTTGCCTTCCGGAGTTTCGACAAAGGCCTTGACGTCGGTGATCTCCTCCCGGGATTTATTGTAATAGATGGGCCACTGCGCCAGTTGCCTGGCGCTTTCCTGCTGTATCCTGATGCGGGTATGGTAAGTCTCCTCCGATGACCAGTCGGGATGGACGATGGTCTCGTATTCGCTCAACAGCACCAGGTAAGGCTGGTCGCTATTCCTGCCCTCCCAGGTCTGGGCCGCGGCCTTATCTTCCTGGACCTTGACCAGGGCCCGGGCGACCTCCTGGTCATGGTCGTCCGCGCGCACGGGAACCAAAACGAACAAGAATAAAATGAACAACGCGAACGTTCTCACTTGGCCAATACCCTTAATTTATGGAAATCCACCACCCGCTCATCCAAAAGGATGTGCCGGGCGTTCATCGGCTGTTTGAGGATGACCCCTTTGAGCGACGTGCAGCGGCTTAAGGCCACATACATCTGCCCGTGGGAAAACGTGCCGAAGCCGACGTCGATGATGACCTTCTCAAAGGTCTGTCCCTGCGATTTGTGGATGGTCACGGCCCAGGCCAGCTTGAGCGGGTACTGGGTGAAATACCCCATGACCTTGGAGGACAAATTCCCGATGGCCTCATCGAAATAATACTGGTAGAGCTCCCAATTGTATTTTTTAACGTCCACGGTCTGCCCGTTCTCCAGGTCGACCATGATGATATCATCGCCCATCTCATCCGCGCGGATGGCGGTGACCACTCCCAGGGAACCATTGACCCAGCGCTTGTCCGGGTCATTGTTGAGCATCATGACCTGCGCGCCTTTTTTAAGTTCCAGGGTTTCCGCCGTGGGCAGGGACTTGCGGTCGAATTCACCGGCCACAATGCCCTTGTAACGATGGGCCCTGCCGGGCAGCTCGCTGATCTTTTGCATATTGACCTTCTCGGCCAGGGCATTGGTGGTCGTCAGGGTGATATAAAATTCGCCGACGGGAATTTCATGTTTGGGCTGGAAACGGGTGTTGAACGCGCTCAAATGGTGCGCGCCCATGGCATTGTCCCGCACCGCGTTCAAAAGATGGATGAACTGCTCGTCCTTTTGCCGGTAGATCTTCTTAAGCTCCATGGTCAAAAGATCCAGGCCCTCCAAAGCCCGGGCGGAAAAAAAGAACGGGGTCGGGTAAATGGTCCGAAACAGGTCTTCCTCGGCCCGGCTGACCACCGGCGGAAGCTGGAACAGGTCGCCGAAAAGGATCATCTGCACCCCGCCGAAAGGCCGGTCATGGCGGGGACCGTAAAGCCGCAGCATGGCGTCCACGCAATCCATGAGGTCCGCCCGCACCATGGAAACCTCATCGATGACGATGGCCTCCAGCTTTTTATACAGTTCCCGTTTGCGCTTGCGCACCGGAAGGTCGCCGACGCTTTGCGGGGTGATGTCGGGCTTGAACTGGAAGAAGGAATGGATGGTCTGGCCTTTGATGTTAATGGCCGAAACGCCGGTCGGGGCCAGGACCGCGATGTTCTTCTGGGTCTTGTGGCGGAAATACTGCAGCAAAGTGGATTTGCCGGTGCCGGCCTTGCCGGTGATGAACAAATGCCGGCCGGTGTTCTCCAGCGCGTCAAAGGCCGCGACGAACTCGTCGTTAAAATCGATATCGGAAAAATCAATGCGTATGGAGGACATATTCTTAAATGGCTTCAGAAATATCTAGTGAATAATTATTCTGACTTAAACCAGCTCTGTACAGTTTAATTCTACCTTCATAACACCGTTTTAAATAATCTTTCAGAAGGCTTTCATTTTCTTGCAAGGCTTTGGCGCCAAAAATAAGACCTCTTAATAAATACTTAGGAAATTTATGTGCTTTACCCGGATGGCGGTGAGGACCAATCATACGAAACTCTTCTTCATATCTCCACTTAGAATTTTTTGTCAGAAACATTTGCTGCATGTTAAAATCATCATCCGGATGAAAAATATTCACAACGGGACGATTTTCCTGATATCCGACGGACAATGCTTCTCCAAAAAACTCAGTAAATGGAGACGTTTCAAATTGGAAACAAACGCCGGTGTGTCCACTCGCATAGTGCGACCACATCAATAAATTATCTTTTTGAGCAGAAAAACAACAAATTCCAATATTTTGCTCTATCTCCCTTTTCATCGTTTCTGCTACCTGGCCACATATTACTTGGCTCTCTACTTGTCCAGTTTCCCACCTATGCTTTACTGTTTCTATATCACTAGGGCTACGAAACCTTTCTAACGCCTTGCGCTTTATCCAACCAGAAAAGTCTCTATCTGGAGCTTCATATATAGGCGCACATTCAAAAGGATCGTTAAGAGATTTATAAGATGAGAAATATAATTCATTCTGAACAACAACCTGAACAATGCGCTCCATGTCCTCTTTATGGGATGGCCGCAATGGGTAATAACGATAGAGAAATTTAATATCTTTTGTCATAGAGATAATTGTTCTCGTAATAACTGATGAATTACAAAATTTTCCTTCCGGTCAACAATGACCTCAATAATAGATGAAGTCATAGATTTCAAAGATTGCTTATAAGCTCTAATAAAACTCTGAGTGTTTTGAGGCTGGGCATAGTTGAGCTCGAACATGGCCGCGGCATTGGCAAAAGTGAACGGATGCGGGGTGCCGAAAAATTTCTCGAACACGTCCTTGTACCCGGCAATGGGCAGGAATGAAAAGATCGCCCCTCCCCCGTTATTGAGCACAACCACAATGACCGGCTGCTCAATGTCCTTGAGCATGGCCAGGGAGTTAAGATCATGCAGAGCCGCCAGGTCACCGATCATCAGCGTTACCGGCGCTTTCAATCCTTGCGCAAAGCCGGCCGCGGACGCGACCAGGCCGTCGATGCCGCTGGCCCCGCGATTTCCTGCCACGCGCACGGACGCTCCTTTAAAATCCGCATACATATCCATATCACGGATGGGCATGCTGTTGGCCAGGAACAACCCGCTGCCGGCAGGAACCAGCTGCGATACCAGACGGGCCACCCGGGGCTCGGATAAACGCTCGTCACTTTTTAAAAATGTTTCAATACGCTGATCGAGGCGGGTATTGGCCTTGATAAGACCAGCGAGCTGTTTGCTCCTGGCCCTGGTTTTAAGCAGCGGGCCGATGCTTTGGCAGAAATCCGTGACCGCGGCCTCTACGCGCACGCTTACCTTATGCAGGGGATCGCTGCGCAAGGGATGGTTTAAGACCATGATGTATTCGGACGGCGACTGTTCTTCGATGAAGTCGTAATAGCGTTTGGAGGTCATGCGCCCGCCGAAATGGACAATGCCGTCGGCCTTGATGTTCCTGCGCGTCAGCAGGGCCTGGTCAAAATAATGGATGATGCCCTCGTCCTTATACCCCAGCCGCAAGCCGGAAGAAACATCGGCGAACACCGGCCAGCCCAGGCGTTTGGCAAAATGCACGACTGCCCGGCGCTGGTCATCGCTGTTGAGCTTGCCTGCCGCTACAATGCCATTCTTGATGGCATTGATGCGGCCGGCGATATGTTTAGCATCGGGAATGCCGGCAGCGGCGGCGCCGACATATTCCGTGTACGGACGGCCAGACCTCTGCCATGCCTTGATCCCGCCCAAATATTTATCCCAGCCGGTTTTGACTTCCACCGGGGCCAGGGGTTCACGGAACATGCAATTGATATGCGCGACCCCCCTGCGGCGCGCGGCCTGGTAAAGGGCCTGGTCAATGGTCGTCAGGACAAATTCCGGTTTGATAGCCAGGTCCGGGCAAGGCATATCCGTCTGCCAAACCGTGTATTTGCCGAATATCCCGGGCTGCTCAATGGCCTGCACCGCGCCGGTCTGGCGCAGTTCCGGCGGCCGGTCCGCGGTCAGGACAATGAGCGGTATTTTCTTCTTGGATGCCTCCACAACGGCGGGCAGGAAATTGGCCGCCGCGGTGCCGGAGGTGCACACGACGACCGCCGGTTTGCCGGCAGCGCTGACATAACCCAAAGCGTGGAAGGCCAGGCCGCGCTCATCAAAATGCACGAATGCCTTTGCTTTTTTATGGCGGGCAATGGCGACCGTCAAAGGCGACGAGCGCGAGCCCGGGGCGACGCAAAAATATTCCACCCCGCAGCGGATCAGCTCTTCGACAACAAGCGTTCCCCAGCAATGGTTGATGTTCGGGTATTTCATTTGATGATCTTGATGAAGTTGCCGATCTTGTTCTCTATTTCCCGCCATTCATCCCCGGCCCGGGAACCCTGGACAATGCCGGCGCCCGCGAACACGGACAGCTCTTTGCCTTTGATGAGCCCCGAGCGAATACCGACCACGAATTCGGCCCAGTCCAGCCCCACATAGCCCAGCGGCCCGGCATACCAGCCGCGGTCAAAAGACTCACTGCGGCGTATGCAGCGGCGCGCGAAATCCCGGGGAACCCCGCCTACAGCCGGCGTTGGATGCAATGATTGTAAAACATCTTCGTCCTTCACGCCATCTTTTAAATGGCCCTGGAACCGGGTATTTAAATGATGGCCGTTGGACAGCGTCCTGATTCTGGGTTTAGGGTCAAAAACCAGCTGGTCGCACAAAGGCCCAAGGCCATCGGCAATGGCTTCGACGACCAATTGATGCTCATGCCGGTCTTTGGCCGAACGCAGCAAGACGCCGGGCGCGACAGAGGCCGCCTTGGTGCCGGCCAAAGCTTCGCTGATGATCACCCGGCCATGGCGTTTATACAGGCGCTCCGGGGAAGCGCCCAGGAAAACCGTGTCCCCCAATCCAAAGGCAAAATGATAACTGCGGGGCGTCACCTTTTTCAATGTTTTAAGCATTGTCCAGGGATCGAGCTTCTCTTTGAACACAAGGTCGGTCCGGCGGGCCAGCACGACCTTTTGGCAGCGCCCGGCCTTGATATCTTTTAAAACCGCCTCCACCCCCTTGCGCCAGGCCTGCGGTGTGGGGTGGTCCCGGCGAAGGCGCACGTTGAGCTTTAACCCTTTGCCCGGCGAAGGTGGTTTTAAAACAGCTAATTCTTTAAGGGCCCCGGCCTTGTCAGCGGCGGTCAGGTTGCAGCAAAAGATCATTTTGTCTTTATAGCGGGCCAGTTCGAAACGCGGCAGGATAAAACGCCACGAGCCCAACGGGCTCCATGGCCCGTCGCCGGCGGCCGCATCAAAACAAAAACCACCGTACCATTGCAGGTATGGATAGGCGGGGTTTAAATAACGGCGCAGACGCGCAAAGACTTTCGTGAAATCAACCTTTCCATTTCCGCTCAAAGCCACTGCCTCCCCCACGCCGGCAATGGCGGCATTGTCCTCCTGGTCGGCGCCGAAGATCTTGACCTGCGCATTTTGCGCGGACAGCCAGGCAAGCTGGTCAATGGGTTTGATCCTGATCTCGACGCGGAATACACCAGGGGATGGCTGGTACGCGCGGATGGCATCGGCCATGTCATGGCGGGCCTGTTCAAAAGAATGGCTGGGGTTATTTTTGCGCGACATAGATGGTGGCGGCACCACCCATTAAAGGATGTGCTTCGATGTGGGAAAACCCGAATTGTTTAAGCATGCGGCAAAAACGTTCGCCATAGGGAAAATCGTCGACGGTCTGGGCCAGGTAGAGATACGCTTTCCAGTTGCCGGAGAACAAAAAACCCAGCATGGGTACGACGGTATTAAGGTATGCCCAGTGGCCCGCTTTCAGCACAGGGTTGGCCGGTTTGGAAAATTCCAGGATCAGCACCCGCCCGCCTTTTTTAAGCACCCGGTACATTTCCATCAATCCCAGGCGCAGGTCCGGCAAATTGCGCAGGCCGAAGGAAATGCTCACACAGTCAAAGCTCCCATCCACGAAAGGCAGCGCCTGGGCATCCCCGGCCTGGAGCATGAGCTTGCCGGAAAGCCCGGCGGCCTCGATCTTCCGCCGGCCCACTTTGAGCATATTCAGGGCAGGATCGACCCCCAATCCCCGCCGGATGCGTGGATTGTCCTTGGCTAAAGTGATCAAAATATCCCCTGTTCCGGTGGCGAGGTCCAGGACCTCCAATTGTTCGCCGGGAGGTAAAAATCCTTTCAATCGCGCGCGCCAGTGCACGTCCTGCCCCAGGGACAAAAGCCGGTTCAAAAAATCATAACGCCGGGCAATGGCGTCGAACATTTGGGGTGAATCTCTTTTAGGCAGTATGAATTTTTTGATCATGCGTCCACTTTTCCAGGAATGATGCTGTTTCCGCCAAACTGTGCACCAGCACCGCACGCTCCTTACCCACCGCTTCGAAGGCCGGGCGGTCATTGCCGTTGGGGCTGGAATCATCACCGATGTAAACAATGTCCAGCGCCGGGAATTCCTGGTATTTGGCCGCGGCCCCTATGGCCTCATTGCGGTAATCATTGATGAACACGGGCTTGCCGTTGGTGCCGGCACAGGCCAGGTCGGCGCCGCCGTTGGCGGCGATGAGGATCCGGGGATACAGGCCCCGGGGTATCCCGGCGATCAAACGTTTGAACGAGCGGTTGAGGTCATTGCCGGAGATGAGCATGAAAATGCCCCCCGCCTGCACATAGTCCATCATCGGCGCGAACACCGGCCCGTCCTGGAGGGTCGGCAAGTGGGTCGCCCTGGGGCCGTCGTAAATAGTACCGTCCCCGTCCGCGGCAATGACCGTGCGGCGGCGGCGGGCATCGATCCGCGGACCGGGAACATATTTCATCTGGTCCAACACTTGCGGCCAGCGGGCCTGCAAATACCGGACGGGCAGGGCCTTATCCACCCCCGCGCGGTTGAATTCGAAGGACGATGAACCGGCCGTGCGCAGGCTCAACGCATGGTCGTAGCGCTCCAGTTCCTTGCGCAGGGCGGCCAGCGCGGTTTGGCGCGGATGGCCCCAGACACCCTTGGCAACGACCTGCGCCACCTTGCCGCCGGCCTTGTCCCCCCGCAGTTCGATGCGCACGGTATATTCGTGGGCATTGTCCACATTCGCGCCTTTTTCCAGCAATTCTTCGTCGGTAAAGGACGCAGGCCTGTAATGGAAGGCCGTGATGGCCCTCTGCGCCTCCCCCTTGAAATCCTTGGCATCGGAATTGCCCAAAAACAACCGGATCTGGGTACCGGCCAAATGCACGATGGTCTTGACTTCAGAAGCGGTTAAATAGTTCGTCATGACTCCTTGACATTGGGGCCGGAGATATAACTGACCACGTCGATGAAATCCTTCATTTTCTTGCCGTCTTTCTTGCCGGGCGCCTCTTCCACCGAACTGCTGACATCAACGGCATAGGGTTTAAGCACATTGACCGGCTCGATCACGTTCTGTACGTCCAGCCCGCCGGATAAAATGATGGGCACATTGAGCGATTTAAGATCGATCAATACCTTCCAGTTAAAACTCTTGCCGGTGCCGCCGTAAGCGTCTTTGTCCGTGCTGTCGAACAGATAGGCATCGGTCTTATAGGCTTCCACATCCTTGGGATTGAAACCCTCACCGACACGGAAGGCCTTGATGACCTTCACATTGTACCGGCGCAGGCGGTGGCAGAAATGATGGTCCTCATCCCCGTGCAGCTGGACGGCATGCAGGCCGCAGTGGCCGATGATGTCCCGTATAGCCCCTGAGGGATGGTTGACAAAGACCCCAACGGGCGTGATAAAAGGCGGCAGGGCCTCGATGATCTTCTTGGCTTTAAAAGGCGAAATAAAGCGCGGACTTTTCTTGTAAAAGACAAAACCCAGCGCCCAGGCGCCCATGCGGGCGGCTTTGAGCGCGTCGATCTCATTGGTGATCCCGCAGATCTTAACTCTGACCATGCATCACTTCCCTTACTTTGGCGCCGATGTCAGGGGCGCGCATGAATGTTTCGCCGATCAAAACCGCGTGGGCTCCGGCCTCGCCCGCGCGCCGCACATCTTCATGCGACCTAAAACCGCTTTCAGCCACGACCACTTTATCCTTCGGGATGCGCGGAATAACCCGCAGGCAAGTTTCGAAACTCACCTTCAAACTGTGCAGGTCGCGGTTGTTGATCCCCACGATCTCCACTCCGGCTTTGAGGGCGCGGTCGAGTTCTTTCTCATCATGGACTTCTACCAAACAATCCATCCCCAAACCATGCGCCGCGGCCATCAGGTCTTTGAGTTGCGCGTCGGAGAGCATGGCCGCGATCAGCAAAATGGCGGCCGCGCCGCAGGAAGCCCCTTCGCAGACCTGGTATTCATGGATGATAAAATCTTTCATCAGCGTCGGTACATAGTACTTGCCGCTGATCTGCTTTAAGTGGTCGGGCTTCCCTAAGAAATATTTCTCCTCGGTCAGCACGGACAGGGCCGCGGCTTTGTGCTCGACATAAATGCCGGCGATGCGCAGGGCGTCGAAATCTTCGCGGATGATCCCGGCTGAAGGCGATGCTTTCTTGATCTCCGCGACCAAATTGACCTGCCCGGGTTTGGATATGGCGCTCTTAAAGGACCCCCTGCGCTGGCGGGATTTTGTATTTCTTTTAAGCTCCTTGTAATAAGAAACCCTGGACTTAAGGTCCTCCTTTTTCTCCGACGCTATCTTCTTCAAGAAATCAGCGGGCACGGTTGGAGAACTCCTTCAACTCCTCGAATTTGGCGTAGGCGCGGCCGGAATACAGCGCATGCTCGGCCATGGCCATGCCCTGCATCAGGTCCTTGACGGCCTCAGCAATATAGAGAGCGTAGGCGGCATTGACGACCACAATGTCGCGGCGGGGACCTTTTTCCCCTTCCAGGATCTTTAAAGCGATGGCGGCATTGTGTTGGACGTCCCCGCCCGCAAAGTCCGCCTCTTTGGCCACTGGAATTCCCAGTTCATCCGGGTCAATATCATAAGAAATGACTTCCTCGCCGTTGTATTCACTGACAAAGGTCTTGCCTGTGGTGGTGATCTCATCCATCCCATCGGCGCCGTACACCACCAGGGCCCTGTGCAGCCCAAGATTGCGAAGCACTTCGGCCATGGGTTCGGTCAGTTCCCGGCTGTAAACGCCCATGACCTGGTGGGTGGCCTGGGCCGGATTGGTCAAAGGCCCCAGGATGTTAAAAATGGTCTTGACGGCGAGTTCCTTGCGCACGGAAGCGACGTTCTTCATGGCCGGATGCAGGCGCTGGGCGAACAAGAACGCCAGGCCGACCTCGTCCAGGCACCCGCCCAAGAACCGCTCTTCCATCTGCACATTGACGCCCATGGCCTCCAGCACATCCGCGCTGCCGCACAAACTCGAAATGGAACGGTTGCCGTGCTTGGCCACGACCACCCCGCAGGAGGCCGCTACAATGGCCGCCAGTGTCGAGATATTGAAGGTGCCTTTATGGTCGCCGCCGGTGCCACAGGTGTCCAGCACCCTTTCATGTTTGGTCTTGACCGGGATGACGAACCGGCGCATGATCAAAGCGCAGGCGGTGATCTCCTCGACCGTCGGGCCTTTCTTATTGAGCGCGACCAGAAAGTCGCGGACATCGTCCAAAGACGCGTGGCCGGCCATGATGAGCTCCATGACAATGGTGATCTCATCATGGTCGAGATTGGAACCATGCTGGATTTTTAAAATGTAATCGCGCATTTAAAGTTTCAGGAAATTGGCAAGGATGTTCTTGCCCTGCCTGGTCAGGATCGATTCCGGATGGAACTGCACGCCCCACAGGGGCAGGGTCTTGTGCGCCACGCCCATGATCTCGCGGTCGTCAATGGTCCAGGCCGTGACTTCCAGGCATTCGGGAAGCGCCTTGGGGTCGATGACCAGCGAATGGTAACGGGTGGCTTCGAACGGATGCGGCAGGCCTTTGAAAATGTCGGTACCCTTGTGCTCGATCATCGAAGTTTTGCCGTGCATGAGCTTACGGGCATTGATGATCCGGCCGCCATAGGCATAGCCGATGCCCTGGTGGCCCAGGCACACGCCTAAAATGGGAATTTTGCCGGCAAGCTTCTTGATGATATCGACGGAAATACCGGCGTCCTCCGGGCGGCCCGGTCCCGGGGAAATGACGATCCTGGCCGGTTTCATGGCCGCCACCTGCGCCACCGTCAAAGCGTCATTGCGAAAAACCCGCACCCTGGCCTTGAGCTCACCGAAATACTGCACAAGGTTATAGGTGAAGGAATCGTAATTATCGATCATGAGGACCATGTCATTCTTTTTCACGGAACACCTTTGCCCCTATGCCCAGCAGTTTCTGGTCGAGGTCTTCATAACCGCGGTCCAAATGGTAAATGCGGTGGATCTCGGTCTTGCCTTTGGCCACCAGCCCGGCAATGACCAGGGCCGCGGAAGCCCGCAGGTCGGAAGCCATGACCGGCGCGCCATATAAATGTTTGACGCCTTCGACGATGGCGCTGCCTGTGTCACGGCGGATCTGCGCGCCCATACGGTTGAGTTCCGCGATATGCATGAACCGGTCCGGGAATACCCGGTCGGTGATGATGCAAACCCCCGGAGTGATGGCCATCAGGGCCATATACTGGGCCTGCAGGTCTGTTGGGAAACCCGGGTGCGGATGGGTGACGATATTGGCCGGGTGCAGGGTCCTGCGGCATTTGACCCGGATATCATTGGCCCCCACTTTCTGCACCTCAACGCCCACCCCCTGCAATTTATCGACCAAAGCCAGCAAATGATTGTAATTGGCTTCCTGGACCACGATGTCGCTTTTGGCCGCCGCGGCCAGGATCAGGAACGTCCCGGCCTCGATGCGGTCCGGGCCCATGCGGTGGCTGACCCCGCTGAGTTTGCGCACCCCGTTGATGACGATGCGCGGCGTGCCATGGCCTTCGATCTTGGCGCCCATGGCGCTTAAAAAATCCCCCAGGTCCTCGATCTCCGGTTCGCAGGCCGCGGATTCAATGACCGTTTCGCCATGCGCCAGGACCGCGGCCATCATCACATTGGCGGTGGCCAATACCGATGAGCCGAAGGTGCCGCCCAAATACATTTGCGCGCCTTTGAGCTTGGGCGCGTGCGCCAGGACATAGCCCGCGTCGAAATCCGCCTTGACCCCCAGGGCCATGATGCCCTTCATGTGCAGGTCGATGGGACGCACGCCGATGACGCACCCGCCGGGCATGGACACCTTGGCCTTGCCCAGCTTGGCCAGGAGCGGTCCCAGCACGCAAAACGAGCCGCGCATGGTGGAAACCAGTTTATAATCGGCCACGTGATTGTTCACGCTGCCGGAAATGACCACTTTATTGCCGCTGACCTCGACGGTCTTTCCCAAAGAGCGCAAAAGCTTGCACATGGTGAAGGTGTCGCGCAGTTTGGGCACATTGCGCACCTCGCAGACCCCGTCGGTCAAAATGGTCGCCGCCAGGATAGGCAGGGTCGCGTTCTTGGAACCGCTGACCCTGATCGCCCCGCTTAACCTTCTGCCGCCTTCAATGACGAATTTTTCCATAAATGACGCGCTCTCTTCCCGCCAGGTCCTTGTGGACCTCTATATCGGTAAATCCCGCCGCCTGTAACATCTCCCGCAGGGCCTTTGCCTGTCCGTCGCCGAACTCCATCATAAGGCAACCATCCCTGGTAAGCAAGCGCGGACTATATTTTATGATGTCCCGGTAAAACTTCAAGCCATCTTTTCCCCCTTCCAGGGCCAAAGCCGGCTCCTGGCGCACATCCGCGGGCAATTGGGCCATCTGGCCTGTCGGGATATACGGCGGGTTGGAAATGATCAGGTCAAATTTGTTTTTGCAGCCGGCCAAATACTCGGTCATGTCCATGTTAACCAGTTCCACACGGCCTTCCACCCCATGGCGCTGGGCATTGTCCATGGCCAGGACCAGGGCATCGACAGAGATCTCCACGGCGGTCACCTTGGTATAAGGCAGGAAATTCGCCAGGGTAATGGCAATATTGCCGCTGCCTGTCCCTAAGTCCAGGATCTCCACTCCCTTGAATTTCCTGATGGCCAAATCGACCAGGACCTCGGTTTCGGGGCGCGGGACCAAAACGCGCGGGTCAACCTTGAATTCCAGGCCGTGGAATTCCCAGGAGCCCAGGATATATTGCAGCGGTTCGCCTTTTTGGCGGCGGGCCTTGTATTCTTCGAATTGCTGTTTTTGTTCGGGGGTCAGTTTCGCTTTTTTAGACAGAAGGTCGGCGCGGCGGCAGCGTAGGATATAGGTGAGGATGAGTTCATCTTCAGACATTTTCCTTAGCCTCGCGCTCGGCGGCCATGAGGGCGTCGGTGAGCTCATCCAGGTCGCCTTCGAGTATGGCTTCCAGGCGGTGGCTGGTAAAACCGATGCGGTGGTCGGTCACCCGGCGGTCGGGAAAATTGTAGGTGCGGATCTTCTCGCTGCGGTCCCCGCTTCCCACCTGGGACTTGCGCAGGGCCGCTTCTTTCTGGAAAGCCTCCTGCTGCATTTTGTCCAAAATGCGCGCGCGTAAAATACGCATGGCCTTGGCCCGGTTCTTTAACTGCGAGCGTTCATCCTGGCACACCACCACGACCCCGGAAGGGCCATGGGTAATGCGCACGGCGGAATCGGTGGTGTTGACGCTTTGCCCGCCCGGCCCTGAAGAGCGGTACACATCGATCTTGAGGTCTTTAGGGTCGATGTGCAAGTCGATCTCCTGGGGTTCGAACAGGATCGCGACCGTGACGGCGGAGGTATGGATGCGGCCGGATGCTTCGGTGCTGGGCACGCGCTGGACGCGGTGCGTGCCGCTTTCCCACTTGAGGCGCCTGGAACAGTCTTTGCCGCTTAAAGAAAAACTCACGTCTTTGACCCCGCCCGCTTCGCTGTCGGAATACGACATCAATTCCAGCACCCATCCCTTCCTGTCCGCGTATTTGGTGTACATGCGGTACAGGTCACCGGCGAATAAGCTCGCTTCCAGGCCGCCGGTGCCGGCGCGGATCTCGATGATGATGTCCTTGTCCGGCTCGTTCTTGGTGGGGTCGAAATAATCGGTGAGGTAGCGCTCCATGGCTTCCAGGCGCGGCTGGGCATCGGTAAGCTCGTTCTGGGCAAGCTCTTTAAAATCAGCATCGCCCTTGCCCTTGAGGATCTCCTGGGATTCAGCGACCTGGGTTGCCAGTTTTTGGTAGGAACGGTAGTGTTCCATCAAAGAAGCTAAAACGGCAAACTCTTTGGCGAGTTTGCCGTATTGGCTTTGATCGGAAACTATGTGTTCATCGGCGAGTAATTTCTCAAGCTCATGAAAGCGGGCTTCGCTTACCTTAAGCTTGGCAAGGTCATTTGCCCTTAGCATAACGTTTATTGAAACGTTCGATGCGGCCGGCGGTGTCGACCAGCTTCTTGCTGCCTGTGAAGAACGGGTGGCACTGGGAACAGATCTCCACACGGACCGCCTTTTTGGTGGCGCGCGTATGGATCACATTCCCGCAGGCGCAGGTGATGGTCGCGATGTCGTAATTCGGGTGTATATCAGCTTTCATTTCTATCTCCCGTTTATACTTGTAAAGGGCGCTATATTACACTATTTGCCCTTTTTTTGCAATTACTTGTTCATGTTCTGCAGAAACTCTGCGTTGGTCTTGTATTTGCCTATTTTGGAGATCAAAAGCTCCATGGCCTCGGCGGAATTGAGGTCATTGAAGGCCTTGCGCAAGAGCCACGTGCGCTGCAGGTCGCCTTCGGGGACCAGCATCTCCTCGTGGCGGGTGTTGGAGCGCTTGATGTCGATGGCCGGGTAAATGCGGCGCTGGAACAGGTTGCGGTCCAGCTGCAATTCCATGTTGCCGGTGCCCTTGAACTCTTCGAAAATGACCTCATCCATGCGGCTGCCGGTATCGACTAAGGCGGTGGCGATGATGGTCAATGAACCGCCCTCTTCGATGTTGCGGGCGGCGCCGAAAAAGCGCTTGGGTTTGTGCAAAGCGTTGGAATCCACACCGCCGGAGAGGATTTTTCCGGAATGCGGCACGACTGTATTATAGGCGCGCGCCAGGCGGGTGATGGAATCGAGCAAAATGACCACGTCCCTCTTGTGCTCAACCAGGCGTTTGGCTTTCTCAATGACGATCTCGGCGATCTGCACGTGGCGCTCGGCCGGTTCATCGAAGGTCGAGGCAATGACCTCGCCCTTGACGCTGCGCTGCATGTCCGTGACCTCTTCCGGGCGCTCATCGATCAACAATACGATAAGGACCACTTCCGGATGGTTGTGCACGATGGCATTGGCCACCTTCTGCATGAGCACGGTCTTACCGCTGTAAGGCGGGGCCACGATCAAAGCACGCTGACCTTTGCCGATAGGGGTCAATAAATTGATGATGCGGGTGGAAACCTCGGCCTGGGATGTTTCCAGGTTCAGGCGTTCTTTGGGGTACAGCGGGGTCAAATTGTCGAAGAAGATCTTGTCCTTGCACTTCTCCGGGTTCTCGAAATTGACCGCTTCCACCTTTAAAAGCGCGAAATATTTCTCCCCTTCCTTGGGCGGCCTGATCTGGCCGGACACGGTATCGCCGGTCTTTAAATCGAAGCGTCGGATCTGTGAGGGGGAAATGTAAATGTCATCGGGGCACGGCAGGTAATTGTATTTGGCGCTGCGCAGGAACCCGAAGCCTTCGGAAAGGATCTCCAGCGTGCCTTCGCCGAACATCAGCCCTTCTTTTTCGGCCTGGGACTGCAGGATCTTGAAGATCAGGTCCTGTTTCTTCAAGGTGGAGGCGCCCTGCACGTCCAGGTCGCGGGCGATCTTGCCCAGCTCCGCCATTTTCATGTCCTTGAGCTCTTCTATATTGACGGTCTTGCCCGAAGGGTTGGCCGGTTTATAGTCGCCGTTCTCTTTAAGGTCTTCGTCGTTCTTGTTATTTTTTGTTTCGGTCTTGCTCATTTACTCTCCCTTAGTATTTCTTGCTTTGTGACAATCTATGTATGATCGCGCCGACCTGCCGGCGCGTATTTTGTAAAGGGCCGCTGTTATCGATGACCATATCGGCCAAACGGCATTTATCTTTGAGGGGCATTTGGAATTTCAGGCGGCGCGAGACCTCTGCTTTGGGGATCCTGCGCTTGTGCAGGCGTTCGATCTGCTGGCCGCGGCCGGCCTTGACCGTAATGGTCACGTCCGCCAGCCGGTCCCACCCTGCTTCAAATAGCAACGGCACATCTAAAACCACCAGATGGGCGCGTTTATATGTAGAGATCTGCTTCTTTACTGCTTTTAAGGCCTCTGGATAAAGGATGTCGGTGAGTTTTTTTAATTCACGCGGATTTTGGAAAACAAGTCTGGCAAGCTTTCTACGGTCTATTTCACCTGACTTAAGTATAGCATTGGGAAATATTTTTGCCACTTTTTTAATGCATTTCTTATTTTTGGCCAAAAGCACCCTGGTCACGGCATCCGCGTCGATGACCTTGGCCCCGCGGCGGGCGAACATCGCCGCCACCGTGCTTTTGCCTGTCCCGAACCCCCCGGTCAGCCCTAAGATAAGCATTTTTCGTAGACTTTCACGTATTCTTTGGCGCTTTTGTCCCAGGAGAAACGCTGGCGCAGGGCCTGAGCCACCAGGACATCCATCTGTTCCCTGTGTTTGTAGACACGGATGGCCTCGTGTACGGCCTTCATGAAAGAGCCCTTCGCATAGTCGGTGAATACAAAGCCGTTTCCCGTCTGGTGCACGGGGTCATAGAGCTTGATGGTATCGGCCAGGCCGCCGGTGCGGTGGACCAAAGGAATGGAGCCGTAACGCAGGGCGATCATCTGCCCCAGGCCGCAGGGCTCGAACACCGAGGGCATCAAAAAGAAATCACTGCCGGCATAAACGCGGTGGGCCATGGATTCCTCGAATTTCAGGTACAGCCCCACCTGGCCCGGATAACGGCGGGCGCATTCTTCCAGCATGCGGTGGTAGCGGCGCTCCCCCAGCCCCGAGAATATCGCCTGCGCGCCGGTCGCCACCAGCTCGCCCATGGCCTCGATGGCCAGGTCCACCCCTTTCTGGTGGCACAAACGGGCCACGAACCCGAACAGGGGTACGTTTTCTTTTTGCGGCAGGCCAAGCGCGGCCTGCAGGGCCGCCTTGTTCTTGGGCTTGCCGCTTAAGTCCGCCGAGCTGTACGTATACTCCAGGAAAGGATCGTCCTTGGGGTCCCAAGCCTCGTAATCCAGGCCGTTGAGTATGCCGTAAATGTCATTGGCGCGGTTGCGCAAGACCCCATCCAACCCGCAGCCGAATTGCTGGGTCTGCATTTCCTGGGCGTATTGGGGGCTGACCGTGGTGATGGCATCGGCAAAAATGATCCCGCCTTTGAGGATGTTGATCTGGTCATAGAATTCCAGGCCCTGGGTGTGGAACAAATGCCCGCCGACGTCCAGTTTATTGTATTGCTGTTTCGGGAAAATGCCCTGGTAGGCCAGATTGTGGATGGTCAAAACGGTTTTGGTGTTCTTGAAGAACGGGTCGTCCTGGTATTTGGTATTGAGCAGCATGGGCACCAGCGACGTGTGCCAGTCATGGCAATGGATGATGTCCGGGCGGAAATTGAGTTCCTTGATCAGCCGCAAGCTGGCATGGCAAAAAAACGCGAACCGCTCCAGATTGTCGCTGTAATCCCCCCACTGGTCGCCGTACAGGCCCTCGCGGCCGAAATAATGGGAATGCTCGATGAAATGGACTTTGACATTCTCACCGATGCGCACCACCGGCGCCGGGGCGCTGATCTTCGAATCCTTATACCGCGGCGTGATGATGATGACCTCATGCCCCAGCTTCTCCAGCGCCGGGGGCAGGGCCCCGCACACGTCGGCCAACCCGCCGGTCTTGGCGAAAGGAACGACTTCCGAGGCGCATAGGACTATTTTCATTTAAGCTCTTTCATGTCCAGCCAGTTGGCGCCCGTTTCGACCTTGACCTTAACGGGAACGGACAGCTTGATGACGCCTTCCATGTGCCGGCGCACCAGGTGATTCATGTCTTCCTGTTCTTTATGGAGGACATCGAAAACCAGTTCATCGTGCACGGTCATGATCATGGCCGATGACAGTTTCCCGCGGCGCATGTCCGCGTCGATCTCCACCATGGCTTTTTTGATGAGGTCCGCGGCCGTGCCCTGGATAGGGGCATTGATGGCCTGGCGCTCGGCGAATTGCCGCAGGTTCTGGTTGCGGTTATTGATGTCCGGCAGATACCGGCGGCGGCCGAACAGGGTTGCCGCATACCCTAAGTCCCTGGCCTTCTGGATCTCGGTCTGCAAATAGTCATGCACCTTGGGATAACGCAGGAAATATTTATCGATGAACTCCTGGGCTTCCCTCGGGGAAATGCCCATGTCCTTGGCCAGGCCGAAGGCGCTCATGCCGTAAATGATGCCGAAATTGATGCGCTTGGCGGCGTAGCGCATCTTCTCGTCGACTTTGTTCTCCTTCACATCGAACATGAGCGAGGCCGTATAACGGTGGATGTCCTCACCCTGCATAAAGGCCTCTTTCAAATTCCCGTCTTTGGACAGATGCGCCAGTATCCTCAATTCGATCTGCGAATAGTCCGCGGACAAAAGCATGTGCCCTTTGGCATACGGCACGAACGCGGCCCGGATGCGCCGGCCCATGTCCGTGCGTACGGGAATGTTCTGCAAATTGGGGTTATTGGAGCTCAACCGCCCGGTTTCCGCGCCGGTCTGGTTGAACGTGGCATGGATGCGGCCGGTTTTGGGGTCGATCAATTCCGGCAAGGCATCAAGGTACGTGCTTTTAAGTTTGGCGATCTGCCGGTATTCCAGGATCATGGCCGGCAAAGGGTGCTGGGCCGCCAAACGGGTCAGGACCTCTTCATCCGTCGAGAAACCGGTCTTGGTTTTCTTGACCACCGGCAGTTTCAGGCGCACGAACAGCACATCGCTCAATTGTTTGGGCGAGTTGAGGTTGAATTCCGTGCCCGCGGCCGCAAACAGCGCCTTCTGAAGATGGTCGATCTTAAGCTGGCATTCCTTGGAAAGTTCCTTCAACACGCCGGCATCTATCTTTACCCCGTTCTTCTCCATGCGCACAAGGACTTCCGCCAAAGGCAATTCCACTTCGTCATACAAATGCGCCAGGCCCTGTTCTTTGAGCGCCGCGGCCATGGGCCCGTACAGGTCCCCCAGGACATCCTCATAGGGTTTTTTCTTCAAATACTGCCAGGCCAGCGCCGTCACATCGTATTGGCCATGCCCGCCGGCAAGCAGGTAGCCGGCCAGGTAAACGTCAAAAACCTCACCCTCAAATGTAAAGCCTTTTTGACGCAAGGCCTTAAAATCATACACAACGTTGACCTGCTTGCTGCCTTTGCCGACTGTGACCGCGTCTTTATGCGCCTGCGGGCCGTCATCGGCGCTGGCGGCGCCGGCATCGAGTTCATCGGCGAATTTACGGAATTCCAACTCATGGAACAGTTCCAGCAACCGCGGCCGGTTGGGTCCCCGCACAGCCAGGTCATCGAGCTTCAACGGCAGGGACACGTTGGTATGCAAAGTGGCCAGGTCTTTGCTCATGAGCGCGGATTCTTTTCCCTGGCGCAGTTTTTCTTTGGTCGTGTCCCCCTTGACTTCATCCAGATGCTTGTAAATATTTTCCAAAGAACCGAACTCGGCGAGCAATTTGCGCGCGCCGACCTCGCCGATGCCGTGCACGCCCGGGATGTTGTCGGACGTGTCCCCGACCAAAGCGATATAATCCACGATCTGCGAAGGTGTAACCCCAAATTTCTCCTCGACACCGGCGGCATCGAGCACTTTTTCCTGCCGGGCGCTGTAGATCTTGATATGGTCGCCCACCAACTGCCCCATGTCTTTATCGTCGGTGACGATCACGACCTCGGTCCCCTTGGCCGCGTATTTGCGCGCCAGGGTGGCCATGACATCGTCGGCCTCGTACCCTTCGAATTCGAACAGCGGGATGTTGTAGGCGGAAATGACATCGCGGATAAGCGGGATCTGGGTGACCAGGTCATCGGGCATGGCCTGACGCTGTTCCTTATACTGCGCGTATTTGGCATGGCGGTGCGTTTTCTTGCCCACATCGAAACAGGCGGCCACATGCGTGGGCTTGAGGTCAACGAAAAGCTTACGCAAAATATTGCAAAAGCCGAACACCGCATTGGTGGGCTGGCCTTTGGAATTGCGCAGGCCCTTGACCGCGTAAAAAGCCCGGTAACACAGGCCGTACGCGTCGATCAAGAACACCCGGTCGGGTTTTTTCATCATAGGAATTGTTCTTCGGTGCCCGGGGCCAGGGACAGTTTTTCCGCCAGGGCGTGGCGCACCTTGTCCTTTTCGCCCAGGGCATTGAACCATACCGCCCCGACCAGACGGTCATTGAGCAGGTAGATCTTCTTGTAGATGTTCTGGGGACCGTCGAATTTCATGTGTTCGCGCCCGTTCTCCGGAAGGCGCAGGATGCCGCCGCAAAAAGCGTCGCAGACCTTGTGGCCGAAATCGCGCAGGACAACAGGAGGTTGGAATTCCGTGGAGCCGCCTTTAAGCAAATGACTGCCGGCCCAGCGGCCCAGCTCGATCAATTCCTCCGGCGGCAAATTAAAATCTTTAAGCGACTGTTCACAGATCATCACATCGGCATGGTCGCCTTCAAGCAAACCGGCTTCAGCCAAAATTTTCATGTCCGCGAACGCCTGGTCGAACACCACCATTTCCGCGGCCATGACCTTGCCCGAACGCAGGCGCACGGCCTTGACCTCGGCATCGCCCAGGACCTCCTCCACTTCATCGGCGATCACAGGCATGCCCTGGGCTTCGGTGATCTGCCTCAACAGCGCCGAGGTTTCATCGTCGAAGATCTCTCCCAGCAGGCCGCCCTTGGAAGAAGACAGTACCGCCACCTCTTTGCCCAGCCGCTTGAGGGCGCAGGCCATGTCGAACCCCGCGAAATTGGTCACCGGCACCATGATGTGGTCGGCGAACGGCAGGTGCTTGACGATCTCCCTGGCCGCGGCCAGGTGCAAAGCATCGAACACGCCCTTTTTGTGAAGGCCTTTGACCTGCGGCAGTTTCACGCTCCCTAAGTCCGTCACCAAAAGTTTGTCATAGGGCAAATGGGCCTTGTTCCCGGTCGTGATCTGCTTGCGTTTGGGGCTGATGCGGGCCAATGATTCGTTGAGCACCACCTGGATATTGCGCTCCTGGAAGAATTTTTCATGCCAGGGGAACGCGTGGGACTCCCGGATGTCCTTGGCCACCAGCGACGACAGAAAGCAACGGTTGTACGGCAGGACCCCCTCGGGACAGAACAGCGTCACTTCAGATGAAGGGTCGGCGCGGCGTATTTCTTCGGCGGCAGATGCGGCGGCAAGCGTATTGCCGATGACCAGGATCTTAGGCATAATTTATTGCGGCAGTCCTAATTGGCGTTTCAATGCCTGGATGGCATTGCCCATGAGCATGACCGAGGTCACCGGCCCCACCCCGCCGGGCACGGGCGTGATGTAACCGGCTTTTTTTGAACAGGCTTCGAAATCAACGTCCCCGGTGATCTTGCCGTTATCGTCATTGATGCCCACGTCGATGACAACGGCCCCGGGTTTGATCCAGTCCCCCTGCACGAAATGCTTGCGGCCCACCGCGGCAATGACAACATCCGCGGCCCGCACATGCCCGGGCAGGTCCACGGTCTGTGAATGGCACACGGTCACTGTGGCGTTTTCCTTGAGCAGCAGCAGCGCGGCGGGTTTACCGACGATCTCACTGCGGCCCAGGACCACGGCTTGCCGGCCCTTGAGATCAGGCATGGCGGCTTTGATATGCGCCATGGCCGCGGCCGCGGTGCAAGGCACCATGCCGGGACGGCCCAATAACAAGCGGCCTAAATTGACCAGGGTCAGGCCTTCCACATCCTTGTCCGGGGTGATGGCATCGACCAGGACCTTGAAATCGATCCGCTTGGGCACGGGCTTGTTGATGATGACCCCGTGCACTTCGGGATAACCGTTGAGCTCGCGGATGAGCTCCAGCACATCGGCCTGTAGAACGTCCGCGCTTAATTTCTGCAGCTCATAATGGATGCCGATGCCCTCGGCGGTGCGCTGCTGGCTTAAGGCATAGGACTGGCTGGCCGCGTCATCGCCGATGACAATGCTCACCAGCCGCGGGTGTTTTCCGCTGTGGCGTTTTAACGCCACAACTTCGGCTTTAAGCTCTTCCTTGAGCTTAGCCGCCAATGCTTTTCCGTCGAGGATCTGGGCGCTCATTGGTTGATCCGGACCATGACCATGGACGCGTTGAAACCGGCCTGCAAAAGTTCGGCCGCGGCCTCCAGGTCGCTGATCAAATAAGGGTTGCCTTTAACGACCAGGAAAGGGATCAGGTCCAAAATTTTATAACACAGGAGGCAGGCTTCTTTGCCCACGGCCGCCGCCTCTTTGCCGGCTTTGCGCTGGGCTTGCGGGGTGGACTTGCGCGCCGCCACGATCTTGAGATAGGCCTTGGAATCCAGGGTGGCCAGTTGCAAAAGCCGTTTGCGCATGGCTTCGCTGGCCTGCAGGGTTTTGGTTAAGCGTTTTTCCACTGCTGCCGTATTGCTTTTGCGGCCGATGGAATAATTGGCGACCATGGAAACCAGCCCTGCCCCTAAAGCCGCGGTCAATGCCGCGGCGGAACCTCCGCCGGGCACCGGCTTCTTGCGGGAGAGCTGGTCCAAATATCCTTGTAATGTGGAGCGGCTGAAATTGACCATGGTTATTTGAGATCGAACAGTAAAAATTCCGCTTTGGTTTTAGATGAAAAATTTAACTTTGCTTCGCCTTCGACCGCCGCGCCGTCACCGGCAACCAGCGGTTTGCCGTTGAGGGTCAACCCTCCCTCGACCATGTGCACCCAGCCGCCGCGACCCGCGCCCATCGCATGTTCCAAATTTTTCCCGGCTTCCAGTTTGCCGCGGTACACCGCCACGTCCTGATTGAACTTGACCGGTAATGCCGCCAATCCTTTGTCATCCTTCAACGTGGTTTCCTGGTAAGACGGTTTAAGTCCTGTGCGCTCGGGAACGATCCAGATCTGCAGCAAATGCACTTCTTCGCTGTCGGAGGCATTGAATTCACTGTGCGTGATACCCGTGCCGGCGGTGATCTTCTGCACGTCCCCGGCTTTGATGAGGGCCTCATGCCCCATGCTGTCGCGGTGTTTGAGCTGCCCCTCGATGACATAGGTCAATATTTCCATGTCGCGGTGCGGGTGGGTGCCGAACCCCTCACCGGGGGCGACCCTGTCCTCATTGATGACCCGCAGCGTACGAAAGCCCATATGGGCGGGATCGAAATAATCCGCGAAAGAAAATGTGTGGTAAGAATCCAGCCATCCGTGCTGCGCGTGGCCGCGGTCTTTGGCTTTGCGTACGGTGATCATAATATTTTACAGGGAAAGAAAACGCTCGGCATCGAGAGCGGCCATACAGCCGGTACCGGCGGAGGTCACGGCCTGGCGGTATACCCTGTCCTGCACGTCCCCGGCGGCAAAAACGCCTTCCACCGACGTTTTAGTGCTGCCCGCCTGGGTCTTGATATAACCGGCTTCATCCAGTTCCAACTGCCCGTCCAAGAACGCGATGTTGGGCAAATGACCGATGGCATAAAATAATCCGCCGGCTTCCAAAACGGACATTCCGGAAGGACCCTTGATCTTGACCCCGGTGACCATTTTATCGCCCAGGACTTCCATGGGAACCGTGTTGAACATGATCTGGATCTTGGGGTTCTTTTTGGCCCGCTCCTGCATGACCTTGGAAGCGCGCAGCACGTCCCGGCGCACCAGCATCACCACTTTGGAGCCGAATTTGGTCAAATGGGTGGCTTCTTCAACGGCGGAGTCCCCGCCTCCGACGACCACCAGCGCTTTATTGCGAAAGATCGGCAATGCCCCGTCGCACACCGCGCAGGCGGAAATGCCCTTCTGCCATAAACGGTCCTCGCCGGGCAAATTCATGCGCTTGGCCGTGGCGCCTGTGGCAACGATCAGGGCCTTTGCCTGATGGTCTTTTCCGCCGGCAACCACTTTGAAAGGGTGTTTGGAAAGGTCGACGCTGTCCACGGTCTCGGTGATGACGCGCACCCCGCAATGCACGCTTTGCTCGCGCATTTTGTCCATGAGCGCCGGCCCGGAAATGCTGGTGAATCCCGGGTAATTCTCCACCTCGGTGGTCGTGGTCAACTGCCCGCCGGCGGCGATCCCGCCGGCCAGCATGCCCTCGAACATCAGCGGCTTTAAATTGGCGCGCGCCGCGTAAATGGCGGCCGTGTGCCCGGCAGGGCCGGAACCAATGATGATCACTTCTTCCATAATCAGATCAGGTACGGGTCCAGGATCTTCGAACGGTCTTTCTTGGGCGCGTTCTTGACCACATTGCGCAGGATCTCGTCGTAGCGCGGCTTGTTCTTGTCCTGGTGGAACAGGCCGAAATACCGGCGTTCGGCCGCGGCATATTTGAACCCGGCGATCATGTCCGAGGGGTCATGTTCGACCACTTCCGTCTTGTCGGCCAGGCGGCGGTCCGGTTCGATGCCGTTGGCGTGTTTCAAAAAAGAGAACCACGTCGAGGTCTTATGGTCGAAATTATTCGGGTCAAAATGCGGGCAGCGCTGGGAAATGTGCACGAAGGCAAAGCCCGGATGGTCAAAAGCCGCCCTCATGGTACTGGTCAAATGGTCCGGGATCCAGTCCGCCGTGGACGCCACGAACGACGCCCCCAAACCCAGGGCCACGGTGATGGGATTGATGGGATTCAAGAACGTTCCCTGCGGCTGGGTGTTGGTTGGATGGGTCTTGCGTGTCGTCGGTGAAGTCTGGTTCTTGGTCAGGGCGTAGATCTCATTGTCATACAGCAGAAAGACACATTTGAAATTCTTATTGATGCCGTGGATCAGGTGGTTGCCTCCGATGCTCAAAGCATCGCCGTCGCCGGCGTGCACGAACAAATTCAAATCCGGGCGCGACAAAGCCAGTCCCAAGGCCACGGTAATGGGACGGCCGTGGATGGAATGCACACCGTAGGTGTTGAAATAATTGGGCGCGCGTCCGGAACAGCCGATGCCGGAAACGTTGACCGTATGGGCCGGCGCCAGCTGGCGCTCGACCATGAAGCGTTTCAGCCCCATGATGATCCCGAAGTCGCCGCAGCCGGCGCACCAGCGGGGATTCTCCGTGTTGAGATCTTTTATGGTCACCGGCGCGTTGGCCGGGGTGGTTTGGGCGTTCATTTAAGGACCTCCTTGACTCTTTCCACAACGACTTTCGGGCGAATGGGCCGGCCGGTCGCGTCCGACATCATGGGCTGCACATCCACCAAAGTTTCCGCCCGCAACAATAAAGCCAGGGGCGATGGTTTTAATTTGTCTCCGTAAGCGACCTCCACGGTCACCACTTTCTTGAATTTCGAGAATACTTCCTTGAGCATCAACGGCAGAGGGTACACCACGCGCAAATGCATGCCGGAAACCGGCAAACCCTGCTTGCTGGCAATGTGAATGGCCTCCTCGATGGCCCCGCGCGTGCTGCCCCACCCGACGATGAGCACCTCATTGGATTCCGCCCCGAACATTTCCGGCCTGGTCAGCGCCCGGCGCACATGGTGTATCTTTTCATTGCGCACCTGGTGGCCGCGGTGGTTGGTGGTGGAGAAATAATTGATCCGCCCCTGCGCGTCGGAATTAAGGCCCGTGATGCGGCGCATGCCGCCTTCGGTGCCGGGGATCGCCTGGGAAAGGCGCACCATTTCAATGTCCTTAGGGAGCCGGTTGATATGGAAACGTTCCAGGACGTAATCGGGAATGTCGTCGGGATCGTCCATCTGCGCGACTTTGGGCTTGGTGATGACCTTGTAGCTGTTGGCGGTCTGGAAATCGCTTAAGATGAACACCGGCACGCGCAATTTCTCGGTCAGGTAGCGCGCCAGGTGCGGGGCGTAAAAGCAATCGATGACGTTCGCGACGCTGATGACCACCTTGGTGTAATCGCCGTGGGAGCCGAAAATGACCGCGGGAAGGTCGCTCTGCTCGGTCTTGGTGGGCATGCCCGTCGATGGCCCGGAACGCTGCACGTCCAGGACAATGATGGGGATCTCCGCCGCCTGCGCGTAACCGATGAATTCCTGCTTCAGGGAAAGGCCCGGGCCGGAGGTCGCGGTGATGGCCGGCACCCCGCCATAATAGGAACCGATGGCTGTACCGATGGCCGCGATCTCATCTTCGGCCTGGTGCACCATCCCGCCGTAGGCGGGAAAATCCTTGGCCAGCGTGTGCATGACCGAGGACGCGGGAGTGATGGGATAGCCGGAAAATAATTTGATCCCCGCGTCGATGATCCCTAAGGACATGGAGGTATTGCCGTCGATGAGGATCTTCTCTCCTTCGCGCGGCGTGCTCTCGACCTGGAAACGGAAGAACACTTTTTCCTTGGCCAGCTGGTAGCCGTTGTGGTAGAGCGTGATGTTCTTTTCCAGGATGTCCTCGCGCAGTTTCTTCCCGAAGGTCTTGATGATCTCTTTCTTGACGATGTCCTCGTCCATGTTGTAAATGTAGGCAAGCATCCCCAGGTAATACAAATTCTGGCCCTTGCCCCCCATTTCCTTGATGGTCACCTTGGAAACCGCGTCGACCTCAAAAGGAATGACGCTCAAACCCTCTTTGGTGCAGCGCTTGAGCACCGTTTCATAGGAGTCCATGTTATTTTCACGGTCCCCCATGTCGAGAAGAATATGGCATTTGGGATTATATTCCAGGTCATCCAGCCGGCGGTCCAGCACGATCTCATGCGAGGCCAGGATAAGGTCGGTATCATTGCCGATATTGGTGACGTCGAAATCCGCCAGGCGGATGATGACCCCGGACAGCGCGGGCTTGGAGCGCGCCGGCGGCGAGATTTCCGCCGGGATCATGGGCTCCACATACACATATTTGCCCATGGCCACAAAAGCCTGCAAAAGGATGTCCCCGGCTTTCTGGGCCCCGAAACCGGCATCCATGAGAAGTTCAAACCTTGTGACCGAACGATTTTCGACTGACATACTTCATCCTTTGTGTTTTGAAGGTGTTAGGTAATTTACTATAGCATTGCGGAAAGGTTATTCAACAGCTTTTTACTATTTTAGGGCAGGTCGCAGGTCGTCCAAGTCCTTCAAAACCGCCTTAGGGGCAGGAACCTGCTCTGTTTCCACTTCCACGTCTCCCGTGATCTTAAAACCGGCGTCCCTGATCATCCGCAGGGTATTGGCATTCGCCGCCCCCTTGGCATTGAGATACCCCTGCAGGAACAGGGAATTGGCCGGATAAAGCGCCATCACCTCCATGGAACGCAGGTTCAGTTCCCGCCCGGCCGCCACCCTTATTTCGGCGGACGGGTTAAGGAACCGGAACAGGCATAAGACCCGCAAACAAAATTCAGGGGTCATGCCCGCATCAACGCTGATCGGATTGCCCTCGATGGGGACCAGTAAATTGACGGGAATGGATTCCGCTTTCAATTCCCGCAAACGCCTGGCCACACCGATGATATCTTTATTGTTCTCCCCCATCCCGACGATCATGCCGGAGCACAACTTTAACCCGGCCTGGCGCGCGGCGAACAGGGTGTTGAGCCGGTCGGTAAAGGTATGGGTGGTGCAAATGCTCCCGTAATGCTCCTCGGAAGTGTTCAAATTATGGTTGAGCCGGTCCAACCCCGCCTGCTTTAACTGCGCCGCGCCCTGCGGGGTGACAAAACCGGTGGACACGCACACTTCCCTGTCCGGGAATTCCTGCTTGATCTGCCCGATCACCCGCTTGAGGCGGTCGATGCGGCTTTGGGACGCTTCCCGGCCGGCAAAGACCATGCAATAGCAGCAGGCGCCCCTGGCATAGGCCTGGCGGGCCTCCTGCAGGATCTCCGCGTCAGGCTTAATGCCGTATTCCTGTATGTCCGCCTGGGACGACTTGGCCTGCGCGCAATAATGGCAGTCTTCCTGGCAATGGCCGTTCTGGGCATTGTTGAGGATATGGACCCTGACTTCTTTACCGTGGAAGGTCTTGCGGACTTCAAAAGCGGCATCCAGGAGGGGTAATAGCTCTATTGCCTCATCCGAAAGGATCCGTTCGCAAACCTCGTCAGCCAGTTCTTTTCCGTCGATGCTTGTACGGGCCAGGTCAATATAAAATGCCCTGTTCATCATTTTATTTTAGTACAAAATCGGGCTTTTGCAAATACTATTGCAACTACCGAAAATACCCGGATTTCCTTGATTTTTGGGGCCAATAGTATATATTATAAACCATGGAAAAAACACCCATTCACAGTGTCCATATCCCGGTCATGGGGACCGGGTTCTCCATCGATACGCCCGTCAAAGTGGCGCATTACGGCATCCACTCGGTCATTTCTTTGGTGGACGATGTCCTCATTGAGCAGATGCGCAAGTTCTACTGCGAAAAAGAGGGCGAACCCTACACCCCCATCACCAAATATGACGAGGACCACCGCGCCCGCCGCATCACCGCGTATTTGGACCTGGTCAACCGCATTGTCCAGCGCCAGTTCGCCGCGGTCAAGGCCTCGGCCTTCGAACCGGGCACGGAGATCACCAAATATTTCGAACTGCTCGATGACGCCAGTGCGTTAAGGAAGAAATACGGGCAAATGCTGGCGACCCACAATCCCCTGCTGAAGATGAAGCTGCAGAAAGAACTGCGCGATGACATGCGCCCCGGGGACATCAACGTCAACATCATGACCAAGGTCGACCGCGACAATTACGATGAAAAGGGCAATAAGCTTGCCCCTGAATTCTCCGACGCGCTTTCCGCCCTGCGCGGTTACGCCCAAAGCGGCCTGCAGTCGGCCATCGTGTTCTCCGCCGGCATCAACCGCCGGCTGTATTCCTATGTGGAAAATTTCAAAGATTTCTACGCCGACGCCACAGGCCACATCCAAAAGAAGATCATCCTCAAGGTCAGCGATTTCCGCTCCAGCTTCATCCAGGGCAAATTTTTCGCGCAAAAAGGCCTGTGGATCTCCGAATACCGCATCGAATCCGGCCTTAACTGCGGCGGCCATGCGTTTGCCAGCGACGGATATTTGATGGGCCCCATCATGGAAGAATTCCGGGTCAAACGGCAGGAATTGATCGACCAGCTGCACACCGCCTATAACAAGGCCCTGGGACTCAAGGGCATGGCCATCTTTGCCCATCCGCACCCGGTGAAGGTCACCGCTCAGGGCGGCATCGGCACGCGCAAAGAGGATGTTTTCTTACGCGAACATTACGAGCTCAACGGCACCGGCTGGGCAACGCCTTTCTTATTGTGCCCGGAAGCCACCAATGTCGATGATGTGACCCTGCAAAAACTTTCCCAGGCCACCGAAAAAGACCTGTATTTGAGCGATGTTTCCCCGCTGGGCGTGCCTTTTAACAATTTGCGCAATTCCTTGAGCGATGCTGAAAAAGAATCCAAGGTTTTTCGCGGCCGCGCCGGCAGCGCCTGCCCCAAAAGCTACCTGGTATCCAACACCGAATTCACCCCGCAACCCATTTGCACGGCCTCGCGCCAGTACCAGAAGCTCAAGATCGGCCAGCTCAATAACCTGGGGCTTGACCCGGAAGAATACAAGATCCATTTCGACCGCATCGTGGCCAAGGCCTGCATCTGCCATGACCTGGGCGAGACCGCCATCGTCAAGAACCAGATCCAGACCAGGGTCCCCGGCTTTCCCGCCATCTGCCCCGGCCCGAATTTGGCCTATTTCTCCAGGATCGTCACCCTCAGGGAAATGGTGGACCACATTTATGGCCGCCTCGACCTGATCACCCACCCCAGCCGCCCCAATATGTTCATCAAGGAACTGGGCATGTACATCGATTATTTACGCAAGGATATTGAAAAGTCCATGGACAATCTGAACGACCACAAGATCAAATATTTTACGGAATTCAAGAACAATTTGCTGGAAGGAATTACCTATTACCGCGGCCTGTTCCCCAAAATGGCCTCTGAAAGTGAAGAATTCCGCGACAAAGCCCTGGCCGAATTGGAAGAACACCGCCAGAGACTGCTGCGGCTTGTCAACGATTACGCCTGCGCGTTCAATCCTACCTTAGCTTCAGTGAATCGGTCTTAAGAATAAATTTCGCCGCCCTTGGCGCGAAATTCTTTGGCTTTGTCCTGCAGTCCCTGCTCGATCTCCGAAGCGTAATCACGCACATCCTGGGTGATCTTCATCGAACAGAAATTCGGTCCGCACATGGAGCAGAAATGCGCCAGCTTGGACCCTTCGGCGGGCAGGGTTTCATCGTGGAAGGATTCCGCGGTCTCGGGGTCCAGCGATAAATGGAACTGGTCCCTCCAGCGGAATTCAAAACGGGCTTTGGACAAGGCATTGTCCCAGACCTGGGCATGCGGGTGGCCCTTGGCCAGGTCTGCGGCATGGGCCGCGATCTTGTAGGCGATGATGCCGTCTTTGACGTCTTTTTTATTGGGCAATCCCAGGTGTTCTTTTGGTGTCACGTAGCAGAGCATGGCGGTGCCGAACCAGCCGATCATGGCCGCGCCGATGGCTGAGGTGATGTGGTCATAGCCTGGGGCCACGTCGGTGGTTAATGGTCCCAGCGTATAAAAAGGCGCTTCGTGGCAGATGCGCAATTGCTTGTCCATGTTGGCCTTGATCAAATGCATGGGCACATGGCCCGGCCCTTCGATCATCACCTGCACGTCATGTTTCCAGGCGACCTTGGTCAATTCCCCCAATGTTTCCAGCTCCGCGAATTGCGCCGCGTCATTGGCATCGGCAATGCTTCCCGGCCGCAGGCCGTCGCCTAACGAAAAAGACACGTCGTACTGCTTCATAAGCTCGCAGATCTCTTCGAAATGCGTATAAAGAAAGCTTTCCTTGTGATGGCTCAAGCACCATTTGGCCATGATGGACCCGCCGCGCGAGACTATGCCGGTCATGCGCTTGGCGGTCAGGGGAATGTAGCGCAGTAAAACTCCCGCGTGGATGGTGAAATAATCAACCCCCTGCTCGGCCTGCTCGATCAAAGTGTCGCGGTAAATTTCCCAGGTCAATTCCTGCGCTTTGCCGCCCACTTTCTCCAATGCCTGGTAAATGGGCACGGTGCCGATGGGCACGGGCGAATTGCGCAATATCCATTCGCGGGTCTCGTGTATGTTCTTCCCCGTCGAGAGGTCCATGACCGTGTCCCCACCCCAGCGGATGGCCCAGGCCATTTTTTCCACTTCCTCGGCGATGCTGGAACCGATGGCGGAATTGCCGATATTGGCGTTGATCTTGACCAAAAAGTTGCGGCCGATGATCATGGGTTCGATCTCGGGATGGTTGATGTTCGACGGGATGATGGCGCGGCCGCAGGCGACCTCATCGCGCACGAATTCCGGCGCGCAGTTCTCGCGGATGGCGATGAATTCCATCTCCGGGGTGATGATGCCTTGCTTTGCATAATGCATCTGGGTGACGTTCTGTCCGGTTTTGGCGCGCCAGGGCTTGCGCAGACGCGGGAAACGGATGGGAAGCAGGTCGATGCTGGCTTCGCGCTGTTTGCGGTAATGCGAGGTGGGTTCTTCCAGGGTTTCGACATCGCCTCGGCCAGTGATCCAGTCCCGGCGCAGTTCAGGCAGACCCTGGGTGATGTCCACTTTGACCGATGGGTCGGTGTATGGTCCCGACGTGTCATATAACACGACGGGAGTGTTCTCCTCGACGGTATCGTTGGGACCTTTGGTGGGAGAAAGCGCCACTTCGCGGAAAGGCACGCGTACGCCCTTCTGGTTGCCGGCCTTGTAGACCTTTTTGGAGCCCGGCAGGGGCGTGTAACTTAAATGATTGGCGTTCGGCAGGTCAACTGAAGGACGTGCCACAGCCGCATGAGGATTTGGCATTGGGGTTGCTGTATTTGAAACCGCTTTCACGCAAAGTGTCGACATAATCGATCTCCACCCCGCGGACAAAATCCACGCTTTCCTGGTTGACGATGACCTTCAGGCCTTTTTGGTCGAAGGCGATGTCATTATCATAGGCGCTTTTCTGGAACTTCATCTCATAAGAAAGCCCCGCGCACCCGCCGGTGGTGACGCCAAAACGCAAGGCAAAGCCTTCCTTGCCCTCTTTGGCCATCATGCTTTTGATCTTTTCAGCGGCCGCGTCGGTCAAAGTCACGACCGGTGTGGATATATTGGTGTTGGCAGCGTTCATATTGGTTCCATCTTATCACAAGGCCCGTGTTTTATCAATCCCGCTGGAGGCGGCCTTGATCTCCTGCAGCCGGTCGCGGATCCTGGCGGCCTTCTCGAACTCCAAATTGCGCGCGGCCAGTTCCATTTGCCTCTCCAGTTCATGCACCTGGTGGTTGAAGGCCATTTCTTCTTCATCCAGGCCCGCGGCGTGCATGACCAGGTCTTCGGCCTCGGCCCACTGGTCAATGCCCTGGTGGATGGCGCGCTTAATGGTCTCGGGCGTGATGTTATGGCTGGCATTATGCGCCAGCTGGATCTTGCGCCGGCGTTCGCACTCGGCCATCATGCCCCGCATGGCCGCGGAAATGGAGTCGGCGTACATGACCACCTCGCTGTTGATATTGCGCGCGGCGCGCCCGGCGGTCTGGATCAAAGAGGTCTGGGAGCGCAAAAATCCTTCCTTGTCCGCGTCAAAGATAGTGACGAGCGATACTTCCGGCAGATCCAGCCCCTCGCGCAAAAGGTTAACGCCGATCAGGCAGTCAAATTTCTGCTGGCGCAATTCCTGCAGGATCTTGACGCGGTCTATGGTCTCGATGTCCGAATGCAGGTATTTGACCCGCAGCCCCTGGGCCTGCACATAATCGCACAGGTCCTCGGCCATGCGCTTGGTGAGAGTGGTGACCAGCACCCGCTCGTTGCGGGCGGCGCGGGCGCGGATGCGCTCGACCAGGTCATCCACCTGGCCGGCGGTCGGCCGGACAATGATCGGCGGGTCCACGATGCCTGTGGGACGGATGATCTGCTCGGCGATGCGGTTGCCGGCTTCCTTGCGCTCATACGGCGCAGGGGTGGCGGAGACATAAATGATCTGGCCCAGCAAAGGTTTGAGCTCGGTGAATTTGAGCGGCCTATTGTCCAGGCATGACGGCAGGCGGAAACCATGCGCCACCAGCATTTCCTTGCGGCTGCGGTCGCCTTCGTACATGCCCCCCAGTTGCGGCACGCTTACATGCGACTCGTCGATAACGGTGATGAAATCCTTGGGGAAATAATCGATCAAACAGAACGGCCGGCTGCCCGGCGGACGGCCTGACAATACCCGCGAGTAATTCTCGATACCCTTGCAGGTGCCGATCTCCTTCATCATCTCCATGTCATATTTGGTCCTGGACCGCAGGCGCTGGGCCTCGAGCAATTTGCCCTGGGATTCCAGCTCCTTGAGCCTTTGCGCGAGCTCCTGCTCTATTTCCACAAGGGCGGTTTGCAAACGCGGCGGGGAGACCAAAAAGTGCTTGGCCGGGTAAATGGCGGCCTTGGGCAGTTCAGCGATGACGCGCCCGGACACCGGCTCGATCTGGCGGATCTTCTCGATCTCATCGCCGAAGAATTCGATGCGCAGGGCGTCTTCGCGGTAAGCCGGGAACACCTCCACCACGTCCCCGCGCACGCGGATCTTGCCGCGGGTGAATTCATAATCATTGCGCTCATACTGGATGTCGATCAATTGCTTGAGCACTTCATCGCGGTCGACCTGCTGGCCGCGGGCCACCTGCACCATATAATTCTGGTAGTCCTCGGGTGAGCCCAAATTATAAATGCACGAGACGCTGGCGACGATGATCACGTCCCGCCGGGACATCAGGGATGTGGTCGCGGACAGGCGCAGGCGGTCGAGCCGGTCATTGATGGAAGAATCCTTCTCGATGTACACGTCGGTCGACGGGATGTAGGCTTCGGGCTGGTAATAATCGTAATAGCTGACAAAGTACTCGACGGCGTTATTGGGGAAGAATTCCTTGAACTCGCTGTAGAGCTGGGCGGCCAGGGTCTTGTTATGGGAAATGACCAGCGCGGGGCGGTTGACCTGCGCGATGGCATTGGCGATGGTGAAGGTCTTGCCGCTGCCGGTGACGCCTAATAGGACCTGGGCACAGGCCCCTCCCTGCAAACCTTTGGACAAGAAGTCGATGGCCTTGCGCTGGTCCTCGACGGGCCGGAAATCGCTTTTAAGGATGAACTTTTCCATGGTGTCATTTATTTTCGGAAAGGTCCTGCTCGATCTTGTCCAACAGGCCTTCGACCAGTTGATCGTTCTTTGTGCTCTGCATTTCTTTGCCCAAGATCGGCGTGTGTTTGGCGTAACGGACCTCCACCAAAGAGCCGTCGGGCGTGGACTGGATGTAAACGTTCAAATGCGCATACGAAGAATACAGGAACCTGGGCAGCTGTTTGATCTCCGTGAACAATAAAACGGCATTCTGCGTATTGTGGCTGCTTTCCGGCCCGTGTTCATAGACCTCCGGACTGGTTTCTTTCACGACCTTCCAGTGGGCATGTTCCAGCACCCGCCTGGTAGCCGCGACCACCCGGTCATAACTGTCATATATCTTGCGGGTATAGGTATGGTCGGCCTTGATATAATTGGGGATCTCGACCGAGGTGCACCCGGCCAGGCATAAGCAAAAAATGACAATAAGTTTATCCATCAGCAGATCTTTCCATGTTTATAGGGACGATTCTTGTTCTTCTCGGATTTTTTGACGATCTCGGCCTGGATGTCGATGCCCAAACCGCCGCACAGGTCAAAAAGACGGATGAACGCGTCGGCCAGTTCTTCGCGGAAATTGGCATCGTCCTGGTGACGGTAGCCCTCCATGGCCTCGGCCAGTTCGGTCACAACCAGCATCAGGGCCTCGCCGATATTGCGTTCCTTGTCCCAGAAGCCCTTCTCCTTGGCAATGCTGTGGCAGCGCTCGCACCATTCCTGCAGCGTCAGCTTCTCATCCATCAGTATCCCCTTTCTTTGAGAAATTTCTCCATGTCCTCCGGCAGCGGCGCTTGGACCGCCACCATCTTTCCCGTCGCCGGGCTCGGCCATTCCAGCCGCGAGGCATGCAAGGCCGTGCGCCGGAACCTTAACTCAAAATCCTTGCGGAAGGCGTATTTGTCCTCCCCCACCACCGGGTGGCCGACCTTCTGGAAATGGATGCGGATCTGGTTGGTACGCCCGGTCACCGGTTCCACATCGACCACGGTGAAATTTTTATGATAATCCCTTACCCGGTAATGCGTCAAGGCCGATTGGGCCGGCGCGTGGCGCATGAACTTGCGCCGGTAAATGTCTTTGATGGGGATGCGGATCTTTCCTTCGCGCGGCTGCATATGCCCGTGCACAAAAGCGATGTACTGCTTGTGCACGCGCTTGTCCTTGAAGGCCTGCATCAGGGCCTGCTGGTTGGCCTTGCCCTTGGCGAACAGGATGACCCCCGAGGTGTCACGGTCCAGGCGATGGACGGGATGCAGCGAACCCCCGGTCTTGCGCTCTAAATTGACCAGACTCACCAGCGTGCGCTCCTCGCCCCCCTTGTCCGTCGGGATGGTCAAAAGCCCCGGCGGCTTGTCGAACGCGACGCACGCCTCGTCTTCGTACAGCACCGGTACTAAATTAGCCATTCTTCTCTTTGATCACCGATTCCACGAACTCGCCGAGCACCTGGCTGTCGCGCGGGTTGATGTCGCTGAAAAAGACCGCGGTCTCGAAATAATCGCCCTCGGCGGAATTCTCGGTGCGCACCACCACCCCGACGCAATGGATGCGCTTGGTGACGATCTTGTTGTTCTTGCGCACGGGAAGGAGCAAATTGAGCTTGAGCTTGGTCATGGGCGCGAAGTACTTATTGATGCGGCAGAATGTCCCGGAACGGCTTAAGTTCATCGTTTCGGTGACAATGTCCACCTCCGGGCTGGAGATCTTGACGGGGACACGGTGGTCCAGACGGGGATGCCGGCGTCGTTCGGCCCCTTTGCGCGGGGATAAAGACACGTTTACTCCTTGGGCGCTGCTTCGGCGGATGCTTCCTCTTTGGGCGCGGCCTCTTTAGGCGCGGCTTTGGGGGCCGCGGCCAGGGCCTTCTTGAAACAGTTGCTGTTGCAATAATACGCACCGTTGCGGTAGAAACGGCGGGCTTTCTTTAAGGGTTTCTTGCAGGCCGGGCAATTCTTGACCTCTTCGACCACGGCTGCTTTTGCTTCTTCTGCCATAATGCCTTGACTCCTTTCAAATGGGTAAAACTTCGAGGAACTTGATGCCTATATCATAACAATCGCTGTGCGGCAATTCCCGCACCCAAACCACCCGGCCTTTGACCTGGAACACGCGCACCGGCTGGCTCATATGGATCTTCAACTGGAGGATCGAGCCCAGGGGCAGGAATTTCTGGACGCGGATCCTGACGCCGCCCCTGCTGATGTCATCCGCCAGGGCACCGGCCCCGGCGCCATCTTCCTTCATCTGGTAGTCGACGGGTTCTTTGAACGGAAAACGAGGATACTGCCTCTTGTTCATGGTGCTAGTATAGCATACTCGTTTTTGTTTTCCAGACTAATAATTCCCAAAAGGAAGCGGCGGACCCGGGACAACCTATTGGCTGTGGGTCCGCCGTTTGTGGAAGCCATCCCGCCCCATTTCGGGATGGCGAGGGAAAACCTCTTACTTTTTAAGAAGTTTATCCAGGTAATGCGCCGCATGATCGCGTCCGCCAAGGCCGAAGGCAAGGCCTAAAGCCAGGGCAAGGCCGGCGATCATCAGGGTCAGCGGTGTACCGGTAAATAAATACCCAAGGCCGACTTTGTTCACGAAGGTCGTGACGGCCGTGAGTACGATGGCCCACTTGGTGAAAGTGGCCAACAGTTCCGGCTTGGGCATGTCCGTATTGGCCGCGACCACGCGGACAAACGCAGACACGACGTAAGCCAGGAAAATACCGACCATCAGCGCGATGACACCGGACAATATGCCGGGCACGTAGGCGATGGTGTCGTTCGCGGGCTCGATGAGGCTGATGCCGGCGAAACGCAGCGCGATCAGCAAAGACGTGATCACGACGCCCCAGGCGACGATATAGCCAACACTTTCGCTGGCGGTGCGTTTGACACCACCCGTCGTCAGGACATGGTCAAGGCCGATGGTGTGGCTGATCTTGTCGACATGGATGCTCTTAAGGACAGAGGCAACCACTTTGCCAATTTCGCGCGCGACTAAACCGCCGATCACCAAAGCAGCCAGGACCCCCAAAACCATCGGGACATAACCGCTGATGATACCGAACACTGTTTTAAGTGGATCGAGAATGAATGTGATGATATTCATATGATCCTTCCTTTCCGCCCCGCGTGTATGTATAACGGTATGCGGGACTAGGAGCCCTGCGGCCCGTGGCCGCGTCAGCTCCTATTCCAAGAATAGCACCTGTCAAGGGCAAAACAAGGCCTGTAGGGGGCTTTGGGGAAAGCGTTACCCGGCGGGAGGCGCAAATAAAAAGGCGGCTTCATGGGAATGAAACCGCCTTTGTACACTTAATTATAGATATGACTATTTCTTACCCGCCTCCAGGTTAATACTGATATTTACATCATTGCTGACCATATAGCCGCCATTGTCCAGGGTTTTGTTCCAGGACACGCCGAATTCCTGGCGGTCAATGACCAGCTGGCCGGAGAGGCCGATGGCTTCCCCGCCCATCGGGCTTTTGACGGGGCCGGAGATGGTCACGGGGATGCTGACATCCTTGGTCACGCCCTTGATGGTCAGGCTTCCGGCCAAATCGTACTGGCCATTGGAGCCGCTCAAGGATCTGGAGGTGAACGTGATGGTGGGGAACTTTTCGGCATCGAAGAAATCCGGCCCGCGTAAATGCTCATCGCGCTTGACCACGTTGGTGTTGATGCTGGCGGTCTGGATGGTCATATCGGCTTTGAAGGAATTAGGGTCCGCCGGATCATAAGTGACGGAGCCCTGGAACTGGCCGAAAGAACCGGGCACGGTGGAAACCATCAAATGTTTGACCGTGAAGCCGATGCTCGAATGCGCCGGGTCGACCGCGTACGTATCCGCGGCATATACCCTGCCGGCCAGTAATAAACCAATTGCTGCCACTGCCAAAATGAACTTACGCATAATACCCTCCCTTTATGATTTAATACCGGTGCCCTTCTTGAGAAGAATTAGATTAATGCCGGCCAGGACAATTGTCAAGGCCATCAGAAGCAAAGCGCACAGCCCCACGGGGACATCGGAGAAACCGAAGAACCCGAAACGGAAACCGTTGATCATGTACACCAGCGGATTATACCAGGAAACTGTCTGCCAGAACGGCGGCAGGCTGTGGACGGAATAGAACACTCCCCCCAAGTAGATGAGCGGGGTCAGGATAAAATTCTGGAAGAACGCCACCTCGTCGAAATTGCGGGCGAACATGCCGTTGATGAGCGCGGCCAGGGAAAACGATATGGAGGTGAACACCGTAAAGAAGGCCACGATCCAGAAATTATGGACCACCGGGTGGACGAACAGCAATGAAACGACAAATACCAGTATCCCCACGACTACCCCCCGCAGCAGGCCGCCGATGGTATACCCGGCGACGATCACCCATTCCGGCGTGGGCGACACCAGGATCTCCTCGATATTGCGCTGGAATTTCGCCCCGTAGAAGGAGCTGACCACATTGCCGTAAGCGCTGCTGACGACCGCCATCATGACCAGCCCCGGCACGATGAACGCCATATAGCTGACCCCATGAATGGCCGCGACCTGGGCACCGATAAATTTTCCGAAGATCAGGAAATACAAACTCTGGGTGATCAAAGGCGGCAGGAGCGTTTGTGTCCAGATGCGCATGACGCGGGTGATCTCTTTGCGCACAATGGTCTTAAGCGATATGAACTGGGCCCGGGGCGTCATTTCTTGATAATGTCCAAAAATATTTTTTCCAGTTTATGGTCTTTGGTCAGGTTGGCCACCGAATCCTGGACGGCGATCTCGCCCTGCTTGATGATGGCGGCATTGCGGCACATCTGCTCGGCTTCTTCCAGGTAATGGGTGGTCAAAATGATGGTGGTGCCCTTGCGGTTGATCTCGCGCAAATAATCCCACATGCCCAGCCGCAGTTCCACGTCGACGCCGGCGGTGGGTTCATCGAGGATGAGGATCCTGGGATGGTGGATAAGGCCGCGGGCGATCATCAGGCGGCGTTTCATCCCGCCGGAGAGAGTTCGGGACATGGCCTTGCGTTTTTCCCACAAGCCCACCTGCTTGAGGATGGCCTCGGCATCATGGAGCGCGGTCTTGTAGTCGACCCCGAAATACCCGGCCTGGTTGACCACGATGTCCTGCACATTCTCGAACATGTGGAAGTTGAATTCCTGCGGCACAACCCCCAGGAAATTCTTGGCGGCGCTGAAATCCTTGTCGATGTCGTGGCCGAAGACCTTGACCATCCCGGAGGTTTTATTGACCAGGCCCGTCAAAATGCTGATGAGGGTGGTCTTGCCCGCGCCGTTGGCGCCGAGCAATGCGAAGAAATCCCCTGCCTCGATATTGAGGCTGACGCCTTTGAGGGCCTTGGTCCCGGTTTTGTATACTTTGACCAGATCTTTTATTTCAATGGCATTCATTTTTTGATGATGACCGCTTCCTCGAGTTGCGACAGGTCAACGGCGGGGTCCACCAGGCATTCGACCGTATTGCTGTTGGCCGAGGCCTGCACGTCGGTGATGTAACCGATCAAAAGCCCTTCGGGGAACACGGAACTTAATTTGGATGTCACCACCCGGTCGCCCACCTTGACGTCGGCTTTTTCGGTCAAGTACTGCAGGCGGCAAATGCCCTGCAATGTGCCGGTCAACAGTCCGCTTTCCCGGCTGCGCTCAACCACCGCGGCCACGCTGAAATTCGGGTCCGAAACCAGGGCGGCCTTGCTGGTGGTGCGGCCGGCCTCGACGATCCGCCCCGCCACCCCCAGCGGGCTTAAGACCGGCATTCCTATTTTGATCCCATCCTCGCTGCCTTTGTCCAGGATCAGCGATGCGTTCCAGTTGGACGGGTCGCGGCCAATGACCGAGGCCAGCGCCGTCGTATACGGCTGGTTGCGGCGCAATTGCGCGATCTGCTCCATGCGCCCGGATCCCTGCAGGGCATTCTGCAGGAACACGATCCTGGCCTTGAGCAGGTCGGTTTGCTTCTTTAACTTCACATACGCGTCGTATGTTTCGCGGTAATAAAAGAGCTTTTTGAATTCCAGCGCCCAGTCCTGGGCCCAGCCCACGGGGCCGGCCGCGGCATCCAAAACAGCGACGGCTTTCAACGATTTGGGTTTAAAAAAAACGATGCAGAACGGGATGAGCAGGATGGCGAGGTAGATGGATGGCTTGAAGTATTTGCGCAGCACACCTAGAAGTCAAGCTTGTGGTGCGCCGTGAACCGCCGGCGCATCGCGGGAGACATGTCCAAAGTGGCGCCGGTGCCCATGACCACGGCGGTCAGGGGATCGTCAGCCACATGCACGGGCAAACCGGTTTCTTCGGCAATGCGTTTGTCCAGGCCGCGCAGCAACGAGCCGCCGCCGGCCATGACAATGCCGCGGTCAATGAGATCGGCCGCCAGTTCCGGGGGCGTGTGCTCCAGGGTCGACTTTGAAGCATCGACGATGGCCTGCACAGGGTCCTGCAAAGCTTCGCGGATCTCGACGGAGGTGACATTGATGGTCTTGGGCAGACCGGCGATCAAATCGCGGCCACGCACGTCCATGTTGAGTTCCTCTTCCAGGGGATAGGCTGACCCTAAGCGGATCTTGATCTCTTCCGCCGTGCGCTCCCCGATCATCAAATTATAGGTCTTTCTTAAATAGTCAATAATGGCAACGTCCATTTCATCCCCGGCAATGCGGATGGATTTGGCATAGACCATGCCGCCTAAAGAAATGACCGCGAATTCGGTGGTACCACCGCCGATGTCGATGATCATGTTACCGGCGGGCTCATGCACCGGCAAACCGACGCCGATGGCCGCGGCCTTGGGTTCTTCGATCAAAATAACACTGCGCGCCCCGGCATGCTCGGCGGAATCGATGACCGCGCGTTTTTCAACTTCGGTGATGCCGGAGGGAATGGCGATGACGATGGTGGGACGGAACGAAAATCTGCTGGGCTGGACCTTGCGGATGAAATACTTGAGCATGGCCTCGGTGACCTCAAAATCGGAAATGACCCCGTCTTTCATGGGACGGATGGCGACGATGCTGCCCGGGGTGCGGCCCAGCATGCGCTTGGCCTCTTCCCCCACCGCCACAACACGGTTAGTGTCCTTCTCGATGGCAACGACCGATGGCTCGCACAACACAACGCCCTCGCCCTTGACGTAAACGAGGGTGGTGGCGGTGCCTAAGTCAATGCCCATGTCTTTGGAAAAAAGGCCGGAAAAAGCGTCGTAGGCCTTGCCGAAAAGCTTTCTAACTTGGTTAATCATAGGGGCATATGATATCGGAAAGGCCTTAAACTGTCAATGCTTTCATATCTTTGACAAAGGCGGGATAGGACTTGGCAATGCACTCGATGTCTTTGACGCGGCAGCCGATCTTCAGGCCCAAGACCGTAAAGGCCATGGCCAAACGATGGTCTTTGTGCGGGTCTAGAATTATATCTCTTTTATATTCCGGCAAAGGGTCAATGACCAAAGCATCCTGGCTTTCACTGACCCTGGCCCCCACTTTCAAGAGTTCCGTGCGCAGGTCGCTGATGCGGTCGGATTCTTTGGCCCGGGCATGCACAATATCGGTCAATTCCGTGCGCCCACGGGCGAACAAAGCGAGAACGGCCATGATGGGCACCAGGTCCGGACAGGCCCTTAACGAAAAACTTCCCCCTTTAAGTTCAAAAGGCCCCTTCATGCTGATGGCATTGCCGGTTTTCTTGAATTCCACGCCCATTTTGCGCAGGAACCGCAGGATATTCCCGTCGGACTGGATCAAGGAATCATCGAAATGGCCTTTTAAGACCACACTGGACGGCACCAGCGCGGCCGCGGCCATGATAAAAGCGGCCAGCCCATAATCCGACGGCACGTGGAAATCTTTTAAACCTTTGAACTGTTGCCCGCCCGGGACAACCAAAGTCCTGGGGCCTGATGTGGAAATTTTAATACCCGCCCTGGAGAGGATCTGGCGGGTCATGATGATGTAATCGGCGGAGACCATTTCCTGGCCGGTGATGATAATGCGGCTCTCCTCGGCCAGCCGGGGCGCGGCAATGAGCAAAGCGGAAATAAATTGCGAGCTCAAACTGCCGTCGATCTCGATGGCGCCGGGAGCCAGCGCGCCGCCTTTGTAAACAATGGGCACGGACTCGATCGGCCCGCGGCCGCGGATATCCATTCCTTTGCGGCGCAAGGCCTCGCACAAATGATGGTTGGGCCGCCCGATGAGCGTGCCCTTTCCCTTGACCACTGCCCGCCCGGTATGCAAAGGCAATAACGGCAATAAAAACCGCAGGCTGGTACCTGATTCCCCAACGTTGAATGTACCGGCGCCCTTCTTTAAGGCCTTGCGCACATTTTCGGCGACCAAAGCATCGTCGCAGTCCGACAAACCGATGATGCGCGACGCGCCTCCGCAGGCCGCAATGAAGGAAGCCCGGATGGAATAGGATTTCGAAGCGGGTAAATGGATGGAACCTTTGAGCGCTTTGGCCGGTTTGACGAAGAGGGTCACGGCTTGAAGGTTACGGTGTCGTTCTTGGCGACTTTGCGGGTGGTAAAAGGCGCGATGGCATCGGCGGCGGCAAGCTCGCCCTGGACACGCGAGACCCGCACATCGCCCATGTATTTACCCTCGTGGTAAATGGAGAGCACGTCGCCGGCCTTGAGGCCCTGTTTGGAGCCCAGGTTGCAGACGATGAACTCAGCATCCTCATCAATGCTCAGGACGCGGCCGGCCACAGCCTGCCCGCTTTGCCCTTCCTGCCCCGGGGGCGTGGGCCTGACGACGATCTTGTCCAGATTGACCTTGGACTGCTCGGTGACCTGCGTGGTCTGTTGCGTCACCTGCGCGACGGCCTGCTGGGCCTGCTGCTGGAGTTGCTGCATTTGCTGTTGCTGCTGTTGCTTGAGGGCGGTGAAGCTGTTCCTGAGGGCGGTGTAATCGGCGTCGGCCTTGCTCTTGGCATCATTCATCTGCTGGATGGTCTTTTGCAAGCTGGCGCTCTTGTCCTGCTCGGCCTTGAGCATTTCCTGCACTTCCTGGTATTTCTTCTGCGCCGCGTCTACGTCCGCCTTGATCTTGTCTTTTTCCTTCTGGGCGGCATCCAGTTTCTCTTTAAGGGATGTGTTCTCGGTCTTCAATTCCTTGCGCAGGCCTTCGTTGAGGTCGGCCTCATCCATCAAATTATTGATCTTATCGTCGGCTTCCTTGCCCTTGTCCTGGGCCACGGCGAGGTCATGCCGGACCTGCTTGAGGTCGGCCTGTAGTTTCGCTTCGCTGGCATGGCTGGCCTCCAGGTCGCTCTCGGCCTGCTTGCGCATCTGCTTTTCCTGGTGGTACAGGTAGAACCCGATCGAGGTCGAGGAGATCAGTAAAATGGCGATCAAAACGATGAAAATGGTGACGGTCTTGCCTTGGATGTTTTTCATATCTTGTATTATAAAAAAAACTTCACATTAGTAAAGGGCTAATTCAAGAATTAAGGAGGAGGCTCTATATTTGCATAAAGAACAATAAAATTTATTGCATAATAAACAATAGATGCTATACTCCCTTTATATAAAAACCGCAGTTAATCGAGGTCCCTTATGTACATCGGCCCCAAAATGCAGGCTTTACGCAAAGCCAAAAGAATGTCCCTGACCGAAATTGCCCAAAAGACCGGGATCCAGCTGGCCACCCTCAGCCGCATTGAGAATTCGAAAATGGTCGGCACCCTGGAGTCCCATATCAAGATCGCCAAGGCCCTGGGCATCGATATAACGGAGTTATACCGCGGCATTGACAAACAGCCGAGCGTACTGGAGGTTGCTTCCGCCCGCTCTGTCACAGATGTCTTTACCCACAATGACCGCTCCTCTTATGAAATGCTGACCAAGAACGTCCTGCAAAAAAAGCTCATGCCGGTCCTGGTCCGCATAGAGCCCAAAGGCAAAACAAACAAGGAACAGGACAAGCCCGGGACAGAAAAGTTCATCTTTGTGCTGGAGGGGAAGGTCGAAGCCAATGTAGGAGAAGAGAAATTCACTTTGAACAAGAACAGCACCTTGTATTTTGACGCCTCCCTGCCCCACAACTTTTCCAATATAGGCAAGACGGCGGCGAAGATACTTTGTATAGGCACACCCGTTTCACTTTAAAAGGAGATCACCATGGGCAACAAGAAAATATTGATCTGCGATGATGAAGAAGGCATCCGTGAATCGCTCAAACTCGTGCTCTGCGACCACTATGACCTGATCGTGGTCGACAGCGGCGAGCAGGCCCTCCATACCCTGGCCAACACCAAAGACATCGGGGTCATGCTCCTGGACATTAAAATGCCCAAGGTCAACGGCTTGGACATCCTCAAAGAGACCAGATCCAAATATCCCCACGTGAAGATCATCATGGTCACCGGCTACCGCTCGGTCGAGACCGCGGCCGAAGCCTCCCGGCTGGGGGCTTCGGGATATGTCATCAAGCCATTCAAGTCGGAAGAGATCCTGGAGACGGTGGATGGACTATTTCGTCATTAGCGCGTTCCTCAATACGGTCACCAGCGCGGCGTGTTGCGGCTTCGTGCTGTTGAGCAGTCCCCGGTCCAAGATAACCCGCACCTTTTCGATCTTCACCTTCTTTGTCTTCCTGTGGTCCGGCTTTTATTTCCTTTGGGCCACCTCGAACAATCAAACCGACGCGCTGGTCCTGGGAAGGCTGATCAACGCGGCGGCCTTGTTCATCCCCCCGTCATTCTTCCACTTTTGCTGCCACCTGCTCAACAAATACAAAGATCACTCGACGCTGATCAGGAACGTTTATATTTTTAATTTTTTGTTCCTTCCTTTGGCGTTCACTCCGCTGTACATAGATCACGCCGGCCCCATTTCCATGTTCCCCTACTGGCCTTTCCCGGGAAAACTGTATTTTATCCTGGTCCTGGAATACGCGACCCTCATTGGATATTCTTTATACATGCTCGTTGAGGAAATAAAAAGCTCGTCGGGAAAGGAATGCCGGAAACTGAAGATCATATTCTTCGCGCTGGCGGTCGGGTTCCTGGGAGGGGCGACCAATTTCCTGCCCTCCTACCGCATCCCGGTCATACCCTTCGGCAACGCCTTTGTCATGATGTATGTCCTTGCCGTGGCCTACGCCATCTTCAAATACCAGTTCATGGACATCAAGATCACTTTAAAACGGAGTTTGGTCTACACGATCCTGATCACGCTCATCACCCTGTTCTTCTGTTTACTGGTTTATTTTGCCGAGCACGTCATCAAAGAGATCGTCGGCTACAGGTCGTTCTTTATATCGATCGCCGCCATAGCCATGATCGTCCTTACCTTTACCCCGCTCAAGAACCTTATCCAGGGCATCCTGGAAAAATATTTATTCCGCGGGAGTTTTGTGGAGATCACCGAAGAGAACGAAATGCTGCGCCGGCAGGTAACCCAGACCGAGCGGCTGCGCTCCGTCGCCATCCTGGCCAGCGGCATGGCCCATGAGATCAAGAACCCCCTGACCGCGCTCAAGACCTTCAGCGAATACCTGCCCCAAAAGATGGACGACAAGGAGTTCCTTAAAAAGTTCAGCCCCATCATCAGCAATGAAATAAACCGCATTGACGCCCTTGTGCATGAGTTGCTGGATTTTGCCAGGCCGGCGCCGGTGTGCCTGAAGCCGGTCAATGTGCATGCCCTTTTGGACAATACTTTGGAGTTTTTAAGCAACGACCTTATCAAGCATAAGATCAGGGTCACCAAGAATTACCGCCTGGACCCCCTGCTGTCAGTCGAGCTGGACCAGAACCAGTTCAAGCAGGCCTTCCTGAACATCCTGCTCAATTCCATGGAAGCGATGCCGGGCGGTGGGGAGCTTTCCATCACAACGGCTTTTTCCGCCGCGCCGGAATATATCGCCATTAAGATCCAGGATACCGGTACCGGGATCAATCCGGAAGATCTGGCCCACATTTTTGATCCGTTCTTCAGCAAGAAAGACCAGGGAACAGGCCTCGGACTATCAATTACCCATGAAATTGTGAGGAACCACCGGGGAAGAATATTCGTGGAAGGTCAATCGGGAAAAGGCACCGCGTTTATCATCGAACTGCCGGTCCTGTCACCACTCTAAAGCGCCGCCCGTCTGGTATTCAGTGACCCTGGTCTCAAAGAAATTCTTTTCTTTCTTGAGGTCGATGACTTCCGACATCCACGGGAATGGATTGGAAGCATTGTACTGGCGGGGCAGCTTCAGTTTTTCCAGGCGGCGGTCGGCGATGTAGCGGACATATTCGCCCAAAGATTGGACATTCAGGCCCAGGACGCCGTTGGGCAGGCATTCCTGGGCATAGTTGATCTCCAGCTCCACCGCTTTCTTGATGCGGCCGACTAAGTATTCCTGGAATTCCGGGGTCCAGCAATACGGGTTCTCTTCGATGATGGCGTTGATGAGCTGTATGCCGAAATTCATGTGGATGCTTTCATCCCGCAGGATGTACTGGATCTGCTCGCAGGTGCCGGGCATGCGGTTCTGGCGGCCGAACGACAGAAGCGTCACGAAGCCGCTGTAAAAGAATATGCCTTCCGTGACCACATAAAAAGCCACCAAATTGTCCAGGAACTTCTGCAGGCCCTCTTTGGTGGTCAGGTCCACATTCGTATCCAAAATACCCTCGGTGCAGCTCATCGAGAACTCGTCCTTTTCATAAATGGCCTGGTTCTCGCGGTACATGTTGAAGATCTCCCCCTCGTCCAAAGACAGCGACTCGACAATATACTGGAAGGTGTGCACGTGCACGGCCTCCTCAAAGGCCTGGCGCAAAAGGTACTGGCGACATTCGGGATTGTCCACCAGTTTATAGATCGAAAGCACGATATTGTTGCCGACCAGGGTCTCCGCTGTCGAGAAGAAACCCAGGTTGCGCTTGATGACGTGGCGCTCATCCGCGGTGAAGGCCTTGGGGTTCTTCCATTGCTCGATGTCACGCTGCATGGACACTTCCGTGGGCATCCAGGTATTGGCGCAGGCATCCAGGTAAAAATGCCAGGCCCATTTGTATTTGATGGGCACCAGCTGGTTGACGTCCACCGTGCGGTTATTGAGGATGATGCGCTTGTTGTCCGCGGACACGTGCTCACGCGTCATGCGGATGCCGCCGGCGCATTCGGATGTATTTGGTTTTGGTGTTTCAGCCATGGGAACTCCTTTTTACTGGCACGATTCGCAATCCTGCACCGGTTCGGCGCCGGGTTTGGCGGCGGCCGGCGCGGTATCGGTCACGCGGCCTTTATCATCACGCTGGCGTGTGCCGACCACATTGTCGTATTTGGTCACGTCCAGCGTGCTCTTTTCAATGCGGGTCGCGCCCATGGAACGCAGGTAATAGGTGGTCTTCAGGCCCTTCTCCCAGGCGTACATGTACATATCACTGATCTTCTTACCCGAGGGCTTGGCCTGGTACAGGTTCAGGGACTGGCCCATGTCGATCCATTTCTGGCGGCGGCTGGCGGCCTCGACGATCCATTCAAAATCCACCTCGAAGGCGGCGGCATATTTGGCCTTCAAAAGGGCCGGCACGCGTTTGATCTCCTGCACGGAACCGTCGAAATATTTCAGGTCATCGATCATTTCCTGGTCCCAGATCCCCAGCTTCTTGAAATCTTCGACCAGGTATTCATTGATAACGGTAAATTCGCCGGAAAGGTTGCTTTTGACGAATACGTTCTTGTAGGTCGGTTCAATGGATTGGGTCACGCCGGTGATATTGCCGATGGTCGCGGTGGGGGCGATGGCCATGACCAGGCTGTTGCGCAGGCCGTTGGCCTTGAGGGCCTGGCGCACCGGCGACCAGTCCATGCGCTGGGCGCGGTCCATGTCGAGATACCCCCCGCGTTCCTGGGCCAGCAGTTCGATGGTGTCGACGGGCAAAAGCCCGCGGTCCCATTTGGAGCCTTTATACGTGGAATAAGCCCCGCGTTCCCTGGCCAGTTCCGTGGAAGCCAGGATGGCATAGTAAGAAACGGCCTCCATGCTCTCGTCGGCAAAATCCACCGCTTCCTTGGATGCATAGCTTAAATTCAGGTTATACAGCGCGTCCTGGAAGCCCATGATCCCCAGGCCGATCGGCCGGTGGCGCTGGTTGGCGGCCTTGGCCTCCACCGTCGGGTAATAATTGATGTCGATGACATTGTCCAGCATGCGCACGGCCGCTGTGACGGTTTCCTGCAATTTCTTGCGGTCAATGCCTTGCGCGGTGACATGCGCGGCCAAATTGACCGAACCCAGGTTGCACACCGCGGTCTCTTCTTTGGAGGTGTTCAAGAGGATCTCGGTGCACAGATTGGAACTGTGCACAACGCCCGCGTGGTCCTGCGGCGAGCGCACGTTCGAAGGGTCTTTCCAGGTGATCCACGGATGCCCGGTCTCAAAAAGCATGGACAACATCTTGCGCCACAACTGTACGGCCGAGACCGTTTTGAAATGCTTGATCTTGCCCTCTTTGGCCAATTGCTCATACTCTTCATACCGCTTCTCAAAAGCCTGGCCGTAGAGGTGATGCAAGTCCGGCGCCTCCGACGGGGTCAGCAAAGTCCAGTCGGCATTGGCCTTGACGCGCTTCATGAACAGGTCCGGGACCCAGCTGGCCGTGTGCATATCATGTGTGCGGCGGCGCTCATCCCCGGTGTTCTTGCGCAGTTCCAGGAAATCCTCGATGTCCAAATGCCAGACTTCCAGGTAAGCGCACATGGCGCCCTGGCGTTTGCCGCCCTGGTTGACGGCCAGGGCCGTGTCATTGGCCACTTTAAGGAACGGGATGATGCCCTGGCTTTTGCCGTTGGTGCCCTTGATGCGGCTGCCCATGGCGCGCACGCTGGTCCAGTCATTGCCCAAACCGCCGCTCCATTTGGAGAGCATGGCATCGTCCTGGATGCATTTGAAAATGTGCAGCAGGTCATCGTCGATGGTGGTCAGGAAGCAGGACGACAGCTGCGGATGGCGGGTGCCGGAGTTGAACAGCGTCGGGGTCGAGGACGTGAACCGGAAGGTCGAGAGTATGTTGTAGAACTCGATGGCCCGCTCGTTCTTGCCCGCCTGCTCATTGACGCACAGGCCCATGGCCACGCGCATCCAGAAGATCTGCGGCAATTCCAGGCGGCGGTCCTCGGAATGGATGAAATAACGGTCATACAGGGTCTGCAGGCCCATGTAGCGGAAAATAAAATCGCGTTCCGGCACGATGGCTTTGCCCAGGAGTTTCAAGTCGAACTGTTTCAAGACCGGATCGATCAAGCCCAGACCCACGGCCTGGTTGATATAGGTGGCCAGGTAAGCGGGGTATTCGGCGCGCATGCGCTCAAAGGAAACGTCCTGGTCCAGGGCCTCCTGGTACTCCATAAGCAACAGCAGGCGCGCGGCCACAAAGCCGTAATTGGGTTCTTTCTCGATAAAAGCGCGCGCGGCCATGATATTGGCCTGCATCATCTGGCGCTCGGCCATGCCGCTGAAATAGTTCTTGGCCGCTTCCTTGAACAATAAGATCGCGGAAACGTCCGCCAGGCCTTTGCAGCAGGTCTCAAATTCAAAGCGCACCTCATCCAGGTCAAGGGGACGCTCGCCTTTATCGGTCTTGATGACCAGGTTCTTGGCCCATTCCACGGACTCTTCCGTCAGGGCCTGTTGTTCCTTGTTACGGCGGGCCTTGGCGCGCTCTTCCCTGTAGATAATGTAACGCTTGGCCACATCGTGGTAACCCGCGGCCATGATCACCTTCTCGACAATGTCCTGGACTTCCTCGATGTGGACGGCCTTGCCTTCAGGCCATTTGGTGCGGACCTCGGAGATGACCTTCTCGGAAAGCTCGTAAGCCTTCTCGATCAAAATTTCATTGTAAACGCCCTTGTTGTGGGCAATGAGCGCCCTGGCGATGGCCAGGGTGATCTTTTCCTGTTTGAAGGAAACCTGTTTGCCGTCGCGCTTGAGGACCGAGTACAGGTCCAGCAGCTGGCGGCGGGCGGCATGGTGGCGGCGGTAGCTGGCATAACGCTCCGCGGCTTCCTTGAAGCCGTTCTCATACATCTGGCGGATGACCTCATCCTGGATCTCTTCCACGGTCAAAAACGGCTTCTGGACGGAACGTTCTTTGAGCACCGCCATGACCGCGTCGGTCACCTTCTGGGCGTCTTTCATACCCTCTTCGGACAGTTCCGATTCGCGCGGCAGGCCGGCTTGTTCCTTGAACGCATTGGCGATGGCATGGGTGATGCGGCTGGGGATGAACTCGATGACCTGGCCGTTGCGCTTCTGGACCCGGATATCAAAGGTGGTGGTTTTAGCTTCCTGCGGCATTCGGGGGTCCTCCGTGGAAAAGGGGTAAAAACACTATATATATGCGTGAAAAATTCGACGAATACTACATATAGTAGTGAAGAAAAATCGGCGCGTCAAAGGTTTTTTAAAAATTCTTGGTCCAAAAAACCCTTGGCGCGCCGTCGGGAAAGCTTACTTCTTGACCGCGTTGAAACGCTTCTCCACTTCCTGCCAGTTAATTACATTCCAAAACGCCGCGATGTAATCGGGGCGGCGGTTCTGGTAATTGAGGTAATAGGCGTGTTCCCAGACATCGATCCCCAGGATGGGCGTTTTGCCTTCCATGATGGGGCTGTCCTGGTTGGGGGTCGAAGAAACTTCCAGTTTGCCGTCTTTAGTCACCGCAGCCCAAGCCCAGCCCGAACCAAAACGGGTCGTGGCCGCCTGCGCGAACTTTTCCTTGAACGCGTCGAAGGAACCAAAGGCCTGGGTTATGGCCGCCGCGACCTTGCCGGTCGGGGCGCCGCCGGCCTTGGGGCCGATGATGGTCCAGAAGAACGTATGGTTGGCATGGCCGCCGCCGTTGTTGCGCACGACGGTGCGGATGTCCTCCGGTACGGCATTGAGGTTGGCGATCAGGTCTTCGACGCTCTTGTTCTCGAGGTCGGCCTTGCCTTTGATGGCATTGTTGACATTATTGATATAGGCTTGGTGGTGTTTGGTATGGTGGATCTCCATGGTGCGCGCGTCGATGTGCGGCTCCAGGGCATTATAAGGGTAAACGAGCGGGGGTAATGTATAAGCCATGGTATTCTCCTTAAACGGCGACGCCTTTGACGGCTTTGAGGACTTCTTCGTAATTGGGTTCGGAAGCGACTTCTTTGACAAGCTGATTATAGATCACTTTGCCATTTTCATCCACCACAAAAATGGCGCGGGCGAGCAAATTTAGCCCCTTGATCAAAACACCGTAGGTTTCCCCGAAATTACTGCGGTAATCGGACAGGGTCTTAACATTGCTGACCCCTGCCCCGGCGCACCAGCGCTTCTGGGCAAAAGGAAGGTCTTTGCTGACGGTCAGTATAACAACATCACCCAGCTTGGAAGCCTCCTGGTTGAAGCGTTTGGTCTCCGTATCGCACACCGGGGTGTCCAGAGACGGGACCGCGGAAATGATGACCTTCTTGCCCTTGAACGAGGACAGCTTGACCTCGGATAAGTCGTTGGCAACCAAGGTGACATCGGGGGCATTGTCCCCCACTTTGACTTCATTGCCCGTCAAGGTCAACGGGCTGCCTTTCATTGTGATCGCACCGACGCGCTCTGCCATAATGGACTCCTTTCTATAAGTCTTATTTCTCTATTTGCGTTTTATAAATTTGCGCCGCTAAAATACTGCCCAACACCGGCCCCGCCAGGTAGATCCAGGCGTTCTGTAAACCGCCGCCTAAAAGCGCCGGCCCCAGCCAGCGCGCCGGGTTCATGGCCGCGCCGCTGACCGGCCCGCCCATAAGGACGCCCATGGCCACTGCCAGGCCGATGAACAACCCTCCGCATTTGTGAGCGCGGCTGTCCACCGCTGTGCCATAAATGACAAAAACCAAAAAGAACGTCAGGACGATCTCAGTGACCAGGCCCATAGTGGGCGATACGCCGGCTCCCAAAGCCGGGGTGCCCATGCCGATGGCCGTCAAAGCCTCGGCGGGCACAGCGCTTTTGATCAACAGCGCGGCACAAATAGCCCCCAAACACTGGGCAATGATATAGCCGACGGCATTGCTGGTATTGATCTTCCCGGCAGTCCACAAACCGATGGTCACGGCGGGATTCAACTGGCCGCCGCTGACCGCCATGGTCGCGGACGCCATGACCCCGATGGCCAGGCCATGGGCCAAAGCAATGCCGGTCAGGCCCAATTTGCCGCCTGTGATATGGTCCGCGGCAATGGCGCCGACACCGATAAAAATAAGAGTGAACGTTCCGATGAATTCTGCGATGAGGGCTTTTTTGTTCATGGAAGACATACTACAATCTTCTTTGTATTTGTCAATCCTTTGATACAATGGGAGCTATGTTCACCTACAAAACACAGATCCGTTTGCACGACACCGACGCGGGCGGCGTCATTTTTTTCGCCAACCAGCTCAAGATCGCCCATGACGCCTACGAGCTTTTGCTGGAAAAGATCGGCTTTGGTTTCCCGGCCATGCTCAAAGGGGGCAAATATTTCCTTCCCATCGTGCACGCGGAATCCGATTACAAGCACAAACTGCAGGTGGGCGATAGGATAACCATCTCCATCAAGGTGGGACACATCGGCAGGACCTCTTTTTCCTTCGAATACGCCATCCACAACACCCGCAAACTGCTGGTGGGCACGGCCAAGACGGTGCACGTGACCGTTGACCGCAAATCCTACCGCAAAACCCCCCTGCCTAAGAAATTGCGGGATGCTTTAGTCCGTTACGCCCAAAAATAAACGCAGGTCTTCGAGCGGCTGGACATGGACAATGACCGGCGCAAAACCGGAAACGCCCTGCAGCCGTTCAAGCAGGGCCGGGTCGATGCTGGACCCTATTTTCCCGCCGCTATTGCGTATCCGCAGGTCGATCTTACCCGGATCAAAGTCGATACCGCCTTTTTCTGTCCCGATCCCCAACGCGGCAAAGGTGTTCTCGTTAAGCTCTTTAACCACCGTTATGTCCTTACCGTACGCCTGGCTCTCTCCCGCGTCAGCGTAACCAAGTGTCCGGTAAAAATTATTGAAATTGGCCGGGCTGACTTCCTGGGCCTGGAATTTCCTGGCCCCTTCCCCGAACGCCGTCCTTTCCGCCATCCCTAACAGCGAACGGGCGATGCCGTGATAACTCCCCTGGGAAGAAGCGGTCATTTCCGGCTCGACAAAGATCGCCGCGCCGTGCCCGTTATATCCGTCGGTGCGGTCGTAGGGCTGGAAAGCCCGTTGCATCCAGGCAATGGCCCCTCCATTTTGACCAGGCAGGACGGAAAAATGGATGTACCCTATTTTCCGGCCATTCGAGAATGCCTCAATGCGGTGCTCCCTGACCCGTGCCCCTTCCACATAATGTTCGAATGTAAACACCGCGCCATCGGGGGCCGTCAACGCCTCCGTGACCATTGCCGCGTCGGTACGCGAAATGACATTACCCTTGAGGTCAATGGTCATTTTGTCCTGCAAGGCAAAGTTACCTTCGGCAGTGGCGGTGACGCGGGGGCCTTGCCCGTCCAAAATATAATGCTGCTGCCCTCCGCCTAAATTCTCAACAGCCCGGACCACTTTCCCGTCCTTGACGTGGACATAGATGCCGGATGTTTCATTCCATATGCGCTCCAGCGGGCGGGGTTCCCATTCATACTTGGACTGGTTAATAAAGAAACTCCTGTCGCTGGCCGGGATATTGATATTCCCGATCTCATGGAGGGAATAAAAAATATGAGGCAAGGGATACTGCCCCACATACCGCAAATTTTTGGGCGCGGCGCTTTGCAGGTTCCGGTCCTTGACCAGCCTGGAGAACAAATTGAGCACGACCACCCCGACTCCCCGGCCCCCATCGCCTATCCTTTCAGCGCCGGAAGCGGTGGGAATAAGTTCCGGGGTCTTGAACAGCGCGTCCAAAGAGTAATCAATGGTCAACAAGCGGTCATTGGTGCCCTTGAAATTCACGGCAGTTTGTGAATAAAGCACATTCACAGGACGGGTCTCAAAATTTTTACCGCTGGGCAAAAGCCCTTCGATGCGCGTCATCTCCCCTTTGTCATTATATTGGAATTGCTCCATCACATGGCCGAAGGGGTCGACGGTCATGATCCAGCGGCCTTGCGCGTCGAAAAACCTTTTTGTCCCCAGGGGCGAGACCTTCACCGACTCGCGGCCTGCGGCTGACACAAAAACATCCCAGCCTTCGGCATCTTTTTCAAGGAAGGACCACGGGCGCAGCCGGACCACCGCATCGATGCGCGCCTGGGAAGTTTTGTTCTCCCTCTTAAAGAACAGGAGCCCCTTGCCGGCATCCAGGTCGATCTGGTCGACCAAATTAAAGCCCATCAGGAAATACCCCTGTCCATACTCGCCGCTCTGGTAATCATCCGCGACAAAGGCAAACACGGGAATTGGGTCATCTTTGAGCTTCACCTTGACCATATCGCCGGGTTTGAGGTCCGCGATATCCGCTTTTTCCACGGTCAAAAGTTTTTGTGATTCCTCAAGGGCCCTTGCATATTTTTGCCCATACCCGGTGACCGCATCCGCCAGCCGGTCCTGCATGAGCTTCAGGGTGCGCCCTGCCGGGCTGTTTATAAAATCCCGGATATGCCGGATAAACTCCTTAAGCGGCAAATTGCTGTCGGGGACAAGCTCTTCGGGATGGGACTCATCACCGAGCAGGGTCAGGATGGAGGCCCGGTCAATGGCCGGAAGCGATGTGATCCCGGCCCTCAATTTCTCCCATCCCAATGCCTGTTGGGCGATCTCGACCTGCTTGAGCAGGTACAGGGTATCGACCATGGTGTGGGCGTAGTTCTCGAAATCCCCGCCCTTTTGCAGGCGCGCGGCATGGTAGAACTGCAGGATGTGCTCGATCGAATCATCCAGCATGCGCAGGCCCAACTCCGGCGAATGCCGCCACACGGCGCGGTGCATCGCGTACAGGCGCGGAAGGTCCTGCTCTTCAAAGAATTCCCCCAGCAATTCATCGAATACCTGTTTACTTTTCCTGACCCATTGGTCGTGGTGGTCATCGATCGACCGGAAAACGAGCTCAAACGCCTGCTCGGCCGTCGAGCCTTTGCCGTCCGGGCCGTTTTGCCAGACCTCGTCGCCGCCCTTGATGACCTCTATCCAAAGCACGGAGACGATCTTGTCCACATTGGGGACGCCGCCGTCGCTGGCCAATGCCCGGTTCAAGTCGTCCAGCACCGGCGCGGTGACCGCTTCCAGGTCCACCTGGACCGTCATGGCATGATCAAGGCCGGTACGGGGCAGCGCGGCCGGATCATGGCTTACACCAAAGACCGAAGCGATCAAATTCAGGCTTGCGCCGCCGGAGAAATATTTCCGGGGGACCATTTGTCCCGTCGAAGGGTCCCGCTCTTCTTTGATATAGTTGTAAGCGCCTTTTTTAAAATCCTGGAGATAACGCTCGTAGATCTTCTGCTTCTCCTGCGGATCACTGATGCTGACCCCGGCCACCTTGTTTTTATCCGCGTACACTTTGGCCAATACGCTGTCCTTGATCTTTTTCTTATACCATGTGGCCAGGATGAGCGAGTTGTACACCTGGCGCAATTGGGCGAAGTTCCTGCCTTCATTGACCTCTTTGGTCAACTGCGGGATGACGATCTCGCGCAAGACCTGTTTAGCCAGGGCATCGGAGGCCGTGTCCTGAGTTTGGCTTTTGGAAGCGGCGAGATAGTCGCTCTCCAACATGACCTTCAATGTGCTTTCGACCACATAGGCCGTGCCGGCTTTGGCGTTCTCATAGACCTCCGCCTTGTCCGGGACGATCCATACCTTGTTAAAAGTGTTCACGGGAATGTTCGTTGTGCCGAATTTTTGGGCGGCTTGCGCGTACACGCGTTCCCAGAATTTTTTGCCCGTCTCCCCTTCCGGATAGACCAGGCTGGCCGTGATCTGCTTGAGCATGTAATCCTGCGCCAGGAGGTCGCGGCCCATTTCGGTCTGTCCGAAACTCTCCGGCACGATGCGGTCTTTTTCATAAGGCGAGAGGTTGACCCAGAGGTCTTTTTCGGGAACGGTCAGGGAGGCGATGAAATATTTGATGAGCCTGGGGGCATCTTCAGTCCCCCGGGAAACAATAAAATCGAATTGAAGAGGATTATCCGGATGGATCTTGATGCCTTTTAAGACCGCCGGCTCAAAGGCGGGGCTTAAGGCGATCGGCGCGGCATGGAGCGGCGCAAAACCGCCCAAAAGAACGGAGAGCATCCCCAGGACGATGCCACGTCTTAAATTTAAATTAGCCAACATACCAGGAAGTTTACACTATATATAATGCTTATGCCAATTTGGAGGGTGTTTCGAGGGGATAAAAAGCGACAGGGACCATAAAGCGCGGCAGGGACCTGGCGCAGTGCTCGGTCAGAACCTGATCGGCAATGGGCTGCCGGTCAAACTTGATGAAAGCCACCGGCCTGTGACCGAATTCAGCGTCTTCTTTGGGCGCGACCCGGGCCGCGATGATGCCTTCGAGCGAAAGCAGGACTTTCTCGATCTCCTCGGGATGGACGTTCTCTCCGCCGGAGATGAACATTTTATCCCTGCGGCCAATGACGGTCAGGCAGCCCTGCTTGTCCATTTGCCCCAGGTCCCCGGTCTTAAACCAGCCGTCAGGGGTCAAGGGCAGGTGGACGCGCCCGGCCTGGATGTATCCTTTGAACAGGGTCTGTCCCCGGACCAGGATCTCCCCCTGCGCATCCACTTTTAATTCCCGATGAGGCAATGTTTTTACACATCCGCTGGCCTTGCCTGTGGCCACCTGGGACGCCATTTCCGTCAGGCCGTAACTAACATAAACCGGAAGGCTGTTCGCCAGAGATTTTTCAATGAGCGCCGGCGGGATGACGCTGCCGCCGAGCAAAATGTATTTTAATGACTTTAAAGCGGCTGTGCCCGACGGAGTTTGCAGTAAACGGTACAGCTGGGTCGTGACCAAAGATACATGGGTGGCCTGGCGTTTGGTAATGGCTTCACCCAATTCCTCTTCGCCCAAAAGTACAATGGCAGCGCCGGCCAAAAAGCAGCGCACCACAATGGCTATGCCGGAAACATGGTACAGCGGCAGGGATAAAAGCCAGCGGTCCGCCGAGGTCAGCGCGATGAGTTCATTGGAACCCAAAGCATTGTAATAATGATTGGCCCAGGTATGCACCGCGGCCTTGGGCTCGGCGCTGGAACCGGATGTGGCGATTACCGTTGCTTCCTGTTGCGGGTCCGGCTGCCAGGAACTGCCCCCTTCAGGAGAATCACGGCGGGCATCGAAGCAGACCACTTCATTTAAATTGAGCGTGCGCAGCGTGACGGTGGGCAGGTTTTTTTTGAGCTGGACGGTAGTTAAAAACAAAGAGGCGCCGATGCGGGAGAGGTAAGCGGAAACGGCCTGGGAAGGCCAGCGCGGGTTTACCGGGCAAACCACGACCTTCATGCGCCACAACCCGAACAATACGATGATGTATTCCGGACCGGTCGGCGCGCAAATGGCCACCCGGTCACCGGGTTTGAGCCCCAAGCCCTTTAACTGGCCTATGACCGAGGCGCAATATTGTTCCAATTGCCCCCAGGTGATGCGCCGCGTTCCCCAAATGATGGCAGGGTTATTGTTCATTTCTTAAACCAGGCTTCCGTGCCCAGGCCGGAGGGCTCTTCCGTCAAACAGGCCAGGGCTTTGAGCACGCTCAAACCCACCGGCGATTCAAAAGCCGAAGAAATGATCGTCCGTCTTCCCTGGCGCCGGCCTTTGTCGATCCAGTCCAAAGCCGCGACCACACCGCCTAAGACCATGGGCTTGAGTACATACACCTTGACCCCTTCATGCGTGGCAAAACCGGGATCAGAGGATAAAGTTTCATCCAAAGCAATGGGCAGATGGCTAGCTTGGTAGAATTCATCCAGCTGTTTTAGGTCACTGACCGGCTCCTCGATAAATTCGATCTGTCCGCGCCCGGCAAATTGCACGAACAGCACCGCTTCATTGTAGCTCCAGACCCGGTTGGCATCGAGGCGGATCAGGGCATCCTTGCCGATGACCGCGCGCAGGTCCTGCACTTTCTTGACATCCAAAGGGATGTTGCGGTCGCCCACCTTCAATTTGAAAATGGTTTTGCCCTGCTCTTTCATTTCCCTGGCCTGGGCGATGACCTGCTGGTGGGTGCCCTGCAGCAAGGCGGCGCTGGGAACGTCGTCTAAAAAAGCGCCCAGGAACGCGCCCAGGTCCTTGTGTTTGGCTTGGGCGGCGAGTGAGAACAGCAGAGATTCAATGCAAAAGCGCGCCGACGGACAGCAGGCGGCCAGTTGCTTGTGCTTTTTGACCTGGGCGATGAGTTCCTCCCTGTCTGTAGGGACCTGCCATTGGGACAAGAACGGCAGGAACTCTTCGAGGTCATGCTGGGCTTTTTTGGGCAATTCCTTACTAATCCCCGGCAAGGGCGAGGCCTCGCCCTTGGCCGTCAAACCGTCGGCGGTGGTTGCTTCCAAATAAAAGCCGGTACGTTCGGTGATGGTATTGCCGCCAAAACTAAACGGCTGGATGAGCGGTAAAGAAAA